>Ga0208549_100028_pt1 | contig 78807 bp, 77 predicted proteins | sample BED_host_MetaG_FD_187135 | JGI IMG/M metagenome (GOLD analysis project Ga0208549, IMG submission 187135) | Hot spring microbial mat communities from Yellowstone National Park, Wyoming, USA - BED_host_MetaG (SPAdes) (version 2) | ecosystem: Environmental > Aquatic > Thermal springs > Hot (42-90C)... | reverse complement strand
TTAGAAAAGCAATGAGTGAAACAGACTACCAAACCAAATCTCCTCCTCAGCAAACAACACAGCAACAGTCATATACTCAACAGCAACCCACTCAAAAGTATGAAGAAGATCCTTTAATCGAAGCTGCAATAAGAAGAGGCATTTCAGTTGAGGGTAAAACAAGGGTTCAAATAGTTGAAGAGTTGGCAAAGAAAATAAGAGAAGAAAGTTAACTATTTTTTCTTAAGAGAAGATATTTCAATAACAAGCTTTTCCAAAGCTACTATTCTTTCCTCCAAATCTTTAATTCTTTTTGTATTATCGTTTATCTTATCATTTAAATTCTTGTCAACCTCTTGAATTACAAGCATTTCATTTCTGATTTTATTTAAAGCATTTGAAATTTCTTTTGTAAGATTAATAACATCGCTGGTTATTAATCTTGGAATTGACCAGTAAAGGTAAAGAAAAGATGCAAAGATGCCTATTATTAAACCTACAAAATAGTATCCTCCTGCTAAATTAAATATATCTACCAGTGAATAAAGTTTCTGAGCAGAGATGTATGAAACTATGTTTAAGGAAACTATCAAGGCAAAAATAAATATCAACGTAGCTATTAATGCAAATAAAAGTTTTGATAGTTGCATAATAAGCTAAAGAGTTTTACAAATAAATTTCTTTCACATTTCTTTTATTTTACGCATTATAATTATTATTTATGTCATGCCCAGTTTATTCAAGATATTCAACTGAAGAAATGAGCAGAATATTTAGTGAGGAAGCTAAAATTGAAAGATGGTTAAAAGTTGAAGCAGTGTTAGCTCAATCACAGGCTGAACTTAACTTAATTCCTAAGGAGGCTTCTGAGGAAATATCAAAAAAAGCAAATTTAACGTATGTTTCAATAAAAAGAATAAAGGAAATAGAAAAAGAAATAGATCATGATCTTCTTGCAGTAGTAAAAGCTCTTTCTGAAGTTTGTGAAAAAAATTATGGAAGATTTGTTCATAAAGGCGCAACCAGCTATGATATCGAAGATACTGCATGGGCAATTGCATTTAAAGAAGCTCTTGGAGTTCTGAAAGGAAGAATAAAGGAATTGATAAAGATACTTTTAGAAAAAGCTGAAAGATACAAAGACTTAGCATGCATAGGAAGAACACACGGCCAGCATGCTTTGCCTACAACATACGGAATGAAGTTTGCAATTTGGGCTTATGATATGTTTAGGTGCATAGAAAGGATAGATTTTCTAGAGAAAAACGATCTGATCGGAAAAATGAGCGGTGCAGTTGGAACAATGGCAGGATTTGGAAAAAAAGGAATTGAACTTCAAGAAATTGTTATGAAAAAACTGGGAATAAAACCTGCATTGATTTCCAATCAAGTTGTTCAAAGGGATGTTTTTTCAGATTTCATCTACCTCAATGCATTAATTGCAGCAAATCTAGAAAAAATAGCTAAGGAGATAAGGAATTTGCAAAGAACAGAGATAGGAGAAATGCTTGAACCTTTTAAAGAAAAACAAGCAGGTTCTTCTACTATGCCACATAAAAGAAATCCTCATAGATCGGAGAGAATTTGTAGTTTAGCAAGATATCTTAGAAGTTTGGTTACTGTTTCTTTGGAAAACATTGCTCTTGAACATGAAAGGGATCTTACGAATAGCGCAAACGAGAGAATAATAATATCTCATTCTTTTATTTTGGTTGATTATATTCTCAATGAGGCTATTGATATTCTTAAGAATCTTGTAATAAATGAAAAAAATGTAGAAAGGAACTTGAATTTGCTTAGGGGTATAAATCTATCGGAAAATGTTATGCTAAAGCTGGTTGATAAAGGAATGTCAAGAGAAGAGGCCTATGAAATCATTAGAAACACTGCTATAAAAAGCTATGAAGAAGAAAAGGATTTTATTCAAGAGCTTCTTAAAAATGAAAAAGTAAGTTCTTTCATAAAAGAAAGTGAACTAAAAGAATTACTTAATCCTAAAAATTATTTAGGATTGGCTGAAAAAATTGTGGAAAGGTCTATTCACGAAATAAAGTCTCAGCTAAATCTATAGGAACATCTGTTGTTTCTTTTACAGTTTCAAATACCACACAAGTTAATGTCTTTTCTATTCCTTTTACCAACCTTAATTTATCTATAACAAACTTACCCATCTTATCAACGTTTTCAGCCCTTATCTTTATTAGGAGATCCCAATCTCCTGTAATTATATGAACTTCTTGGACTTCAGGAAACTTGGCTATTTCTTTAGCTATTTCTCTTTGTGATACTTTTTCACCGTTAATGGAATAGGATACAGAAGCTAAAATAAATGCAGTAGCTGAAAATCCAAGTTTCTTTGGATCAACTATTGCTCTATATTCTTTAATTATTCCCATTTTTTCCATTCTCTTTATTTTTGAAAAGACTGTTGTTATTGGCGAACCAACTTTTTTGGCAATATCCTTGGAACTTAGTTGACAATTTTTCTGAATTATTTGTAGAATCTTTAAATCTTTTTTATCCAATTTTATTTCCATTTGAAAAAATTATGTTAAAAAACGCTTTTTAACATTCCCCCATCTATAGGAATACATGCACCTGTAACGTAGCTAGATAAATTCGATGCGAGGAAAATTATAACATTTGCAAATTCTTCAGGATCTCCTATTCTTCCTAAGGGTATTTCCTTTGCAATTTCTCTTAGTACTTCTTCTTCAGTTTTTCCTTCCTTTAGTCCCCTATTTTTAGCTATTTGTTTTACTCTTTCTGTAAGTATATAACCTGGCAATACTGCATTAACAAGTATTCCCTTCGGCGCAAGTTCCCTACTTAAAGTTCTTACCAATCCTGCAATTGCAATCCTTACCACATTGCTTAAAGCTAGATCGGGAATTGGTTCCTTGATTGCTGCTGAAGCCGAAAAGATTATTCTTCCACCTTTTACCATTATTTCAGCTGCAGTTCTAGCACATCTAACAGCACTTAGAAGAAGTAGGTCTGATGCATAAACCCAGTCTTCATCCTTTAAATCCATGAATTTTCCAGCTTTTGGGCTTCCTGTAACGTAAACAAGTATATCCAAATATCCGAATTTTTCTTTTACGAATTTAAATAAAGAATCTATTTCGTTTTTCTTCGATAAATCTGCCTTGAAATAGCTTAATTCTCCATATTTTTTCAGATCTTCATAAGCTTTAATTAGATTCTGTTCATTTGATGAGCTTATAATAACGTTGGCTCCGTTAATCAATAAAGCCTTTGCACAAGCATATCCAAGTCCTTTGGATGCTGCTGTAACTAACGCTTTCTTACCTTTTATTCCTAATTCCATGCTTTTATTAATGTGAAATCTAAATTTATTTTATACTTTAATGAAGTATTATCTTGCTTTAGATGGCGGCGGTTCCAAAACAGTATGTTTGATATTCGATGAATCATTAAGAATCTTAGGCTATGGTTCTTCTGGACCTGCAAACTATCAAAGCATAGGTCTAGAATCTGCAATAAAAAATATAAATGAAGCTATAGAAAACGCTAAAAAATCTTTGGATTTTCAGTATCCAATATCTTCTGCTTGTTTTTCTCTTGCTGGAATAAACAGCAGAATAGATTATAAAAGGATGCTTAAAAGGATAGCAGAAGGTCATTATGCAAGCAAAATTAGGGTTGTTCATGACGGAGAAGCTTCATTGAATGCAGCTACATTAGGAAAAAAAGGGATCATTGTAATTCTAGGCACAGGTTCTCTTGTTGCTGGCTACGATGATAAAGGAAATTATTATAGATGCTGTGATTGGGGGCACCTTCTAGGAGATGAAGGAAGTGCTTATAGAATTTCAATAAGAATATTGTCTTTAATTCTTAAAGGGTTTGATGGAAGAATTGCAATGCCTATTATAGGTTATGAGATTGCAAAGCTTCTTAAAATCGAGAATTTTGATGAAATAGTTACCTATGTATATACTGATTGGCAAGTGAAAGACATTGCAAAATTTGCTTCTTTTATTATAGGGAAAGCAGAGAAGGATAGGCAAATATACAAGATTTTAGAAGAAGAGGCAAACGAAATTGCTGAAGGTGTTAAAGTTATAAGTGAGAAAGTAAAAAGCAAAGAGGTTTATCTAACAGGAGGACTTGTAAATTCTTCAAAAAATAGAATTTATACAAATATAGTTAAGGAGTCGATAAGATCAAAAATACCTGATTGTAAAATTAGAATACTAAGAAGCAGTTCTCTTCTTGGCTCTGCATTGATAGCTTTAAAGGAAGATAATGTTACAATCAATAAAAAATTACTAATGAATTTAAAAAGAGAGTTTAGGAAATTCCAAAAAGAAATAGACAGATTAGCTATACAAAGCTAGTGTTTCGAATGGGAAATCCTTCCAATCTTTTATTACATAACTTGCTCCATTTTTCTTGAATAAATTTTCATCAAGGACTATGTATTTCATAAAACCAATTATTATGGGGATTTCTAGAGATTTGTACAATGGAAAGTTATCAGGCATGTCATCAATCACACAAATATAATCAAATTCTTTTGGAAGTTTTGATAATGTATCGCTTCTTGTTATTTTTATATCTTTAAGCATGTATGAATCTGAAGCAAAGTATGCTTTGTAGTAATTTGGAAAATTATATCTTTTAAGTTCGTTTATAGTAATATCTTTCATACTCTCCAATCTATTCGTAATGTAAATTATTTCAAAATATTTGCTAAGTCTTTTAAGAACAACTCTTGAATATGGAACAGGTTTATCATGTTTTAATAGTTCTATTCCCAATGGATCTATGCAAAAAGCAATTTCCCAAAACCTTTTTCTGTATTCAAGAATTTCATTCTCATTTACATGCTCTCTTAAAAACTCCACAACCTTTTTCCCTATTACTTGTTCTCTTTTAAATCTTTTACCTAGAATTAACGAAAAAATTTTAGCTTTTCTTACAGTTATATCTAGAATGCAATCATCTATATCTACGAGTATTGCCTTTCTCAATTTACTCAGTTATTAATCCTTTAGCTTTTAAATCCTCTATAAAGTTTATCGCGTCAAGTGCAGCCTTACACCCATCGCCTGCGGCTGAAATAGCTTGCCTATACTTATAATCAGTTGCTTCGCCTGCAACAAATACACCTTCTACGCTTGTTTTTGTGTATTCCTTTGCAATTATGTAGCCTTTTTCATCCATTTCAACCTGTCCTCTAAAAATTTCAGTATTGGGTTCATGACCGATTGCAAGAAAAACTCCGTCACATTTGAAAAAGTAATCTTCGTTTGTTTTCAAATTCCTTAAATATACACCTTGAACTGTTTTATCCCCTACTATCTCTGTTACTATGTGTGACCATTTAATGTTTATTTTAGGATTCTTAAACACTCTTTCTTGCAATATTTTACTAGCTCTGAATTGATCTCTTCTATGAACAATGGTTACAGAATTTGCATGCTTGCTCAGCTCCATTGCTTCCTCCATTGCACTATCTCCTCCACCTACTACAATCACATTTCTATTTTTAAAGAAAGGAGCATCGCATGGTGCACATGTTGAAACTCCTCTACCAACAAATTCTTTTTCCCCTTTTACTCCTAACCATCTTGGTCTTGCACCCGTAGCTATTATTACAGACCATGCTTCATATAATTCATCTTCAACCCAAATTTTGAAAGGTCTACTTTTAAAGTCAACCTTTGTGGCATCTCTATCTATTATCTCTGCACCTAAATTTTCAGCCTGTTTTCTCATTTCCATCATAAGTTCAGGTCCAAGTATTCCTTTCGAAAATCCTGGAAAGTTCTCCACCAAAGTAGTTAACATAAGCTGTCCTCCAGGCTGATATCCTGCAATAACTAAGGGGTTAAGTAAAGCTCTTGCAGCGTATATAGCAGCTGTGTATCCTGAAGGTCCTGAACCTATTATTATAAGATTTCTAGCCATTATAAAATTAATAAGGAATATTAAATATATCTTTCAAGATGATGATGCGAGCAGCTTCTGAGTTATGATGAAGAAGAGAAGATCTGAATTAAATCGATTCCCAAAATTTTAATTCATAATATTGGATCATTTTAGCTATTTGCAAGTGATTTCCTTCATATCTTTCTATTATTCTTTCAGCTTTATCCTCTTCAATCTTTGAATTTGCAAAAAGCTCCAAGAATCTTACATCATATTTATCCTTGAAAATTTTTAAAAGTTCTTCACATTTTTTAGACCATACTGGTAGATTAACAACTAAGGCCAAAATTTGCTCACCAGGATTAGCATAGTTTGCTAACCAAGCAAGATAATGGGTATATGAAACAACACTAGGTAACGGTTCTCTTTTTTTCTCAGCAACTTCCCTTAATATTTTTAGTGCTTCATAGTCTCCAATTAAAGCATTTAAGAAGAAATCTATTTCATCCTGTTCTTTAGCCCTTGAAAGCATGATTGCTAGAGATCTTAAATCATAGTTAACAATGTACCATTGTTGATCATAAAAGTTTTTCAGTTTCTCTAAATCCTTGAATAAAGCATGCGAAATTATTTTCTCGTTAATGTCTTTTATCTTTTCCCTTATTTCTTTAAGCATAATTAATCACTCTTTCTTTTTATAATAAGCTTTCTTATAAGCGAGTTATGATGTTTCTCTAATACCTAAAAGGAATGGACTTTCCGCTTAATTGTTATTGCTTTATTCTTAACCATGAGGAAGTTAATGATCGTTGTAAATAGAGTTTAGCAACGGGCCCAGTGGGATTTGAACCCACGATCTTCAGCTCCGAAGGCTGACGCTTTGATCCGCTAAGCTATGGGCCCATAAATTTATCTTTTATAAAAAATAAAAAACAATGTTAGATAAAAATGATTCAAAAAGGCTTCAGGCAAGATATCTTATATCATAATACGGTTGATATTTGGATTAATGTTTGTGAAGAAAACAACATAGATTGGTCAAATGTTCAGCTTTATCTAGACTTTATAAATTTTCTTAGGAATTGCAACATTAAAATGAATCCTATGAATCTTTGCATAAAAGAAACTGGTGGTTTATATGAAAGGGGTATTAAAAAGGCAAAATTCTTAGAAGCTCTCTCAAGAGTTAAAGGTAATCGTCCTGTTTTTGTTGTGAAGTATGATAATAATTTAAAAAATAAGATCGATGATTTTATAGCAAGTTTAAGAAGTAATACAAAATGAGCTTTTTGAAGGAAATATCGCAATCATTAATAAATGCAATAAATAAGCTCAAAGGGAGTACAGGAGATGAGGCCTCGATTAAGGAATTTATAAGGGATATACAAAGGATTCTTATAAAAGCGGATGTAAATTTGAACATTGTTCTAGATATAAGCAAAAGGCTTGAAAAAGCATCAAAGGAAAATCCTCCTCCAGGATTTACAAGGAAAGATATCATTTTAAAAGAACTTTATGACAGCTTGATAGAAATACTCGGAGGAAGCAAGCCTTATATTATCAATTTTGATCCATCAAGAAGGAATATCATAATGCTTGTAGGAATTCAAGGTTCAGGAAAAACAACTACAGCAGCAAAGCTAGCTAGATATTTTAAAATAAGGGGATATAATCCAGGATTGATTTGTGCAGATACTTACAGGCTAGGAGCATATTATCAACTTAAGCAGCTTGCTGAAAAAGTTCAAGTAGAATTCTACGGAGACTTAAATGAAAAGGATCCTGTAAAGATAGTTATTGATGGAATAAAGTATCTTGAGAGTAAAAATTGCAATATAATTATCATAGATACTGCAGGGAGGCATAAGGATGAAAAGAATTTGATGGAAGAAATGAAGTTACTTTCAAGTAAAATAAATCCGGATCATGTGATGCTTGTAATAGATGGGACTATAGGCCAATCTGCCTATAATCAAGCTAAAGCTTTCAATGAAAGCACAAAAATTGGAAGTATAATTGTAACAAAATTAGATGGATCAGCTAAAGGAGGAGGAGCTATAAGTGCAGCTAAAGCAACCAATGCAAAAATAAGCTTTATAGGAACGGGAGAAGGAATTGAAGAATTTGAACTTTTTAATCCAGTAAGCTTCGTAAACAGACTTCTTGGAATGGGAGACTTAGAAGCTTTAGCAAAAAGAATTGAAGAAGCTCAAATAAAGGAGGAAATAACTAAAGAAAAGTTCTTATCCGGAGAGTTTACGATAAAGGAAATGGTTATGCAAATAAAGGAATTTAGAAAAGCAGGCCCCCTTGGTAAGCTTTTAAGCCTTATTCCAGGCTTTAACGTTAATTTACCTGAAGAGATGCTCAAAACTGCAGAAGAAAGTTTGAAGAAATGGGAAGCTATAATAAATTCCATGAGGTCTGAGGAAATAAAGGATCCTAAGATAATTGATAAATCTAGAGCAAGAAGAATAGCAAGGGGTTCTGGTGTTGATATAAAGGAGGTTGAAAGACTTATAGAAAGTTATTTTATGATAAAGAGGAACATTAAGAGATTCAAGAGATTTGGTTTCTCTTTTCCGACTAGATGAAGGAAGAAGTTTTGAGAAAGGCTTTTGAAATTCTTAAATTTTATAATATATGTGCTTTATGTCTAGGCAGGTTATTCTATGAAAAGCCCAGTAACTTAATTAGATTGGGGTTCTTTATTAAAAAGGAATTTCTCAAATCTCAAAAAACAAAATTCCAAAGCAAATCTAATTGTTATTTATGCAACAATGCTTTTATAAGTTTTAAAAGAATCGTACCAAATTTATTAGAGAAACTTAAAAGTTATGAATTTGAAAGCCTTTATACTAGCTTAAAAGTACCAAAGAAACTGATAGAAAGGGAAGATGAAATAAGGATAAAATATAGCATAGAAACTGGAGAATCTATTAAGCCTACTTTCAATAGAATATTTCCAAAATACATAGCTAAAAAAATAGGCAAAAAATTTGATTCACAAAATTATCATTTGTTAATTTCTTACGATATTCAAAGTTCACAAGTAGAAATAATTCCGCAGAATCTTTACATATATGGAAGATACATAAAGAATCGCAGAGGCATCTATCAAACAAGAAGCTATTGCTATTCATGTTATGGAAAAGGTTGTGCTGAATGTAATTACACGGGCTATGACAAGGTTCCTTCAGTTGAAAGCTATATACTACCTTACTTTTCTAAGGCTTTTCAAGCACAGAATGCAGTTTTTCATGCAGCAGGAAGAGAGGATGGAGACGTTCTAACTTTAGATACAGGAAGACCTTTCATAGTAGAAGTTGTAAGACCTTTGAAAAGGAAAGTTGATCTTAAAGCTATAGAAAATGAAATTAATGAAAATTCTAAGGGAGATGTGATAGTTAAAAATTTAATTGAAGTAAAAAAGGACGCTGTTAAAAAGATGATGGTTTTTACGAAATATGATGAAAAAACTTACATTCTTCTTCTTGAATTTGAAAAGGAAATAGATGATTCATTGCTTTCAAAAATAGAAAAGGAATTGACAAACAGGGTAATAATTCAAAGAACTCCTACTAGGGTGTTACATAGAAGAAAAGATAAGTATAGATACAAGATGATTTATGAAATTAGGTCTAAAAAACTAGATAGTAACAGGGCTGAATTCTTAATAAAATGTCAAGGAGGTCTTTACATAAAGGAATTGGCCCATGGAGATAACGGAAGAACAATTCCAAACATTGCTCAGTTGGCAAATTCAAATGTTAAAATAATATCTTTAGATATCGTATCGATAGCTCCTGACCTTGAAAAAAGACTTGGAATTATTCACTAACATCTTCAATTATAGGATTACAGTATTTTTTTAAATTCTCAACCGATATCTTTATTATTGCATAACTATCGCCTGCTGCTGCATAAACATATTTGAATCTTTCTAATGATTTATCTAATATCGTCGTTAATTTTTTCTTGTGTCCAAATGGAGGAACACCACCTATATTGTAGCCTGTTTCTTCATAAACAGTTATAGGGTCTGCAAGCTTGGGAGTACAATTCATTATTTTTGAAAGCTTGCTAATGCTAACCCTTTTATCTCCTGATATGATTACCAAAACAGGTTCTTTACAAACAAATACGATTGATTTTGCGATTTCAGCTACTGTACAACCTAAAGCTTTAGCAGCTAACTGCTAAGTTCTAGTGCTTTCTTTTAAAACTATTATCTCTCCTTCTATGTTGTTTTTAATTACAAAATCTCTAAATTTGTTTAAACCCTCATTCATTGAGCAACTTGGTACTTAACGATGTGTTCTTTTGTAGTTATTATCTTTTTAACTTTACTTCCTAGCATAAGCTCAACTATATATGCTTTTCCTCTTTTGCCGGTTATTACTCCAACTTTTCCTTGATACCTCTTATGTGGTGCTGTTTCAATCCTGATCGGATTTATATTGATAATAACTCTTTCACCTATATCGTAATCGATCATGTACTGGGATAGTCCTTTCCTAGCTCTTCTTGAAGATAAAATTTTTCTTGTTTTCTTTCTATATCCCTTTGTGGCTGGCATAACTTTAATAGAAAATATTATTATGATATAAAATATAAATTATATCATATTTAGCAAATAAAGATGAGAATAATATATTACAAGGATGTTAGTCTACCTGAGGTATTGGAAATACTAGAGAAAAGAATATCAGAGGATAATGTAAAAGAAGGACAGAAAAAAATGTATGATTATGTAAAAAAGTTTTCTAAAGTAAAACCTGAAAAGGCCAAAGAAATAATTGATAAATTGATGAATCAGTTAAACCTAACAAGAGACATATGTGTACAAATTTTAAATATAATGCCTTCTAACGTGGAGGAGCTTAGAGCTATTCTTCCTTCTGATAAATATTTTAGCAAGGAAGAACTTGATAAGATACTTTCTATAATTCACAAATAAACAAATGTGTTCATATTATATTAAAAAGAAATTCTACTATGAAGACTTTGTATATATATTAGCATATAACATACCTCAGAAGAATATAAAAGAAAAAAAGCATCCTATGGGTTTTCCAAAGGTTAAAGAAGTTTATTCTCAAGCTTTGGGTAAAGATCATTTCACTTTATTAGAAGTTGTTTCAGATTACGGTGTAGTTTTACAAAAGGGTGAGCTTGTTTATGCTGGAAAATATGGTAGAACTAAGATCAAAAGAATAAGCGCTAGACTAATTTACGAGGAACTTGTCGATGAAGCAAAAATAGAGCTTGATAACATTTTAAGGCAAATAGTTAAGACAGATGAGCAAAGATTTGTTGAATTTTTTAACACAGCAGGTCCTGTTTCTCCTAGGACGCATTCTCTTGAATTATTTGAAAGAATTGGCAAAAAGACTGTCGAGAAAATTCTTTTTGAAAGATCAAGAAAGAAGTTTGAAAGTTATGCAGATATAAAGAATAGATGTGGAATATCGAACATTGAAGAAATCATCTATGAAAGATTGAGGCTAGAAATAACGAGTAAGGAAAAGTTGAACTACTATCTTTTTGCTAAAGGTATTGAAAATACTTTGGAAGAAAGGTATAAGGTTATCTAATTCTTGATATGAACTTGTAATTTAGAACTTGCCAAACTTCTACTTCTACTCCATTAGTAAGTTTATCAGCAAATTCCTTTGGTTTTGGAACTTCGTAAAATTCATACGTAGATAAATCCATTAATTGTACTGTATCTTGAAGAACATTAATAACCTGTGCATATTTTTTCTCAATTATTGGAATGTTTACTTGCGCATCTGCAGGCACTGTAAGAACCTTTTTTGAGCTATCAAGTATGCTTACACCAACAATTCTTACCTTTGCTGAACCATGCTTACCTGTCTTGGATTTCTCAACTTCAACAACTCTGCAAGGAACATCATCTATTACTATATATGAACCTTCTTTGATAGAACCTGCATCAGTTATTTTTACACTCATAGTCTATTATTGAGCTGTTTTTTATAAATATTTTCCAAGTATAAATTAAATATTGTTTGTATGAAAGTAGGTCTTATAGCTAAAAAAACTAAAGAAGCTTTAGAAACTCTAAAACTCATTGAAGATTATTTTGTAAAGAATAAGATAGAAGTATTCTATGATGATGAATTGTTAGATGTTTTAAAAAAAGACAAGATAATGTGGAATGAAAAAAATTTGGACTTCGTAATTTGGCTTGGAGGAGATGGCACTCTACTACTTCATGTAAATAAGCTTGTAAATTATGATGCTAAGCTTTTGGGGATAAAATTTGGAAACATTAGCTTCCTTTGCGAAATTGATCCTACAAATATTCAAGAAAAGCTTGATAGAATTTTAAGCGGAAAATTCAGAATTGAAAAAAGAAGGTTGATTGAATTTGTTTATGATAAAAAAAAGGTATATGCTTTGAACGATGTTTTAGTAACTGTTTCAAATGTTGGAAAAGTTTCAAATTTCAGAGTAATTATGGGCGATATAGAAATATTTTCGGGAAAATGTGATGGCATCATATTTTCAACAAGTATAGGTTCAACCGCTTACATTGCAAGTAAAGGCGGTCCGATAATAGATCCTAATTTGGAAACATTGATTGTAGATCCTATAAACCCACTTAGATGGGGTTCAAGAACCCTTATTCTTCCTTTTGATGTAAGCTTAGAAGTTTTTTCTGATAGGGATTATGTTGTTATAGTAGATGGAAACATAAAATTCAATATAAAATCGAATGAGTATGTAAAAATTAAAGGTTCTGATAAAAGCTTAAGTTTTATTAGATTTTCTAACTCTTTTTATCGAAAGATAAAGTTAAGAAGCATGATTGATATATGATATGTCTATTGGATACTGCTGCAATAATTCATGAGATAAGACTCGAATGCAAAGAAATTTATTTGACTTCTAAAATTATTGAGGAAGCAAAAACTCTTAAAGCTAAGCTTAGATTGGATTATATTTTGGCAAAAGGAAAGATTTATGAACCTTCAAAATCCACTTTAAAAAAGATCAAAGAAGAGATCAAAGAGCTTGTGAAAAAGGATCTTTCTGAAGCAGATTTTGAACTTATTGCTTCAGCATTTGAGCTTAAAGAGATTTTTGGCAACAATTTAATAGTTTATACAGACGATTATTCAATCCAAAACATTCTTTCTTTCTTTGGAATTAATTTTAAACCTGTGGCAACAAAGGGCATAAAAAGGGTAATCAAATGGATTGGTTATTGCAAAAATTGCAATAGATATTCAAATGATTACAATAAAAACTGCGAAATATGTGGAGGCAAGTTGATAAAGGTTCCTTTAAAGAAGTCCAAGTTAATCTAATATATTTTGAAGCTTACAAAAAACTAAATGAAAGAAAGGATAAGGGGTAATGCTTGGAAAATAAATTGGCATGAATGGAGCAAAGAAGCCTTTGAAAAGGCTAGAAAGGAAAATAAGCTAATTTTACTAAGCTTATCAGGTGTTTGGTGTCATTGGTGTCATGTTATGGATGAAACTACTTATTCAGATGAAGAAGTTATTAAGCTCATCAACGAAAATTTTATTCCAATAAGAGTTGATGTGGATGAAAGGCCTGATATTAGCGAAAGATACAACTTCGGTGGTTATCCTACCTTTGCTTTTCTTACATATGAAGGTAATTTAATAACAGGAGGTACCTATATTCCTCCTGAACAATTTAAGGAAATATTAAAGGATATAATAGAGCTTTCAAAATCAGAGAAATTAAAGGATCTTTATCAACAGCAGCATATTAAAAGGGCAATGCCTCAAAAGGGCGAAGTCAATTCGAAAATTATTTGGGATATAGCTGATATATTGATCAATTCCTTCGATGATGTTTATGGTGGCTTTGGAATCGATGCAAAGTTTCCTTTGACCGATTCAATAATTTTCTTGGAAAACATGTATTTACTAACTAAAAAAGAAGGTTTCAAAATTATGTTCAACAAGACTTTAAAAGGAATGCTTAATGGAATATATGACAATGTAGAGGGAGGATTTTTTAGATACAGTGTAACAAGGGACTGGAAAAGTCCACACTACGAAAAGATGCTTGAAACGAACTCAAATTTAATTAAAGCATATTCAATTGCGTTCTATTTAACAAATGAAGAATCCTATAGAATTGCATGTGAAAAAACAGTTTCATATCTGCTTGAAAAAATGTTTGATCCAAAGGAGAAACTTTTCTATGCGAGTCAAGATGCAGATGAAGAATATTACAAGAAAAATTTAGAAGAAAGAAAGAAAATGAAGGAACCTTATAAAGATCCTAATTTATACAGTTGCTACAATGCAGTTTGCGCAGACTCTTTGCTTTATTGTGGTTTAATATTTGAAAGGGATGATCTAATCAATCTTGCAAAGGATGTTGTTGAAACATTAATCAATACAAGGTTGAAAGATAAAGGAATAGTCCATAGTTTAAAAACAAATTCAACTTATTTAAACGATAACTTACTTACTCTAAAGCTTCTGAATGACATTTACCAATTATCCTTTGATGAAAGATATCTTACTTATATAGATTCAATTTGCTATATCTTAATTAACAATTTCAAGAATGAATATGGTCTACTTAAGGATAAAATTCCTGAAGAAAATGACTTTGGATTGTTAAAAGAAAGCTATCATCCTATTCAGGATAATTCTTTAGCTGTAAAAGAATTGTATCTTGCAGGAGAAATTTTGCAAAAAAATGAATATAAGGATTTTGCAAGGAATATCGCTTCTATATTGGCACTGAGTTACAGCAGATTTAACATATTCGCAAGTTCCTATGCAAATTCTTTGCTATTTATAATCAGTCCTATAGAAGCCAGGTTTGTTTTCAGTTCAAAAGAGAAAGCTTCGGAGAAAGCAAAAGAGGTTAAATTCTTGATTCATCCTTCAATATTTTCTCATTATGTCGATATTGAAAAGAATAAGGATCAATATGAAAAAGAGGGAATTTATATATGTAAAGGAGTAAAATGCTATCCTCCAGAAACAGAAGTACCAAAAATAAGTAATCTAATTGAAAAAATAAATCTTCAAATAATTTCTACATAAATTGTGGAGGATAAAGTAAGGGTTCATGTATTCATAGAAGGAATAGTTCAAGGCGTATCTTTCAGATACTATACATACAAGCTTGCTAAGAAATACAAGGTAAATGGTTGGATTAGAAACTTACCAGATGGAAGAGTTGAGGCAGTTTTTGAAGGTGATAAATCGAGTGTAGATAAGCTTGTTGAATTTTGCAAAAAGGGTCCAGAAGGTGCTTTGGTAACCAATATTGAAATAATTCAAGAAAAATTTTTAAATGAATTCAAAAACTTTGAAATACTTTATGACTAGCTAGCCGTAAACAGGGTAACTTGTTGCATTTTTCCTACATCTAAGTGGAAAGCACCACAGTATACTTGGCAATTAAGTGTGTATGTGCCAGCTTGCGATACTTTTATAGTAATGGTAGCCACCGAAAGAGCTGGAGCCGAAATAGTTGTAATAACGTTTGACTCAACTTCTACTGCAAGTACATGCGGATTGGGGAATGTATCATTATTATGAAATATAATTTGCACGGTATCGCCTACTTTAATAGTTGCATTTGAAGGTACTTGCACGATTAAGTATCTACCCCAGTTTTGTGGGTTGCTTCCTCCTACGGATTTATCCACACCTACCCAAACATTTATTGTCCATGTTTTTCCACCTACTGAAGGAGGAGCGCTAGTAAATTGCAGGATAGCTACTGCAACCCCTACAATCACTATTATTGCAACGATAGCAATTACTACATTTCTAGAAACGGCCTTCGACTTCCTCATTGAAGAATATGTCTTTAATATCATATTTAAATCCTAATCAAAAATTTGTATATTTAAAGCTACATGAATAGAAAAAATATATTTAAACGATCAAATTATGTTTTCATATTAAATGTCAGATGAAGAGTTAGGAATTTTCATTGAAGACGAATTCGACTATGCGCATTTTATACCTAGTCATCCTAAGTGTTATCCTCTACATGGTCATACAGCAAAGCTTAAAATTGAACTAAAAGGTTCAAGAAAAGATTTTGATATGATTTTAGATTTTGGTAGTTTAAGGAAAATTGTAAAAGAAGTTCTTTCAATATACGATCATAAGCTCATAGCTTCTGAGAAGTATATAAAAGAATATTTTGAAGATAAGGTTTTTATTTCCTATAGTGATTTCAGGATAGAGATTCCTAGGAAAAACGTATACATACTAAAAAAAGAAGTCACAACTGAGAACTTAGCTGAAGATATAAGCAGCAACCTATTGAAGTCATTGCCAGATAATGTTATAGAGGTAAAGGTTGAAATATATGAAGGAGCTAGAAAAGGAGCTTTTAAGAGAAGCAAAAGATAGAAGCTGTATAGTTCTTCTTTCAGGCGGTATCGATTCTACAACTCTTTTGTTTGTCTTAAAATCTTTAAATTATGAAATCTATTCGCTAACTTTCAATTATTCAGGCAGAAATTTTAAAGAAATTGAAGCATGCAGAAAAATCTCCAGCTTGGCTAAAGTTAAGAAACATATCGAAGTAGATCTAGATTTTCTTAAAGAAATCACTGAAGTTGAAGGAAAATTTGGAAGAAATCTTCATGAACAAAACTATGTTCCATATTTTTACATACCTGCAAGAAACGGGATATTCTTTTACATCGCTACTTACTATGCTGAAATATTAGGAGCTTCAAGAATATTTACAGGTCATACAAAGGAAGATAAAGATCGACTTCCAGATGTAAACGATGATTTTATCAGAAGCTTAAATAGGTCAATCAAAAAAGGAACTTTAATTGGAAAAATTAAGGGGTTAAAAATAGTTTTGCCCTTTAAGAATTTGAGAAAGGAAGAACTTACATATTTTATTTTAAGATACAATGTTCCCATACAGTATACCTGGAGCTGCCATTCAGCTTCTGAAGAACCTTGCAATAACTGTATTGGATGTAGGGAAAGAAAGATAATTATTAATTCAATCGAGAAAAAAATAAATAGCTTATGGGGTGTGAATAAATAAAGGTTATGCAAGAACGCAAGATAGACATTTCTAAGGTTAAGGACGTTCATGAAGAAGAGGCTGATGTTGCAATTTATGCAGGTCTAACGAACCTTTCTACAATGGTAAGTGTTAGGGGTTATAACCTGCCCGTTAAGTTAACCGTTGTTGTTCCTACTAAAAAAAGGGGCGTACATATGAGCAGGCTCGTCAAAGCTATAAATGAAGCAAAAATGGAGAATGATTTTATTGAAAACGTCCTAAAGTTAATTTCAGATTCAGTTAATAAATCGATGGGCAAGTGTAGAATAACTGCAACCTTTGATTATCCAGTTAATTATTCTGATCAATTCATGAAGGTAAAATTACAGCTTAGAGAGGATGGAACATACATTTACGAATTTGAAAAGATAGGAATAACTGCTTGTCCGTGTAGCAAGGAAGTTACAGGAATTGGGCATATGCAGAGGGCAAAGCTTAAAATTAAAATAAGCTCAAGAGAAATTCTTGATTTTGATGAAGTAGCTAAAAAAATTGATTCTTGCTTTTCAGCTGTTCCAACTGAATACTTGAAAAGAATAGATGAAGCAAAGTTAATCCTTGATTCTCAAGAAAACACAAAGTTTGTTGAGGATGTTGTAAGAAACTGTTTAGCGCTATTTCCAAATGCACTAAAGATTGAAGCAAGGGCTTTTGAATCAATACATGCACACGATGCATATGCTTTTTGGAGAAGGGGAATGAAATTATAGAAAAATTTTATTTTTAAACTAAAAATATATAATATTGTGCTCCGGTAGCTCAGTGGGAGAGCGCCCGGCTGAAGAATTTTTTCAGAAACCGGGAGGTCGCTGGTTCAAGTCCGGCCCGGAGCACTCCTTAAAACTTTAAATTATGTTCATATAATTTATTACATGGTATCCCCCGGTAGCGTAGCCTGGTAACGCATCCGGCTGTAGGTCTTCCGTACAAGTGAATTCGGTTAAACCGGTGATGATCTTGTACCAGCGGATACCGGAAGATCGTGGGTTCAAATCCCACTCGGGGGATAATTTTATAATAAAAATTTTTTGTATAATTAATGAAGCGACCGTAGTCTAGCCAGGTAAGGACGTCGGCTTTCCGAGCCGAGGACCCGGGTTCGAATCCCGGCGGTCGCAAATAATTCTATAGTAAAGATTTATATTGCTTAACAGGAATTTCAATAAAGGTGAAGAAAATCGAAGGATCCTCACTTTATAAAAAAATAAAGGAAAGGATTGGAAGCTTTGTTGAAGTAAGGACAATTGACGATCGTGTAATTTTTGGAAAATTGGTCTCCTTCAACCCAGAAGATGGAAGTATAATGCTAGAAAATGCTCATGAGAAAAATAAAAAAATTCCTAGTGTTTATATAAGCGGATCAGCTGTAGCACAAATAAACTTCTTTGATAAAGGAGATGAAGAAGAGCAGCTTGATAAGAAAGTTGAAGCTTTGCTAAGAATTGATCCTACTTTAACATATGAAGAAATTGCAAGGATTTTAGATATTCCTATTCAACTTGCTGAGAAAATAGTTAAAAAGTCCTTAAGAAGTTCATAATTATAATGATGAGAAAGCCCCTATGACTTAGGGATGATTAGGATCTTGAGTTCTGATATTTATAAAATTTGAAATTATTCATTAAAAAGAGGTCAAAGAAATGGAAGCTTCTTCCTTCAGTATGGAGAAAAAATCCATCCTTATAATGAAAGGCAAAGGCTATCAATAGTTGGAAAGTTGTTAAAAAAACATTTCATAATTTCTAAGGTTATTTATAAAATTCTTTTGTTATAATCTATCAATGGAAATTCCCTTTGAACTTGAAGGTTCTTTTAAGCATTATAGAGAAGAAAGGAAGATAGATTTGGAAAAGGTAAAACTATACATTGAACCGGATTTTAAAAATGAAATCGTAAAAGTAAATTCAGAGCTTACTTTAAAAGCATTGATTGATAAAGTTGATGAGATAAAGCTTGATGCTGTTTCCTTTAAAATAAAAAGAATTTCATTGGATAAAGAAAGTAATCCTAAATTTGATTATGATGGAAAAAGAATAAGAATTTTCCTCAGAGAAAAACTAAATCAATTTGAAAAAATAAAGGTTAATATCGATTATGAAATAAAGCCAAGGAAAGGTCTATATTTTATAAAGCCAACAGAGGAAAATCCTAAAAAACCTTTGCAAATTTGGTCACAAGGAGAGGATGAAGATTCAAGATACTGGTATCCTTGCATAGATCTGCCTGAAGAGAAGATAACCTCTGAAGTTATAGTTAAAGTTCCAAAGGGATTTAAAGCTATCTCTAACGGCTATCTTATTTCGGTTGTTGAGGAAGAAAACAGTTCAGTTTTTCACTGGAAAATGGATAAGCCATTTGCACCCTACCTTCTTACTCTCGTCATAGGAGAATATGAAGAAATAAAGGAAGAATGGGAAGGTGTAACTATAATTCATTATGCACCAAAGGAAAGAATAGAAGATGTAAAGGAAAGTTATAAAGAAACCAAAGATATTCTTGATTTCTTTTCAAAATATTTGGATTTTAAGTATCCATTTGAAAAATACGCAAATGTCCCTGTAGAAGATTTCATATTTGGAGGAATGGAAAACATAACCGCCACTACTCTTACTTCTACGAGTATATATGATAAAGTAGCAAGATTGGATATGAGTGCTGAATCCTTACTAGCCCATGAAATTGCCCATACATGGTTTGGAGATATAATTACTTGTAAAGAATGGGCTCATATTTGGTTAAACGAGGGTTTTGCAACATACTTTCAAGCACTTTACAAGGAATTTTCTAAAGGATGGGATGAATTTATTTACAATATGCTCCAGAAGTTCGACTCATATCTTGAGGAATCTAAAAATTATAAGCGAGCTATTGTTACAAAAGTTTTTGCTGCCCCGACTGAACTTTTTGATAGGCATACCTATGAAAAAGGTTCTTTAGTTCTTCATTTGCTTAGATATGAACTAGGAGATGAAATGTTTCGAAAAGTTATGAGAAACTACTTAAATAAGTATAAGTTCAGCGTAGCAACAACGGAAGATTTTAGACAAGTAATTGAAGAAACAACAGGACTTACTTTTGAGAAATTTTTTGATCAATTCGTTTATCAACCGGGCCATCCTATTTTGAAATTTAATTGGAAATACGAAGACAAAAGATTAAAGGTAACTTTTATACAAGAAACTGATAAACCCTATGAAATAAACCTGGATTTATTTATAAGGCTTAAAGATAAAGAAATATTGGAAAAAATTAGTTTAAAAGATAAAATTGAAAGCTTTGTTTATAACTTTGAAGAAAAACCTCAATACATAGATTTGGATCCTTATGGCTGGTTACTTATAGCTAATATAATAAGAGAAGATAATTTAGAAAACCTCATAGAAATTGTATACAATGGTAAAACTTCAATAAGCAAAATAAGGGCTATAAGAGCTTTGAAGGAAAAAAATGATGAGCGTGTTGTTGAATGTTTATCAAGCGCTTTATTCAACGAGAAATTCTGGGCTGTAAGGGCCGAAGCTGCAAAAACTTTGGCAACAATCAAAAGTAATTCGAGCGTTAAAGTTTTGCTAAAAGCAATTAACGACAAAGAACCAAAAGTGAGAAAAGAAGTAGCTAAAGCCTTGGGAGAATTCAAAGATGAAAAGATAATAGAAGCCTTGAAGAAAATTGCTAAAGAAGGCGAAAGTTATGGTGAAAGAGAGCAAGCTATAATAAGCTTAGGAAAGCAAAAAAGAGAAGAATTGTTAAGTTTTATAATGGATTTCCTAAACTTTGAATCCCATGCAGACATTATTCGCTCAGCTTCTTTAAAAGCTCTTGGGGAGATTAAAAACATTAAAACCATAGAAACTTTGAAGGAGTTTACAAAAAATAAATATAGCGTTCAAGCAAGAACAGCAGCTGTTGAATCCTTGGGCAAGTATTTAAGGGATAATCCAGCTATGTTTGACGATTACGTCAAATTCCTTGAAGATAGTTTTTACAGAGTAAGAATAACTGCAATAAAAGCTTTAGAACAACTCGGCGAAGAAAAATGCATACCTTATTTGAGAAAAGTGATCGAGCAGGACCTAGATAATAGAGTAGTTAGAGCAGCTAAGGAAGCAATTTATAGAATTAACGAGCAAATAAAAAACAAAACTGAATTGAAAAATTTGAGAGATGAAATAGAAAAACTAAAGAAAGAAAATGAGGAATTGAAATCTAAATTGGCTACTCTAGAATCAAAGATTAAATAATCAATCATCCGGGAAGTAATAGAATTTCTTTATTGAAATTTTTCCATCTGTTATTTCAACATGGTAGTTCATGTAACAGTCTTTACAGAAAACTATCTGTTCACCTTTTTTATCTTCCAACTTAAGAATCTTTCCGCATCTGCAACGAATGCCATGATCCATAAATAAATCTATATCATTCAATCATTTTAATTTAGAATTTAAGTTGAAAGTTCTTGTAACTTCTGCACAAAATAAAGAGGAAAAAGCTATAGAAGAAGTAATTAGCCTAATTTTCCAAAAAGATCCCAATGCAAGACCGCTTGAAAAAACTATAAAACCAGGTCTTTCATTGATAGAAGCTAGCATCTCAAAGGAGGAATTAGCATACATATTGAAGAATTCAAACAGAACTTATTTTATAAAGGTTATACCAGTTGATATTGAAACTGAAAATTATGAAGAATCCATTAAAGAATGGATATCGTTGAATTGGATAAAAATTAAAGACAAAAGCTTTGCTGTTAGATGTTATTCAAGGTTCGGTAAAAGCGGAAGTTTGATGGAAAAAGAAATTGGAAAAATTTTGAAAGAAAAGGGAATAAAGATAAATCTAAAAAGCCCTGACTTTATAATTTTAGTTCAACCAGTTTACAGTAAGTTTCTGATTTCTTTCTTAAGTTTTAAAGATTATTTAATTTTTTTATCAAGAAAAAAAATTTAAGGAATAAAAAAATATAAGATAGTAGATGACCGAAAATGATATTTCAAGGCTTTTCAAAATGCCAACATTATTCAAAGATGAGTCTAAATTGTTTCCTGAATATGTTCCTTCCCATCTTCCACATAGGGAAGAACAGCTTAACCTACTTGCATCTTATTTAAAAGGACTTGTAAATTATAACGATTTTCCTTTTTACCGTATCATTTGTCATGGGCCTGTTGGAACAGGTAAAACAGCTGTTGTAAGACTATTCGGAAAAATATTGGCAGATGAAGCAAACAGGAGAGGCATCAATTTGCAATATGTGCATGTAAATTGCCAAATAGAAAGAACAAAATTCATGGTTGTAAGGAAAACTATAGAATCTTTGATTCCAAGCATACCAAAACGAGGCTTCTCTCCTCAGCAACTTTTAGGTTGGCTTATTGAATATTTGGAGGATGAAAACATTCGTCTTCTTTTGGCTTTAGATGAAGCTGATTATCTAATAAGAACAGAAGCTGATACACTTTATGATTTAACAAGACTTCCTGAAATATCTAAGGGTAAAAGTAGAATAAGCTTTATACTTATTTTAAGGGATATTTCGCTAATTTATAGGCTTGATGAGAGTATTCTTAGTACTTTGCAAAAGAACGCAATAAAATTCGATCCTTACAAATCTAACGAACTTTTTACAATTCTAAAGGAGAGAGCTGAGGAAGCTCTACAGCCAGATGTCATCAACGACAAAATAATTGAAGAGATAGTAAGAAGGATTGGTTACGATAAAGGAGGAAACGGTGATGCAAGATTTGCTCTAGAAGTACTTTGGCGTTCAGTAAAAATAGCCGAAATGAAAATGTTAGATAAAGTAAGCCTCGAGCATGTAAAAATGGCTTTTAGTGAAATGTATCCTGGTTTTAATCAAGAGATTGTCCAAAATTTGGATAAGCATGAAAAGATAATTTTAAAAGCTATTGCAAGGGCCTTTAAAAATTACGCAAGTTCAAGCATTCCTATAATGAAAATAAAGGAAAATTACAATATTGTTTGTGAAGAATTTGGAGAAGTTCCTCGAAGATATACTCAATTCTGGACTTACATTAAGAACTTAAAAGATAAGGGATTAATAAACGTGGAAGTAAAAAGCGTAGGTAGAGGAAGAAGAAGCTTCATTTCTTTGGATATACCTTCTGAAATTATAGAAAAAAATGTTGAAATATGAAGGACCAAGATAGCTTTATCGAGGAGCTTTTGGGTGCGAAGTGGAAAATCAGGATTCTTAGAACTATCATAAATGAAAAGCAAATCAATATAAGCGCATTGGCAAAAATTTCATCAACCTTCTTTACTCCAGCTTCAAATTATATAGGCTTTTTGAAGAAATACGGTATAGTTAAAGAAAAAAGATTTGGAAAGATAAGAATAGTCGTAGCAAATGAGAATTCTGATGTTTTAAATTTGCTTGAGAAGCTAATGGATAAAGCATCAGAAGTTGAAAAATTAAAGGTGGAAAGTACAATGCAAAATGATTAATTCTTATATGGATATTTTATAATAAGCTAACGGAAATGAGTGAAGAGCTTATTTGGGTAGAAAAGTATAGACCAAAAACTTTAGATGATATAATTAATCAATCTGAGATAATACAAAGTCTTAAGAAATTAATACAGGAGAAAAACGTACCGCATATGCTATTTACAGGTCCTCCTGGTGTAGGTAAGACTGCTACAGCTTTAGCTTTTGTAATGGATCTATACAAAGAAGAATGGAGAAATAATGTTCTTGAATTAAATGCTTCAGTGCATCCTGAAACAAAGATAAGACTTTTCTACGATGATTATGAATTTGAAACAAACTTTTACGAGCTTGATAAAGATTTCTTTAAGGAAAATGAGAAATATTCTTTTCCTAAAGGGTTGAAAGTCTTAAGTTTAGATTCAAACAATCAAATAAAATTTAAGGAAATAAAGAACATATCTAGACATAAAGTTAGGAAGATTAAAAAAATTTTCTACGAAGGTGGATCAATAGAAGTTACTGATTCACATTCTTTAATGATATTTAATTTATTAGGCGATATAGTTCCTGTAAAGACTTCTAATTTAAAAGAGGGAGATTTATTAATAACTCTTGATAGTTCAAGTCAATTTCTCCCCTCTTATATATTTTTACCTTTTTCAGATGAAATAAAATCTGAAAAAATTTCTAAAAAAGAAGCGCTGGATTTGATTTTCAGTAATAAGAAATTAATAGATAATAGAATTTACAATACATTAAAATCAAAAATTTCTGTAGTAAAAATTGAGAAGATTGAAGAAAAGGATTATGATGGATATGTTTATGATTTATCTGTTCCTGATACTCAGGTATTTTGGGGCGGAAATTCTCCAATTCTACTTCATAATAGCGATGAAAGAGGCATCGATACTATAAGGGAGAAAATTAAAGAAAGGTTTGCCAAGACTATGGCTTTGGGAGAAATTCCATTCAAAATAGTTATTCTTGATGAAAGCGATGCTATGACAAATGATGCACAGACAGCCTTGAGGAGAATAATGGAGATATATGCAAGGAATATAAGATTCATTCTTACATGTAACTATAGCAATAAAATAATCGAACCAATTCAATCTAGAACGGTAGTTTTTAGATTCAGTCCTTTAAGCAAGGAAGATATAATAAATAGACTTATTGAGATAGCAAAAAACGAAAAAGTTCAGTATACTAATGATGGATTGGAAGCCATATTTGAAGTTAGTGGAGGAGATATGAGGAAGGCTATAAATTTGCTTCAAAGTACCTCACTTCTAGGAGAAGTCAATCAAGAAACAGTATATAAAGTAGCCGGTGCTGTTAAACCAAAGGAAATAAGGGCAATTTTAGACAGTATAGTTAAAGGTAAGTTCTCAGAAGCAAGAGAAGCAGTAATTAAGATGCTATATGTTGATGGAATTCCTGGCTCAGATATAGTTTATTATCTTCATAGAGAAATAGGTCGTATAAACGTTCCTGAAGAATGTAAAATAAGATTGATTGAAACTCTTGGAGATTATGAATACAGGCTTATGGAGGGTTCTAATGAAGAAATCCAACTTTCTTCAATGTTAGCTAGAATGATTCTAATATGCAAAGAGTATGTTAAGTGAATCAAGGGAATATCTATGGACTATAAAGCATAAGCCAAAAAGGATCGAAGATATTGTAGGTAATGAAGAGGCAAAAAAGGAATTTATTGAATGGTTAAGTCTGTGGTTGAAGGGAAAGCCTCCTATTAAAAAAGCTGTGCTATTATATGGACCACCCGGGATAGGTAAAACTTTGCTTGTAGAAGTTTCAGCTAAGCAGTTTAATCTTGAACTTTTGGAGCTTAATGCAGGAGATTTAAGCGGAACAGATACGATAAAAAAGATAGCATTTCCTTTTAGTTCTGAAGAAAGCTTAGAAAAAAGGAAGAAAATAATTCTAATAGATGAAGTAGATAGTATAGAGGGTGCTAAAGCACAGCCTATTATAAGATCCATAGTTGAATTGGTTGATCAAACAAAATTTCCTGTAGTACTTATAGCTAACGATGCATGGACTCCAGACCTATGGCAGATTAGAAATTTAACTTTGATGATTGAAATGAAAAAATTGAGTTCAAGGCAAATAGTAGCTTATCTTGAAAGGATATGCAAGCTTGAAAACATTACTTATGAACTTGATGCATTGAAGGTTATTGCAGAGAGAGCATCAGGAGATATGAGGAGTGCAATACTTGATCTTCAAATTGCCTCAATATTCGGAAAAATAGGGATGAATGAAGTAAACATAGTTGGTGCAAAGGATAGACAAACGGATGTTTTTAGTGTATTAAGACATATAATATACGCTACAAGTGTTTCTTCGGCAAGGAAGGCCTTGGATGAATATGCATATGATCCTGAAACTCTTATGCTTTGGATTGAAGAAAATCTTCACAAATTTTATACAAAGCCTGAAGATTTAGCTTTAGCCTATTCTAGGTTAGCAAAGGCTGATTATTATAGAACCATTGCAAACCAAAAGAGAATGTGGCGTTTTTTACTTTATTTTCTTGAAATGATGACCGCTGGTGTTGCGTTATCTAAATCAACTAAACCAACCTATTCCAAGATAGATTTCCCTGAAATACTTAGGCTTTTATCTAAGCAAAGAAAGACAAATGAAATTAGGCAATATATAATGCAAGAAATTGCTAAAAAATGTCATCTATCAACTAATAAATTTAAGACTGAAATGTTTTGGTATATTATCGTTATGCTTAAAAATGAGGATTTCAAAACAAAATTCTTAAGAAAATTTAGGCTTGATGAAGAATCTAAAAATTATCTTGAAAATTTAGCTGATAACATTCATATAAAGATTGGAAAAACATGATATAATGTTGCTTTTAAATTCTTTGATGAATGTTTATTGACATGGAAAGTTATTTTATTGAGAATTTTATAGATTTCGAACTATCTAACATAAAAGTAAGGGTCATCAAGGATTTCAGAGAGATAGAATTTGATGAGAAAAAATACGGGCCTTTCAAAAAAGATACTTACATTGAAATTCCTAGGGCTTTAGCAAGAATACTAGCAAGTGAACAAATAATTGAATATCCTATGCCATCTGTGAGCTTGATGGATCTTAAAAAAATACTTTTCTATGAAACAAAGAATAAAGAATTGAAAAAACTCGATAACGATTTTTATTTGCAGGTTAAGGATCTGATATATTTAGCCGAAATAAAAAAGGTTGAATATGATCCTAAGGAGATCAAAAACCTAATGTATGATATATGCTTGAAGAGGGTTGAAAAAATTGTCCAAATAGCTCTCTATGTTGAAGATTATAAAAAACTTCTCGATTATTTAACCACTGAAGAAAAATACTTGCTTGAAAAGTTCAATGAATTTTTAAAAGATTGGTTTGATAATGTAATAGATAGTAAATATCTAAGACGGGTTTAAAATGCAATCAAGCTTAAAGGATCTTTATAAGGATTTTCTTTCTAGCTTTACTAAGGAAGATAAGAGAATTTATTACAACAAGATTAGAGAAATGCCGATTTTTAATCAAATTTCATTAGAAATAAACCATGCGGACCTTTTCCAATATAATGAAGAACTTGCTTTAAGCTTACTTCAAAAGCCTGAAGAACATATTGAGGAAATAGGAGAAGCGATAAGAGAGATAATTGAAACGATTGATCCAGAATATGCTAAAAGAACCTACAAATTTTATGGAAGGATTTACAACATAGATATTGATGACTATAAAGTTAGCATAAGAAACATAAGAGCAAAGTATGTCGGAAACTTAATACAGGTAAAAGGGATAGTAACTAAAGCAAGCAGAATAAGGCAAAAAATCGTTGAAGCAAGATACATATGCTTAAGTTGCAAAAACGAATTTAAAATAAACTTTCTTGGCGCTCCTATTTCAAAATTTGATCAACTCAAATGTTCATACTGTGGGAAAAAAGACTTAAGAATTTTGGATAGAAAAATGATGGATTTTCAAAAGATAATTATACAAGAAACAACAGAAGAAATCCCTGCAGGTCAAATTCCTAGAACAATAGAAGTTTATATGGAGGATGACCTAGTAGATAAAGCTTATCCAGGAAACAGGGTTACAGTTGTAGGTATCTTAAAGGAAAAAAGAGAAAGGGATTATGAAGAACTTGCTTTCAGAACATATTTGCATGCAGTAAGCTTGGAAGTTAAGGAAAAGGGATTTGAAGAGGAAACTATAACAAAAGAGGATATTGAACAAATTTTGAAGCTTGCTTCTTTACCTGATATCGATGAAAGGATAGTAAATTCAATTGCGCCCTCAATACATGGGTTAAGACATGTGAAGCTTGCATTGGCTTTACAGTTATTTGGAGGAGTTCCGAAAACATTACCAGATGGCATTAAAATAAGAGGAGATATAAACATATTGCTAGTAGGTGATCCTGGAACTGCTAAGACTCAGCTTTTAAAGTATATGGCTCAAATAGCTCCTAAAGGAATTTATACTTCAGGTAAAGGTGTATCTGCAGCAGGGCTAACGGCAGCTGTAGTAAGGGATAAGACTACAGGAGACTTTTATCTTGAAGCAGGGGCATTAGTATTGGCTGATCAGGGTATTGCATTGGTTGATGAAATAGATAAAATGAGGGCTGAAGATAGAGTAGCGATGCATGAAGTAATGGAGCAACAAACTGTTAGCATTGCAAAAGCAGGTATTGTTGCAACATTAAATGCAAGGTGTGCAATATTGGCTGCAGCAAATCCTCATTTAGGCAGATTTGATAAAACAAAGACCATATCAGAGAACATAGACTTACCTATTACACTTCTATCAAGATTTGACCTTATATTTCCTATAATAGATGTGCCGAGCAGGGAGGAGGATGCAAAGCTTGCTGAGCATATCTTAAACCTTCATTCTCAAGCAGAAGTAAAATACGATGAAAAAATGATAGGTCAAGAATTATTGAGGAAATATGTAGCGTATGCAAGGAGAAATGTAAAGCCAGTTCTTTCAAAGCAAGCAATGAAGGAAATTATGGACTTCTACTTAAAAATGAGGGAACTATCCTATAAAGGAGAGGGAACAGTTGCGATAACTCCTAGACAGCTTGAAGCATTGGTTAGATTGACTGAAGCAAAGGCTCGAATGTCCTTAAGGAATGAGTGTACTTCTGAGGACGCAATAACTGCAATAAGTCTAATGAGGGCTATGATGGAACAATCTTTAATCGATGTTAAAACGCAGAAGGTAGATGTAGACATAGTTATGACTGGAATACCAAAATCTCAAAGGGATAAGCATGCAAAGCTTGTAGAAATTCTTTCAAGGCTTGGTTATGAAAAAGAATCTGTTGACAAGGAGGAAGTATTAAACTTGGCTGAGAATGAAGGCATCCCTAGATACGAAGCTGAAAAAATACTGAAAACTTTAGCGAGCGAAGGGCATATTTACGAACCAAAACCTGGATTTATAAAGAGAACTCCTTAAATTGTATATCGAAGAACTTAAGAATCTAGGAATACCTGAAGATCTAATTGAATCTTTAAAAAATTTAGGTTATACAAAGCTGTATCCTACGCAAGAAAGGGCAATTGAACAAGGACTTTTAGGGAAGAGAAACATGATTATTTGTACACCTACTGCTTCAGGAAAAACCCTAATGGCATTAATCGCTTCCATTAAATATTTAGAAAAGGGAGGCAAAGTTCTTTACATATGTCCTTTGCGCTCTATAGCTAGCGAAAAGTTTGAGGAAATTAGTAGAATTTTCTCATATAAGTATAGAGTTGCTTTGTCAATAGGAGATTATGATAGTTCAGACCCTTGGCTTCAAGAATACGACTTTATAATTTCTACATATGAAAAGGCTGATAGCTTACTAAGACATAAAGCGAATTGGATCAAAGATGTTCTTCTATTTATAATAGATGAGATACATATGATAAATACAAACAGAGGCCCTACACTTGAATTCCTAATTGCAAGATTAAAAAAAGCCAACAGTTTTTCTCGTTTCTTAGCATTGAGCGCAACTGTAAACAATGTAGAAGAAATAGCAAGCTGGCTTTCTGCAAATATGCTTGTTGATGATTGGAGACCTGTACCATTAAAAGAGGGAGTTTATAAAAAAGGGAAAATAAAATACAAAGACGGTTCAGAAGAAAGAATAAAAGAAATTAGCAATGTTCCTTACATTGACCTCGTTTTAGATACTTTAGAAAAAGGTGGGCAAGCTTTGGTTTTTAATAGTAGCAGAGCATCTTCAGTAAGAGTAGCTAGTAGAATTGGACAGTTTTTATCAAAGTTTTTAAGTTCAAACGAAAAGGACATTCTGAGAAACATCTCTTCGAAAATTGAAGAAAATGATAATATTTCACAAAACTTAAAGAATCTTATTTTAGACGGTGTAGCTTTCCATCATGCAGGGCTATCTTATACCTCAAGAAAAATAATTGAGGATGAATTCAGGAAAGGAAATATTAAAGTCATATCATCTACAACAACCTTAGGTGCGGGAGTCAACGTTCCTGCAAGAAGAGTAGTAATAAATGAAATAAGCAGATACGAACCACTGCTTGGATATTCACAAGAATTAAGCGTAAATGAATATAAGCAACTAGCAGGAAGGGCTGGAAGACCTAAATACGATCCTATAGGTGAGGCTATATTAATTGCAAAGGGTAATTATGATGAAGATTATCTAATGAAAAACTACATTCTAGCCGATTACGAACCAGTCCAATCACAGATCAAAGATGAGAAAAATCTAAGATCGCATATACTTTCAATAATAGCCAACAATGTAGCAAACAATGAAACAGAATTGAAAGAGATTCTTGGTTTAACTTTTGCAAGTGTAAATTTTGGCAGCGATTTCCTTATGAGATTATCAAGCAAAGTAATTAAATTTCTAATAAAGGAGAGGTTTATAGTAGCAAAGGAAGATAATTTCGTTGCAACACTTATAGGTAAAAGGGTAACTGAGCTTTATATCGATCCGCTTTCTGCCTCATTGATTATCAAAGGTCTTCAATATTTATCTTCAAGGCATGTGAACAATATGGATTTCGCATTACTGTTCCTGATTTGTAGCACAGAAGATGCCCAAATTGTTAATGTAAACAGATATGAATCAGATAGACTTCTAGAAGAAATTGAAAGATATGTTGAAAATGATACGCTTTACCCATTTCCTGATATTAATAGCTTAGAATGTGATGATACATTATCAAGGTATAAAACAGCTAGAATAATTTATGATTGGATAAATGAGGAAAAAGAAGATATAATAGCTGATAAATATGGAATAGGGTTAGGTGACTTGTTCAATATCATACAAACTTCAAAATGGTTGACATACTCGGCTAGCGAAATATCAAAGTTTTTAAATCTTAAAGATTTTGCCAAGCGACTTTCTATTTTAGAATCAAGAATATCAGCCGGTGTTAAAGACGAGCTTCTTGAATTGGTTCAGATACCTAGTATAGGAAGATACAAAGCAAGAATACTTTATAAAAGTGGTTATAGAAGTATTGAGGATTTGAAAAAAGTAAAAGATTCAGATCTTCTAAGTTTGCCTTCAATAGGAGAGGAAACTTTAAAACAGATAAAAAAGTTTTTAGCTAAACTATGAAAAACTTATAGGATTTAGCAAGTTTATATCTTTTCAGGCTTATCTGCTAGAGGTGGGAATTCTGAAGGCCATTTGTTGTAAGGATTATTTTCATCCAATTCCTTGAGCTTCCTCTCTATTTTTTCTCTCATACTTTCAAGCCATGGAGGAAGTATAAGCTTGGATCCTAGATTTTCTAAAGATTCATCTACTGTATAACCTGGTCCCCTTGTAGCTATTTCAAATAAATTCCCTTCCATATCTCTAAAGTACAAAGATTTGAACCAGAACCTATTAATTATTCCTGAATTTCTTATTCCCAATTTGTTTAATCTATTCATTATTTTTATTTGGTCCTGTTCATCTTCAACGAGCATCGCTACATGATGAATGCTTCCATGGCCTATTTCGCCAAAAGGCAGTTCCTCCTTGTATATGTATTGTATAAAATCAGGCTTTTCTTTATTTCCTATTTTTATTATCATTGAATTTTCATCATCAGGATTTTTTGAAATACTAGTTCTTTCTAAACCAAGTATTTTAGTAAAGAACCTTTCTTCTACTTCAAAATTTGCAGTTACTGGTGCTGCATGATCGAATTTTATAAATCTCATGTCTTCCAAGATTCTGTCAATTGTAGGAAGATTAAGCATAAGCTCATCAATATATTTTTGGTCTAAATTCTCTTCATTGAATGCTACAATTTCAATCAATGATCCGTCAGGATCCCTTAAATACAATGATATTCTGCCATTTCTTAAAAAGGGTCCTACACTTGGAACATTTTTAAGCTTTAACCAAGCTTTCCATTTAGCTAAACTTTCTAAGGAGTTCACGTAATATGAAAGATGGTGATGAACACCTATTCCGCTTTTCCCTTTATCCAGTTCTGGCCACTCAAAAAATGTTATAGTTGCGCCTGTACTTCCTTTATAATCGGAGTAAAATAAATGCCTATGAAATATGTCATCCTGATTAACACTCAACTTAACTCTTCTTAATCCTAAAATTTCAGTGTAGAAAACATTGTTTAAAGTAAAGCTAGATGTGACTAAAGTTATGTGATGCAAACCTTTTATTAAACCTTTTAATTCCTCAGACATAGAATCTTAATTATTTTGAAAAAAATTTAAAATTATATTTAATATGTTTAAGTGTTTTCTTCTCTTCCTAAAATATAAGGCTTTCAATATTCTTAAAGTAATCTTTATGTTCTTTTCTTAACCCAAATATATCCGTCTTTAATCTTAACATCGTAAACAGGTTCATCAGGCAAAGGTTCGGTGAATTCTCCTTTACCAGTTTCCAAATCCCAAACTGTGCCATGCCCTGCGCATATTACTTTCTTATCTACAAGCGTGCCTTCAGAAAGATCCCACTGTTCATGTGTACATATTCCTCCTATTGCATAAAATCTTCCTTCAACATTTGCTATTAAGACAGCATCTTCATCACTGAACCAAAATGTCTTCATGGTACCTGGAGGTATATCTTCTACTTTAAAAGTCTTCTTAAAATCTTCGCTCATACAATGATGTTGTTATACAAAAAATATAATTCTAACCGTTCTTTCTAAATAAAGCTTATCAGAATCTTAAGAGTTTGAATTTATAAAATTTTCAATAAGTATTTTTGGAGCAAAGCTTTAAAAAGTATTCATGAAATCTTGTGTCATATGTTAGCTCAGGGTGGAAAGTTGTTGCGATGGCATTATCCTGCTGAACTGCGATAGGAGTATTATTTAAATATGCTAATACGCTTACATTATTTCCAATCCTTTTTATTACAGGGGATCTTATGAATACTGCCCTAAAGCTTTTTTCTCCCAAAACTGGAACATTTATATCTGCTTCAAAGGATTCATTTTGTCTTCCATAAGCATTTCTTTCTACTGTTACATCCAATATTTCAAGTAAAGGCTGAGGTCTCTCTCCTACAACTCTATCGTAAGTCTTTTTTGCCATTACAATTAATCCTGCACATGTTCCGAATATTGGCATTCCTTTCTCATATCTTAGCTTTATTAAGTCAAGCAATCCCCTTTGTTTTAAAACGGTTCCAATGACAGTACTTTCTCCACCTGGAATTATTAAGCCATCTATCTCTTCGATTTCCTTTTGCCTTTTAACTTTCTTAACTTCTCCTTTTATTCCTAACCTTTTAAGAGATGCTTCAGTTGCTTTAAAATGTTCATCAATATCACCCTGAATTTCAAGTATGCCTATTTTCATGCCCTTGCACCTCTTTCCTGCATCCTTAATTCAAGAGTTTTGATATCCATGCCTATCATTGATTTCTTTTCATCTATCATTTTTTGAGCTTCGGCTACTGTTTCTGGATCATCATAGTAGGTTACAGCTAATACTATTGCTTTAGCTCTTTCTAAAGGATCTTCAGATTTAAATATGCCTGAACCTACAAAAACACCATCTGCTCCTAAATTCATCATAATTGCAGCATCTGCAGGTGTTGCTATTCCCCCTGCAGCAAAGTTGACCACAGGTAATCTTCCAAGTCTTCCAACTTCTTCAAGTAACTTGTAATTTACCTTTAGCTTTCTAGCATATCTTACCAGTTCTTGCATATCTCCTGCTTCATATATAGCTTTTACATGATAAATAGCATTATTCATAAGTCTCATATGCCTTATCGCCTCGGCAACATTTCCCGTTCCAGCTTCTCCTTTAGTTCTTATCATTGCTGCGCCTTCTTCAATTCTTCTTAAAGCTTCTCCAAGATTTCTTGCACCATTTACGAACGGTGTTTTAAAATCCCACTTCCAAATATGTCTTAGTTCATCTGCAGGTGTAAGCACTTCAGATTCATCTATCATATCAACACCAATTGCTTCTAAAACCTTGGCTTCATATGTATGTCCTATTCTGCATTTAGCCATCACTGGTATTGTAATGTGATCCATAACTTCCTCTATAATTTTTAAGCTAGCAGTTCTTGCAACACCTCCTTGCTTTCTTACATCGTAAGGTAATTTATCCAAAACCATTACTGCAACAGCTCCTGCTTCCTCTGCTATCTGGGCCTGTTCTACATTCGTTACATCCATTATTACACCGTGTTTTGTCATATGGGCAAATCCTCTTTTAACAAGTGTTGAACCAATGACGGCTTCAAAATCTAATTCTTTCCTTTTGTTAACATAAAGCCTTTGTATCTCATCAAGTACAGTTGATATCATAAATTAAATATGAATTATTTCTGATATAAAAATAAATGTCAGAAAAAGTATCCAAGTTAATTGACCTAGTAACAAAGCACAAAAAAGAAAGGGTTGAAAAATCTATAAATCTTATATCCTCTGAAAATATTTTAAGTCCTCAAGTTAGATTGCTTCTTGCATGCGATTTTGCCAGTAGGTATACTTCTGAAGAAAAATTTTACATGGGTAAGGAATACATCGATGGTGTCCAAGAACTTTGTAAAGACGTTGCTAAAGAATTGTTCAATGCAAAATATGTTGACTTAAGAATGATCTCGGGCCACATAGCTGATTTAACTTTTTTGGTAACTTACAATTTAAGAAATGATACGATTTTATGTCTTTCTCCAGAAGATGGAGGATATCCTGGGATTTCAAAGGAGGCCTTGCCTAGAATTCTTGGAATAAATGTTGAGTATTTTCCTTTCGATAAAGAAGATTTTGAAATTAAAGTCGAAGACACTGTAGAAATGCTCTATAGGGTAAGGCCAAAATCTGTTATTTTTGGGGCTAGTCTTTTCCTTTATCCTCATCCAGTTAAAAAAATAAGCAAAGTAGCTAAAGAAATAGGTGCTGTTGTTGGTTACGATGCTTCTCATGTTCTTGGATTAATTGCTGGTAAGCAATTTCAAGATCCTTTGAGAGAAGGAGCAGAAGTAATGTTTGGATCAACACATAAAACATTTTTTGGTCCACAGGGCGGTATAATTTTATCAGATAGCAGAGACGAGTTTACAAAAACTATCCATCCCTCCATTGTTGACAACGCTCATTACAACAGAATTGCAGCATTAGCAATGGCATTGCTGGAAATGAGTGAATTTGGAGAAAGTTATGCAAATCAAATAATAAAAAATTCAAAGAAATTAGGCAAAGCTCTTCTGGAATTCGATCTTCCAGTACAGGGTAAAAAAGAAATAATAACAGAATCCCATCAGGTTCTTCTTTCTCCTAAAGAATACCAAAAAAATTCAGAATTTGCAAGAGAACTTGAAAAGGTAAATATAATTACAGATTGCGGAATAAGACTTGGAGTAAACGAAGTTACAAGAATTGGAATGAAGGAGAACGAAATGGAAAAAATAGCTGAGTTAATTTACAGAGTGTATAAGGGTGATGATAAAGAAGAAATAAAAAGAGAAGTGATAAAATTGAAAAGCGATTTCGATGAAATAGAGTATAGTTTCAAAGAAATTGAGCCTTTTGATTTTCTAAAATCTTTTTTATAAATATATAATGAAATTTCTTAAGTAAATTATGCCTATAGAACCATATTTTGAAGATATTATAGTAAAAGCAGTTGAAAAAGTTCTTCCATCTGTAGTAAACATAAGAACTGTTAGATATGTTGAAAGCTTTTTTGATGTTTTTCCTATTCAAGGCGTAGGATCAGGCTTTATAGTAAGTAAAAATGGGCTAATATTGACAAATTTCCATGTTATTGAAGGAGCGGATGAATTTCTTGTAACATTGGTTGATGGAAGGAGCTTTAGAGGAAGATTGGTTGGATTTGATGTTTCTTCGGATTTAGCTTTAATAAGAATTAATGCATCAGATCTTCCATACACTGTTCTAGGAAATTCTGATAAGCTTAAAATAGGTCAGCTTGCAATTGCAATAGGAAATTCCCTAGGTTTAGTAGGAACGCCTTCAGTAACTGTAGGTGTTATTAGCGCTATAAATAGACACATAAAAGCTCAAAGACTGTATATGGGTCTTATTCAAACAGACGCCGCAATTAATCCAGGAAATAGTGGTGGACCTTTAATAAATAGTTCAGGCGAAGTTATAGGAATAAATACTGCAATTGTTCCTTTTGCGCAGGGCATCGGCTTTGCAATACCTATAAATCTTGCTAAGAGAGTAATAGATGATATTTTAAACTACGGGAGACCTTTACGTCCATGGTTGGGAATTTTAGGTGCTACAATAACTCCACAATTATCTGATTATTATGGGTTGCCAGTAAAAAGTGGTGTTATGGTAGTAAATGTTGTTGAAGATAGTCCTGCGGATAAAGCTGGAATTAGAAGAAACGATATTATAATAGCATTAAATGATAAGCCTGTTCATACAATAGAAGAGTTGCAAGATATAGTAAATACATCAAGAGTTGGCGATAGGATTTCCATAAAAATCTATAGAGATAATAAATCATTCAATTTAGAAACGATTCTAGAATCAGCAGAATAATCGGTTTCCAAATTTTTGGTATACCTAAAATATAAATAGAGACCCCATTTTATGCTGGTATGACACAAGAAGACAACGAATCGAAAATATATACAAAACTCATGCAGAAAAGAGCTGTTGCAATATTTCTAGGATTTCTCTTTTTAGTATTTGGCACAGATATACCAACAGAAATGGATCACCCAATATTTATAATGGATGAAATTGTGGCCTTGGCTTTGTCTGTAATTTTATTGTTTTCAATGCTTTATTTGTATAGAAATAAAAATACAGTAGAAGATTTGAAAAGAAGCATGAATATATATCTTGCAGTAGTAATAATATTTCTCGCTTTTAAGTTACTAGCAGCAACAGTTATTGAAGCAGGAGATCCTGATGCACTCGGCGACGATATACCAAGTGTAATCATAGGAATAATGGCATTAATAGCAAGGTTTGTATAAGATTTTTTAAAGTTAATTTTTAAAAATTTTTTTATTTAAAATATATCATTATTAATTAAGAACTAATAGAATGCCTTTCTTTTCAGACAGGGAGATTTACATAGGAAAGTTTAAACATGCAGCGTATAAACCATGTTATTGGTTTGAACAAAGCTTAAGGACAGGTGGTAGAAGACATTGCTACAAACATGTTTATGGAATAGATAGTTTTGGTTGCATACAGTCAACATCATATAAAGGTTGTAATATAGCATGTGTTTTCTGTTGGAGGGATGTAGAAGAAAGGCCTAAGGTTTTTAGCGGTTATGATGATCCAGAAAAACTTGTAGAGGAGTTCATTCGTACTCAAGAGAAAATAGTGGAAGAAAGTCTGGAAAAAAGCTTAGAAAACTGGGAAATATGTAAAAATTCTCTGATATATTTAAGCAAAAATAAAAGGGCAACAATTCAAGAAATTTCTGATAAATTAGGAATTTCTAGAACAAAAGTGAGGGAAGCCTTTATAGATCTTTACAATTCTGAGCTTGTAATAAAAATAGATAACAACAATTTTGAAATAAATACCTCAATAATAAAAGGAGAGCTGAGCGAAGATGAAGCTTCAGAAGTGCTCAATAAATACTTCACAACAAAAGAAGAGATTATAGAAGTTCATGAAAAAGCTAGAAGACCAAAGCATGTTGCAATTTCCTATGACGGTGAACCTACAATGTATCCTTACATAGGAAGATTAATTGAGGCTTATAGGAAAAGAGGTATTTCAACTTTTTTAGTTACGAATGGAACATTTCCAGATAGAATTAAACAAATGTTGGAGGAAGGAAATCTTCCAACGCAACTTTATGTTTCATTAGTAGCCCCAGATCCTGAAACCTACGTAAAGGTTACTTCCAGTTTATATCCTTATATACCTTCGACGACTAAACACTGGGAAAGACTCAATGAAACATTATCTTTACTTTCAAAATTACCATGTAGAACAGTGATAAGAATAACTGCTGTCAAATACCTTAATATGTTCAAACCGGAGGAATACAGGAAAATAGTATTGAATTCTAATCCAGATTTCTTTGAAATTAAAGGCTATTCAGTTACAGGTCTTGCTCCAAGAATGCTTGTTAGACTTGGAAAAGAACTTCCAATATATGAGGAACATGGTGAACTTATGAAAAAGGCTTTAGCTTATTCACCTACTTATGAAGAAGTATATGAATTTGGAAGAGCGATCTCCTATAATTTCAAGTTGTTTCCGTTTATAACTGGCAGTTTTGATAGTTCTCAAGTAGTAATGGCTGTTAAATGGAAGGATATTAAAAATCCTCAATTTGTTCTAATATAAAAATTTTTGAACAAGTTTTCAAAACTGTATTATTAAATTAAATAAAAAGTTGTTTTCTTTTATGGAAACAAAATCTAAAGTATTAATTGGCATAGCAATAGCATCGATAATATTATCTGCAATGGTAACTTCTGCACTACATCATGTCAACGCTCAGACAACTACAAGCAAGGATGGAATAATAAAATTTACCAATGGCATCATTACCGTTGTTATTCCTGCAAACGGAACAAAGCCCATGTTCATATGGTGGTACAATAATAAGAATGACACTGTATATGTTTTCAAATACAACGGTTTAGCTGAGATATGGCTATTTGGTAGCGTAGCATTTACTCATAAGCTCGTTAATGAAGAGGAAAATGTTAAAGATTTTATAGAAAAAGTCCTTGATAATACAACAGGTGTGCATATTAAAGATTTGCTTAACGAAATGATTGAACACCTTCATGAATTAGAAGGATTGAACCTTGTTAATATGAATGGTTCATTGAATAAAGAAAATATTCAAGAATTTCTTTCAACAATTCAAAATATAAATTCACAAATTAACAAATTACCTAATGTATTCAAAGATAATCTTACTAGCATTATCTCTGATATAATAAATCAAGTTTTATCTCTTAAAAATGCAACCGATGTTTACAAAGCAATAAAGATTGTCAATCAGGTAGAATCAGGAATTAGGAACTTAATTTTCTCACTAAATAGAATACTCAATGAGACAAACAACGCTATAAATCATGTAGCAGCAGTAATTAGGCATCCATTTTACTTCTCATTTGATTCTGCAAACTGGTCGTTCATAGGTCCTAAGAACATAACTTTAAGCAATGGTCAAGTTGTAGGTATCCAGTTTACTTTCAAATTGTCTGAAGTTAACGATAAAAGGTTTAGATTCGCTGAAGGAAATATTTCAATTACGAATGAGTTGTTCTTTACAACAGTTACTTATAAAAGCGGTAATCAAACATTCAAAGTAACGAATGCTGAATTAAAGAGTAATATAATAATTAAACATTGGGATTGGAATCTTTACGCCATTCAAGGGAAGTTCGTTAACAATACAAGCATCGAAGGATATGTATTTAGCACATTGAAAAAAATTAAGCCAAGTTTAATTTTAATATCCCACTTTAGCAATCCAGTAGTTCAGAAAAATGAATCTGAGGAGTTTAATGAATTAGCAAAATCTGGAGGTGAAGATGAGTTCGAAAACGAGAACTCCGTTGTCTATACAAATCAAACTAAAGGTTTCGAACTTGGCAAACCCATGTTGAATGACACTGAAATATCAAGCCAGAAAGTGTATGATGAGGATGAACCAACCTTAATAGTTAAATCGAGCAATGCAACTATAGCAGGTTTCTTCAGATTCGTACCTTATGCAACAGTTTTGTATGCTAATGGAACAAACTCCATTGTTTCAGTAAAAGGCTATTTCATACTTGAAGGAAGGCATGTTTCAGTTTTCATTCAATATCCTTACTTTGACAATGGAACATTGATGCACGATCCTACTGTAGGTATAGCTGGTGCAAACGTTTCAACCCAGCCTAGCTATATTGTTAGTGTCTCAAGCAATGGAGAAGTTACTGCAACACAGCAAGGAACAGTTCAGCAAACATCCATAAACATCGCATATTATATCATTGCAGCGGTAATTGCGGTAGCAGTTATAGTAGCATTTGTAATATTGATAAGAAGAATTAAAAAGTAAATTTAATTTTTTATTTTTTTGATAAATATGTTATAATCCCAGATAATGTTACTCTTAAGGAATGTATGACGTAGGGATGCATTTCCTCTTCCTTCATATTTGCTTCATTTGCAACTTTCTTAATAAGCTGACTGAGCATTTCATCGTAGGATAAATTTTCATTTTTCATTTTTCTTACCTCTTCGATGTAGCTGTTTATTTTTCTTTTTGTTTCTTCAAACACATACTTGTAATCCATGCTTATACCAAAGTGTGGCATTAAAAGTACTTTTGGATCAAAGCTTGATAGCTTTTTTAAAGTCTCTATAGCTTGTTCTGCGTTAAAGCTAGGTGGAGGTGTTGTCGGTATCATTACGTTTAAAAAAGGATATATGATGCCAACAGTGTCAGCGGTAACCAAATAGTCAAGTTCATCTATGTAGACTGAGATTTGATGCGGAGCATGTCCTGGTGAATAGACGCATCTAAGTGTTATTCCTCCTAGACTTAATTCTAATTCATCTTTAACAATTTCAATCCTTTCCTTTTCAACAGGTAGTGGCAAACCCATCCTATTATATACTTCATACTCTCCAAAGACTTGTATTGAACTCTCTACCAATCTTGTTGGATCAATTAAATGTTTAGCAGCTTTTTCGTGGGCAACTATGGTTGCGTTTTTCATACGTTCAGCTAAATGGCCAGTAGCACCTGAATGATCCAAATGAACATGCGTAGGAATTATATATTTAATATCATCGAAATTTACATTTACTTGGTTTAAAGCCTCGAGAATGTTGCCATAAGTATTTGCATATCCTACATCTATTAAAGCATATTTCCCTCCTTTAATCAAGTAAGAAGCTACGCATTTTTCGTATCCAAAAGCTTTAGTATCTATAACATATACTTTATCTGAAACCTTAGATATGCTCATAGTATCATTTTAATACATTCATAAAAATTATATATTCTTAAACTTTGATACGTAGAATGAGAAGGCTAGGAAAATAGCACCTAAAATTATTCCAAAATACATTACGAAAAAATGGTTTAGTTTAAAGTTGGCTAAAATTCCATCAGTTATAAGTGTTAAATAAATAAAGTAAGAAAGTTTGCTATTATCTCTTGTACTTGTCAAATTCTTCTTTGTTGCTATGTAAAAAAAGTAAAGAATTATAAAGGAAACTAAATACCAGCCTAGAAAATTTGTAATAGGCACTCCATATAATGATGGAAAATAGTCCGATGACCATGACCAGTATCCATAGCTTACAAACATCGGATCTATGAAAATATCCCAATTCATTGCGCCTAGTGAAGCGATCAGAAATCCTATGAATTTGTTATTCGTTCGTTTTGTTATACTAAAGCATAAATAGGTTATAAAAAACCATACAAATGGTACAGCTATTGGGACACCGAGAATTTTAGGTCCTAAAAGTTCAGAATAGGAATATTTTCCAAAAGGGAAGCCAAAGTTTGTTCCTAAGATTTCAAAGATAAATCCTAAAAGATACGAAATAAGAAAATAAAGTAAAGCGTTTTTGACTTTAATTTCGTACATTGCCTGGACAAATGCAAACAATACGAGTTCTATAGAGAGCAGTGAAAAAGCTTCATTTTGAACTTTGAAAGGTATAAAAAGTCCACTAAGAATATACGCAAAGGTTAATAAAATTAGAACAAAAAAGAACAATGAAAGCATTTTTAATTTATCCATCTTAATTGAATAGTTTTGAATTTAAGCTTATCAACCTTTTCCATAAAAGGCCGAGGATCTAAAAGTCTTCTTTTGTTGATAAACTAATGAGCAAATTGTTTTCGATTTTTTATTCATTAAGCTTCTGTAAGAGCTTAGTTTAAATAAAGAATTAATTTAATAAACTTCCATAAATACTTGGTCATATCTTCTCTTTTGAAGATTATTTTTACACAATTGAAAGCCTCGCCCTTTATGGCTGGAATGAATAGATTAAAATAGTTATTTTATAAATTTCTTTTAGGAAATTCAGCAACGTTCCTCCTAAGCTCGATAGAGGGCTTTATGGGACTTAGGAAGGAGCATTCAGTATTGCAATTATTTTTATTATATGAAGGATTCTTTATAGAATCCAGATTTTGGGCTGGCAACCCTTTTAATGAAGGTTTCTTTTCGCTGAAACCTGATAAAATGGAGAAGCTCTGATCCTCCTGACTGTCCAGCAGATGTGAGATGTAGCTCCGAATCAATGCTGGGAACTTATGAACTACTCTAGAAGTGTAACCCTCTCCATTCAAGAGTGGTGAGGAGGTCAGAAGGAGGTAAGAATTTAATTTCATCAAGCTTTACTATTTCCTCTTCTTTTATTTTTCCTTTTAAAATAGAATTAAATTTTCCCTGCAACAAATAAGCTTTGTCTCCTTCTATTCTGGCATACTTGATTTTCCTTCCGTATTTAATCCTAGCTAATTTCATTAAATTATAATTTTACTGGAATTAAAGAAAGTTTTTTAAATATGTTAGATTAAAAAGCTAGACAATAATGGTAGAATATAAGTGGATTGCCCTTTCTAATACTACTTTAGGAACTTTGATGGCATCAACAAATTTAACAATAGTGATGATTTCTTTGCCAGCTATATTTAACGGAATAGGTATAAATCCTCTTACTTCATTTGATTATTTACTATGGGTTCTTTTCGGATATAGTATAGTTACATCAGTAATGCTGGTAACTTTTGGAAGAATTTCAGATATATTTGGTAGAGTAAAGTTGTACAATTTAGGTTTTGCTATATTTACAGCAGGCTCAATATTACTTTCAATTACTCCTAACCAAGGAGATTTAGGTGCTCTCGAGATAATAATATTTAGAGTTATTCAAGGCATAGGAGGTGCATTTTTATTTTCAAACAGTATTGCCATTATAACCGATTCTTTTCCACCAAATGAAAGAGGAAAGGCTATGGGAATAAATCAAATTTCCTTTTTAGCAGGTTCTTTAGTAGGATTATTGCTTGGAGGGATTCTTGCACCGATAAACTGGAGATATGTTTTTCTTGTAAGCGTGCCTTTTGGGGTCGTTGGTACATTGTGGTCTTATTTAATGTTGGAGGAAAAGGGGATAATAAACAGAAAACAAAAAATAGATTGGGCAGGAAACGCTACCTTTGCTATAGGATTAACGGCTATATTGCTAGGTATAACTTATGGACTTAGTCCTTACGGAAATTCAGTTATGGGTTGGTCAAATCCTTGGGTTATATTGAGCTTTGCAATCGGAGGAACACTTTTAGCGATATTCCCAATCATCGAAATGAGGGCCGAATATCCAATGTTTAAGCTTGATCTGTTTAAAATAAAAATTTTCACCGCAGGGAACATTGCAAATGTTCTAAATTCATTAGCTAGAGGCGGTGTTATGATAATTCTAATTATCCTGTTACAAGGTATATGGTTGCCTTTGCACGGATACAGTTTTGAATCTACACCTTTTTGGGCAGGAGTTTATTTGTTGCCTATGACAGTCGGTTTCGTATTATTTGGTCCAATAAGTGGCTATTTGTCTGATAAATATGGAGCAAGACTGCTATCCACACTTGGCATGATAATAACAGCAGCGGCCTTTTTCGCTCTTGCCACTTTAAATTACAATTTCGATTACTTTACTTTTGCTATAATAATATTTATAATGGGTGTAGGAGGAGGTATGTTTGCAGCTCCTAATACTTCCTCGATAATGAACTCAGTACCACCTGAACATAGAGGTGTTGCTTCTGGAATGAGGGCTACTTTGCAAAATGCAGCTCAAACAATTAGTACTGGAATTTTCTTTACTGTTTTAATATTCTCTCTTTCATCTAGCTTACCTGCAGCGATAAGCAATGCTTTCAATAGTGTCGGTGCTTCGCAATTGATTCCTTATGTTGAAACAATTACTCCTGAAGGAGCTTTGTTTTCAGTTTTTTTGGGCTATAATCCTATGGCATCTATATTGAGTCAAATATCCAATACGCAGCAAGGCCAAGTAATACTTGCAAATATTGGAAACGAAGCCATACAAAAAATATTATATCCTACTTTTTTTGCAAACGCAATAGCTCCGGCTGTAATGTCAGCAATAAGCATAACCTTTTACATAGGCGGTATACTTTGTATTGCAGCAGCAATTGCCTCTGCATTTAGAGGTAAGAAGTACGTGTATGAGGAAGAGATAAAGAAAGAAGCATTGAAGGCAGGTTTGAATAAATAATTCATTTTTTAAGCCAAAAACTGTTTAATATTTGTGGGTAGCGAAATTGAGTTTATTCCTTTTGAAATAGCGGATGTTGTTTTAAAAGATGGATCTACAGTTAGAGTTAAGCCTGCTACAAAAACCGATATCAAAGCTGTAATAGAATTCTTTGAAAATCTTCCTTTAGATACAAGGTATAAAAGGTTCATGGGCTTTGCAATTCCTGATCCAAATGTTTTAATTCCTGAAAATGATGGACTTGCGCTTATTGCAATTCACAATAACAAAGTTATAGCTCATGCTATGTACAAAAAACAAGGAAATAAAGCTGAAATGGGGGTGGTTGTTGATGATAAATATCAAGGGAAAGGTTTAGGAACGATACTGGTTGGAATGATAACTGAAGCTGCTTACAGAGCAGGAGTGGAAATAATGGAAGCATTTGTATTACCTGATAATATGCAAATGATAAACGTTCTCAAATCTTTAGGTTTCCCATACAGGCTTGAAATTGAACCAGGCTATATCAAAGTAACGTATCCTACATCTTTAACTCCAGAAGCAGTTGAAGCCTTTGATAAAAGAGATTCAATAGCTGCAAGGGAGTCATTGAGGTATTTCTTGGAACCTAAATCTGTAGCTGTAATAGGAGCATCTAGAGATAAAGGTTCGATTGGTTATGGATTGTTTAAGAATATAATCGAAGGCGGTTTTACAGGTGTTTGTTATCCTGTAAACAATAAGGCAAAGTACGTTATGTCAGTGAAAGCTTATCGTTCGATAAAAGAAATTGAAGATAATATAGATATAGCCTTTATTGTCGTTCCAGCGAAGGAAGTTCTAAATGTAGCGAAGGAATGTGCAGAAAAGGGCGTTAAAGGTTTGGTTGTTATATCATCAGGTTTTGCTGAAATAGGTGAGGAAGGAAAGAAATTGCAGGATGAACTGCTTAACATATGCAGACAAAGCGGTATGAGGTTAATAGGACCTAATTGTATGGGTATAGTTAATACAGATCCCTTAATCAATCTTAATGGCCAGTTTTCAAGTTTTAAGCCAAAAGAAGGAAATATAGGATTTTTCTCCCAATCGGGAGCTCTAGGTATAAGCGTTATTGAATATGCCAACATGCTTGATTTAGGGCTTTCATCTTTTATTTCGGTAGGAAATAAAGCGGATATTTCAGGTAATGATGCTTTGCAATATTGGGAATTTGATGATAGAACAAAGGTAATATTACTTTATCTAGAATCCTTTGGGAATCCTAGGAAATTCTCAAGAATTGCTAGAAGGATTTCAAAGTTTAAGCCTATAATTGTAGTAAAGGGAGGGAGGTCTCTAGCAGGTCTTAGAGCTGCTCAATCACATACAGGCGCAATAGTAATGGGCTCAAATCTTAGCTTGGATGCACTTTTTAAACAGTGTGGTGTAATAAGAACGGATACTTTGAGTGAAATGTTCGATATTGCTGAACTATTGGTTACACAACCTTTACCAAGAGGAAGAAGGGTTGGGATAATAACAAATGCAGGGGGCGCTGGGATTCTTGCAGCAGATGCTTGCGAAGCTGCAGGATTAGAAGTTGTAGAATTTACTCCAAGTCTTAAGGAAAAATTGAGATCTTTTCTCTTACCTATAGCTAGTGTAAATAATCCTGTAGATTTATCTGCACAATCCTCTCCAATTCATTACTATTATGCAATATCTGAAGTCCTTAAAAGCAATGAAATTGATTCATTGATTGTTATATATGTTCCTCCTGTAAAGTTGGAAGTTGAAGAAGTAGCAAGCAATATAACAAAAGCTGTATATGAGCTAAAATCTTTAAACATTCCTGTGGTTTCTGTTTTTCTAGCTTTTCGTGGAGTAACTCATATATTAAGTTATAAAGATTTAAAGATACCATCCTATCCTTTTCCAGAAGATGCAGTTAAAGCCCTGAGTAAAGTAATTGAATATAGCGAATGGAAAAGAAAACCTTTAGGAAAATATGTAAGACCTAAAGATGTTGATAGATTATCAGCAATTTCATTGATTTCAAAAAGATTAAAAGAAGGTTATGAATGGTTAAGCTTTGAAGATTGTATAAAGCTGCTAGGGTATTACAATATCCAATTTGCAAATACATTTGTTTGCAAAAGTCCAGAAGAAATAAAGGAAAAATGTAGTAGTCTGGAGGGAAACTTTGCTTTAAAAGCTGCGGGTAAAGATATTATTCATAAAACTGAGCTTGGCGCTGTTAAGCTAAACTTGAAAGCTAAAGATTTATACAATGAAGCCATTAAAATGAAGGAAGAACTAATTGCAAAAGGTAAAAATGCTGAATATTTTATCATTCAAGAAATGGTTTATGGAGGTATGGAAATGATAATAGGTGTTACCAATGATCCTATATTTGGCCCATTAGTTGTATGCGGACTAGGTGGAATAGCTACTGAGCTAATAAAAGATGTTTCTGTAAGACTTACCCCTTTAACTGATTTAGATGTTGATGAAATGATAAAAAATCTCAAGATGTATCCTTTGCTTACAGGTTATAGAAAAGGAGAAATATATGATGTTGAGTCTTTTAAAGATTTGATAATTAGAGTAGGTACGCTTGTTGAAGATATTCCTGAAATTATTGAAATGGATTTAAATCCTGTATTTTTAATGCCTAAAGGAAAAGGAGCTAAAGTTGTTGATGCAAGAATAAGGATAGGAAAGGTAAAGCCTTATGTTACAATAGGTGCAAAAAGCTTTAAATAGCCACTCATCAAATACCTCAGTATAAATTTTTTAAATTAAAATCTGAAAATTTCCTTAAAAGACTTAAGAGAGGGACCATAATAGTAAACCTTATTCTTAAATATTCGATGGATGTTTTTAAAATATTTTTATTAAGAAAACAATAAGAATGATTTAATCCTAAGTTATTTTTAAAACTAATTACCGCATTATTAAATTCATATCAAAAAGCTTTCTTATTCCGGGTCTCCCAAATTTTGGTAAACCCAACACTTAAATAACATTATTTTGTTTGTTTTTTGGTGATTTGAATGAAAATCGTCATAGAAGAGAGATTGCTAAAAGAGGTAATAAAACGTGAATAAAAATATTTTAGCTATTTTTAGTGTGGTAATAATATTTCTAGTAATATCTTCTACAGTAGTAGGTGCAATTAGTACTAGCTATTCTAAAAGTATTAGTTATAATGTTAGTGATGTTACTTATAGTAATCTAAATAATGATTTAGAAAATAATCAAGGTAGCAGTTTAAGTAATTATGCTTCTAATTCAGTCCAAAACGCTAGCTTATATAGAATATTGAATACGAGTAGCCCAGGATACTTTGCAGGAGTAACAGGTGTTGCTATAGATGGTAACAAAGTTTTTATAGCTGATTTTTTCAATCAAAGGATACAAGTTTTTTCTACTAACGGAAGTTTTCTTTATTCATTCAATGTATCTTTCTATCAATGGCCACAGGGATTTAGACCAGTAAGTATAGCAATCGATAAAGCTCATCATTTGATATACTTAGGTGGAAGCGAAGATTATACTGATAGTTATTACAACGGAACAACTTTGGTATATCCTAATATAAAAGTATATACAGAAGATGGGAAGTTTTTGAAAGGTCTTGTTATTAATTGCGGGGTTGGAGCTGTTATATTAGCTACTGATAAATATGGATATATCTATGAAGTTGAAAATTGTTTCGGAGTAGGCATTATAAAATTATCTACAAACGGTACAATTGTTAAAAGATTTGGTTCGGATTCAGGTGGATATTATTTAGGCGTAACAGTTTATGGAAACTATGTTTATGCAGTAAGACAAACAAATAATCCATGTAATGAAAGCATTGTAATTCAAGCAATTAAAAATAATGACACTGGCATGATTGCAGGAAGGTGTGCAGTTGAAAAATATACTTTAAATGGAACTTTAGTAGAAGCTTGGGGTAATTCAACAAGTTTTGGCGGTCCATTTACTGTACCCACAGGTATAGGCTTTGATGGAAATTATGTTTATGTACCACAGGACGGTAAAGTTCTTATATTTAAAGATAATGGAAATGGTACTGTTGGAACATTGGTAAAAGTTTTGGGAGGAATAGGAAATGGTCCTGATCAATTTTTAATTTATAATCCGTACTATCTAAATAATGGTGTTTATGAGCTTACTCACCAACAAATTGATATAGATAATAATAGTAACATATACATAACTGATTATGGAAATGATAGAGTAAAAGTCTATAATTCTACTTTTAATTTGATAAGAATTTTTGGTGGAAAGCCAACATTGTTTGCAGTTTATAACGACTTCCCTATGTATGTTGATTCCGAAGGATATATCTATGTTGTTGATAAAGATTTATTAGGTAACCTTAGAGTTACTAAGATAGATAATTCGGGTAACCTTTTATTCAGAACTTATTTAAACATAACGAATTCTCCGAGCATTTTTCTTATTAGACCTCTCGAGGATTTGGTCGTGTATAATAATACTTTTATTCTTAATATGTGGTGGACTAATGGATGGGGCTACTATCGTGGAATAATTTCATACAATTACACTGGTGGAAGGGTAGCTTATTATTTTCCAAAAGCATGGCTAGACGGTTTAGCTATTGATGGTAATGGCACTGTCTACACACTCCAACTCGCGCCTGATTTAATACTAGGTTTAAACGCTAAGCTTAATAAAATTTTATACAATATAACAATTCCTAATTCTGTAGAAATGTTTGGTTCCGGAGGATTTACAGTAAGTCAGCAAGGAGACATATATATCCTTGGTAACATCGGCAACGGTCATAATTCCATATTCGTTTACTCTAATAAAGGATTTCAAGAATATTATATTCAAGAACCAAACAATTTATTGTTCTATTCAATATCAGTAAGTTCTGGCGGTGTTGAGTATTTATCTGGTGATTCTTATATCCTCAATGATAACAAAACAGGCTCTACTATATTTGAATATGTAGGTAGCTTTTTATTTTCAAACGATACTCTTCCAGTCAACTTTATTGCGCATGATAACTTTTTCTTTGATTTGCATTTTGGTAATAACTATTTATATGCTGTTAAATACATGAACAAAAATCCTTATCCAGCTTCAATTTATATCATTAAACCAAAACTTATCTCTAGTGTAATTGCAGGAAAAGTTGTTGATAATAACGGTAATGCAATTGTAGGTGCTACAATTAGAGATGTAGGCGTATTCGGCGTTGAGCATGAAACAAAGACAGATAGCAATGGATTCTACAATTTGGTAACCTTTAGTGGCTATAATGAAATTTTAGCATGGTCTCAAAACTACGCACCTCAAGTAAAAATTTTAAATACTACAACTGGTGCAATAGTTAATTTCAATTTAACTCCAATTAACCAGTTTAATTTATCTTTTGCATTTTCTTCAGTCCATCCTTATCCGTTAAGAATAGATGGAGGTGTAACATCGCGTCAAGCATTTACTATTTCTAATCTGGGCAACATTGGAGCGTACTTTATATACCTATTTTCTGCTCCACCGTATATAATATTAAAGGGAGCTACGAGCGACCTTCCGATGAAAATAATCGTGTTAAGCAATAATTCAGCAATTGTTTCTTTCTATTTAGAACCTTATCAGCAAATTCATTTATTTCTAATCTATGAAGGAAATTATTCAGCAATTGTATCGCTCGGTTTAGTTCATCAAGTAGTATTGGGAAACGTGCCTACCCAATTGGCAATGCTACCGCCAAATCTGTGGAATAACTTAACAAGCGAAAACTTAACAGTGGCGTCTTTTGTAAATAAGGCCATAAATATGTCTATAAATTACGAAGAAAATTTGTTCCATTACCTTCTTAATCTTCCTATTGATCAAATCAATGCAACATTTAACAATCTTTTTAACAATACACCTAGATTAGGCATTTATGTAGCGTATAGCCTGATTCAAAGAGAGTTGATTTTCCCTGTAGAAAATTATACTTTAAATGAACTTTACTCAAGCAATTCTACCTTAATTATGAATCAGTCTCCGAAAAATGGAAATGAATCATTGTATAGCTTATATACGAACTCTTTAAATTCACTTTCAAGCTATTCGTCTTTATTTCCAAATCAAGCTCAGAATAGTTTACAACCTCTTCAATCATATCAAGCTGGAGAAGGGGAATCTGCACCCTCTGATGAATCCTTATTATATAAAATAATTTGTTCACCTCTTTTTAAATTTTCCGTTGGAGTACCGGCTGGTTTTCTACAAAATATGCTTTTTAACTTAGTAAACTTCACAGGTGATGATGCATACTTTAATGCAGGTAAAAAAGCTGGAAACGAGCTTGCAATAATTGTTTCTTTACTTAGTGTTGCGTTAGGAATTTCAGATTTATTTAAATGCCTAGCATCAGATACATGTGGGTTAAAGCTAATAATTCCAGCTATTAAAAAAGGTTGGACAGCATTTCGAGAAGGAGCTTATGGGGTTAGCTCATATATTACTATATTGGGCAAAAGGATACCAGCAGGAATTGAGGAGATTGTGGGTTATACAGAAAATGGTGAACCTATTTGGGGTAATATTATAAAGATAGCAAAAAATGAAAGAGGATGGTATTTAGGAATTGATTCAGTTCCAGGCCAAACCACTACATTAGAAAATGGAAAAGTTATAGAGAAAGGATTTTACCACTATTATTTCAATGGTAAAACTGCAATTTGGAGTAAGAGTATGAATACATATGAAGAAAGTAAAGCTCCTTCATTAGCCAGACTTGTAGCTTACTTATATTCGGTGCCTGTATTGGCGCATAATATTTGGAATGCTATAAGTCCATTACGAAAGTACTGGGACGAAGTGTTTAAAACTCATAATATTCCAATTCCCTTGGTTGGTTCATCTACATGCGGCTCAAACATTGGAGAAGCAAGAGTTGCAGGGGATCCAAATTACATGAATGTTGATCCATTAAATTACACAAATGGAAATTTAACAAACCTATTTACTGTAGGTTTTGAAAACGAACCTAACGCTACATTACCAGCCTTTAATATTACCGTTATTATTCATTTAGACCCGCATTATAACTCTTCGACTGTAAAGTTTCAAGCAGCTTCAAATATTACAGCTCTTTCAAGCTTTACAGTTAATAAAACAAATAACGTTATCGTAGCACAGTTTACAAATATAAGTCTACCGCCTGATAATCCACCTCCAATAGGTCAAGGCTTCATTTCCTTCTCTGCCAATGTTAGAAATGATACACCACCTGGGACAGAACTTGTCTCTTATGCAGATGTGATATTCAATAACAATCCTCCTGTTAGAACAAACAATGTTACACAAATCTATGATCCATTGCCACCTGTAACAAAGATAACTTCATCAAAGATAACTTCCGGCATCGTTTACATAAACGGTCAAGCTACAGATAATATATCAGGAGTTATACAAACTAACTTTTTCTTAGTTGATAATACATACCACACTTTTTCATATTTTAACATTACATACAATAACATAGTTAAAGGAACGGTCAATTTTACAATAGCTTTGCCTGTTCATGCGAATAGCAATTATACATTATTTGTATACTCAATCAATAACGCAGGAGTAGCAGAAAATCAGACTCCATTCCAATTCATAACACCTTCTGGATACAAGGTAGTTTTCATAGAAAAAGGTCTTCCACCAGGTACTTTATGGTTTATTTCGATCAATGGAACACTGCATCACTTTGTAAATTCAACAGTAACATTGTATTTTAGTAATGGAAGTTATACATTTAATATATTACCTATTGAGGGATATTCGGTAAATCCATCTTCAGGTAGCTTCACGATAAACGGTAACAATTTGACAATTACAATTGACTTTCAAAAACTTTTTAATGTTACCTTTGTAGAAAAAGGATTGCCAAATGGAACTTTATGGAAAGTAACTTTAAACGGAATAACCATGAATTCTACAACGAATACAATTTTATTCAGCTTACCAAACGGGACTTATAGCTACAGTATTCCTAACGTGTCTGGATTGGTTGCCAATCCAAGTTCAGGAACTATCGTTGTTTCAGGAAATAATGTTACAATAACAGTTCAATTTACTTTACAAACTTTTACAGTTACTTTTGTAGAACAAGGATTACCTAGTGGCACTACTTGGAATGTTACATTGAATGGAATGACAAAAAGCTCATCAACAAATACAATAACCTTCCAGCTTCCAAACGGTGTTTATTATTATACAGTATCGAACTTAACAAATTACGTTGCAATTCCAAGCTCTGGCACGGTTATAGTGAGTAATGATAATGTATACGTTACAATAATCTTTAAATTAAAGACATATCCTGTTACTTTTATTGAACAAGGGCTTTCGAATAACACAAAATGGGGTGTTATAATAAACGGAACAATAAGATATTCAACTTCAAGCAACATTACTTTCTATTTACCCAATGGAAAGTATGGCTTTACAGTTATAAACTTAACAAACTATCAAATAAATCCAATATCTGGAACAATAACCGTCAACAGCTCTTCATTAACAATAATAATACATTTCATGAAGCTCTATAGCGTTACCTTCGAAGAACAAGGTCTTCCTTCCAATACAGAATGGGGAGTAATATTGAATGGAACTTCTAAGAATACTACAAGCTCATTTATTACTTTTAGTTTACCAAGTGGAAGTTACAAGTTCTATGTGATAAATGTAACAAACTATGTAGCTAATCCTTCAATGGGCTCATTTACAATAACTAACTCAAATATTACGATAAGCATTAATTTCAAACTAAAGACATTCACTGTAATTTTCATTGAAAATGGTCTTCCTCACGGGTTATCATGGAGTGTATCAGTCAATGGAACGATTAAATCATCAAATACAAGCAACATTGAATTTGTTTTACCCAATGGTAAGTATAGCTTTAACATTAATACGGTTAACTATTATGTTCCCAATCCTTATAAAGGAAACTTCAATGTTAATAACAATAATCTAACGATAATGATTCAATTTAGTTTGCAAACTTTCAATGTAACTTTCGTTGAACAAGGATTACCTGCAGGAACTAACTGGAGCATACTTGTTAATGGAACAAAGTATAGTTCAACGAATAACTTAATTACAATCAAGCTGCACAATGGTACCTATGAATTCCATGTTTTGAATATTACAAACTATATAGCTATGCCAAATAATGGTATTATAACTGTTAAAGGAAGTAATATAACCGTTGAGATAAAGTTTGCATTGCTTATGTATAAGGTAAATTTTGCATCACAAGGATTACAAAATGGTACTCAATGGGGTGTTATAATAAACGGAACAATAAGATATTCAACTTCAAGCAACATTACTTTCTATTTACCCAATGGAAAGTATGGCTTTACAGTTATAAACTTAACAAACTATCAAATAAATCCAATATCTGGAACAATAACCGTCAACAGCTCTTCATTAACAATAACGATTTCATTTACGCAATTGTATCCTGTTGTCTTTAAGATTTCAGGTCTACCTAGCAACTCAACATGGAGCGTTACAATTAATGGGGTTACAAAGACTTCAAGCAGTGATACAATTGTTTTCAATCTACCTAAAGGTAATTACAATTACAATATAACATTACCTCAAGATTATACTGTTAGTAACTTAACTGGAAGCTTGAATGTAAGCAATCAGAATGTTAATATTGTCTTACAAGCAAGTAGCACTTCAAACATGAATATATATACAGCTATATTAATTATTTCAGTAATCGCTATTGTTGCAGTAGCTACCTATATAATAATAAAAAGGAAGTAATTTTTAATCTATCTAATTTTTTTAAATTATAGAAGATAAACCTTTGCATTTTTTTATTTATCTACAATAGGAGCATATTTAATCAATCGATAGCCTATTTTTTCTTATTTTTTCATTTGAAAGTCTTGCTTCTAAAGGCATAAATGAATATTTTAAAAGAATCTATGGCAATTCAGAAGCTCCCCTAAGCTCGATAGAAGGCTTTATGGGACCTAAGGAAGGAGCATTCAGCGTTGCAATTATTAAATTTAAATTAATGTTTTTTTCTAGAATCCAGATAATAGTTAGGCAATCCTTTATATGAAAGTTTCTTTTACTGCCCTCCTCTCCGGTGCTGAAGAGCGGGGATTCCTCAGGACGGATCACAGGTTTATGATTCACCGTCTTCATTTTCATCACTTCATAACTGGTGGGAATTTATCTGGTGTATTAGTGAATTTGAATTTTTTCATTCTTAAAGAAGTTGAAATACAAAAATATATTAAAAAATGTTATAAAGCTATAGGCAAAGAAAGGCAATTCTATTTCTGAAATATCAAACATGTATCCCGATATTGTAGTTCCTGCAGAAGATGAAGCAAGCCTAGCTACTTGATTAATACCCAAAGCTCTTCCAACTTCTCCTTGATCCACCATTTCTGTCATAGCAGCTTGCTGAACAGGTATTGCAGCAACTCTTAAGGCAGGCATGCTTAAGTATATTGCAATTGATAAAGGGAATATTCTTATTATTGGCATAATTATCGATAATGCTGCACCTAATCCCCTTGTATAAGCTATTCCCTTAACAAAACCCCACTTCTTTTCTATTTTAGGTGCAAATAATAATGATGCAGCGCCTATAATTCCACTTATAAATGAAAAAGTAGCCATATCTGCCTTTGGGATATTGTATACTATGATAAAGAATGGTATCAAAAATGGTGTTATCAAGCCTTGCGATAATCCGTTAAGCATTCCTGTTAGTGTAAATTTCCCTATAATTTTTGTATGCTTTAAATCGTTTTTTTGAGCTCTAGAAGTCTTTATAGGTATTATAAATACTATTGAAGTTAATGAAATGAAGGTTGCAAATAGAAATCCATCCAGAATGTTAAATTCTCTTCCAAGTAATGAACCAAAGGCTGATGCAATACCTGAGATGAATGTTAAGAAAGAAATCCAAAACGTTCTTTCCTTAACTTCGGTTAATTCAGCGATTATAGAAGTTTGAATAGGCTGAGCAGCACCACCTACTCCTCCTCCTGCTAATGATCCAGTTGCAGAAAAACCGCCTAACATTGAAGCGATAAATATCAAAACTAAATTGTTTGAAAAGTAAAGTATTAGAGTACTAATAGGCAATAAAGCTGCTATTAATAACAATGACTCTTTTTTACCCCACTGATCCGCTAAAATTCCACTAGCTAGTCCTAAAAGAGCAGTAGCAATGCTTGCAGCTGTATAAATAAAACCCAGTATGAGTGAACCATAATTTAAAAACTTTAGTACATAATATGGGAAAATTATCATAATCATTCCTGCAGACATGCTTCTTAAGATACGAAATATTGTTAGAAATATTAAGTATGCCTTATTCATTTGGTCAAGATATAAATTAAAAATTATCTGAGACTACTTTTATTCTTTGTTTAATTAAATCTTCTCCTAGTTAAAATTATTTAGAGAAAATTTGAAGCCAAAGCTTCGAGATTAAGGAAGATAGAAAAGCAATTATAGGTGAATTAAAAACAAAAAAATTTTTACTCCTTTTTAATCGCTTTTTTAACTGCTTCAACCACTTCCTTTGGAACTTCTCTTAGACCATGTGCCTTTTCTGCATGAACTTTCGCTATGGAAAGCACTTCTTCTTCGCTTGTTGCTCCTTTAACTTCGAAACCGCAATTCATACCTACATCTTTGCATTTAAAACTGTATGGCATGAAAAATTACTCATTAACAATGCATTTAAATTTGATGTTTACGCATAAGCAATACAATGTAATACAATTATGATCAATTTAAAGTAGTACGTTATCATAGAATGTCTAACTAATAATTGCAATATCTAATTCTTCAAATAATGAATTTATTGATGATAATAACTAAGAAATATTCTTAGATTTATTTTATTGAATATTGTTTTCAAGGGATATTTTAATTGCATCATAAATCAATTCTTCGGACCTATATGATATTAAACCGTTTTCATTAAGGCTTTTTGTTCTTAAATCAACACCGTTTTCACTTAGATTAGAGTATCTTAGAACGTTTGCAATTTCGGTAAAAACTAAATCAGCAACTTGCGCTTCTAGTTTTTTGCTTGCTATTTCATTTCTTATTCTTTTCATATTCTTGAAAACCACTTAGCTATAGCACTTGCTTCCAAAACTTCTTTCGTTTATCTCTAATTAAATTCTTAGCTTCCTTGTCTAACTTTGCTTTCTTTGAAATTTCCTCCATCTTTGCAATGGCCCATTCAATTTCTTTTTCTAAAGCTTTTCTTAAAGTTTCACTTATTTAGACCATATTCTTTAGCTTTATCAACGATCTGCTTCTTAACTTTAGTAGACACGGTAACGTAGCTCATGTATTATTGCCTTGAGTGTAGTTTATTAAATTACTTCCGTATGGTAAGTTATGAATACTATTGATGACTACCAAGCATTTCAATTTTCATAATTTTGATTCTTAAAAATAGCTGAATTATGAAGATCGATAGAGAGTTGTGGAAAAGGTTTTCGAAGAATTAGGTTTTTAAAATTTATAAACAATTTAGGTTTGCTCAGAATTGCTTAAATTTCACACAGAGTAAACCATAGCATGCAACCTCTAACTTCGCTTGTTTTTATCTTTTAAGAGATCAATTGTTTTTTTTCACAAACGAAAGCCTAACCCTTAAGGGGAAGGATGAATAGATTTAAATATTTTGAATTTAAATTTCTATTAGGAAATTTAGTGGCGTATCATCTAAGCTTGATAGAGGACTTTATTGGATTTGAAGATGAGCAGTCAGCATTTCTTTTTAATGACGTTTTCTTTTATTCAGAGCATGAATCAAATGGGGGAAGCACTTATCCTTCTTACTGCACCTCTAATGACGATTGTAGCTCCCAATTAATGATGGGAACCAATGAGTTGGTTTGGAAGTGTAGACCCTTGGTATTAAGGGCGGTGAGGAGTTCAGAATGCACTTAAAGAATAAAAGTGTTAATGAGAAAATTTTGAAAATCTTATCAAATAACATTAACTTAAAGATATTAACTGAAATTCGTAATTCTCCAGTTAATCCAAGAGAATTGGCTAAAAAACTAAGGATGAAAGAAAACCATGTATCAGCTCGAATAAGGACTTTTCTTAAGTATGGAATAGTTAAAGAAATAGGGTGGCATAGAGTTGAAAATAAAAATGTAAAATTATACGAACTAGCAATTGACTCATGGGAAATAGAATTAATGCCTTTTGGTTTACTGCTTAAGTTTAAAAAAGGTGAATCACGTAATAGCATTCCAATGCTAAATTACAGTCTATCTGATTTTTCTCCGCCAAAGATAAATTTTGAGTTTGTTGGTAGAGTAAAAGAATTGAATATTCTTGGTTCAAGAAAAAGATTGGTTGTTGTTTGGGGGCCGCCTGGAATTGGGAAAACAAGTTTAGTAAGTAAATATTTGTATAATTTTAAAAAAAATTTATATAGGGTTTTTTGGAACAACATTAGAGAAACAGATACTGTAGAATACTTAATTACAAGAATATCCATTTTTATGTACTTATTAGGTGTAAATTACTTTCTAGATTTAGCAAAAAATAATAACATTGATTTATCTACTAAAATTGACTATATAATAAAAGAAATAAATAAATTTAATGTTATATTTGTTTTAGATGATTTCCATCTATGTAAAGATAAAAGAATCATTGAACTTATAAATGAATTATATTATAAGACTAACTTAAAAATAATACTAATAAGTAGACAAAAACCTTCAAGCTATTTATTCTTTGAAAATCTAACTGAGATTAAATTAGAAGAATTTAGTATTGATCAAATTGATCTATTTTTAAAGTCTAGACTAAATTATACCGAAATAAATTATAGCAAAATAAAGAGTTTATTACAAAGATCAATAAATATATATGGATATCCATTGTTTCTGGAGATTTTTTGTGAGAATATAAAGAAAAATAAGAATATAGAGTCTAAGATATTTAGTGATATTATAGGCAATATAAAAGAATTATTATTTTCAAGTCTTAATGATGATGAGCTGACCGTTTTAAGATATATTTCGGTTATTAGAAAGCCATTTACTTATGAGCTTGTTTCTTTTTTAACTACTAAAAAAGGTTCAATTAATGTTTATAAGGCCATTGATGGTTTAGTGAAAAAAGGATTTATTAAAAAAATGGGATACAACTTTATTCTACATGACTTTATAAAGTTAATTGCATATGAGAGCTTAGAAGATAAAAAGCTAGTTCATTCTCTAGCTTCTTCATTTTATGAAAAGTATGGTAAGTATGACGATTACATTGAGGCACTATATCATGCTTGTTTAAGCGAAGATGAAAATACAATAATAAATATTATAAGAAAGTATTTGTCTACGATTATTGACGAAGGACTATCTACTTCATTTAATTCAGTGGTAGACGATTTCTTAGGTAGAATAAACAACAAACGTGTTTTTGCTTGGCTTTTATTTGCTAAAGCGCAGATTATAGCAAATTCCACATTTGAATTTAACAAGTTCAAAAAATACATTGAGGAGTCTTTAAACTTGTCTATATCTTTAAATGACAGAGAATTACAGTTTAGAGCGTATTTAAGTTACACTCAATCATACATTGACCTGGTCGAATTGAAAAAGGCTGAACACTATTTAAAAGTATGTACTGAAATATTTAAGGTAAAGGAATTGGATAAATATCTCGCAGCAAATCTTTATCAATCAGCAGCTGAATTATACTTTAGAAAAGGTCTCTTTAATTTAAGTATAAATTCATATTATAAAGCTATTAAATATCAAGAAAAAGTAGGTAATTTAAGAAACCTATTATTGGGCAAAATAAGGTTGGCGTTTGTGTATTTCGTCATAGATGAGTTTGAAAAGAGCTTAGACATTCTTAAAGAAATTAGAAGTGCAGTGTTTAAGTTTAATAATACTACAATAATTCTTGCTTACAATATGATGATGGCACTCACTTTGCACAAAGCTGGTTTAATTGAAAAAGCAGAAAGGTATTATCGTAAATGGTATAATTATGCCAAGAAGTTAAATTACAAGCTTTATGAATTTGAATCTCTCTATTATAGCTGTATTTTTAAGATTGAACTTAATAAAATTAATGAAGCAATGAATGTCATTCTTTTACTACGAGAGGATAGGAAATATTTAAAGCAATATCAAATAGATTATTTAGAAGGCTTAATGAATTTTTACAGTAAAAAATATGAAGAAGCTATTTATCATTTTAAAAGATCTAAGCAACTTGCAAAGAGAGACACTTATTTTTACATTCTATCCAATCAAATGTTCGTATTATCAAATTTTCTTTTGAAGCCTGAAGAGTCACAAAATAGTATTTATAAATTAATAAATAATTTCTCGAAATTGGGGTTAAATAGAAAAGTTGAAGCTTTAAAATCTCTTCTTGAACCAAATAAATCTTTTATTAAAATACCAGTAATATGATTTAAAATTATACCAAATATCGAGTAACTCTAAATTTCAAAATTCTACATTTTTAATTCCTAAAGGAAAAGGGACTAAAGTTGTTGATGCAAGAATAAGGTAAAGCCCTATATTACGATAGGTACAAAAAATAAAGAGCAATCAATCATCAAATACTTCAGCATAAATTTGCTTTAATTTAAAATCTGAAAATTTACCTTTATAAGTAGTAGCTCTTACATGCACATCATCTATGTAATGATATTCATCATAGGGATCAACTTTTCTTGGTTTATTAAAAATTATCTGATGGTATTTGACACCATGCCTTTTTAACCACTCAATCGTAACTTCCTTATGTTCATCAGTCCTTGCAGTAAAAAAGCATATATAATGACCTTGGTCATAAAGTTCGTTAATTTTCTTTATAGAATCCCAATACGGCTTAGCGTTTCTCATTCTTTCTATTCCTTCTTCGTTTCTTATATTTTCACAAATTGTCCCATCTATATCTATTATGAATATCTTTAGCTTTTTCTTTTCCATTTTTACTAATTAATTATGTTAATAGCGTAATAAGATTTATCTCTGACCTCCTCCCCGCCCTAAAGGGCGAGGGTTCCCTGAGGTCTCGGGGGTTACACCCCTTTACGGGTGCTACTCGGTTATGGTCTACGTTAAAAGACAACGGTTTTCTCACTGTTGAAACTACAGTACCGATAGCCTTCTTCAGGATGTTCAATACACCATTCAAGTCGCTGTGCAGTTTATGCCCCTTAGGACAACTGACCACTCCTCTTGGTTTCCTATTGACTTCAACGTCGTGGTAGGCACAGTACTTAGACGTGTTATATTCAACAACTTCGTACACTTTCATACCATACTCTTGTGCCTTCAATTCGATGACGTTCACTAATTTTCGGTAAGACCACATGTTTACCGTGAACTTATTACCCTTATCTTGTGCAATGTTAAAAGGATAACCTAAGTAGATGGTTGAAGCACCTAGTTCGTGTAATTCCTTAAAAAGATGGGAAGCGAAGTTCCTGTACAGATGAAGAAGGCGTCTAGTTAATTTCTTGAACAGCCTCCTCTTCTCTCTGTTAAGTTCTTCTTGAGCTTCATATTCACCGATGTTTCTTGCCTTGTCCGCGAGAGATTGTACTTCAGCTATCTTCTTTTGAAGATAGAAGTAGTCTTCCTTAGCTCTAACGCCCTTATAGAGTAACCACGTTCCGTCGTTTAATACTACGCTTGCTAAAACGTTTATGCCCAGGTCGATGGATGCGACCTTGTTTCCCTTTGGAGATGCGATTTGGATTGACTTTCTCTCTCCTCTCACGATCCACTTGCTTTTCTTTCCAGTTTTACTCTCCTCAACACCTACATTAACTGGGATTGAGGCGTACCAAGCGTTCCTTGTTTCATCGTAGGATATTTCCAGCCTACCCTGCTTACCGTACCATCTTAACCTATCTACGAACTCTATTTCGAGGTCGAAGTCCTTGAGGATGAACTTGTTGTTCTGTTCATCCACTTCGTATCTATCCTGTCTAACAACTAGAATAAGTTTCCTCTTCTTCAACTCTCTGTCCTTCCAATAACGTGGTGGACTAACTTGTTTCATAAAGGGTGGTAGTTTGTTCTCTTTCTTCAACTTTAGAAGGGAGAAGAAGGAGTTCCATGCTTCATTGTTCTTTTGAATTACTGCTTGTGCATTAACACCTAGTATGTTCTTGTATTTCTCGTAGTATTTGTCCCACGTACCCTTGAAGTCTACACGTTGTGGCTGGAAGAATTGTTGCCTTCTCTCGTAGTTCAACTCGTTGAAGAGTTTTGCTGAGATATTCGCTAACCTTCTGAGCTTCCTTCCCTGGAAACCGTTTGGTAAGAGACGGACTACATTTGTTCTTTTGTTCTTGAATTCGACTTCGTAGATGCCCTCCTCCGGTATTGCGGGAGTAATCGGCTCCCGCTCCTCATGTCCTAAGAGTTGACCGAAGGAGGACATCTCAAAGTAATATGCTGCTTTGAGTTAAAAAACTTTTACCCCGCCCCTAGAAGGGGCGAGGTTTGTCGCTCATTTTATCATTATGAATAAAAAATATTTTCGTATTTTCAAATTATTCTAAGAAATTTTGTAACCTATTGCCTCAAGGATATCTTCATGCCCCCTTGTAAAGTCTTTTTTAGATATTTTTCTAACATCTATGAATTCAAGTTCATTCCATAGTTCGTTTTTTACAATACTCTCTATTTTTCCTTTGAATATGAATTCTATATCCCAATGTAAATGTTGAGGTGCCCTTGATGAAGCATACTGAAAACTAACCACAAAAGGTCCTTCAAGTCCGATATTTTGCAATACTAATTGCTCTCTAAGTATCCTTTTTGCTGCATCCTTAGGATCCTCACCGAATATTAAATGGCTCGAAGGTATCATCCATCCTTTACTAAAGATTTTAGCTCTCTCTTTATCAATCGCACCTACATATTCCCAATTTGCTTCAGGATTTATTTTTCCTAAAACAACTTCATTTTCATTTGATTTTCTTGTCAAAACAACGAATGCAGATAGGCAAAATCCTCCTTCGGGTATATCTTTTATTGCTAAATCAGGATATTCCCAGTATTTATTAAATCTGCAGAACTTCCTTTTTTCTGCCATAATTTAAAAATATCTTTAAAATTAAAATAGATTAAAAGTATGTGGGATGAGAGAACCTTTACAAATTTTGTTTCTATAAGCGATTTGCAAATTTCTAATAACGGTGAACTTATTGTTTATACAACAACAAAACCGTTTTATGACATAAACGACTACAGAAAAACAATTGTAATTAAAGATCTTAAGAATAATTCTGATAGCTATATAGACAACGCTTCCTTTCCTAGACTAAGCAAAGATTTTAAAAAATTAGCTTATATAAAAGAAAATAAAAGAAGAAAAACAGCAGAACTCTGGATTTATGAGCTTCAAAGGAATACGAAAAGGAAGCTTGTTGAAATTAAAAACTTTTTGGATATGTCTTGGATTAGAAATGATAAGGAAATTCTCGTAGTAAGTTTCGAAAGATTCGAAGATAAAGATCTTTACTTTGAGAATAAAATTCCTTTTTGGTTTGATAGCAGAGGCATTCTAAGCTGCGAAAAAATTAAATTTACTTTATATGACTCAGACTCAGCTAATGAGCTTCATTCTTTTAAGCAGGACTTTTTCGCTCTTCCATACATTCCAATCGCTATTCCTAGCAAAGACGCTTTTCTAATTAACTATCCCAAAAGGGAAAATCCTTACATACTTTTTGATATTTTACAATACAAAGATAACTCTATTGAGGTTTTGATGAAAGATGTTTCATTTATAGCTATAGATTCTAATAATGACTTTATTCTTCTCCATGGCAAACCGAAGAAAAAACATACAACGGAGCACGATTTCCTTTACATATTTAAAGATGGAAAAATTGAAAGTCTAACGGAAAAATACATATACAATAACTACGATGGAAGGATATTAGCAAATGGCGAAGTTTATTTCACCTCAGCATATAGAGGAAGAATAATTTTGGAAAAAATAAGAAAAGAAAAGGAAACCTTAATAAACGGAGACTTTTATATCTTAGATTTTGATGTAAGCGAAAATGGCGATGTAGCTTTAATTTTGCAAACTTCTACTACACCAGATGAATTGTTTATTTTTAATGGGGAGTTGAAACGGTTAACGAATTACAATACAAAAATAATAGATAAACTAGGTTCAATAAAGCCGATTTATTTTGGGTATAAATCTTTTGACGGTAAAACTATCGATGCTTGGTATTACAAGCCTAAGAATCCAGTATCTGGTTCTCCTTTAATAGTAATGGTTCATGGCGGTCCAAAAGGGATGTACGGTTATCAGTTCAATTATCAAGCTCAATTACTGGCTAACAATGGATATTTTGTATTATTAACAAATCCAAGGGGTAGCGATGGATATGAAGAGGAATTTGCTTATGAAGTGATGCAAAAAACAGGATTAGAAGATTTCAAAGATATAATGTTTGGGGTGGAAGAACTTCTTAAAAAAGAAGCATTCATTGATAAAAACAAGATAGGGATAACAGGAATAAGTTATGGAGGATTTATGACAAATTGGGCTGTAGCAAATACAGATTTATTCAAAGCTGCTGTTAGCGAGAACGGCATAAGTTTTTGGCTTTCGGATTATGGCTTTTCAGATATAGGTTATTGGTTCAATAAAGATTTAATCGGTCTGAATCCTTTGAATAACGAAAATTATAAAAAGCTTAGTCCTTTATTCTATGCAGAAAACGTAAATACACCTATCTTATTTATACACAGCATAGAAGATTACCGATGTACCTTTGATCAGTCGTTGGCTTTCTACACTATTTTAAAAGACCTTGGAAAAGAGGCTTATATTGTTCTATTTAAAAGAGGTAGTCATGCACATAGTTTAAATGGAAAACCAAAGCATAGAGCTAAAAGATATAAGATAATAATTGAATTCTTCAAGCAAAAATTATTGGAAAATAAAAAGGAATTTGATATAAACTTTTTAAAATACTTTGATAAATAATATTCTTAGTGAAAATTAATTTTTAAAATTTATATAATGAGAGAAAGCAATATAAGTCAATCAAAATAATTCTATTATGTAATCTTGGGAGAAGTACCGCAATTTCAGGAATTCTATCATGTTGATCCACCCTATGCTAGTGTAGGTATTAAATTTGAATCTGGATATTATGTTTATGAGGTAATAGAGCCAATTTTGGATAAAGAAGAAACAAATATTCTCGAAAGACTCAAAAAAGGAATTTATGAAGAAGTAGATTTTTCAAAAATGAGTAAAATAGATGAAAGTGAAATAGAAAAACAAGCCAGGCTCCTATTGAAAAAATACAAAATAAAGATTAATGAAATACAATTCAAAAAAATAATGTATTATCTAGTAAGAGACTTGCTTAGATACGGTAAAATAACAGTTCCTATACTCGATCCAAATGTTGAAGATATAAGCTGTGATGGTCTTAATGTTCCTGTATACATTTACCACAAAAGATACGATTTTATACCTTCTAACATTGTTTTTACCGATATCAACGAGCTAAGATCAATGGTATATAGGTTAGCTTTCAAAGGAAATGCGCAGCTCACTTCTTCAGCACCGATTGTTGATGCAACATTGCCTGAAGGTTATAGAGCAAACTTAACTTTAGAAGATGTATCAAGAAAAGGTCCTGCTTTCACAATTAGAAAATTCTTTGTAAAACCAATTACGATAGTTGACCTAATAAAAAGCAGAGTTCTTACTCCTAAAATTGCAGCTTATTTATGGATTATGATTGAGTATAAGAAGGCAATTCTAATAATAGGAACAACTGGTGCTGGAAAGACAACTACACTTAATGCTATAGCAACTTTTATTCCTCCTGATGCAAAAATTGTAACAATTGAAGAAACAAGGGAGATAAATTTACCACATAAAAACTGGATACCTTTTACAACAAGAATGACATTTCAAACAGGTATAAAGGAAATTACGATGTTTGAACTTCTCAAGGCCTCTCTAAGGCAAAGACCAGATTATATAATTGTTGGAGAAATAAGGGGTGAAGAAGCGTATACATTAGTTCAAGCAATTGCAACAGGCCATGGAGGATTAACTACTTTTCACGCAGAAAACGCTGAATTTGCAGTTCATAGGCTAATAAATAAGCCTTTAGATGTTCCACCATCGATAATAAACGCCTTCAGTGTAATACTTAAGGTTGAAAAAGTTAAGCTAACAAATGGGCTTTTTAGAAAAGTCGTTTCTATAGATGAAGTGATTGGGTATGATATAAAGAATGAAAAGCCTATTTTAAACAACATATATAGATTTAGTCCTTTTGAAGAGAAGGATATAGATATTAAGAGCAGTAAAAAATTAATAGAGATAGCGGTCAATTACTTAGGAGATTCAGTCGAAGAAGAGTTAGAGAGAAGGAGTAGGATTCTCAAGTGGATTTCTGAAAAAAATATTACAGAGTTTACCAAAATAGGCGAAATAATCGCGGCATACTATAGGAACCCTAGAAGAGTTTTAGCAATCGTAGATTTAAACAGAGAATGGATATGAAAGCTGAAAACATAATTAATTCTTATAAGAGCTTTGCTTACAGCTTATTCGGAACAAGAATACCTGAATTTAAAGCATTACGCATATCGTTAATAAAAACAGGGATTTCCGAAAGCTACGAAATTTACTTTTCAACGCTTATTTTAACCACAATTATAATTATTCCTCCAGTTTTTATAGGGGCTTTAATTTTTCATTTGTTTTTGCTTAAATTACCTTTATTCTTCTCATTAATACTAAGTACTATAGTGCTTTTGATAGGATTGGGTATAAATCTATTTATTTGGATAGGCTATCCAATTATGCTCAAAGGAGTTAGATCTAGCGAAATAGATAACAGGCTATATTTAATCCTTGGTTATGCAGCGGTTTTATCAAGTTCTATAGAAAATATTGTTGAAGTCATACATGAACTATCAAAGATTGAAAGATCAAAAGCTGCCAAAATTGTATTCAATAATTTTTTGAAATACGTATATGCAGGAGGAATGAGTGTAATAGAAGCTTTTAATGAAGCGGCTAAAAGATGCCCTTCAGAAAGGCTATCATCAATTTTTATTACACTGGCTTCAATCTATTCTACTACAGGAAACTTTAGAGATTTTTTCAATATTGAAGCGAGAAATGCGTTGACGATGAAAGTAAATAAAATGAGGAGATTAATTGCTCAAATAGCGGTGATGGCTGAACTTTATGTAGGATTGGTTCTTTTAGGCCCTACATTATTCATCATAATTATAGCACTTTTATCAGGTCTAAGCTATTCTCCTTTTCCAATACCAACTAATTTATTGCTTGCATTGCTTGGATTATTTAGTGTGCCAATATTATCTGGAATGTTTTTGGCTTTGCTAACAAGTACATTAGGTTCTGAATAATGGCTAATAGCTTCTTAAAAGAGAAGCTTGAATATTTTCTACTTCCTATTCCTATAATATTATTCATTTTCACTTTCATCATAACATTAAGCTCTGGTTTATACAATCCTCGAGTAGAAATTTTACCTACAAAAATGCTAGGCAACAATATTCTTATAATTTCTTTAATTATTGGGATATCGCCTATTGCTTATTATGAATGGCAAGATTATATAAGGAAAAGAAACATACAAAGAATAATTCCTAAATTTCTTGACACTTTATCCGAAAATATAAGAGGAGGATTAAACTATGTTAATGCTTTAAGAAAGGCAACTGAAAGTTACAAATCCGATATATCTGATGCGTTAAAGGATGCTATTAACAAACATTATTTGGGTTTGGAATTTAGAGAAGCTATAAAGATAGCATCAAAAAGAATAAATTTTGCTGATGCTGAACCATTTTTAAATGTATTAAGTAGAGCTTACTATGCAGGAGAAGCTGCTGTAGAAGCTATAAAAAATGCTTCTTCCTTTTATTGGGCTATAGAAGAATACAGGAATTCAAGGGAAAGTGAAACAAGGGTTTATCTTGGAGTAATATTTATTTCATTGATCGTTTATCTTTTCGTAGCATTACTTATATTAACTCAGCTAATAATTCCTGTTACAACTTTTAGTTCAAAAGCTTCCTTTACTGGATTGAAATTAAGTTTCTTTGGCAACATTTCTCCTTACTTCCTTGCAAGTGTATTTTTATGGATGGGAATCATTGAAGCTTTGTTTGCTGGAATGATAATCGGAAAAATAATATATAACAGAATAGGAACAGGTCTTGTTTATTCAATAATCATGATGGTTATAGTCTTAATATCTTTCAATTTATTTGTTTAAAATAAGTATTTTATATTAAAATTTTATTCTTTAATTATGCCTAAAGAAATTATAGAAATTAAGGAATACAAGAAACTGGATCTTAGAGAATCAATATTGATCGATGGTTTTCCAAGCGTAGGACTTATAAGTACGATAATTTCAAACTATTATATCTCTGCATTTAATCTTGATGGAATGGCTTTCATTGATTCTCCATATTTTCCTCCCTTAACTTTAGTTTATGCAAAAAAGCCAAAGTATCCTGCTAGAATTCATGCAAGTGAGGATAAAAAGCTAACAGTAATATCTTGCGAATTCACCCCAGCTCCTCAGCTTGTTAGAGCAATAGGTGAAAAAATAGTGAAGTGGGCAATAACTAGACATATACATTCAATCATTACATTTGTAGGTATCCTAGAAAAAGGAAGTTCAGAACAGGTTAGCGAAGTGTATGCTGTAGGTAGTACAGAACAAATTAGGAATCTGCTCAGCGAAAAAAACATACCTTTATTGGAACATGGAGCAGTAATAGGATTGCCTGCAATAATATTGAACGAATGCAGATGGTTAAATTTCGATGCTGTTTGTTTTGTAGTAAGAGTTTTCCATCCCTATCCTGAATTTAGAGCTGCTGCCAATGTAATAGAATATATTAACAAAATATATCCTTCAATAGCAGTAGATACACAACCACTTTATAAGGAAGCAGAAAATATTGAAAAAAGAATAAGGGAGATAAGGGAAGCAACAAGACCTGTTCAGGAACCTGCAGGCACTTTATACAGGTAACTTATTTATCTTAAATTTTTCCATTAAATAGAATCCGTTCGGTAGTATACCATGGTCATTATTAAGGTAAATATAACATTTTTTAAATTCCAAACTACTTATCTTTTTAACCAATTCGTCAAGCTCTTCCTTTGAATATTCATAATTGTACCATTCTTTTCTTCCATGAAGTCTAACGTAAATTGTACCATTACATAAGTAAATATCGTTAGGAAAATCCGGTGAATCGATTGAACACATTATAATACCATTTTCTTCAAGCTTTTCAACTATTGAACGTGCTTTAAACCATGATTCATCCCTAAATTCTATTACACCTTTTCCTTCCAATTTTGCTTTTGTGAAGAAATTAATGATTCTTTGTAAATTACTTTCACTGTATTCAAACGTTGGTGGCATTTGGAAAAGCCAAAAGGATATTTTATGTTCAATTTCCTTTAATTTATCTTTAAACTTCTGAAATGTCGCAATACTTTTATCACTAAGTCTTAAATAGTGTGTAATTATCTTATTTACCTTTATCGAAAAATCAAAATATTCAGGAACATCAAGCCAACTTTTTATCCAACTTCGATAAGGGAAGCTGTAAAATGTAGCATTTATCTCTACAGTATTAAAACCTTGCTTCAAGTACCATTTAAAACTCGTTGGTTTACCTTCATTCCAAAAATAATTGTATCCGCTGGTTCCTATTTTTACTATTCTTTCTTTCACAATACTGAAACCATCGATTTTAAAGTAGCATACGGATCCTTTGATTTAACGAAGCTTGAAGAGACTAAAACTCCTTCTGAACCAAGTTCAATTGCTATCTTTACATCTTCTTCATTGGTTATTCCTGCACCACAAATAACACTGATTTTTTTATTGGTTCGTTTAACAAGTTCCAACGTCCTTGTTATGCTCTCTGGTTTGTACTTTGAAACGGATTTTCCGCTCCCTATAAGCTCAGGAGGTTCAATTGCTATCATATCTGGTTCAAATATAGAAAGATGAAAGCACTCATCTGGATCCTTACCGCAAACTATGCTTATCATACCAAGTTTTTTGCTTTTTTTAACAAGAAATTCTATACTTGTCAAATCAATTCTTTTTTCTGAATGGTTTATTAACACTCCTATTGCTCCTGCTTCTTTTAATGCTTCTAGAGGCAAGTGTCCAGTGTAGCCTCCCGGTTCAATTGCATCTGCATGCTGAGCAATAACTAGATCAAAAATATGCTTAATTTTAGGCAAATCTACAGCCGTTGGAGCAAGGATTATTGTCTTTTTAACTTCTTCATATACCTTTTTAGTTATTTGAGCAAGCTTAATTGCGTTAATTCCTATGGCTTCATTGTAGCATTTGAAATTGAGGATTAACAATGGAAATCTTATTTCATTTTTAAACATTAACCTTTTCGAACCTTTTTTCTAACTTTTTCAATATTTGAGGTAATGTAGTATACTCCATTTCTTCGGGACCAAGCCTGTGAGGCATGAAAGGTCCATGCCTTCTTATGTATTCTGCTATATCTGCAGCTTTATTTCTCACATAATCATATACTGGATCATCAAAGAGATCCGCAGGACCGAGCAATTTGCCATTGTATAATTGGAATCCAAGCGCAACTAATCTTGGAGGGCCATCAAATCTTGTTACTTGCGAATATTTCAAAGGAACTGGCATCAAAGGTCCTATATGACTGCCTCTCATCCATCCTGCAACAAGGTAGGGGAATGAAAATGCCTCTAAGTATTCTCCTACTGCAGGTAATCCTCTTTGAGCCCTAACTATGCAAACAGGGTCATCTTTGCCTACATATTTTCCTGCAATCAGTGAAAGCCTTGTAGTACTTGCTGAGCAAGCTAAAAGGCCATCCTTTCTATATACTTTATAAATTACAAACCATCCAGGTGTACCTATTAGTCCAAGCAAATCGTAGGATTCTTCAGGAGTTTTCAATGCGATGATTCTTCCTTCAATCAAATCCATAACATGGAATATGAATCCTTCATGCATTGTTGGATCTATAACCAAACCAGGCGTGCAGAAAGGATCTGCATATACTTTATATAAAGGCAAATTCCATGCCCCTGGTTCAGTTTTATCTGCAGCAAACACAATGATAGGTTCGCTAGGTCTTTCATCGATTTCCATTTCTGCAACTCCTGGACCAAGACCTCTTACATTTCCAGAAAAGGCGTCAGAAAGTAAATCTTGTCCTGCAGCATAAAGCTTATACTTTTGAGAAACATTTGTTGTTACTTCCTTGAATATATTCCATGCCAATTCATGAATAATACTGCTGTTTTCACCTTTACTATGCGTAATCAAAAGTTCCAAATCATCTCCTGCATTGAAAACAAAATAGTCAATTATTGTATTTTTCTGCTTTGCTTCTTCTAGCTTGTTCTTTGCATATTCTATTTGTTCAGGTATAACTCTATGGTGTCCTGCAATGCTTCCTATATCTGCCTTTATTAAACTTACAGTTACCCTTGTCATAAGAAAGTAATAAATTGTAGAATTTTAAAACTTTGTAAATTTTTAATTTTAATCAAAATAGTAATATTCTCCTTTCTCTTTTTGCAACCTATCTAAATACGATCCTATCTTGTTTATTCTTGGTCTATTAGTTTTTGGATCCCTTCTGAAAGTAATTCCTACATCCTTTAAGAATAAGTTAAAGCCTTTCTTAAGTGAATAAGGTCCCTTTGCATATCCTTGAAAACCTGGTCTGCCCAAGAATACCATTATTGAGTCTGCTGAAAAATCCTGAATTATTAAATCATGTTCAACAACTATTACTAGTTTCGAAAATGTTTGTGCGTATTTCCTGATAAGTTTTGCCACAGCCAATCTTTGTTCTATATCCAAAAAAGCACTTGGTTCATCAAGCAAGTAAATATCTGAATCTTTAAGAAAAGTTGCTGCAACCATTAATGCTTGTTTCTCTCCGCCGCTTAATTCGCTTATTTTCCTATCAAAAATTTGATCAATTCTTAAGGGATAAATTATTTCATCTTTTATCCACTCATCGTTTAAGTAGTTTTTATTTAAATTATACAACATTTCTTTTACTTGCAAATTTTCGTTTTCAAAGGAAAAAACTTGGGGCTTATAACTTATCTTAGGATTTCCTTCAAAAGTGTAGATTGATCCTTCCTCAGGGTTAATTTCTCCTACAATTGTTCTAACAAATGTAGTTTTCCCTATCCCATTTTGACCCAAGATTCCTATGACTTCTCCTTTCATAGCAAATCCACTTTCAACATTCAATGTAAAGTCGCCAAGCTTTATTTTTAAATCTGTCCACTCCATAAACTTATACTTTTCTTGTTCATTTCTCTCCAGCGGTTTCAAGCTAAACTTTATCGGAGTTTTTCTCCATCGAATGTTTTCAGCAGGAAGATATCCTTCAAAGTATGTATTTATAGCTGTTCCAGTAGGATAAGGTAATGAAACTATTCCATATACTTTAGGTTTTCCATGTATTATACAAATTGAATCGCATAGATAATCTAGTACGCTGAAATCATGTTCAACTAATAAAATGGTTTTATTTTTAGATATTAACATATCAAGTAGCTTTACTAAGTTCAATCTTTGGTATGAATCCAAGTAGCTACATGGCTCATCAAGCATGTATACATCCGCATCTCTCAAAGTACAAACTGCTATCGAAAACCTTTGTAATTCGCCACCGCTCAAATCCTTTATATTTTTTTGATAAATTGAACTTAAATCCAAATATTCAGATATTTCATCTAATTGTTTGTTAATGTCAACATATTCAAGTATCTTCTTTACCTGTCCATGGAGTTGCTTTGATATGTTAAAAATTTCTTGAATTTTTATGGATACTTTAATTTTTCCATTATAAAGATCGTTCAAGTACCTTTGTATTTCCTTCCCCCTGAATCTCTCTAATATTTCATCTACTTCAACCTCTCTATCTAGTATGCCTAAGTTTGGCTTTATTTTTCCTGCCAAAATATTGAGTGCTGTAGACTTCCCAGATCCATTCATTCCAATTATTCCTACTGCTCTTCCATATCTAGGTGTAGGTATTCCATAAAGTCTAAATGAGTTTATACCATATTGGTGTATACAAGGAATGCTTGGCTCGCTTGCTAAATTAACTATTTCTATAGCATGAAAAGGACATTTCTCGACACATATTCCGCATCCTATGCATCCTACTTCATCTATTACTGCTTTGCCTTGTTCATCTAACCATACTATGTTGTTTCCAGCCCTTACAATAGGACAAAATCTATTACATTCAAAGTTACATTCATTCGATTTACAGTATTCCCTTTCAACTATTGCTATTCTTATTTTACTAGCTACTTTCAAAGTATTCCAATGAATCCTTGTAAAGCTCCTCTAATAAAAGTTTTTCTTCTTCCCTCGTTTTTACTTCTTCAGGTGAAGATACAGCTATTTCTTTAGATCTCTTAGAGGTTTGCTTCTTAGGAACAATAACTTTGGTTTGTTTCGTTGCCTTTTTTGTATGGCCACAGTTTTTGCATACAAAAACTACGTATGATTTTCTTTTTTCTGGTATCATTACTCCCCCACATTTACTGCAAAACTCCATTGGATAGATTAAAAATATTAGATGGAATTTAAAAATTATTCTTCAAATTCCTCCAGCTCTTCTAGTTCCTCTAATTCTTCAAATTCCTCTAATTCTTCAAATTCCTCCTCCATTTTTGCTTTTATTTATTTAATATTAAAGGCTTATAAGCATTTCGTAAATTAATAAATATTTCCATGATATTAATCTGGGTAGATGAGACCAATAGGAAGGGCTATGAAGTTTTCCTATCTTTAATAAAAAAGAAAAGGAAAGTAGAGCTAGTTTTTGAGCAAGATGGAAAGTTTTATGAAGGATATTTCGATCCAAAAATGCTTAGCAATAAGGATAAAGTGTATTATTCATTACCGAGTACTAAGAGGAAATTGGATAAAAGATTTAGGAAAATCATAAAAAATCCTAGAAAATCAGAAATTAAGAATTATTTCGTAAAAATAGCAATAGAAGCCTTTAATATGCCTTTGTTTTATTCGAAAATAAAGTACATAAGAAAGAAAGAAACAATAGCTAAAAAATTTCTCGATACTAATAAAATTATTTTGCTTTATAAGGATTATACACCTTGAAATGAACTTTGAAAATTATCAGAAAGGCTTACTGGTTACAACTTATAAGGGAAGAGAGGATGATTGTGCTCAAGAAGCTTGGTATATTTTGTCTCAGTTGAATTACAGGGAGTTTGAAGTAGAAAAAGTTGGCTTACCTGGAATTCTTATTTTAAAAACAAATTTTGATCCAATTAAATGCTTAGAAGATTTCATAAACTATTCAAAAGAAAATATCTGGAGCATAAGATATATACTGAAAGTTATTCCTCTTGAAATCATAGTTGAAGCTGATTATGAAAAAATTGCAGACGCTGCCGAATTTTTATCCGAAAAAATTGAAGAAAATTCAACTTATAGGATAACCGTTAATAATCGTTCCTCACCTTTGAATTCAAAGGAAATAATCTTTAAGACTGCTGAGAGGATAAAAAGGAAGGTAGACCTTACTAAATACGATTACGAAGTATTGATTGAAATCATAGGTAAGATAGCAGGAGTTTCAGTTTTAAAGAGAGATCAAGTATTTTCTTTACATAAAGCAAGGGAAAGAATCGTTAAAGAAATAACTGGAGAAGATAAAAATCAATAATACCAGTCAACACTTGAAATTTTGGTAAGCGTTTCTTTTTCAATATCGTTTGTTTTTAAATTATAAATTTTAATTAATTCTTCTTTTCTTTTCTCAAAAGAATTTATTTCCTCATCTATTACTTTAAGCTCGTTATTTTTGACCAAATTTTCAATTTTTCTTATTACTTTAGATTTATTCTTGTCGCAAGCGAATATTATAACTTTATCTGTATCTTTATTTACACCTATTATCGAGATTGCTTCAAAAATTTGCCTTTTCCCAGTCAATCTTAGCAGAACTTCAACAGATTTATCCTTAGCTATGTTTCTTTTCCTTTCAAATGACCTGTAAGTCCTATATATCGAAGATAGAATTTGTCTTAAGGAAACTATTCGATTTAAATTTACCACTTGTAAAATTTCTGTGCTATCTTCATTTTTATTAGCTATAGCATTTATTAGATTTGTTATATTATCTTTGTTTATGTTGCATGCTGTTATTCCTACCCATGCATCATAATCTTTAATGAAAAAATAGCATCATTTCTTTCTAGCTTGGGCTAATAATATGGCTGAAGCAATATCTCCTTCTGTCTCCTTTAAAGCCTGTTCAGCTTCTTCTTTAGATACACCAGCTTTTTCCATAACCAAGTTTACATCTTCCTCTGTAGGTTTATATTCTGATGTTTTTCTTTCTTCTTTTATTTCTTCTTCTGATTCAGCAAATATTTGGTATATTTTCTGTCCGCTTACGTTGGTTATCATCACCTGAGGGTTTATTAGCCTCAGAGTTTTATCTTTAAATTTTATGTTTACTTCTTCAACATTTTCCAAGTTTTGAAAAGAAACGCCCATTCTCTGTAGCATTCTAATAGTTTCTCTGTTCATTCCTCTACGATACATGATTAACTAATTGATAAATTAGCTATTAAATTAAAAAAGTTAAAAAATTATAGAATTTTATAAAAAGGTTGCTCAAATCTCGTTTTATGTAGCCTAAAGAAATTCATTCTTCTAGTTTACAACAATTGAAAGCCTCGTCCTTTAGGGCGGGGGGAGAAGTCAGGCTTGCTAATGCAACCTTTATCATATCGAGCCTTGTTATTTCAGCTAGAGTTGTTCCAGAACCCATTGATATATAAAATAATTTTTTACATATAACTTAATTTTTTGTATATTAGCTATTATATTTATACATTATATTATCTATTCAATCGGTTCCTTTTTTAATGTATAATAACTTCAAAACATGTGTATTTTTTTATCATATGGCTAGTTTCCTAATCTTGACCGCAGTGCCTCTCTTCATAACCATCATTTCCTCTCCGCTCAAAACAGTCCTCCCAACTCCTATTACATTATTATTTTCATCTACTATGATAACTTCGCTACCTGCTTCCAATTTAGGTTCAACTTTCTTTACATGCTTTACTAAAACTTTCCTTAAATCTTTGATTAAACTGATAGAACTATTATCAACTTGAACTACATACTGAAAATTATTCATGTATTTGATCAAATTTTTAGCAGCTTCTATACTAGGGACTATGAATCCATCAGATGATCTCAATGTAAGATAAGGTTTTTTATCTAGAAAGACGTATTTTATCTTTCCTGTCTTTTTTGAGTATTTAATTTCCATTCTATTCTGCAAGCCTGCAGGAAATAAGGCCTCGCCTGCACCCATTCCGAACTGGTAATCTGCAATTCTTTTTAGTATTCTGTAAGGGTCTAAACTCATTAAATATATTATTCTGAAAATAAGAAATAAAGCGTAAGCAAAACTACTAACTTTCTCTTTAAATTAAGGACAAGGCTTTCAATAGCTGTAAAGTATATTTTCTTATTTGAGTATTTAATACTTGTTGAGCTGCGAAATTTGTGGAAAGAGGTTAGTGAATAGAAACGTAATTCTAATAGGGAAGGCTAAACTAATTGTTTGTGATGATTGTAAAAGATTTGGTAAGCCTGCAAGCTTCGTAGATAATAAGCAAGCAAAACCTAAACCGGTTTCAAATTTTATTAAGCCCAAGAAAGTAATTACAACCAATATACCTGAGGTAAACGTAAGAGAAGATTATGCTGAAGTTATAAGAAAAGCAAGGGAGAATTTGGGAATAACTCAGGATATTCTAGCTTCTTCTGTGGGAGAAAAACTCTCAATAATAAAGAAAATAGAAGCAGGAAAAATGAAGCCTACTATAGATCTTGCTAAAAAGCTCGAGCGTTTTTTAAAAATAAACTTGATTGAAATAGAATCCAATGTTGAATACGCTGAGAAAAAAGCTTCAAAGTCAGACATTACAGTTGCTGATGTACTTGATATAAAAGATGGAGACTAGTTAAGTTAATTAAAAGGTTATAAAAATACATATTTAAATGGTTTCATCTGAAGAAAAAAGATATATTGATAAGGTCATCAGGCTCCTTTTAAGACCTGAGGCAAGTAAGATAGCTTTAGCTATCTTAGAAAAAAGCGATGCGACAGAAGAATGGCTTACTAAAAAAACGGACATGAAATTAAGCGTAATAAGGAAGATTTTATACGACATGCATGAATTAGGTTTGATAGATTTTAAAAAAGAGAGAGACGAAAGAACAAGTTGGTATATTTACCATATAAACTTCAAATATGAAAACTTCAACAAAATCATATACGATAGGCTAGAATATATCTTGGATAAAAAGCTAAAAGTAAGATTACAATATGAGCTTTCACACAGTTTTTATGAATGTCCTAAGCATAAAAAACTATTTACAGAAGAAGAAGCATTACAATACAATTTTATATGTCCCTATGATGAATGTGGAATGGTTATGCTCCACAGAAAAAATCAACATGTAATAGATAAGCTAAACAAGTACATACAAATAATAGAAAAAATATTAGAATTAGCAAAAGGAAAAGATAAATTATAGGGCCGGTGGTCTAGCCTGGTGGGATGTCGCCCTTACGAGGCGAAGGTCCCCGGTTCAAGTCCGGGCCGGCCCAAAATTAAAACTCGCTTATAAGCAGAAATAAATAGTTACTTGAAATTTCCCTTTTATGTTATCTAAAAAGCTTTGGGCATATATAGAGGATATTTTTAACTCTATTATCTCCCATCCTTTTATAAAAGGGTTGACAGATGGAACCCTCCAAGAAGAAAAATTCAGATATTATATAATTCAAGATTATTTATATCTTAGAGAGTTTAGCAGAGCTTTGGCAATACTTTCATCCAAAGCAGAAATACTAAACGAATCTTTGCTTTTCGCATCCCATGTTCAAGATGTTTTTAAAGTAGAAAGAAGCTTACACGAATATTTCATTTCTAAATGGGGTATAAGTAGTGATTTATACAAACCTTCTCCAACCAATTTGCTGTATACTTCATTTTTAATATCAACCACCATAGCAAAACCATACTATGAAGGTGTTGCAGCTGTTCTTCCATGTTATTGGATATACATGGAAGTTGGAAAAGAACTGATTAGAAAAGGTTCACCAAATGAGCTTTATCGAAAATGGATAGAAACATATGGAGGAGAAGAGTATGAAAAAGGAGTTAGAGAGGTTATTAAGATAATTGATAGATTTAATCTAAATGGTCAACAAGAAAAGGAGGTATTTAAGAATTTTAGAATTTGCTCAATCTTCGAATACATGTTCTGGGATTCAGCTTATAGAATTGAAAAATTTCCTTTTGATTTCTAGCTAAGTATAGGGGAGGGCCAATAACTATCCAAACTCACAGCTTTTCCATTTGAATCGATATAAACATTACTTTCAAGTCTAACTCCAAATTTTCCTGGCAAATAGATACCTGGTTCTATAGTAAATACCATGCCTTTCTTCAACTCTTTTTTATAAAGGCCGTTAATGAATGGTTCTTCATGAACTTCGAGGCCTAGACCATGTCCTGTTCTATGAATAAAATAGTTTCCATAGCCTTTCTTAGTTATAACACTTCTTGCAATTTCATCTAAATCACTTGCAAGAATACCATCCTTCGATGCTAGTATAGCTTCGTCATGGGCTTCTTTTACGATTTCATATATTTTGAAAAACTCATTGTAATTTGGATTACCTAAAGAGTATGTTCTAGTTAGATCCCCAAAGTATTCATTATAAGTTGCACTAACGTCAATTACGATAATGTCTCCTCTTTTAATACTTTTAGAAGAATGTCTCCAATGAGGTATTGCTGAATTTTCAGCAAATTGAATTAACAAATTCATAGGATTTGCATTCCTCTTAAGTATTTCCTGATAGATGTATGAAGCAAGTTCATTCTCAGTTATTCCTTCTTTAATTTTATCCTCTGTCTCTTTTATGCTATCTTCTATAATTCTAACAGCTTTACTTATGTTCGCTAATTCTTCTTCATCTTTGATAACTCTCATCTCTCTAACAACATCATCAATAACTGAAATCTCAATCTCCTTTGCAAACTTTTTTAGGATTAAATAATATTTTATTGGCATATTTTCTTCAGTGCCAACCTTTAAAGAGCTTCCTTGAATTATCCTTTTAAGATAATCCAAAGGATTTTCATTATCTGTGTAAGCGAAATAGTTTATTCCTTTTCCTTTGATTTTTAGTTCATCGAGCTTAGGTACTACAACTGTTGCATCTTCATTTTTAAGATCTATAATTAAAGTACAGAATCTTTCATAAGTCTCTATAGTTGCTCCTGTCAAATACCTAAAATTCGCTCCTGGGAAAATTAAGGCAAAATCCAAATCTTTTTCTTTAAGCTTTTCAATGAGCTTTCTTATTCTACTCATTTTAAGAAATAAATAATAGTCATACCTTATTGCTTTTGTTTAAATCGCAAATCATGTAACAGTAGTCTCCAGGTTTAACAACAG
>Ga0208549_100024_pt1 | contig 86556 bp, 98 predicted proteins | sample BED_host_MetaG_FD_187135 | JGI IMG/M metagenome (GOLD analysis project Ga0208549, IMG submission 187135) | Hot spring microbial mat communities from Yellowstone National Park, Wyoming, USA - BED_host_MetaG (SPAdes) (version 2) | ecosystem: Environmental > Aquatic > Thermal springs > Hot (42-90C)... | reverse complement strand
CCAACTATAGGAGAACATTTTGGAATACCGGTTATAGAAGCAATGGCGGCGGGACTGGTGCCGGTAGTTCCTAAGGAAAGTGGAAGTGCTGAGATAATTCCAGAGTATTCCTATAACACAATAGACGAAGCTTCTGAACTAATTAAAAAAATCATTAATGATGAGATAAAAAGGAAAGAATTATCAGAAAAAGCTGAAGATTTTAAAAGTGAAAAATTTAGAGAGAGATTGTATGCTGAGCTGGAAAAATTTCTTTATTAATTTATAATCTTAGAGTTAGATTTTATTATTCCCCTATACTCTAAAGTGAGCTTAAAATATCCGCTAGGCAAATCTTCACCATCAATTATTGAATATCCATATTTATTTGCTATTTCTGGAGATTTTTCCAAGACATCCGCTGAAATGACTATTTCGAGATTTTTAACGCCTAAGCTCTCTTGCTTTTCTAAAAACTCTCTGAGATCCCCTATATTAGTTATTATCTCTGTCATGCTTTTTACTTCAAAAGACAATTATTTAAAGGTATGGAAGTACTTGACAAGCTTACTGAAGGATTAAAGCTTTTCTCGGCTGACGTAGCTCACGTTCATACGGAGACAGCTCTAGAACCAGAACTGGGAAGCAAGGTCGATGATCTGCAAATAGACGAGAGATTAAAAAACTCATTAAAAAACATCGGAATAACTAGACTTTATAAATTCCAAGAAAAAGCATTAGAGGAAATTGAAAGTAGAAAGAATGTATTGATAATTTCCGGAACAGGGACCGGAAAGACTGAAGCATTTCTTATTCCAATTTTAGACCTAGCACTAAAAGGAGAAAAAAGCGTTATAGTTTATCCAACTAAAGCCCTAGCTAGAGACCAATTAAGTAGAATACTAAGATTAATAAAGAACCTACCAATAAGTGTTGGAATAATAGATGGAGATACGCCTAAAATTGAAAGAGACCGACTTTACGCTAGCCCACCAGATATATTAATAACCAATCCAGATATGATTCACGTAGGACTTCCTTTAAGCCCTAATTTTAGAAGAATAATTAGGTCTGCAGAACATTTCGTATTTGATGAAATTCACGTATATGAAGGAGTTCTAGGATCTCACTTAAGAATGATAATCGATAGATTAAAGGAATTTACTAATGATATTCACATCATTGCATCAAGTGCCACAATTGGTGCTTCGCCATACATGTTCCAAGAACTCTTTGACGAGCCAGGAGAGATAATTGAAGGAACTAAAAGAAGAAGAGGCATGGCAATTCACATACTAGTTAATTCTAAAGGAATGAGTAGGTGGACTTTAGCAGCGTACTTAGCAGCTCTTTTAATAAAAAATGGCTTAAGAACGTTGGTATTCACAGATTCACAGCAAATGGCGGAAGTCACTGCAAAGATTGCCGATAGATTCGGAGTTAATATGCAAGTTCACAGAGCAGGAATATTGCCTTCAGAAAGAATAAAGATAGAGGAAGAGCTTAAAAACGGGAAAATAATGGGAGTTGTTGCTACTCCTACTTTAGAACTTGGAATAGATATAGGGGATTTAGACGTTGTTATTATGGCTGAAGATCCACCAAGTTATTCAAAATACATTCAAAGAGCTGGCAGAGCAGGTAGGCGTAATAGGATAGGTTATATTATAACGATTTTAGGTGACGATCCAATAGACTCTTATTTTTTGAGAAAACCAGAGGAATTCTTCAATAGAAAGCTAACGCCATTACCATTTGACACAACAAACCTTGAAGTTATAAAAGTACATGCCGCAGCATATCTCCTTGAAAAAGGAATGATAAAACTTGATAGTTTACCCCCTCTTTGGGTTAAAGCTTTGAAAGAATTGAATAAAGAAGGTAAGGTAAAAATAGTTAATGATGTTGCCTATGCTACAAAACAAACTAAGATTTTCGTAATAAACTCTTCTTTGAGAAGCACTGGTCCTATAATAAAAATATATAATGAAGAAAAGAAAATTGGAGAAAGAGAACTTCCAGTAGCTCTATATGACATTTATCCTAACGCTGTATATTTAATTTCGAAGAAGAACTATATCGTTAAGGATGTGGATCTCAATACTCTAGTGGCTAGAGTGGAGAAAGTAGACAAAGATTTGCCTTACTATACAAAACCGTTATATGACGTAGATATGGTGAATTTTACAGAGATTGAAAGTAGGAAAGTTTATGGTTTGCCAGTAAAATATGGGGAAATAGAAGTTAGAATCTCAGTGCATGGTTATATTATACACGATTTTTACTCTAAAAAGGAGAATAGAGGAAAAGAAATAGAGTATGATATTCCTCTTACGTATACTTATAAGACTAAAGGATTAATTATAAAACATCCTATATTAGATGACTTTTCGCTAATTGATGGCATGGAAGCTTATCATGCAACGGAACATGTACTAATTTCTGCAGGAAGAGTTGTTGCGGGTGCTTCACTTACAGACCTTTCTGGAATAAGTTATCCTAGCGGTCACGTTGTCATATACGACTCTGTAGTAGGGGGTAGTGGAGTTGCTAAGTTATTATATGATAGACTAGAAGACGCTTATGAGGTTGCGCTGGACATTGTAGGAAAATGTGATTGTGAAGACGGCTGTCCAAAATGTGTTTACAGCCCTTATTGTGGTAATAATAATAAAATGCTATCTAGGAAAAAGTCTTTCAGATTAATTAGCGAAGTAATTAAAGGTAAAGCTACATCTTGCGATAACATGTGGGGTGACAGCGTTAGTTAACTACTTTTTTCAGCTCCTCTAATTCATTTAGTGCAAATTTCTCCCAGCTTGAATGTTCATATAAGAACTCCCATAATTTCTTATCATTTATTAAGTCTTCATATTCTTTGGTTGGCATATCATAAATTTTTCTTATTTCTTGTATAAATTGAGCTAAATCACCCTCTTTAACTAATTTTACGGCGTTAAGCCTTTCGTACACGCTTCTTACTCCTGGTATTTTATATGCTACGACTGGAGTACCTAAAGCTAAGGATTCCAAAATTACTAAAGAAAAAGAGTCAAAATGAGAAGGATAAACTAAGACTGTAACGCTTCTACGTAACTACTCGTTATTTTTAATCACTTCTAAATATCGTTTTGATTAAGTAATGTTTATATAGTATTACTGAAATAGTTTTTATTGATGATCCCCCTATCTGATGACGGGCACTGCTCACGAGGGTGGGAGTGATAAAAGTGTGGATGGGAGGGTATTGGTGTTTCCCTTGACTAGCCCCAAGGACTTAAGGGTGACTGTGTATGATCCCTTAAGAGGGGTGCTCGTGGCGGAATTAAAAGTAATTAAAAGTAAGGAAAAGTTACACCACGGGTAAACACTTTTGCTTTACTTACGACGTCTGTTAGCTTATCTTGAGAAACAAAACCTAAGTATTCCACATTTTTTGGTTTATTTTTCATAAAAAGTTTTTCTACTTTTTTGTCAGAAAATTTTCCCATTACTATTAATTTTTTATTTTCATCGATTTTTCTCCATATTTTTAAAAGTTCTAACACACCTTTTGATGGACTTAACCTGGCATAAAACACAGAGTAATCTTCCTTTCCTTTATCTCTAAAGTCTAAAAGCTTCTTGTCGAATGCATTACCGGGCTTTAGCACTCCAGTGTAGATTTTTCTCATAAACGGATATATTTCTGCTAAAGGTTCTGAAACTGAAAAGCAAACTTTACTTTTCCACTGTTTATTAACTCTACCCATTTTCTCCTCCTAGGATATGATCTTAAGAATGTTACATAAAATACGTACATAATCCCGCTTAATCCCATTGAACTATATGCCCTGTAAAAATGAGAGAAATCTTCAGTTAATGATCCAAGGAAATTCTCAATACGAATCAACGCACCGACGTTCTTATTTTTTGCAATTTTTGTTAGAAAGTCTACCATTTGAGGAAATTCTTGTTGTTCATAATATATATATCGGCATCAATTTTATCCATTATCTTAGAAATTTCAGAATTAATTTTATATTGAGTAGTATTACTATATAGATCAAATTTTAATTTAGACATATTTATAGGAACTCTTTTTATAACTTTACTATCTATGACTTCGCTTACCTTCTCTGGAATTTCAAGGCCTAATGATTTAATTTCATTGTACATTTTTCTTCCTAAATTCATCGTCTTCAGACGCTCTTCTCATGTCTCCTAAAAGATGAACATATATTATTTCATAGACATATTTTTTCCAGTATTTAATAACTTCTCTATTCCTTTTTACTCCACCGCTACCAGCCTCCAGTAAATATGAATGTAAAAGAATTCTCATTAAATAGGAGGCTTAAATCTAAAAATAAAAATTACCTTCTTCGCTTATTCATTGCAAGTTTAAAACAGCTGTAGTATTACGTAGCGCATGAAAGATAAATTATTAGCAGTGTTTTAGAATTACTTCTTTATGGAATCATTAGAAAGCTTATTTTACTCATCAATTACATCAAAAAATATTGATAAATATATTAAAATTACTAGAGAAGAAGATATCAGAAATTTACCTAATAATGCTGAAGCTAAATATGAGCTGCTTCGAGGTAACGTTACATCAAATATAGTAGCAGATTTGTCAGAACTTAAGGGAGTAGAGGATCTAGGAGACTCAATTAAAGTTCTTGCAGGAACTAAATGGAGAGATATAATTGGCTATTCTCCAGAGCTTTGGAGCATAATTGACTTCTCCGTAGGTGGAACAATTAGCCTTGGAGATGAAGGCTTTGGATATAACGAATTCGGCGAGTTAGCTAATAGAGTCACTGTTGAGGCATATTTAAATGGAGAAAAATATACGGGTAAATACAAAGGAGGAATCATTTATGCGGTATATATAAAAAAGGAAAATAAACCGTTAATTTTTAAACAATATTCTGGATCAGAAGATATAGTATTATCAAAAGCTAAATCTTTACTTTCAGAAAATATATTACCCTTCAGAGATATTTCACTAATTAAAGATAATGAAGGAACTAGACTAATAGTTTCATATACGCAAGTTAGAGAAATTTTAGTAAAGAGGTATATAGACGGCTTTTCAGCTACGTCACCATTTTACCCTGAACTATCTAGTATAGGCAAGTACATTTATATGGGCAAAACAAACTTACAAAATATTTCTTTTAATTTACTAGAAAATTCTAAATATGCATATTTTACTTTTAGAGGAAACTCAGTTTATTATGTCATCTCGTCAGATGTGAAATTAAATATTCCTTCAGCAAGTCAGGAATATGCTTTTGATAAATTTAATGGTTGTATCTTATGCGGTAAATGTGTGAACGAGTGCCCACATAGTTATCAGAGAGGTTCAATTGTTTTCTCACCTTTAGGTTTTTTTGTATTGTCGGCAATAGGAAAAGAAGCTCAGGTAAGTAATTGCCATTTATGCGGCATTTGTGAAGAAGTATGCCCAGTTGATCTAAATATTGTCAATTTACTAAAACAAAAATCTGCTTTAAACAGTAAAGTGTCTAATGTCCAACTTACTTTTCCATCTAAAAAAAGTATAATCCTAACTGCAATTTCTGACAATTTGCTTGAAGATGCGTTAAAGCTAATAAAATACTTCTCACTAAGAGGAGTAAAGCTAGGTGTAATAACACTTCCTGACCCCATAGATAAGATAGTTAAAGGCCAGATTAATCTTGAAAATGCTAGAAAACTTTTGGAAAACGTTGATGAAATTATTACATTGACTCCAGAAGAAGCCAGATATTTAATTGTATTAAAATCTGTAAAAATTCTAGACATAACTTTCGCATACTCTATGTTAGAAAATATTGTTAAACCATTAATGGAAGGTAAAAAAGTGCATTTTCCTTGTTTTTACTCGGAGAAGAAATTCTACGGTTGTTCGTACGAAATGCTAAATTTAGCTAACAATGAAGGTTATGGAGAAAATAAGGTTAATGCAGAAATTACATTATGTCCACTAGCTGCTAAAAAACTTGGAATTAAAAGTTATATTGACTTATTAAATATAAACTTGGATATGTCTGACGCTAATAAGCTTCATACAGAAATTTCTGAAACACTTTCAACTCTAGATAGGGTATTGGAAGATGCAGAATGGTACAAAGAAATAGAGCCAAAACTTTACGAAAAAATATTTTCTGAAACTATAGATAAAGTATTACTGAGTAAAAATTATTTTGAAATATTTTACTATTATCTAAATATGGATAAGCTAGAGTTTAAAAATGAAAGCATAAAGAGCTTAGTTAAAAATGAAATAGAGAAACTACTTAGATCTAGCGATAAAGACTAAGTGTGGGGCCTCAGGCAAGATTAATTTCTCCATAGCTAATTTTACAGCATCTGGGGAGCCAGGTAATACATAAATAACCTTATCTTTAATTATTCCTGCAGTAGCTTTACTTAGATAGGCTGCAGATCTAACTTGCGGGTCTTCATAACTTAAGAATCTAAACACTTCGCCAAAACCTTCAACTTCTCTATCAAATATTCCTCTTAAAGTTTCTACAGTGACGTCAGTTTTGGAATAACCTGTACCACCGGTAGATACTATAACATCAACCTCATGATTGTCTAATGCCTCTGCGAACGCCTTTAAAATTTTTACTTTATCGTCAGGTACTAATGAATATCCTACTAACTTGTGGCCGGAAGTGATTATTTCCTGTTTAATTATATCTCCAGATTCATCTACTATCGGCTCTTTTTTCTGCATTTTCTCATATCTTGAAGTACTTATGGTTATTACGAAAAAGTTTAGAACTTTTGGAGCCATTTCTCTATGTTGTTTGTGTGCAGACATACATAATTATATACCCACTCCTACATAATTTTTACTACTTGAGCAATGTCTAGATCTAAGTCTTCAAAATTCTCTCTAGAGAGTAGAGTCCCCTTAATATAAAGCCTTAGTCCTTCTTCCAATTCAGTATATCTAGTCCTAAAACTAGTGAGAATATAACCTTCTTCTGTGAGATATTTAACGGGCAAGGAAAATGGCTTTAATGCTTTATCAATTTTTACTATTCCTTCAAACTTACTTTTCCTAATTACTTTTCCAAAATCCTCACATTCAACTATTTTAAAAGTATAGGGAATTCCTTTATACTTTCCCTCTAGAACTCTCTTAACTTTCAAACGCAAAAAATCCTGTTTTGAAAGTCCTTCAATTTCATTATCTTTCACTTCTACTAAAGGTGACGTTATTCCCCTTTTTCTCATATCCATTAGTATATAGTAATTTTTACTATTAAAAGAAATTAAATCTAGATCATTTCCTTTTCCTTCATATAGATAACTTCCCGTTATTCCGACATCAAGGAAATTATTTATAAAATCATTAAATTGAAATATAGAAACTTTAAAAGGATCTAATACTTCAACCTCAGATAAGGACAATAACGGAACTTCAAAACCTATTTCGTCAACGTATTTTAACAATTGAGAAAACTTTTCCTTAACTAACTGGATTGATTCACTCATTTTCTTTATTTTTTTCTCACCTAATTTACGCGGTACTGCAACTACATAACCTTCTGGGTGGTAGCATCCTTTCACTGCCCATATTATGCCCTTGTATTTGACAAAATATCCTTCTGTTATCATTTAGATGATTTTAAATATTAATAACTTAGCGTTTTCTTTGTTGAAAGTAACAATAATAGGCTCTGGAATAGCAGGAAGTTCACTTTATTATATGTTCAAAAAGGCAGGCCATAACGTAAAGGTTATAGATCCAAGAGTTAGAAGAATCTTTCCTAGTTTGATTCACTCTTTACTTCTAGTGGATAAAGACGTTTATCTATCAAAGTTAGCTTTAGATTTTTACAATGAATTTAATATTGAAACAAAGGAATTTCCCTCTTTTACTATAGGAAAAATTGATGAGAAATTAATTAAGCTATGGGAAGAGTATGGAGTGAAGATTGAAGAGAAAATTATCTTTAACTCAAAAGGAATTTACGCTGTAGGAGGAGATAGACTAGTTTATATTAAGAGAATGATAGACGGGGTGCCAATAATTAAAGAGAAAGCTTCAGTTATTAAAAAAGGAAACAGTGCAATAGCGAAAGTTAATGACAAATATATTGAATCGGATATTATAATCCTTGCAGCGGGCCCTTGGAATAGCCAAATTTTTAGTGTCCCTACGAAGAGTTATTATTGCTGGGCATCCCTCACTTTAACTCAAGATAGTAAATTAGATAGAATGTTTGTTTATGATTACGAATTAAATTTTTATTCAAGACCTTTTTTAGGCTTAGGAATTAGAACCGCAATCATAGGCGATGGAGAGACTATAGAGGCTAAACCTTGCCAAAGGATAAAAGTTGACCCAGAAGAGGTTATGACTAGGGCTAGAAAAAGACTAGGAAAATTAAGGGTTATCTATACTTCTGGAGAGTTCTGCGAAGGAACTCCTGACATGAGACCTGCTTATGGAAGATTATTAGACAATTTATATTTCATAGGAGGATTTGACGGTTACGGTGCAGAAGTTGGACCAGGGGTCGCAAGATTACTTTTTAATTTTATAACTAAAGGAGTAGAAGACAAGGATTACATTGTAGATAGGTTCAATGGAGTAAAGGACTTTAAGATAGGAAAAGAACCTCATGAATTGTAAATCGAGAGGTGCTTTAAGTAAAGTTCTTCATCGTTATTAGCAGTAACTTGCAAATGTAACATTTGTTTTTCTTCACAATTCTTACAATCGTATAACACCCAACCACCTATGAATTCATTCCCAGAATAATATTCTATAGCTCTCCAATATTTCATTTCTATCATTTTCCTCAAAATTTTAAGACTAAATATTGGAAATGCTACGAAATTAGGTAATTTTATATAGTAAGGCTTAAATTTTTTCAAATATGCCGGATTAACTAATACTGAAGTTGGTAAAAAACAGTCATCAAGGCTACTGACTTTTATCATTTCTATATTACCCCTATCATCAACGTAAACAGCTACGCTCCTATAATCTTCAAAGATATCTTTTAAATCATACCAAGATGGAGCAGGAGAACCAACTAAGAAACTTAACATGAAAATGATTTTATTTTCAGAGTTGTTAAAGTTAGTTGAATATGATGACGTGACGGTTTACTGAGTGAATGAAGAGCGTTTCCCTGACTGAGAGGTAATTCGTATGAAACGCGATAATTATACTAAAGACTTACATAATATTAAATATAGAATAATATCTAATTACGGAAATTTACCACAGATAGACGAAATATATAAAAGACTGATAGATTTTCATAAGTTAGGATTTGTTAATATCACTCACTCGGCATTAGAGCTTATAGTAGCAGCTTATTTAATCAAAGAAGGTTTCAAAGTATCAGTAGAGCATGAAAGTAATGGCAAGATAATTGACGTTTATGCGATAAAGGGAATAGATGTGGGAATAGAGGTTGAAACGGGGTTCGTTCCTCCAAGTTTTGCTGGAAAGCAAGAGGACTTCCTAATGAGCAGAATGGCCTTAAAAATAGCTAGATATAGTAATCTAGCTTCACAATTTTACATTGCAGTACCTTCATACTATATTCCTCCAGTACCTGTAGAGCTATTAAAGGATAAAGAGAAAAGAAGCGAAGATGAAATAAGGAATCTCATGCGGTTAATTAGGAAGTATCACAATAGCTTAGATGTTAATTTACTTTCATTGAAGTCCGCTAAAATTGATGGAATAATAATAATAAATACTACAGATCTTAAGTTAAAGATCTTTGATTATGAGGACTTCTTAAAGATTAAGAAGTACTATAGTGATATATAAGAAGATAAATGGGACAAAAGGAACTAAAATATTATCGTCAACCTTACCTATTCTTTCTACTATAGTAGCCAAGATTCCAGAAATTAAGCCTGGAATAGATAGAAAATAATATCCTAAAAGAGAAGAAACTATAAACATCCCTAAAGATCCCCACCAGCCTTTCACCCTCCTTTTATATACATAATTTCTTATTATGCCAGTAACTCCGTCGCCAAAAGACATGTAAAATAAGGGCAATAACGCTACGTAAATATCTCTTGATCCAGGATCCCAGAAATTTCTAATCAAGATCCAGCTTAATAACAAAATTGTCCCAAAAGAGAAAGTAAACCATACTTCTCCTCTATTCTCTTTATCTTGAAACCAATTAAGTGGTTGTCTTTCTCTATGGAAAATCAAATATGCGGTTAATAGATAAGACAGAATTATTGGAAGTAATGGTGATGAAAAAACAAAAGGAGAAACTACCGCAACCAAACCTCCACCTAGAATATGTATGGTTTTTCTAGCAACGTAAATAGTAGTTTTTCTAGCAACATATTTTGAGATATACAATGTAACTATCATTACCCATGTGGTAAGGACTATTGCCCACGCTATATCTGTTAAAGTAACAAACACAACATTTTAGAATTTCCAAGAACTATTAAGTTTGAGCCGTGAGAGCATTTAAATATAATAAGACAGAAGAAGGCTTGCTAATACCAGATGAAAAGAACGGTAAAATTGTAGTATACGTTGATAATTGGCTTGTTAAAGCTTTTGAAGGAAATAAGGAAATAACGGATTTGCAGTTTTACGTAGATAATGAAGAAAGAATCTTGATAAATAGAATAAAGGAAATTAATCCTAGTGTTAACATTTTACCGGCTTTAGCGTATCCTAATAAAGAGAGAAAAATAAGGCTTAACCATTTATTGGGAAAAGTATTCGAGGATTACGTATATTCTATTCTCTCTAGAAAGTATAGTGTAGAGAGAAATAAGGAAATATATTCTACAATAAAAGGAGTTTCTCTTCATAATAAGCCCGACTTTATAGTCGAAAACAAAATAGCCATAGAAGCTAAAGTTAGAGAAAGTAACTTAGAACAAGTAACACAATATGCTAAAAAATTCAAGTATGGTGCAATAGTCTTCCCTTATTCTGGAAAATGCAGAGTACCTAAGAATTGGATTTGCCTATTCTATCTGATGAAAGATTATAACAGACTTTACAAATGGATAGACTTGCATTTACTTGATTAAAGGAAAAAATAGAAGATGTATAGGCAAATTTTTTATCTTATTTAAGTAATTTCATACATGGAGATCGGAACACCTCTTTTAGAAGGCTCAAAGAAACTAATGCTCTTAGGAAGCGGAGAGTTAGGTAAGGAAATAGCGATAGAAGCACAAAGGATGGGCATAGAAGTGGTTGCTGTTGATAGATATGATATGGCCCCTGCAATGCACGTAGCTCATAGAAAGTATGTAATAGATATGATGGATCCATCGGCTCTAAAGTCTATAGTCAAGAGAGAAAATCCCGACGGAATTATTACAGAGATAGAGGCAATTAATACTGATGCCCTAATTGACCTTGAAGATTCTGGGTATAAGATAATACCAAACGCGCAAGCAGTAAAAATTTGTATGAATAGAATAGAATTACGAAGGCTTGCTGCAGAGAAATTGAAAGTTCCAACGACGACCTATGCCTTTGCAGAAAGTGCAGAAGAAGTTAGAAAAGCTTGTAGAGACATAGGATTTCCTTGTCTTATAAAACCAGAAATGAGTTCCAGTGGCCATGGGCACGTTTTAATAAATAAGGAAGATGAAATAGAAGACGCGTATAAAAAATCAATATCCCACGCTAGAGGCAAGAGTAAAAGAGTTATAGTTGAGGAGTACGTGAAGATAGACACTGAGCTTACAATTTTAACTTATAGGTATAATACTGGAAAAGGAATAGTTACTAAAACTTTTCCTCCAGTAGAGCATCAAAGACCTAGTTATTATTATGTCGAATCTTGGCAACCAGCTACAGTTCAAGATGATGTTGTAGAAAAAGCTAAATCTTATGCAATAAAAGTCGTAGAAGAATTAGGTGGAGTAGGAATTTTTGGTGTAGAAATAATAAAATCAGGTAATAGAGTGCTATTTAGTGAAGTTTCTCCTAGACCTCATGATACTGGAATGGTTACTATGGCTAGCCAAGATATAAGCGAATTTCAAGTTCATGTGAGAAGTGCATTAGGCTTACCAACTCCTGAAGTTAGATTATTAACTCCTGCAGCATCTCATGTAATTTTAGCTGAGAGAGAAAAGTGGAATCCCAAATATCTTAATTTAGAAAAAGCTTTAGAGATTCCGGGTGTTCAAGTTAGATTATTTGGCAAGCCTTACAGCTATGAAAAAAGAAGAATGGGAGTAGTGTTAGCTAACGGAAGCACTGTCGAAGAAGCCAAAGAAAAAGCAAGAAAGGCAGCGGCATTGATACTAGTCGAGTAAGCCATGAATTTCCTTAAGTTTTTTTATTACTTCATTAACCTTTTCTTTTACAAAATTAGTAGACGACGTAAAGCAACAATCGTGAAGTAAATCAACTTCGCTCATATCAAGTCCCGCAAGTTGAGCTGTAGTTATAGTCCATATTCTAGCTGTAGCTTCATAGTTATATCCTCCACCGCCTAATAATATTATTTTAGATGAGAATCTCCTGGCTATACTTAAGATTTCATCTATAACTTCAGAGTAGCCTTTAGTAGATAATTTTAATTCTACTAAAGGATCATCAGAATGAGAGTCACCTCCTTCAACTATAATTATTAACTCTGGCTTAAACTTTTCCAATTTTTTAACTACAACTTCTTTAAAAGCAGAAATATACGCATCGTCTGCTGTGCCGGGTGGTAATGGAACGTTAATAGTAAATCCTTTACCTTTACCTTCTCCTATTTCATCATAATTTCCAGTTCCTGGGAAGAAGTTTCTATGAAACATATGTAAAGAAGCTTTCAAAACTCTATTATCGTCGTAAAGTAATTGTTGTGTTCCATCGCCATGATGACCGTCAATATCTACTATCGCTATTTTGTATTTCTTTTCTGCAAGCTTCGCTATCAGTGCCACGTCGTTGAATACGCAAAACCCTGAAGCAGAAGATTTCTTTGCATGATGAAATCCTCCTCCTAAATTTATTGCTACATCATATCCTTTCTCTATCATTTCAAGTGCTTTCACGCTACCTCCTACCCTAAGAATTGCCGCCTCATATATTCCTTTAAAGGCTGGCGTGTCTCCGTCATCTAAATATCCTTTTCCTTCTAAACTCTTCTTTTTTACAAATTCTATATACTCCTTATCATGAATCTTTTCTAGCAAGCTCTCTGTTACAGGCTCAGCGTTTTCTAAATCTATTTCATGGAAAAATCCTCTTTCTTCCATTAGCTTCTTTGCTATAGACTCTCTAAGAGATTTAAATGGATGATCTCCAGGAAATGAATACTCCAAATAATTTTCGTTCCATATAAATACGGTCTTCCTCAAATTCTCCATAGAAATTTTATTTTCTCATTATAAAAAGATTATACGTGGTAGATTTGGAAGAGTTATACGTCGAACCTCAAGTGGTAGCAAATCCTAACGATAGATTAAGAGATATTTTACCAAAAATAAAGGAGAAAAATCAATGGGTTGTCCCAGTAGTTTTGCATAAGAAAGTTATTGGATTACTTACATATAAAGATCTTTTAAAGAGGAGAGTAAGCTTAGATGCTAAGGTACTTACATTATCTTCACCGTCTATAACGATAGATGAGAAAGACGACTTTTCAAAGGTTATAGCAAAGTTTTATACTACAAAAGCCAGGGCGATACCAGTAGTTAATAAAAATAAGGAACTTATAGGCATGATTACTAGAGAATCTGTTATCAAATATCTCTTAGACACTAATCAAATTGAAAGTAATAAAAAAGCTAGAGAATATATGTCTTCTCCTGCTTTAACAATAGAGGCAGAAGAATCTGTAGCGAGAGCGAGATGGCTAATGATTAGAGATAATATAAGTAGACTACCAGTAACTAGAGAGAAGAAACTAGAGGGAATAGTAAGCTCTAGAGATATAGTTAATGCATTATATTCTATTAATGAAAAGAAAAGATCGTCAATATTAACAGAAGAAGAAAGGATAATGGCAATGCCGGTAAAAGAGATAATGACTTCACCAGTAATTTCAGTTAAGGGCTCCGATTCGTTAAAATCCGTTGCAGAACTACTCTTAAAGAAGAACATATCTGGAGCACCGGTACTTGAAGGGGATTTTATTGAAGGAGTAATAAGTACAATAGATATAATAAAATCACTAGAATCAAAATATAATTTAACTATGCCAATTGAGGCAAAACTTACTTCAGGACTAAAGAAGGAAGAAATCAAGGCTGAAATTGACGGAGTTATTGAAAGATATTTAAGCAAATTAGAAAAAATGACTGATATTATAAACTTTAAGGTGTCATTTAAGGAGTCTGCAAAAAGTCAAGATAAGACTCTATATAAAACTACTGTAACAGTTACTACTAAAGAAGGTAACTTCATAGCAAGCGAAACAGACTGGGATCCTATAGTAGCAGTAAAGAAAGCCGTAGAAAAGGTTGAAAATAATTTAATCAAAAAATTAAAAAAGATCGATAAAAGCAAAAAAGTAACTAAGGAAGAAGAATGAAAATTGCAGTAGTACAGCCTTCCAGCGTTAGTTCAGCCCTAGTACTTACAGAGAAGGCGCTACTATCTGGAGCACAATTAGTACTTTTACCTGAAAAATGGGTTAGAACTGTCGAAGAATTGCCTTTAAAGGAATTTCAGAGACTCGCGATAAAATACACTGCATATATCATACCAGGAGCTGTTGAAGATGGAGTATCAATTATAGCGCCAATTATAGATTCTAACGGCAATATTAAAGGATTGGCTAAAAAACTTCATCTTTTTAATAAAGAGAAAGAAAAATTAATGCCGGGAACTTATTCTACAATTTTTTCCATAAGCGGAATAAAGGTAGGTATAGCAATTTGTTATGATTTGGATTTTCCAGAAGTAATAAGAAAGATGGTACTAAAAGGTGCAGAGATTATTCTAGTGCCTTCTAAGATAAGTTACAATGGAATAGAAATTTGGAGAGAATACTTAAGAGTAAGAAGTCTAGAGAATAGAGTTACGATAGTTAATGCAAATGTTTATAGCCCCCCAGATTATCCGGGCAAAAGCGTAATTTTTGTTCCACATAAGAGAAATGATAGCATAGTGGACTTACTTACATTGGCAGAGCTGGGGGAAGAAGAAAATTTTGCAATAGCAGACATTAATCCGTTATCATATTTTCATATAAGGTTGGAAAGAATAAAGGAGATCAAAGACTTTGATGTAATGGAACTCCAGTAAGTTTATTAGCTAAGATTTTAGTAAAATTTGAATGAACCCCTCATCACTATATAAGTTGTTAGATTCTCCTATAAAAAAAGATGCAGAAGATGCGATTAATTACTGTAAGAATAATCAGCTTGTACCATTGCTTTCCTTTTACCTCGAGGACGAATTGCTAAATAATCTGGTCAAGAGTCTAGATAAAGATTTTTATAATTTATACATTGAATATAAATATAATAAAACTTTCTTCATAAAGAAGATAAAGGAAAAATTTAACGCGGAAAAGGACTATGAAGACTTTCCATACTATTTAGTACCAATAGGAGAAAATAATAAGGTAACGATAGTAAACAACGATAATGTTCCTCCTAAAGCAGTACCAATTGAAGGAAAGTTTAGATTGACTTTCTTAATTCATTCTTCTTTTGACGAACTAAATCACGATATATTATCTCAATCAGACGACGATATAGTTTTAGAATTTAAAAATGGCGAACTAGTGAACATTGAAAAAAAGAGGAACATATTCATGGATTCTAGATCTGTAGAGAAGATTGAAGAATCTAGATTATTCAAGAGCAATTTAATAATACCAGGATATTTGCTACTTATTTCAGTAGTTTCAAACAACCTCTTTCCCTATCATAATATATTTACAATAAATATTGATGAAAATGGAAAAGTAAGTGTAAGCATAGAGAACGGAAAAGCAACTCAGGAAGATGTGATTAATGGGAAAACTCTCACTGCTGAAGAAAAAGCTAAAATATACTTTGAATATAAACAGAAACAGATAATAAAGGAAGAGATATTAAAAAGCATTATTTGGAAATTAAGTCAATAACCTATAAAATGAAAAGCTATACCTATAAGATGAGTAACAAGTGCCGCTACTATTGCAAGTCCAGCCATTACTGCACCTTTCTTAAACGGATTAACGTCACTTAATATCCCTATGATTCCGCCTACGATGAATGTGACGACTCCAGTAAATGCATAAGAAGTAATGAGGCCTAAAAGACCACCTAGGCCTAAAAGGAATGGAAGAATGGGGACTAAAGCCCCAAGGATATAAGAAATTGCAGTTATTTTAACGCTTTCCGAGTTTTTGTTAATCTCGTTGTTGCCTTCAGAAGAGTAAGCTTGACCTAATAATGTCCTTAGCTTCTCTTTCTTTAGCTTACTTTTTCTAATATCGTTCTCGGAACTTGAGGACAAATATGCACCTATACTCATTGAAATTGTACCTGAAACTCCAATAATTATACCCCCTAAAGCTACAAGGAATGGAGATGCTAGAATACTAGAAAGCCCAGAAACTCCTGCTAAGACTTCTATTAAACCATCACTCACAGCATAAATAGCGTCCCTTATCTTATCAGCGTTAATTTGAGTCTGAACTAATAAATCCTCATGTACAAGTTCTTGCATCATTATTGACGACAACTTCTGCCTTTCTGTATCATTAAATTCAGCTGCTCTAGATAGTTGATAATATTTTTCTGCGTCGCTTATTTCCCCTCTTTCTACTAGTTTCAATATTAAAGGAAGACCGAAGACTCTTCTAAAAAGTTTAAGTATTTTTATCTTTAATCTATTAAAGAATCCTAGTTCTTCTAATTCTACTCCTCTAGACTCTGCAACTTCCTTCCAAAACGATGCATGAGATCTCTCACCATTAGCCAGCTCTACTAAAACTTCTTTTACCTTGACATTTTTCTCAGTCTTGGCCAACTCTTCGTAAACAGTTGCACCGAAAAGCTCTTCTTTATAGTTCTTTCTTACTAATTCACTTATCATAATATTAAATTAGAATAAATACTATTTAAAAGTTATTCTACACTAGAGTCTGGAGAATACCATGTGATAAGGCTTATAAAAAATCTTCATTGAATACTCTAGACATGATAATAACAGTTATTAATCAGAAAGGTGGTGTCGGAAAAACTACTACTGCAGTTAATTTATCTTACGTCCTATCTAAATCAAAAAATGTAGCTTTGTTAGATATGGATCCAGAAGGAGGAAGTACTACATCATTTGGAATGAAGAGGGAGAAAAAAGAACTTGAGATAGGTAGTAAGAGCGTTAATATATTTAATGTAGAAGTATTCCCTGCACATCTAGGCCTACTTAAAGCTGAGCTAAATGGAGATGTAGAGGATGTTGTAAACAAAATTAAAGAAATGGCAAAAAACTTTGATATCTTAGTTATAGATACTCCCCCTAATTTAGGCACATTAGCAGTAGCCTCAATGATAGCAGCTGATAAAATATTATCCCCAGTAACTCCTCAACCCTTAGCTTTAGAGGCTGCGAAGAATCTAGACGGAAGATTACAGAGCCTCAACAAGAAAGCTTTAGCTTTTACCAACTTGTCAAACAAAGCTATAAGCCTTGAATTATCATCAGTACAGTTCTTAAATATACACATTCCACAGTCTAGATTATTCATTGAGGCATCTAGATTAGGAGTTCCAGCGACTAGATATGAAGAGGTTAGACTGAAGAAACCAAAGTTATCACACTTCTTTGAAGAGTTAGCAAAGGTGACTCTAGAGTGAGCGAACTAGACTTCTTACTGAATAGGAAAAAGAGTATAGAGAAGAAGGAAGAGAAAAGTACTGCAGAAAACGTAGAGAAGAGCGAAGAAAGAATAAAGAAGGCTCAAGAAGAGAAGAAGGAAGAAAATTCTACTGTAGAGTCTAAGAAGGAAGAGGAGACTCTAAAAGTCGAAGGGAAGAAAGACGAAAAGAGAGAGAAAACCGTAGAGAATACTCCAGAATCTACTAAGAATAACATAGAAGATAAAGGGAAGAAAGAAGATTCTGAAGAAGACAGTATAGAAAGTATAATGAAGAAATTTCTGGAAAAAGATCCAAAAATAGGTATATGGAGCTATCCCGCATACTTGGTTTTGCAATATCTCTATAATACAAAACCCGGATTTAAAATGAGTAGAGTAGCTAAGGAAGCTCTAGAGTATGGATTGAAGCATATGTATCCTGACCTTTTTAGCAAAGCTGAAAAAATTTCACAATTGAAACAAAGGTAATATCTTCCTAACATTTCCTAGGCAAAAATACTTGAAAAAGGCTAGAGTAACTTGACGTTGTCAGCGGTTTCCGATAAACCGTGAAGTTTATATACTTTAATGGTTAATATGAGTACAGTCACACCAGATGTGGATGAGTTTTCCCGAAAGGTGTGACGGTGAATAAAAGATGTGCGGGTTTCCCCATCAGATGGCAACACTCTGATGCGTGGGGTTATCCCGCTAAAGGGGCGGAGGGGTAACGGAAGTGACTCCGGTGAAGCCCAAGGGCTGAGAATTGGATACAAATTCATGAAAATTCAATGAAACCCAAACCCCATTCTGGGAACCCTTCCAGTTTTTTTATTTTTTACTCCAGCAGCTATTACGACGTAGTCATAGTCAATTTTATCTCCATTTTTTAAGAATACAGTGTGATTCTCAACATCTACTTTTGTTGCATAATCCTTTATCCATCTAGCGTGTAAAATATCTGAAGTGTTTTTTATCATTTCTTCTTCCTTACCTATTCCGCCTACTATATCTACAGTACCATGTTGATAATAATGATATTCTGATGGTTCTATAACTGTTACTTCTAGATCAGTGTTTTTAGCTAATTTATTAGCTACAATAGATCCAGCGTTTCCGCCACCAACTATAACAACTTTCCTTTTCATAATCTATGAATTTAGGTTTGGATTATTTAAGGGTAAACCTAATTTATAAATAATGTTAATAAAGTTAATTATAAAAATACATGATTCTATGAAATGAGAATTAAAATTATAAAATCGTGAAAAGACATTTTTACATATGAAAATGAACTTAGAAAGGCTAAGGAAAGGCACATTAAAGCTACTGATCCTAGAGGCACTTAACGATAAACCTATGCATGCATACGAGATAATTAAATCTATAGAGAAAAAATTTCATGGAATATATAAACCCAGCCCGGGTTCTCTTTATCCAGTTCTAAAGCAATTAATTGGGAGTGGAATGATAACTGTAGAAGAAAAAGATGATAAAAAAATTTACATTATAACTGACAAGGGTAAAGAAGCCTTCAACAAAATGAAAACGGAAATGAAGAATGTTTTTACTAAGAATAACCAGTATAGAAAGTTGGTTAATCAATTATTTGAGATAGGATTAATAATTTATAATTTCAGAGATAAATTAAGTGAAGAAGATTATGAGAAAATAAATAATATTATAAATGGATGTAAAAATGAGATAGAAGATTTATTGAATAAATTGAAGTAAATTTATCGCTTCTTTTACAACTTCTATTGGTTCCTTACCTAAAATGAAAATACTGGGTTCTTTACCGTAATCACCTAGATCTACTATATATCTAGGTATTCTACCCAGTCTAGAGTACGCAAGGTCAACCATGAAATTCATAGTGTGTCTCTCTTTTTCTCTACTTTCTTCTGGTTCTTCCTTTCTATTAAATATAAACACGTCGCTCAGATTTTTCACAATTTCTTCATAGAATTTCAAATTTATTGCACTTCTCATGTTCTCATCATGTGACATTGCAGTTAATATTACTCTTGCTACATGATCTGAAGCACCAAAAGCTGGTGGCATACAATAGATTGCCCTATTAAATGCTACACTAATTCTCCCTGGAATAGCCGCTACATCATTAACATTTTTTGCACCTTTAATTGCATAGCCTATGTTTGTTCTTATTTCTGGAATAAGTAAATGAGTACCAGGAGTGTTGACGAATAAATCTACGGCTTCTTTCAATTTTAACAATACTTCATCTCTTTCCTCCATAGTAGTGAGTTAACAATATATAATATTTAAGCGTATAGAATAATGTGAAAAAGATTTACGTTTTCTATACTCCAAAGAGAATAGTGAATTCTGAAGACTATGAAGTAGAGATTCTAGAGAAGGTTAGCAAAAAATTCAAACTAGGAAGATTATTAAGATATGATAGCGTAAGTTACGATGAAGGAGGCATTACTTATCTTAAGGGCATTTTTGAAAGGGGAAAAGCTATTGTAAAATTTAAGGAAGGCGGAGAAGCAATAGCTTTAGTTAAGAAATATAAAAGAACATTTAGAATATGGATATAACTAATTCTCCTAAAAGTACTGAAAATAGTCCAGATAGAAATATCCCGTCAAAACTTCCCATTCCTCCTATGCTCACTATCTGTGGGGATGCGTCAATTATTTTTCTTAGATTAAGTAAATCTGCTCCTATTAACGTACCCAAAACGCTTGAGATATAAGCTGAAACTGGTATAAGCTCTGGCATTTTAAAGAATAGTAAATAACTAAATAGTACGGAGAATAGGGGAGGAATAAAAGGATGCATTACTACTCCTACACCCTCAATCACTTTTGAGAAATATTTTGACACTATAATTAAAAGAATTATATTTATAAATATAGGAAGCAAATATTTATAAAGTAAAAAGAGTAACGATATAGATAACATTAATGGAATAAGTGCTCCTCCGAAATTTATAGCAACTTGCGTAGTGAAGTATTCTATATCAAGCCTGGGTACATAAAACGGTATTCCAAAAACATAAACTACATCATATCTAGGAGCAATTGCCCTCCTTTTTACTTCCTTTATCACAAAATTTACTGGACTTAAAAGAAGACTTAGAAAAGATATTTCAAAGGCAAAAAGATAACTCAGTTTCTTACTAACACCAACAAACAAGAGTAGATCCTTGAAATAACCTATTGATACAAGCACTAAAATTAATCCCATGAAAAGATAAACGGGAAATAGAATTCCTCTAAAAGGATAAAATATTACTATTCTTTTCCCCAAATAAATCCCTCACTACATTTTTCATTTATTTTCAATAAATCTTTATTCGTATTAACGTTATCAATTTCATAATCCGTATTTATTGAAGAAAAAGATGAAGTGTCCAAAGAATTCCATAAGCTAATGCCAACAAATTCACCCTTAGAAAGCAAGGTGCAAATAGAAGTTTCGCATTCGCTAATAAGTTTTTCAACAGCCCCTTTAGGAATAAAAGGAGTATCAGATGGAAGTACTAGGCAAGGAAGTCCAACTTTTTTTACAGCTTCTATGACATCGAATTCGTACCCTTTACCTTCGGTAAAAATTATATTATTCATCGAAATAATTTCCTTTAATTTAGGTAATGCAGGATGATCCTTGACTGTAGCTATAAAGATTCTATCAGAAAATTGCTTTGAAAATTCGTATATCCATAATATCATAGGCTTACCACATACTTCAATGACCGGCTTTATCGGAGATAATCTACTTCCCTTACCTCCTGCCATTATAACTACTTTCAAATCTGACAAGCTCTTCTTCAAAGTCCTCATTAAAATCTCCAACTCCCTCTAAATGAAGACTTGGCTCGCCTTTTATTAGTCTTCCTATTACATTACTCTCTTCCACTTTGTTTACTACTTCTTCTGGATTTCTTGTAACAACTAAAAACGCTCCAGAGGAAATTAACCTCAAATAATCTATCGACAATGCTCTAGTTATTTCCAATGTTTCTTTCCTTACAGGTATAAGGTTTGGGTTTATCACTGCCTTTAAGTTAGATAATTTTGCTATTTCTAATATTGCTTGTAATACTCCTCCTTCTGTTGCGTCATGCATTCCTATAGCATATTCTGCTATATTCAAAGCTTTTTCTTGAACTATTATATCGTACTTAAAGCGCTTTGCAGACTCTATAGTCTCCTTTTTAACTCCTAATTTTAGTAAATAGTCTTCAAATTGATTAGCTAAAATCCAAGTACCCTCAATCCCAGCACTACCTACCATTACAATATAATCGCCATCTTTAGCATTTCTAGCTGTTAAAATTTTGTCAGTAGTTGAAAAAGCAGTTGTCACAACTATATCTAAAGGTAAATTCATTACAACCTCCGTATGCCCGCCTACTACGTTACATCCTAAAATCTTATACGCCACATTTATTCCAGAAAGTATTCTGTCTAGACTCTCTCTTGAAGAAAGTAAAAGTGTAGTTAAAGCCCACTTACAAGGTGCGCCTTTCATGTTAACATCGTTACATGCTACGGCTATTGAGAGAAATCCTGGGTCTACTGAAGACTCGGTTATAGGGTCAGAGTGAATAATTATGTAAGGTTTATCAGTTTTAATTATCGCGTCGTCTTCTCCAACGGAAGGGCATATCTCACAATTGCCACTGGGTATCTTATGTAAAAATTCTTTTAAAGGTACTTTGCCGAAAGACACATTAACTACTTTTTACTAACATAAATAAATTATGATATCAATAAGCGTTGAAGACTTATGGAAAAGCTACAAAGACAAAGAAGTACTTAAAGGCATATCATTTACAGTTAATGACGGAGAAATATTTTCATTGCTTGGACCAAACGGTGCTGGAAAAACTACAACAATTAAGATTCTTTCATGTGTATCTAAGCCAGATCGTGGTAAAATAGAAATCTTAGGCATGAAAGTTCCCGAGGATTGCGAGAAAATACGCAGAATTATAGGTATAGTACCGCAGGATTTTCAAGGATTTTCTGATTTAACCGTAAAGGATAACATTGAATATTTTGCAAATATTTACGGAGGAGATAAATCACAAGTAAATGAAGTTATAGAAGAATTAGATCTGGAAACTTATAAAAATACAAGATTTAAGAAATTATCTGGTGGACTAAAAAGGAGAGTAGCTATAGCTTGTGCATTAGTAGGAAACCCAAGAATAATTTATCTAGACGAACCTACAGTAGGTTTAGATCCAAAGGCTAGAAGGAATGTTTGGGATATAATGAAGAAATTGAAAGATAAAAAATTAACAATTTTGCTTACTACGCATTACTTAGATGAAGCACAAAAATTATCTGATAGAATAGCGATAATTTACTCCGGCAAAATACTTAGATTATCAACTCCAGACGACTTAATGAAAGAATTTGAAAAACCTACTCTTGAAGAAGCTTATTTAGCACTTCTAGAGAGTATTAGTGAGGAATGATGAGAAACGTAATTCCTACTGCTAAGGCTATAATTAAAGATAACTTGAGTAATAAAACTACCATATTCTTTATTCTCGTATTTCCATTATTTCTTGCTATAGTCTTTGCTTTCGGCTTTGCAGGAATGAATCATGTAACACAAGTAGTAGCTACAAATAATGAACAATTAGCAAAATACCTTAATTCTACTCAGCTTTTTATAGGTATTACATGCAATAACGAGAAAGAGGCTATTCTTCATAACTATATTTATGTTAACGTTCAAAATAATTCATTGTTTAATGTAACTTATCCGAAGGATAGTAAATATTTAATACCTTCTTTAGAAGCAATACTAACGGAATATTCAACACACGATTCAGCTAAGGTAACTACTACACAACTTCCAGGATTTACTTATGTAGATTATATATTATCTGGAATGATAGGCGTTATTGCACTATCTAACGGTGTTTTTGGAGTTACTGGCGTAGGAGCAGGATATTATAGGGATAAATTAGTTGAAAGGTTAGCAGCTTCGCCTCTAAAAAGTTATGAATGGGTAATTTCACTAATGCTTTATGAAATAATAATTACTTTCATTTCTATAGTTCCAGTATTATTATTAGGGGTAGTGCTAAACTTTATACCAATTATAGGAATATTATTTGTTATATTTTTAATAATAGGTACATTAATGTTCTCTGGTTTAGGTGCAATAATATTTGGTTTAACGCCAAAGGATAAACTCTTCATAGCAAACATTGCCGCTAATGTAGTTACTTTACCTTTAATCTTCTTAAGTAATGCCTTCTTTTACGTAAGCTCTTTTCCAAGTTTTATAGAGATTTTAATAAATTATCAACCGGTGTCTGTACTTAATGATATAATAAGGCAAGTTGCTGTATACCAGCAATTACCTCAACTATGGGAAATAATTTACATAATAATATTTACAGTCTTAAGTGTATTTCTAGGCGGTAAACTATTGAAGCTTAGGGAGATTGACTAACCAGCTGGGCTTAGTTTTAGCTAAGAATGCATTAATTCCTTCTCTACTCTCGTCTCCTCCTACTTGAATTGTCAATGACTTAAATACTTCAGATAAATCTCTATCTAAATATTTCATGATATGCCTTTTCATCAACATAAGCGAAGATGGTGCCATAAATGACATTTTATATATTAAATTTGCAGTTTCTTTATCAATTTCATCAGTTGCCTTAGTTATGAGACCTATTTTTTCGGCTTCTTCTGCCGTTATTTCCTCTCCTAGCATGGCCAGCCTTTTAACATTATTTAAACCTATTATATAAGGACCTAAGGTAAGTAAAACTGGAGGAAAAACTCCTATCTCTCCGCCAGGAGCGGCAAATTTAGCAGATTTTGAAGCTATTACAAAATCCATAACTAATAATAATTCTAAGGAAGCTCCATAGGCAATACCTTCAACTTGTGCTATCGTAATTTTATCTATATTTATTAACTTTAAATAAAGATCTTTCATGTAATTGAAAAATGATGATGCAAATTCTCTATCTACTGAAGCTCGGTTTAATTCTCTTATATCTGCCCCAGAGCCAAAATTGCCGTTCTCTCCTTTAAACACTATAAACCTATATTTCTTTTCCTTCTCTATTTCACTTAAAGTATCTAAAAGTTCTGTCATAAATTTTACATTAAAAACATTATATTTTGTTCCAGTATTAAATGTCAGTAAAATGAAATTATCCTTATACTCTTTATTGACAAACATCAATCTTATTTCCCTTATCCCTTATTTATCTCTTTTCTTTACCGTTTATTTAGAATAAAAATTTATTTATATTATAAAGTTAAATATGTTATAATGTATTAGTTATTAAATCTAAATGCTTGTACTAAGGTAAAATTTCTCTCAAATTATATAAAAATGAGTTTTTATAACTTTATCTAATCGTTATGAAGATAAAGTTAAATATGTTAATATTAGAGGCAATACCTATGAGTTCTAAGTCAAATCCCCCTTGTAACACTAATTAATGCTGTATTCCAATTGGATAAGGACTGGGTAAGCAGAGTATCAATGGCTATGATAGTAATGAGCCTAATATGGGGAATTCTAGGTATTATTGATGCATTAATGGCAAGAATACAAGAAATGGTGTGGGGGTTATCGCAAACATTAGTTTTCACTTCCCAAGAATATTATGGATGAATAACCTTACATGGAGTAAGAGACCTATTTGGGTTCGCAGTACAACTAGAGGTAGCAATATTTATATTCTTATCCTATGAATTATTGAATTTTCAACCAAGAGCAAAGTGGTTCCTTAACATAGGATTCATACTATTTAACATAGCGTTCATGTTAATGGAAGGACCAATTGTAGCATTTCCAACATTTAATGACAATTATTTCGGAGCAACTGGATGGTACTACTTAAATCCCCTAGGGATACCTAACTATTCAGAATATGTAGTATCACCTCTATGGTATATAGGATATGAGCTTATGGATATAGGAGTTTATATATACGTTATATGGCTAATTTATCATTACTACCTTGTAAGCAGGAATATGAAGGAAAAACTACCAATATTTGCAGTATTTGCCTTAATGACTTCATTAATGATAGCTATAGGTTGGAGTGGTGAAACTGCGGCAAATACTTGGGATATATTGGCATACTTCGGACTGGTGGGCTTAGATCCAATTGCAAATCAGATAGCGTTCTGGATATTAGGACACTCCATTGTGTACATAGTTTGGATGCCGGCAGTAGCCTCAATGTACTACTTAATACCTCTCTTAGCAAGAAAACCATTATATAGCGATAAAATGGGAAGAATAGCAGCACTCCTTTACCTTATCTTCTCAAATAACGTACCAATTCACCACTTATACATGGTAGATTTGCCAGTTAGCGTAAAGATAATGCAGGAAGTATTAACATACGCAGTAGTTGTACCATCAATGATGACGTTCTTTAATTTATGGGCTACAGTCAAAGGAGCTCAATTTAAGCCTAATTTAATATCTGTCTGGATATCAATTAGCTTTGCAGGAGCAATTGCGGCAGGAGTAACTGGAATTGCTAATGCAAAGATATCGTTCGATTCAATAATTCACAATAGTATGTGGGTACCAGGACACTTCCACGCAATGATATTCTGGTCAATTGTTCCAGCAGGATTTGCAACTCTCTATTACATGGTACCTCTACTAACCGGAAGAATGTGGTACTCTAACAAGTTGGGCTGGATTCATCTAGTAGGTTATATGATAGGAACAGCAATGGTAATAGTAGGCTTCGATGCGCTAGGATTAGCTGGATTAATTAGAAGAGCTGAAATCTATCCAATAATTCCTGCTTACGTTACTCCAGAAGTTGTAGCTAGCGTAGGAGCAATGATAGCAGGACTTTGCAACATTAATATGGCTAGGAAATCTAGTAATTACATTACTGAAAGGAAGATCTGCAAACGTTGAAGGACTATCAGTAAGCGATACCGTAACAACTATAGCAATGCAATTAGGATATGAAGGACCTTCATTAAACGAAATATCAAACAAATTAACTACGGCAATAAGCAGAATAGTAAAAATAAAGGCTTAACTTAATTTTTATTTATTACTAATTACTATTATTTATTCTTTTTCCTACTTCCTTTAGGATTTCCATATTTTCTGGGAATCTTTTTTCTTTATATCTTGAAAAAATAAGTTCATCATTCAAATAAACGTCGAATATTCCATTTTTACCTTGTTCTATTTCCACTTTAATATTTTCAAAATATTGTAGTAAATCTCTAGCTAATTCTAATGCCCTATCTAAATATCCACAAGGCCTACAATAGACTATTTTTACTATTACCATAAACAACATTTTGTTTGTAATTTTTAAAACACTCTTTATGAAAGTTAATTAGCGAATGTTATATAAGCTTTTGAAACAATAAATGTCTATGAAAATAGCCGTAACGTATGATAAGGAGCAAAATCTAAAGCCTTTAGATGAGGCTGAAATAATAGGAGTAATAGATGAAGAAAAGAAGGTAGTAGAACAGTATGAGAATCCTGCATATAACGTAAGCAAAGAAGCAACTATGGGAATTATACTAGACCTTGGCGTTGATGCAATAATTGTAAAGAATAAATTCTTATGCCCTGGATCATATATGATGTCTTACGGTAGATTAAAATACATTCCAACTGAATACAATACATTGCAAGAGGTTCTAAATAATTTAGAAGAAGTTAAAAAGAAAATAGCTGAGGAATTGCCAGAAGAAATGTATGCAGAAGCGTACGAACCATAATCTGTATTAAATTATCATTCTTGAATAAAAGGTTTTAAACTTTTTAAACCACTCTTGTATTATGAACCTCGATTCTCAAGGAAAAGGCATTCCATTTAAATTCTATGCTGCCTATTATCCTCCAGTGTACACTAAGGTTAAGGCAAATTCACTATCAGAGCTTATAAAAGGCATTTCAACTGTAGATAAAAATTCAATATTTTACCATGTATTTCATCCAATGCTATCTTCTCATGTAGTACCAGAAGATTTACCTAACGACTTTGCCTTCTGGCTTAGAGAATCCCTTCATGACGAATACCTTGCTGAAGTAGTCGCTGATATAAAAGGTGGAGAGCCTTTGACTATAGAAGATATAAGAAAGGAACTTTTAGAATTGCTAAACACCTCTACTCATTTAGATAAAACTGCAGACTATCCCTTTGTATTCATTTCATTTATTCCTGTAGTTTATCCTTTAGATGTAGAAGTCAGAACGTTAGCAGAATTTATGGATGCTATAGCTAAAGTTCCCGTTCGGTCTTTATTTTATCACTTTGTGTACAAAAGAGTAATGGGCTTAAGCAAGAGAAACGATTTTACAACGTGGTTAGAGGAGAACTTTGGTTTAATAGACTTAGGAGAAAAAATAGCAAAAATAGACCCTCAAACTTACACTGAAGAAGAGGATTTCAGGCAAGATTTATTAAAAATTTTGGAAGGTGAGTTGTTAAAATGATAGAAAAATATGAAAAGATAATAGGAGAAGACGAGCTTTATGGTCTAGTAAAAATAGCAGAAAAACTTAAAGATTTTTCCATACTTCATGTAAATTCTACTAGGGCCGGAGGAGGAGTTGCAGAGATCTTAAATAGAATGGTACCTTTAATGAGGGACTTAGGACTTAATGTAGATTGGAAAGTAATAAGAGGAGATAATGAGTTCTTTAGAGTTACAAAATCATTCCACAACTCCTTACAAAACGGTTATGGAGAGTTGCCTCCTAACGCCTTTGAAACGTATGAAAAGTGGCAGGAAATTAACGCAAGCGAAATACCTTTAGATTATGATATAATAATGATACATGATCCCCAGCCTTTAGGTTTAATTAAATTTAGGAAAAAAGGAAAATGGATATTTAGATGCCACGTAGATATTTCTAATCCCTATGCTCCAGTATGGGAATTTTTAAAGAAAAAAATTGAAAACTATGATTCAATGATAATTTCTACTCCAGCCTTTGCTAGGGATGACGTTAGCATTCCACAATTTATAATTCCTCCATCAATTGACCCTTTATCTATAAAGAATCAACCGATTCCAGAAATAACTGTAAAGAGAATATTATATAAATATGGAATTGATACTGAAAGACCTTTAGTTGTTCAGATTTCAAGATTTGACTATGCTAAAGATCCCATAGGAGTAATTAAATCTTTCAAATTAGCTAAAGAGCATATAGATGGACTTCAGTTAGCTTACGTAGGTAGTCCGGCTACTGATGATCCAGAAGGAGAAGAAGTTTACGAGAAAACAGTCAAAGAAGCAGGAGACGACAAGGACATTCATCTATTAATGTTGCCACCTTATAGTGATCTTGAAATAAACGCATTTCAAACTGGAGCTTCAGTTGTATTACAAAAATCGATTAAAGAAGGCTTCGGTTTAACTGTTAGCGAAGCAATGTGGAAAAAGAAAGTAGTAATTGGTGGAAGAACAGGAGGAATTCCTCTACAAATTATTCACGGAATTACAGGATATCTAGTTGATAATATAGAAGGTGCTGCACATTACATTATTCACACGTTAAAGAATCCTGAAATATCACAAAAAATTGGAGAAAATGCTCATGATCATGTTAAAAATAATTTCCTAATAACTAGGCATATGAGAGAATACATAAGCGTGATGCTTTACGTTACTGGAAGAAATGAGGAGATGAAAAGTCCAACTTTGCAATAAAGAATCCTTCTGAAAAGTCCTTATGCGGATATGTCCTGAACACTCTTAACCAAACCCTACTTTTCTTATACCCTTCATGACCTTCATTAGGAATGCGGACTAAGTTCCTTCCAAATTTTTCTACAACTTTTTCTCCCTCTTCAGGAAATAAAGAACAAGTTATATAAACTACTTGGGTTTTCAACTTGCTAGCTTCTCTAAGCATTCCTATTTGTATTGACGAAAGCTCGTGCAATTTCCTCTTGTTTAAACGTAATATTACTGACGGATCCACGTTTATTGTTCCACTATTGCTGCAAGGGGCATCAATAAATACTTTATCTGCTTTTCTTATTGGTAAATGTAACGCATCGGCAACAATTAGCTCTACGTTATGCACGCCCCATTTTTCCATAAGTTTTTTCTGTTGCATAATTCTTTTTTCAGAAATATCTATTGAGATGAGGAAAGATTTGTTCCTAGTTAGCTGTTGGATTAAAGAAGATTTGACTCCTGGAGCCGAGCCTATTTCTAAGATTTTCTCGTAAGGCTTTGGATCTAAGATCGTTACTGCAAGAACGCTTGACTTATCTTGAGGTATTAAGAGTCCTTCTTTAAATGCAGTAGAATCAGAGATTCGTTTATCAGCACTTTCTATTTCTAAGAGAAAATTTATTTCAGTCCTCTTTACTTTATATCCTTCAGATTCCAATAATCTGATTACATCATTAACATTTGCTTTTAGTTCGTTAACTCTAGCCCAAGTTTTATGATTATATATTCCTTTAATTCCTTCTTCTCCTAAAAGAGCGTAAAGTCTTTCAAATATCCACTTAGGAAATGATAGCATAGGATCCGGGTTTATTGTCATATCTACTTCCCTAGGACTTATGCCAGGGTATACATTTCTTTCATACAAATATTTTTTAATATATTCAATAAATTCTCTATAAAGCTCTTTTCTATCACCTTGCATGTATTTTTTAAATGCTATATCAAATGCTCTTTCAGGAGAGAGGTTTTTCTTCATTATTAGAAATATGGCATCTGCAAAGAGTTTCCTATTGTCCACGGAGAAAAATGTTTGCAATTATTTAAAAATGATTAACCTCAGCTGGACTAGGACATCTCATCAATTCATTAAGCCTTTCTCATCATTGGCAGAGTTTTCCTAGCTGAGATGAGCAAATTTAAATAAGCTTCTGCTTCTGCCTTACTTACGTTAGATATATCGTCAGCTAACTTATTTAAAATTGTGACTTCGTTTATCCCTGGGTAACTCCATGTTGCAATGTATGCCAGTTTATTATTGTCTGGACTTAGTACGTCAATTCTTGCCACTGGAGAAATGGCATTTTGCTGAAAATACCCCGAATATAATTTTATATTGTATTTCTTGTAAGCCTTTCCTAATCCGGCTAAATCTGTTGTGTAATTTGATGAGAAAATAGAATCCCAAGAGATCCAGCCTAGAAATCTCGGATTTTTGTAATCCTCAAATTTTTGCCTGAGTTTTAGAAAAAGATTTTGAACAATATAACTTTCCCTCGCCTCAATAAGTTGAGCATAACCATCATTAATTAGCTTATTTATAAGAAATCTTTGGGCAAATCTTTTTACAATACCTATAATCTTATCACTCGTGGAAATTGTAAGTTTTCTAACTTCGTGAAATTTCTTTAAATCTTCATCATTATCATCGTAAGTAGGAGGATCTATAATAGGACCATCAATAAAAATTACATCACAGTCTGAACATGAACTCAGGATTTCAGTCTCTAACGTTAACATTAGAAGTATTGCATCTTTACCCACTTTATCTTCCCCATAATAATTGTCCTCGAGCTTTACATCCTCTTTAATATCTGGAGGAATTCTTTTGCCTTTCTCACCATAAATTCCTTTAACTTTTACTGCCCTAGCAATAATTAGTGAAAAATCTCCCACATCTAGCTGGTATTTACTACCGTCTACTGCACAAGCTATGTGAGGATTTCTCGCATTATTTATTTCCAAAAATTCCAAATCCGAATTTCCGTAGTATATATCTTCCGCAACTAAGGAAAGTATTGCGTCTACCTTTCTAGCTTTTTCATCTTCTTCCTCTGCTAATTTTTTTATCTTATTTAATATATCAGTAGAATTCAAATTTTCACCGTAATTACTATCCCTTTTTCCGATAGAAAGCGCAATAATTCAATAACGTCTTTACTATTGCGTTTTGTTATAGTTACTTGCCCTTGATCAAGTAGAGAGAGCAAAATCTCTAACCTTTTACCTTCTATATTTAACTTGGACAGTTTATCCTTAAGTTCCTCGTAAATTTTTCTAGCCTCTTCTTCAGATTCTTTAGCATTTCTTTCTAATTCCTCAAGGTTATCTGTAATTTCGAATAATCGTAAATCCTTGGACTCTCCTAATATGGTTAGGAATATTTTTAGATATGTTTTAAGCTTTCTATTGTTTTCATCTATTATCTCCTTATACTTCTGAATCTTTTCCTTAATTATGTCCTCAGACAGTTTCAAGCAATGTTTAAGTTCTTCATACGCGTTATTAACATATGAAATAATTTCCCTAGGATTATCACTATTTTTAGCCTTGCTCAAATAATTCTTTATTGCTAAGTATTCTTCGTTAACCTCGTTTAATGAGCATCTTCTTAATTCTTGCTTTATTGAATGAATTTTTGAAACTGTAACTTCAAGTGATTTTATTATTTCACCTTGTTCCATATACTCTTTTTTTAACTTCTCCCAATCTAATGAATTCTTTTCATTTTGAATTTTAAGTAATATATCAACTAAATTCATTTAATTCACCTTTTATAGTTTTAATTAAGTCATAAATTTGTTTTTCTTGATTATTTATTTCTTGCCTCAGTTTATTTACCTCAGGATTTATTTTCTCTATGGACTCAATTTCTGCTTGAAGCCTCATAAGATTTGATCCTATTTCCCTAAGTCTCTCGCTATACCTATAGATCGTTGTGTTTTTTAGTTCATCAAAGAAAGGTAAAGGAGTTCCATCTATACTTGCCTTGTATATTTCCCAAATAATTAAGTGTAAGTTGTCATTGTCTTCATTATTAGATATTTTCTTTATAGTATCAATAAAATTCATTAACTCCTCGTTTCTCTTAGTCTTGGTAGTTCTTTCTATAAGCTCATAGAACTCATTTAATATCTTTCCAGATTCCAAATAATCCAGAATTTCATTAATCTCCTTTTCTTCTTCTAGCTCTTCATTAATTCCTAGCATTCTCTTAGCTTTGCTTATTACATCTAGCTTCGCTAGCATGTATGATTTTATTTTAGTAATTTCGTTTTGCGCATTTATTGTCTGATTTATAAATTCTTTAAATAGAGAATATAACGTTAATATCAAAAAAACAAGCCTTAGCTGATTCCTATAGTCGCCATTTTTAATTGCAAGCTTCAACTGATTATAATATTCCATAATAGAATCTTTCATATCCTTTAAGCTTCTTATTCCAGCATCTCTTTTCTTAACGGTTATAAAATATCCCTCATTCAAATCCTCAGACTTTATTTCGTCGATGCGTCTATCTACCTGCTCTATAAGATCTTTAATTAGCTTATCTTTATCATCAACGTAATTTATTATCTCCCCAGTTGTAACTGATGAATATAATAAAAATTCCACTGTAGGAGACTTTCCGAATATCTTTCCAGTTATCTGAATTAATTTTGGTTTAACATTTTTTATTTCGCTCAAGTAATAAATATATTCTGCTATCAAATTTTCAATATTAAGCTCTTTCTGCCTTAAATAGCCTACCAGAGTTGAGGAGAAGTCCTTAATTTTTTGCCCTGCTAGATCGTCATAATATATTATTTCTCCTCCATCTTTAGAATTTATTATTCCGTTTTCTGAGAGATAAGTAATAATATCATCCTTTAGAGCAGCTGAAGTTTCTATATCTTCTAAATGGAACTGCTTGCTTCCGAAGATTCTAAATTTTTCGTTAACTATCTGATTTACTTTCACAAACACATTCTGATAATTATCTGGATAAATTGAAGGAGAGAATAATACCCAATTTAAAGATTGTATAGGCCTTTTATTTCCCTTTGTTAAAGGTAATTGTTGAATTGTAACCTTTTGTAAAATTTTACTCATTATGTCGTTTATTTCCCTCTTTAACTCGCCTAATTTTATGTCTAGCACATCTTTTCTTACTCTGGTAAGGTCTGGGTTTAAACTTGAGAAGAGCAAGTAGAGTAATTGCCTTTTAATAGGAGTGAATAACTCTATTTCAGCTTGGACTATTGAATATTTACTTAAATCCTCATTACTTTTACCTAGAAATATTATACCATGAATTACTCCATCATACTCATTTAAGATTTCTTTTATTATACTTTCTTCCCTCCCTGTAGGTTTATAAATAACTAGATTTACATTTACAGAGTTTCCTATATCGCATTCTATTATTCTAATGTTTTTAGCAACGTATTTTTGATTAAACTTCAAGCCTATTTCATTTAGAAAAATAATAAAAGAATCTACTTCTTTTTCTATATCTAATAGGCTGTCATTAACAAATTTTAGAGCTTTCTCTTTTATTTCTCTACTTTTAAAATCTACTATTAATCCTCCAACGTTAGTGTTTACTAGGGACTCATAATATCCCCATTCTAAAGCGTAAGCTTCTCCTTTTGATTTAACCTTTAGCTTCTTATATACATCAGAAAGATCTACATTTATTCCCTCATAAATAACCTTATTTACGTCACTAGAGACAAAGACGTTTATACTCTTATCAAATTCGGATGAGCTAGAGTAAAATATTAAGAAATCCTCAATATCCTGAGGTATCTTATATTCCTTAGTTACTTCTACCCAACTAGGAAAGTCTACTAGAAAGCCTTTAACAGTATGTCCTTCTAATTCTTTTATAATTAAGTTTTTATCAGTGAAAATTCTACTCAGTAGAACCTTATGAAATTTCCTTATTTCATCTTTATCCATTTTATTCTCAAGCTCTATGACAAGATTCCTTAAGGTTTCACCTTCATCGTTTAAGTCGGTAGCTATAGAAATTTCTTTGAACAGTTGCTCTATTGGATCTTTAAATTCGAAAGACTTACAAAGTATATCATTAAAGAATCTTGCATATTTTCTCCTTTCTTGACTAATTACCCAATAAGGTAAGTCTAAATACTGCAAGATCTCCTTATTTTTCCCATTATAGTCAAGAAGGCAATCAATCATTGCTAGAAATTCTAACTTTGATGGTGGCATTATTTGAATTGTTTTTATCCTTTGTATAAATGAATAATAAGTTTCTGGAAATAATGAATTTATTTGACCACCTACTCCGAACACTTTTGAATAGGCGCTTGGAGTTGTAGACAAATATACTATATTATTGCCTTTAGAATTAGCTAGCTCCTTTAGCGATATCCAGAAATCCCTTATATAATCTTGGTATTGTCTGTATACAGCAAAGTCTACTCCAGATTCTATCTCGTCAACAAGAACTACCGGATAATCTTTTATAAAAGTTATATCTCCCTTTTCTTTTTTAAGTATATTTACAAAAGAATCTTTATATATATTTATTTTTCTAGATTTTAATGCTTCCTCTATAATGTTAAAGAAACTAGTTTTACCTTGACCCCAATCCGCTAATACTGCAATTATTTCTGGTGATTCTCTAGGGCTTTCAAGCCTCTTTATTTCCCAACCGATTTGCCTAAAGAACTTTAACCTATCTATATACCTCGTCTTGGAGGATATGCATAAATACAGGTCATAAAGGGATTTAGAATTTGCTGCTGTCTCACTTATTCGATAATTGCAAGTCATTTAGATGAATCTTCAATTAAAACCCTATCAATTCTTTCTACACTTCCCGCGTATGACCCTAACCTAGGATCCCAAGGTATTCTTACTAACGCCGGAACTTTAAGTGCTGACATTAAACCAGAAACTATAACATAGCCCGTATCCAATGACGTTAATCCTTTAGCTAAAGATTCTGGGAGCCCACCAGACGCTGACATTACGTATTTTAGGTCTTCATGATAGATTCTATGAAAGAAGAAGGTATTTAGCATTGATAGCACATACTTGTCAACGAATGCAGGCCTTTGACTTACTAGGAATAATGAGACTCCAAACTTTCTGCCCTGTGTTGCAAGTGTAACTAATGATTCCTTTGTTATATTTGCAGAAATTGGATAGTCGTTCGAAGGAATATAATTTTGAGCCTCTTCTATCACGAATGCAATTAACCTTTGTGAGCCAGAGTACTTTGCTTTTGTTAAATAATTTAATAAGAGCCTTGATATATAGCTCACTATCAATTGCTTGGTAGGAATATCAACTCCAGGAGAACCATCAGCTGAAAAATCAATTATTGCCAACCCTTTTTCTTTCCATATAACATCTAAGATTGACTCATTTATTGATGAGGAATTGCTTACTAATTTGTACCTCTTTATTATCCTATCTTTAAAAATTTCCAAAGCACTTATTACAGCTCTTGCAGTACTACTGCTAAAGCCTAACTCTTTAATGTTTTGATTTGAAGAAATTTCCTGTTGAATTAAGCTTATTCCTTCCTCCTTGCCTAACAGATTATTATATTCCTTTTGATCGTGTTGTGAAATAACATAATCCAACAAATTTGATTGTAATGAATTTATCTCATTTCCACCGTATTTAAGTGATATAATAAAATCCGCTAAATCTTTTGGAGTAAATAGACTTAAGTCAATAGTAAGCCTAGTCTCAGTATCGCTCTTAGGTTCTCTTATTACATATTTCTTGATCCATTTCCTACCCCCAGAAACTAAATCCATGTTTATTGTAGCAAAATCAGCATAATCTCCGTTAGCATCAATTATTATCATTGGCAAAGCAGTGTTCTTACCCATTATTTTCAGGTTAGAAAGTAGATAAATTAAATATCTCATATCGTAACTTTTACCGCTTCCAGTTTCTCCAAATATACCTACATGCATGGTAACTGAATTAAGATCTAATAACAATGGTATATCTGAACCAGCTAATCTTCCATATTTTACATAATCTGAAACGTTTTTTACACCATAAAATTCTGATAAAAAATTCTCGTCTTTTTCTTCTGGAAGAGCTTTTATTAAAGAACCAGGCATGGGAGAAGAATTATGCCCGTATCGCTTTATTATACTCATTTCAGCTTTAATTACTGTATTCATATTTAGTAAGTCAAAGGAGGTATTTTCAGAAAGAATATTCTTTACTATAGGAATTTTCTCGTCATAAAATTCATTAATGTATTCATAATTCTCCAATCTGGCTAATGACAACTTATTATTATCCTTAATAAGGAATAATTGACCGGGACTGACCTCATATTCTGGAGTTATCAATCCTTGAATGGAATTAGCCTCACTTTTCTGTAATACTATACCTATAGTCTTACCTTCTGCTAACATAGTTAATATGATTAATAAAGATCAATTAAAAGGTACTTGGCTTGAAATTATAATGATTTTAATACATTGCTTATAGTTTTAAAGGCTAATCTACCATAAGGATGGATTTCTATTTTAATGCCTACTTTTTCTGACGCTTTGCTTACTATATTATAATGATGCTTTGGTAATACTGCAACTATTCTTTTGTGTTGGAAAGATATTTTCCTAAGCATTATGGAGAGTAAATCTACAAATTCATTTTTCTCCTCTTCTGTCATCATTGATGGAGGATATTCATAGGAATTAAATGGGTAACACTCTTCATATTCCCTGGGAACAAGTAACATAGGCTCTGATACTGAATAGAATTGAATATAATCTTTATTCTTAGCTATAGAATAAGCTAACTTATGGGTAGGAGACCTATTATATGGCTTAACAGAAGTGCAAGGTAATAGGAAAGCTACCTCTTTTTTGGACTGCCAATTCTCTAGAAAGAAATCATACCATTTCCTAACTATGGGATTTTTAAATAGATCTATTCCATCCTTTTTAATTATTGGCGGACCCGAAAGAGGTGGACACTGCATTGCACATTTCCTCAATTTCGCCTTTTAAATAGTCTGAACCCATTTTATCAACTTTCCTTGAAAAATCTATTAAATAATTATGCGCCTCGTATTTGGAATTTAGTAATACCCAAGCGTTTATAAGAGCCCTACTTATCCAGTTTTTTAAATCAACTTTGTAAGGAAACCTAGTTTTCTCAAGAAAGTTTAATAGTAATGCTATATCCTCGTCGGTAGCCCTTTTGGCCTTCCATACGATTTTTCTATCTCCAACATATCTCTCACCTTTTCCTGGAATTATTACTAACCCGCGACTGGCCTTTATCCTATAAGTAGCAGTATCTACACTATCTGCGTTGAAGAATAATTCTCTCATATAAGGTGAACCTGCACCAAGAACGTGAAGGTATTTTACTTTTCTTCTTAAGTAATGATAAATCATAATAACTATCTTTTTACTGCCGTTTAATGACGGTGGAACAATACCACCATAAGCTATCTTATCTGTATATTGGGAATAGAATTCTACAGCTTTTTCAATACCGTCTGGAGTATAGGCATGAATTATTGGCATTACATTTATTTTCTCATATAAATATTCAAAATTCTTAAAATTTATTTCATTCACATCTGTACAAAATGATGGCACGTCTAAACTCATGAACGTATCAGCATGGAGAGAAAGATATTTCTTTAATACGGCATCCACTTGAAGAGAAAACCCTTTAACCATTATTTGATAACCACCACTATCTACCCAAGTTTCGTTATCCCAAGGAATACTATCCCAAACAAGTTGATTAACCATTAAAGGAGTGCCTAATTCCCATATCGGGATTCTCTTATCTGGAATTCCAAGTAATACTTTCACAATAAACCTGATTGCTAATTAGCATTTATCTATATACAAAATAATACCAATCAATCAGGAGGAACAACCCGTCATCACTCTTCAGGTTAGGTTGAGGTCTTCATTTAATCTTATTATAAGCAGGAATGTTTAAAAGACTTTCACCTTTCTCTCTATTTATTTTATAAAAAATCAAAGCTATGATTAAGAAAGTAGTACCATTAATCCTTTTATTTTTAATAAGCACCACTACTATATTGGAAGCAAGCTCTACTTATAAGATAAATATTCTCTTACAAGGTAAAGGAATTTCTGCTATTGTAGAATATTGTAATCACTTGGAGCTAATAACGACGAATAAAACTTTGTATCTTCCTAACGCTTCAGTTACTATAACTGCGTATGAGACTATAATAGGTTATAATATTTCCATAAATGGTAAGAACATATCATCATTAACATTTAATCCGGCTAATCTGAGTGAAATAATAATAAAAGCGTTCCCAATATATGTTTGGATAAACATAAAAATTAATGGAACTGGCAAAGTGATAATTAATTTTCAAAATGGTAGCAAAGAAATTGTTAATCAATCCACTAAATTAAAAGTGTTATATGGAAGTCTGCTAACTTTAAACGCAAAGGGAACAAACGGTGAGTCTTTCATAAGCTGGAATAATAACTATACATATCCAACTATGTGGCTAATAGCCAGTAATAACACATGCGTAATAGTTAATTTCGGAAAAGCTAAGTCTTCAACATTTTCTTCAGTAAATTTTCTAGGTATAGGACTACTAGTAATTTTAGGAGGAATTTACATTTATATTAAAAGAAAACAGAGTCCAACTTAACTTTTAACTTTATTTTAACAACATTATACAATGAATAGCCTAGCTAATTCTGAAAGTTTATATTTAAGAGAGGCCTCAAATCAACCAGTAAATTGGCTCCCTTGGTCAAAAGAGGCATTCGAAAAAGCCAAGAAGGAAAATAAGTTAATACTTGTAGATGTAGGAGCAGCGTGGTGTCATTGGTGCCATGTAATGGATGAGGAAACATATTCTAACCAGGAGATCGCTAAGATCATCAATGAGAACTTTATTGCAATTAAGGTTGACAGGGACGAAATGCCAGAAGTTGATAGAAAATTACAATTAATAGTAAGCGAAATATCTGGAGAATCCGGGTGGCCCCTTACGGTATTTATGACTCCAGAAGGTAATGTTTTCTTTGGCGGTACTTTCTTCCCTCCAGAGGATTCCTATGGTAGGATTGGATTTAAAAGACTACTAAATGAAATTCTTAGAATATGGAATACTGAAAGAGATAAAATATTAAATTCATCAATACCTTTGTCAATAAAAGTCAAGACTGAAAACGAAGTACAACTTAATAAGGATTTAATAGAGTCTTCTTTCTCACTATTAACTTCTGCCTATGATCTTGAATATGGCGGACTAGGTAAAAGTATGAAATTCCCTCATCCTAAAGTTGATGAATTTATGTTAGCTTATTCTGCCTGGACTGGTGATGATTTAGGAAAGAAATTAAACAATTTCACGCTAATTAAAATGTTTGAAGGAGGCATCTTTGATCAAGTAGGTGGAGGATTTCATAGATATACCACAGATAGAGAATGGTTAACGCCACATTTTGAAAAGCTGCTTATAGATAATGCAGAATTATTAGAAGATTATTATATAGCTTATTTAGCAACTAGAAAAGTCGAATTTCTTGAGGCATATAATTTAACTTATGAATTTATAAAAAGAGATTTAGAAAACTCCATAGCTTTTTCAAATAGTATAGACGCCGACAGCAATGGTATAGAAGGCGGTTATTACACTTGGACGGAAGAAGAAATAAAAGATGCCTTAGGTCAAGAAGCAGAATTAGCAATAAAGCTTTTTGGATTAAGGAAAGAAGGTGGAGTAGTTGAGGGTAGAAAAGTTTTAAGAGTAGATTTAACTGAAGCAAAAAAGCTCATAAATGCTGATGTTAATATCACTTTACAAAAACTTAGAGATTTAAGAAGAAAAATGCTTGAATATCGGCAGAAAAATAGAAAAATGCCTAGAATAGATACAAACTCATATTCCTATCCTAATTATAGATTAGCTGAGGTTCTATTTCAATCATTAAAAATAGATGATGGTCTAAAAATTATTAAGAACTTAACACCTATAATAAGTAGAAGACTAACTGGAGGGAAAGAAGGTCTATTAGAAGATTATGCGTCTGCATTATTGGCCTCAATCTCAGCATATGAGGTAACGGCTGAAGAAAGATACTATTCATTATCTCTAGAGCTATACAATAAACTGAAAGATTTCTTCAAAGCCGATGGCTTTGAAGAGCCAAATGGAGAATTACCTTATGGAGACATGCCTAATGAATCAGCAAATTCCTTAGCAGTAAGAGGAATACTTAAACTATCAATGTTATATAAAATAGATATTGAAATTGAAAAAATTTTATCTAAGTTAGTAAATTCTGATCCTTCATTTGTCTCTGGATTATTACTTTCTGCAGGTAGTATAATAAATGGGATAGCTCATGTCGTTATAGTCGATGAAAAGGATGGTAGAGCTGAGGTCTTGCATAAGGAAGCAATAACTACATATTATCCTTTAAAAGTAATTGAAAAAATCTCTGATGATATTAAAGATAGGTTAGACTCAACGTTAAGAGCTATGCTTAATGAGAATAAAGGAAAAAGTAGAGCTTACGTATGTATAGGTAATACATGTAGTATGCCTGTTTTCGAGAAAGAGAAAATTACACTTTTACTTAAAACTAAGTTGAGCTAAAATACTTTTATGAGGTTAAAAGATAAGGCAATACTAATCGTTGGTGTAAGTAAAGGTTTAGGTTATGCTTTAGCATATTTTTTACTAAAGGAAGGAGCAAAAGTAATTATTAATTCTGGAAACAAAGAGAAGCTTCAAGAAATAGTCGATTCGTTAAAAAATCTAGGCGAAATAAATTATATATCAGAGAGAGTAGTAGACCTTAGCTCTGCAAAAGACGTATTAAGTAAATCTTACGAATTAATTAAAAGAAAACTTGATGGAATAGTGATTTCCATAGGGGGATACATAGAGGATAATGTAGAGAATCTTACTGGATTAGATGAAATGATAAATAACCACGTGAAATATCCACTTTATATTACTTCTGCTGCATTAAATTATCTTAATGAAGGTTCTACTATTGTGCTGATATCAGCCATGAGAGGAATAGATAAGGCACTTCCAAATCAGCTTTCCTATTCAATTTCAAAATCTGCTACTGCGAAAGCTATAGAAGTTTTGGCTTCAGAATTATTAGACAAGCAAATAAGAGTAGTAGGAATTGCACCTAGTTGGATTTACGGAGATTTTCAACCTAATAGAGACTGGAAAAAGCTAAGAAAACTTGGAGATGTAAAAGCTCCGCCAGAAGATTTTGCAAGAGTTATAACATGGTTATTAACTGATGAAGCAGAATGGATTAACGGAGTTGTAATTCCGGTTGATGGAGGTGCAAGATTAAGATGAATAGCGATATTTTGAGAGAAAAAGCAGGAAAGCTATGGGAGAATTATGTTAAACACGAGTTTGTAATTAAGATGAAAGAAGGGAGCCTAGACTTAGAATCTTTTAGATATTATTTAATTCAAGACTCTAAATATGTAGAAATGATGCTAAAAAGCTTGTTGCATGCCTCTTCTTTAGCTCCTTTATCCTATTCTACAAAGATTCTGAAATCAATTTTTGATACTAGAGATAAAGGCATGGAAGTTCATAGCTGGCTATTATCAAGACTTGGCATTTCTCATAAAGAGATACAGAATACTGGTTATTCTCTAGTTAATTACGCGTATACGCGTCACTTGTACTACTATTCTACCAAAAGCTGGGAAGAATTCCTTGCTGCATGGGCACCATGCATGTGGGGATATTATGAAGTAGGCAAATTCGTTAAAGATTCGCCTAATGAATTATATTCAAAATGGGCTGAATTTTATGCCTCTGATGAATATAAATCAAGAGTAGATGCAATTCTTGAGGCATTAAACTCTATAAAATACTCAGAATCTCTTGTTACGCCATTTATGAATAGCGTAAGATTTGAAATAATGTTCTGGGAATCAGCACTAAAAAAGAACCAACATTAATCATCGGCGATTAAACTTGTGGATTAAAGAAATAAGTGTAAAATTTACTTGTAAACCTAAATCTCTAAATTTTTACTGTAATAATAGAGGGAACGTCATAGAGCTTACTGCGAGTTCTTCATGCAGATACTTGAGATTATTTACAAAGGATTTTAGACTCACATTTTCTAATGGCAAACTATTTGATTTTAACAATTTATCTACTAAAAAAGGTAAAGATGCGATAACTGAAATAAATTCCATACTAAATTCTTTAAAGCCAGGGATAGTCGAAGATTTAAATGAGAATGGCCTAAGATACGAAATTCCAATTAGTTTACTTAAAAATTTTGTAGAGAACCTTAATGTAGAAAGCGTATCTCCAGAAAGATATCTAGATTTTAACATCGATTACATAGATTATGATATAGGAAGAGATTTTCTAAAAAATAGTCCAAGATTTGAAAGTGAAAGAAGGTTAAAAATGTCATTGTCAATTAATAATAAATGCCTAAGAGTTATATATTGGCTTGATTCTAGTAATGTGGAAACATTTTCCTCTGAGGACTGTGTTAATTGGACATCCAATACTAAGATATATACAATTGTAAGTAATATTTCTACTTTTGATGAAAGATATCTAGAAATAAAAAGATTTTTAGAAAAAATTACAGCTAATAATAGTTAATATTTTTTAATCCTGGTACTCTGAGTAGTCATGAACCTTATCAACATAATGATCTTGTTATCTAGTATTTTATTAGATCTAGGCATACTTATACAAATTTATGCAGAGAATAAGAATTTTTTTAAAGAACCTAAAGGAGGTAATTATCACGGAAATATTAGTGTAATAATACCAATCAGAGGCATAGATGCAAATTTTGAGGAAAACGTAAAATCTCTACTTAACCAGGATATCAAGCCACTAGAAATAATTTACGTGGTAGATCCAGATGATCCTTATAGAGAAACTATTGAGAATATACTCAAGAAATATAATGTAAAAATTGTCCATACATTTTATAATTGCAATACGTGCAGTGGGAAAATAAGGGCTCAAATCTCTGGTTTACTTCGAAGCAATGGCGATATAATAGTTTTTGGAGATTCTGATACATGTTATCCAAAATACTGGTTAAGAGAACTGACATTACCATTAAGTAAATACATGGCAACTACAACTTTTTCCTTTGCTAGCCCTGCTAGATTAACGTTTAAAAATCTAGTAAGGGCAGGATTTTGGACATTGGGCATAGAATCTCAAGCTATAGGTGGGACTTTCTTATGGGGAGGTTCTATGGCATTTAGAAGAAATTTCTTTAACGATCACGTAATTAAATCCTTAAGTAAAGAGTGGTGTGATGACTGCACTCTTACTAGAATAGTAAAGGAAAGAAAAGGAAAAATAGGCTTTATAGGTAATGCTATACCACTTAATGTTTACGATGAGCATAACCTATTTAAGTGGGCACAGAGGCAAGTATTAACAGTAAAAATTTACTCTTATAGAGGAGCTAGAGTATTTATACCGTTTGGATTGTATATGATAATCCTATTAATTTCTCTTATTCTGATTAAAAATTTCCTCCTCTTATTACCCTTCTTATTATGGATAATAAAGAATCTACTTAGAGGTAGGAGACTAGGTAGGAAGGCCATTTTACCCTCGTTATTATCTATAATAGGCATTTATTTTGCATGGATTGTACTAATATTGAGCTGGAGGAAAAAGGAAATAATATGGAGAGATAAGATTTACACAGTAGAAAATAAGTGATGACGTTCCACCCCTTTGATTGATGAAATAAGTTTTTAGAATCTGAATAATAATTTTATACAAAGTGATGAGGTCGAGCACTGCATGAGTTATGATGAAAGGACCACAGCTGAAGCAGTTATAGAAATACATTTTAATCTTTACGAGTTTAGGGACTCCATTTCAAAGTACACAATAGTTAGTGACGATGATTGGCAAATAATATCTGGAAAAGAAGGAAAATATATAACAAAAGAATTTGATACTTATGGTATCTTAATGTATCCAATAGAAACTTCAGAGGACATAAAGTACGCATTCTCAAATAAAATTGAGAAAATTGATAAATTTAGAGAAGCATTATATAAACCTAGATATTGGAGGGAATTTATTACAATTATGATAGAAGGTAACAAGTTATATACATCTCCTGATTTAGGTTTACAAATATTTAATGGTGTAGATCTTGTAAATGATATCGCGAGAAGCAAAGGAATTCAGTATGAAGATATAGACGATTGCTTAAGAATTTCAATAGACCTTACTAGGCCTTTAACTAAGGAATCATTAAATGATGCCATGGAAAGGTTATCTAAGGCATTACTTCTATACTATAGAATTAAAGAATATCAAGAGGATGTAGCGTCAAAACTAGCTTCGCAAATGTTATCTTAATCTTAAATACATAGAGATTAAAATTCCTGAAATAAATATAATGCCACCTATTATAATTGTAGGAAAAATAATGATATAGAGAACTCCTGGCAATAGTATTGTTCTTTCATTTAAATTAACAGAGTAAGACGAATTATTTATTATACTAACCTTACCTTGAAGATTAATTACCTTACAGCCTACCGTGTATACGTTATTGCCGTGAATACTAACTCCGTTTCCTTGAAAAACTACTATACTATTTGGATTAAAGCTCGTTACTAAAGTGCCATGAGGAGGTATAATAAGCTCTTGAGAGGAAGAATTTACTTGAAGTAGTATATCGCCCAAAATTATACTGGAAAGCAACATAATAATACCTGCTAAAATCATTAGCCTACTTAATCTATCTAATCTTACCACATGTTAATTTCACACTTATAAATTATAAATGTTATGAATATTTCTCTTTTATATCAATTAATATTTGACGATAAGCGATTATTTTATAAAAGTTCCTACGCATTTTACTTGTGTTATGGCTAATATTTACGTCTGGTAAATGCAATCTAAAGTGCGATTATTGCGGTGGATCATTTCCTAAAGATGTAGTTCCTTGGAATGTTAAGTACGACATTGACAAACTAAAAAACTTGATTGAGAGAGATCCGGAAGCTACGGTTATATTCTATGGCGGTGAGCCTTTATCTAACCCAAAATTTATTATGAAAGTCTTGGATTACATAAAAGCAAAAAGATATGGAATACAAACAAATGGTACGCTTATTAAACTTCTTCCAGAAAATTACTGGAAAAAAATTAACGTTGCGCTACTATCAATAGATGGAAGAAAAGAGATAACTGAAAAGCATAGAGGCAAACATATTTACGATATCGTAGTTAAAAACGCTGGTTATCTCAAATCCCTAGGGTTAGAGACCATTGCAAGAATGACAGTAACACAAGATTCTGACATATTTAAAGAAGTAACTCACTTATTAAGCTTGGGAATATTTGATAAAATACATTGGCAATTGAATGTAATATGGAGTGATAAATGGAACGTTGAGAAATGGGCTAAAGAATCCTATTTGCCCGGAATAAAAAAATTAGTAGATCTATTTTTAGAGGAGTTAAAAAAGGGAAAAGTGTTAAAAATTATTCCAATTCTTGGTGTATTAAGCGCTTACTTCTTTGGTGGATATAATGGGTCTCCTTGCGGAGCAGGATATAAATCTGTTTCTGTTACTACTGATGGAAGAATATTATCTTGTCCAATTGCTGTTTGGGAAAATTGGGCAGTTTTAGGAAATGTTAGCTCAGGATTTAAGCTTCTTGAAGATTCGCTTCCAGAAATATGTAGAAAATGCGAATTCAAGGAATACTGCGGCGGAAGATGCTTGTATTCCATGAAGGAAAACTATTGGGGAGAAGAAGGATTTAGAGAAGTTGATGAAATAACTAAAGAATATTTAAAAACTGTATTATCAATAATTCCAATAATAAAAGAATTAATAGAACAAGGGATAATAAAGCTTAGTGACTTAAAATATGATCCAACTTTAGATTCTACTGAAGTAATACCGTGATAAATATGAAAATTGAATATGCAAAAAACATATTTCCAAAGATTATGGAATTATTAAATAGAGCTACAGATGAAATAACTATAGCTACTGGCGGATTTTCTGAGGATTTTATAGAAGCAATAATAAATAGAGCTGCGAGCGGAGTCCAAACAACAATAATCACGTCAGATAAGAACTGGGCTAGATGGCTAGAAAATCAAAAATTGAGTTATAAGAAGGATGAGGAAAATAAGATAAAGAGAGATTATTTGAAATTAAGGGATAAAATTATTATTTATTCTAGACTAAGATATATTATACTTGTAATTTCAATATCCATTGCTATAATTCTCCTTATTAGAAGTTCAATTCATTCATTAGAAACTTTAATATTATATATATCTCTTGGAATAATTAATATAATACAGTTTATATATATAAGAAATACAGTAAAAGTTGAAGAAAGTAAACTTAATATGGTCAGTCTAGAAGTTCAAAAAACTCTAGACGAATTGACGTCAACTAGAAATATTCTAGCAAAAAAACTTAATATTATAGAAAGTAATACATTAAGTTTTAGTATCGTAATAATAGACAATAAATCGTTACTTTTATCATGTAATTTAAATTCAAAGAATTCCTCTGATATCATCATGTATGAAGAAATTCAAAAAAACGATGCTATAAAACTCATATCGTATATAACAAATTTAGGCAAGCCTTGAGAAGATTTTTAATTTCTCTATTCCTTGCCTTATTCCTTTTTCTGCTTCTGGCATTGGATGCTTATTAAAGTAGTCTTCTACTTCTTTCTCCCTTCCTATACCTAAGATTGGTAAGACATCAGATAGTACTCTTCCTAATATTCCCGTTCCTTGGTAATATTTTCTAATATTATCCATATATGTTTTTAACCAGCTCCATACAGCCTCTTTAGCTTCTACGTTATACGCAACTATAGGCAATATCCTAACAATGTCTTGTTTCTTTATTTCTCCTGTTAAACTTAAACTTAAGGTATTACTTACAAGATAAGGTTTCTTGAATGATAACATTGCCTTTAAATAAGTCATTTTTTCTTCATCAAATTTTTCTTTTCTGTATTTATCTAAAATTTCATCAAATACTGAGTCTTCATTAACTATTGCATAAGCCATTGCTACCGCATCTTTCTTATTAGGATCTATCGAAGAAAAGTTGGCCATTTCCTTAGATAACTCTAATGCAAAATTATAGTTCATTTGAACTAAGTTTTCGATAATGTTAGAGTAAGTAAACTTACCTAATGCGTCAGTCTTTGTTCTCCATATTTTCTCTTGTGATTCATGAAATTGTAAAGCAAGACTACTATATTTCTTAGGATTTATGGCGTATAACTTAAAGAGTTGTGATGCCAGCTCTAGTACAGGCAAATAAGATCCCTCATTCATCATAGATTGAACTATTTTCTCGTACTCTTCAAATGGAATAATTCCTGCTAAAAGGAAATTAAAGTAATCATTAATCAATCCAAACTTCTCTAAATGATTCATGCTACCTAAAATTCTTAAGTCGTCATAGTAAACTCTATAAAATCCAGCCCTATTCAAGTTAACCTTTATTGAGTTTACCTTCTCACCAACATTATACTCCTTCTCTTTAGAATCAAGAAGAAGTGGAATTTTCTTATTTCCATTTACCTCTAAAGTTAATGGGACCATGTAAATTTTATCATCAGTACTACCATCTAACATAAATCTTCTTTGCTCGAATTTAATTATATTGTCCTTAACTTTTACAGTTATCAAAGGATAACCTTCCTGCACTATCCACGAAGGCATAATCTTACTTATAGGCTTTCCAGAAGCTTCTTCTAGACTATTCCATAAATCTTTACCTTCTGCATTGGAGAAACTGAATTTATTTAGATAATTAGATATACCTTTCCTAAACTCTTCTTCTCCCATATAGGATTCTATCATTCTTAATATACTTGCGCCTTTACCATAGCTTATATCATCAAATAACTGTTCAATTTCTTCTGGTTTTTTGACCTCAACTTCTATAGGATGTGTTATATGAAGAGAATCCTTTTCCATAGCTCCTGCTGTTTCACTGTACAGAAATTCACCCCAATAGTCCCAATCTGGATGAAGCCAATTTACTGCCTTATAGCTCATAAAAGTTGCAAAACTTTCGTTAAGCCATAAGTCGTTCCACCACTTCAAAGTAACTAAATCTCCGAACCATTGATGAGCTAGTTCATGTGCTATTACTTCAGCTACTCTTCTTAATTGCCTTACGCTAGAATTTTCGTCAGCAAGTAATGCGGTTTCTCTAAAAGTTATTGCACCCCAATTCTCCATAGCTCCGAATGCGAATTCTGGAATCGCTATAAAGTGAGCCTTAGGTAATTGATATTTTATCCCATAGTAGTCTTCGTAAAACTTAATAAACTTCCTAGCAAAATCAGCGGGAATTTTAGCTTTTGAAATCTTACCCGGTACAGTAGCAACTATAACTATAGGTTGGGAAGAATAATCATAATATTCTTCGAATTTTCCTACTCCCATGTAAATTAAATACGTAGACATTTTAGGAGTCTTTAAAAATTCTATTATTTTTTTATCTCCTTCATAATATATTTTTTGAGGAGGCATATTAGATATTACATCTAGATCCTTGTCGACCTTTACAGTAAACTTGAATTCTGCCTTATATGATGGATTATCAACACACGGAATAAACTTTCTAGCATGAGAAGACTCGAACTGAGTAGTAAAGATATAGGAATTATCATAAGGTGCTATGTACATTCCAACTAAATCATCTCTTACTTTACCCTCAAATTCTACTTCAATAATTCCAGAAAAATTACCAGTAGATATTGTTACATTCTTCTCATCTGAGAGGAAGTCAACACTTTTACCATTAATGCGTACCCTTGTAACTTTAACGCCCTCAGCGTCTAATACAACCTTGTCTTCTGTACTTAATTTTATCTTTTCTATTCCATGATACTGTAATCCTTTAAAATTAAATTCTATAAATACATCGTACGAGTCTATCTGCATAATCTAAATCTTTTAAGGTATAATTAAAAACTTGCTTTAAGGTAATAGAGAGCGATATTACTCTGAAAACTTACTGTAATTACTTACAAAGACAATATTACATTTAGCAGTCTTCAAATACTCGTTAAGAAGAGCTTTTCCTTTGTCGCTTAAATGAGCTTCTATATCTTCAATAATCAGGACATCATTACTTGTTGTATTTAATAAAAAATACTTTAGTGCAAACAAACTGAGCATTTCAGAGAAGGAATTATATGCTGGCTGATCGTCAATAAAAAGACCTTCATCGTTTACAATTATCTGATGTCCTAAAATTTCATCCTCATATCCGGGATTTATAGAGACTGAATTAATGAACTCGGCAGCGATACCCATACTTTTAGGAATACCAGAAATTCCCTCAGATTGAAATACAACAAACTTATAAAATGATGCTAGAAAACCGTCCCTAGCAGAAGGTAAAATAAAAGGTCTTTTTCGTTCCATATGATTAAAATAGAATGAATCAAGTAAAATCACTCCCTTTAAATCGTTTGTTATTCCCTCTGGAATCTTAAGTAAACTAGAAGATAAACTTACTTTATTACCATCAATTTTACCTTTTATATTTAATATTTCGCTCTCAATCTCGAAATTAGCATAAAACTTTATTCTTCCTTCAGTAAGCATTAAAGAGATCATACTAGACAAAGTTTCATCAAATGCCTTTTTCCAAGAATTTAAAGAATCCTTAAAGTCATTGACTTTACCATAAAGCCTTGGCATAGAATATATAGCTTTTTGGATAAAATAAAATACCCTACCTGCTTCATAAGCATTACTACCATAAATATTACCATTAAAATTGTTTATAACATACGTCTCATCGTCCTTAAATATTCTTACGATCATAGTTTAAGTTATTATTTAAGCTAATTAAAATAGATTCTAAGGAATTCTTACTTATTTATGACATGCATTGTTAAATTTAATCTAACACTACTCAAGCAAGTTTTTGTATACATATGGGTAAGAAAAGTTAAAAAATTAAAATTTTATACGTTTTCTAATCATTAAAACTAAGGTTTATATACTATACGGACTGGAATTATCTTATGAATTATCTACAATTAGCAATCCTCGTGTATATAATTGGAATGATGAGTGCAGACTTTATAATACTGTACTACTTGCTAAGAAGGTCAATAGTAAATAAGAAGGCTATATTCTTTGTAAGCTCAGTACTACTTTACATGTCGGTAGAGGGGTTTGGGCTTCATTGAATTTTCATGAATTTGTATCCAATCCTCAGCCCTTGGGCTTCACCGGGGTCACGGGGAAACCCGTTACCCCTCCGCCCCTTTAGCGGGATAACCCCACCCATCAGACTGTTGCCATCTGATGGGGAAACCCGCACATCTTCGAGTTATCGCCACACCTTTCGGGAAAACCCATCCACATCTAGTGTGACTTTACTCCTATCTACCATTAAAGTATATAAACTTCACGGTTTATCGGAAACTGCTGACAACGGCTTTAGATTTGGCTTATATTTTATTCTCTCATGGAAGCATATTAATAGAGCCTATCTCCTTAGTCATTGCTTCAATACCTATTGTAATTTCGACCATGATGAAGAACTCGATTACTAGGTGGAGAGAAGATAAAACATCCGCATTAACTTTAGCCTTAACAATAGTAGCTGATGAAATAGCAATGGGGTATGCATATTCTGAAGCTTTCGGGCCTCATATTAATCCTATAATTGACTCAGTAAGTAACATAGCGTTTGGAGTAATGATGCTTGCAGATGCTATATTCTTCTTAGCTTTATCTCCTAGAAAAATAGAGGAATTATCTTTATTCACATTTGCATCTTCTATGACTTTTATGCCTAATATTTTCTTTACATTCTCAGCATACACAGAACTTGTAGGATCTTTAATTGCTTCCATTATTATGATAGTTAATATAGTTACATTGTATCTAATAGAATTTAGAAAATTAACATTTAACGCACAACTTTTTTCAATATCACTAGGTTTCTTCGATTTCATAATGATGTTAAGCTTATCGATATATGCAACTTCTAAAGATCTTTATATTATCTCAATTAGCATGATTGCTTCAATGATATGGTATTTTACACTAATATTTTATAGATTTAAAGATATTAAAATAAAACTAGGTTTAAAATATCCACTAATATTTGTAATATTTATTAATTTTGCCGAATTAACTATGGGATTTGGAGAAAGCGTACTAGGATTTAGAATCACAAATAATCTATGGATACCGTCTATGAGCGAAAATCAAATGTCGTCAATGCATATGCTAATGTGGAGTCCTAATACTAATCCATGGTGGTGGATATTTCCTACAGATCCATGGAGCATGACTTTAATGGGATATAAACAAGCTATCATGGCAACGCATAATATATTATTTGCAGGTTTCTGGGCTTCTTATATGTTAATAATGATGACCACTATGATGCCATTCTATGTTGTTATGATGGGGGCGGAAATGAGCTACTTAGTATATGAGAGATTCAAAACAGCCAAGAACTCTAATATTTAAACTTGGGCAATAGCAATCCTTGTAGGCATTCCATTGTTCGTATGGTTACTTCCCTATTATACGTCTACTTACATTTTCGGAATGAGTGGAATGTTATCTCATATTAATCCTGAATTTGCACCAACATTATTCTCTTTCACCCTATCACTCTTAGCAATAGCATTAGCTTATACACTCTTCGGCAGAAGAGCTTATTGTAATTTAGTGTGCATGTCTGCTCATATGTGGACTAATATATATTATGATCAATTTAAACCAAAGAAATCCAGTAAAATCTGAGATTACTTAAGATGGATTAGCTTAGGAATTATGATAATAGTGTTCGCTTACGTCTTTCTAATCTTTCTAGGAATTGTAAAGAATCCTTCAATAGGAACTTTACAGATACCTTTACTGGACTTTTATGGAATGTTCACACTTAATTATATATGGTGGTTCTTCTTCCTAACGCCAGTATTCGGGACGTATGCATGTGCTAGACAGGGTTGGTGTGGATTTGGAAATTTTGCTGGTTTATTCAATAAAATTCTCTTTAAGATAAGGGCAGATTCAGTAGATACTTGTAAAAGTTGTAAAACTATACAATGTGAAGATGCTTGCCCGGTTAAAATACCTATAAGAACTGACGTAATATCTAAAGGATATACTAATAGGATTTCATGTATAGGTTGCGGAGATTGTGTAGAAGCTTGTCCTTACAATAACTTGGAAATTATAGATATAAGGAACGCATTTAGATCAGGGAAAGCCAGTACATCATAAATCAGCCCTTGTAAGGTTCATCATTCTTAATATTCAAGTTTTACTATTTTTTCTTATGATCTACTTTGATTTAAATACTGCTAATTCTTTACTTCCCTGGATAAAGGAAAAGATAAAGGAACTCAGACAGACCAGACTGCAAATTGAAGAAGCATTGGTCAAAGGAGAGAAAGAAGCACTAAGTGAAGGTGCTAGGAAAATAGATAAGATAATTAAGGAAATAACGTCGCAGGGAATAATAATAAGAGATCCAGATTTGGGCATATTTGATTTTCCTGCAGTAATAAATGGAAGGCCTGCTTACTTATGTTGGAAAGATGGAGAAGAAGAGATAAGTTTTTGGCACTACATAGAAGAGGGATTTGCTGGAAGGAAGAAAATAACTGGAAAAGAGGACATTTTAAGCTATACATAATTAAAAATAAATAATTTTATAATTTCTTATTATTCTTGAAAAACTTATAACACTAGTATTAAAAGAAAGATATTTAAGTATAATAACCATTTTTACCCTATGCAAGTCTTAGAGCAATATACTACTCCATGTTATAAACATATTCTTAGCTTACCTCCTTCTTCCGTAAGGAAATTATGGGAGCAAAACAAGATAACTCTGATAGACGTAAGAACACCAGAGGAATATGAAGACCATCATATTCCTGGTGCAATATTAATACCTTTAGATTATCTTGAAGTATTATCAAAATTCCTACCAGACAATGACGTTGCAGTAATATGCGAACATGGAAATAGAGCATTATATGCTACTTACGGAATGCCTCACATATACAAAAAGAAAGCAATACACATGCAATATGGAATGGCAGGATGGATGGCAATGGGCTATGAAGTTGAGAGCGGAATGAATGAAAATGGTAAAAAGTGGATGAAATTACTAGATTCTATTGAAAGTTAGACTATTGTCTATAGGTTCTAATGGCAAGTATTTTTAAAATTGCCGGCAGAGTTATACTTGATAAGCATGGAATTAGAAGAATACTTAGTACTTGAAGCATTATCAATGTAAAGTTAAAATTATTTTTATTTCTGTCCTATTTCTTGTTGTTTTACATAGCTTGCAGCAAATGAGGCTAATGAAATTGTGGGATATAATTCTTGACCTGCTGGGACCACTATTATTAATCCTCCTTTTTGTGAGATATCCGAAAGCGTCTCTAAGAATCTAAGTTGAAGAGCTGCTGGATTATTTTTATATGCTTGAGAAGCTTCAGCCAGTATCGTTGAAGCCTGCCTTTCTCCTTCACTTAAAATTACTCTAGCTCTCCTTTGTCTTTCAGCCTCAGCTTGTCTAGCCATCGCAGATAATAGATCAGGAGAAAGCTTTATGTCCCTTACTGTGACAGCAGTGACTTTTATTCCCCACGCTTCAGTATAATTATCTAATATATCTTGTAATTTTTTGTTTATCTCTTCCCTCTTACTTAAGACCTCGTCTAGTTCCATTTGGCCTACAATGTCTCTTAAGGAAGTTTGAGAAATATTTAAAACAGCAGATCTATAATTGTAAACCATTGAGACTGCCTTGATGGGATCTAATACCTTATAATATACTACAGCATCTATAGATATAGTTACGTTATCTTTAGTTATAATTGTTTGAGGAGGAATATCTACAGTAACTATTCTTAAATCAACTATTACTGGTCTATCAACGAAGGGAATTAGAAAAATTATACCTGGACCCTTTACTCCCAAAATTCTACCTAACCTTAAAACTACTGCCCTTTCCCATTCTTTAACTTGCCTTAATGACATTCCTACAAATATTAAGATTATTATCAAAAGTAAAACTAAACCAATTATCAAACCTGTATCCATACCTTATATATTACTTTCAGAGTTTAAAACTTATATTTAGCTAAGATAGCAGAAACTAAGATTCCTACAGCAAAGGCTCCAATATATTCTAAAAGTAAGTAGTCTATATTAACGCTTTGTGATTTATACTTTATTCTTGAGAACGAGGATGATAAAGCATGTTTAAAGTTATAACTCTTTAGGAAGTTAAGTAAAGAATCATAAGCAGATTTTATTGAAGAAACTAAGTGAGATAATAATGGAGAGGAAATATCATATGCTGAGGACAGTGTATAATTTCCAGGATAGTAAATTATATATAGAATCTGACTAGAAATATTAAATGTTATTTCTCCGTTACTATTCGTGTACCCCAATTCTTTTACAGTTGTAAAAGGTATTGGAGAAGATAAATTAGCAGAAGGAACTAGTACTTCGACTTCTTGATTAGATAATGGAAATCCATTAATGCAAAGCTTGACATGTTTTATGCTACCATTAGATTGCACTATAATTGATGGAGGTACTGGCCAAAGAACTGATGGAGAATTAACTCCATTAGTAATGCAAGCGAAAGGACTTGAAATGTTTTCAAAATTTGCAAATACTTTAATACCATATGCACTTTCTGCAGTATCTAATCCTACAGAAAACGCAGAAGAAGGTATGACTAGTTTTCCTTGCTGCAAATAGTATATTTCTTCACTCATCTCACCAGACATGCATACTTCACTTCCACAACCTGGACCTCCCCAGACAAACTCTAAATCGTTAGGCAATCCTAATATAGATAACCCCCCTATCTGAAAATTTCCAAAATATGGTAGGACTTGATATACGTATTTCTTACCATTAATACAATATCCAAATTCAAGGTTATTTGTAGCGTTCATGAAAAGTGAGAAATTAAGTGGTAAAGTGACATTAAATGTAGGACCTTGATATAGATAAACTCCTAAGCCTTGATATGTAGTGACATTATTTTTCAAAATCTTAAATGGGCCAGATAAATTCCATAGGTTTATTATCATTGTAATCTCAAATTCTTTATTATTTATTTCATGAAACAATGCAACATCTTGTGCCCAATATTTTCCGTCTATCATAGCGTTTAGTTGGAGAGACGCATTACCCTTTGTAAAAAACATACCCGAAGATAGATAAGAATTACCTATATTAAGGCTTGTTATATTAACTGTACCTATAACATATGTTGTATAAATTACATTAGTAAGAGGAAAAAACGACATACCTGATGGATAAGCAGGATCTTCAACTGCAGATGAATGAATAAGAGATATTGAAGATAGTGGTAGCAAGAGTAGTAGTATTAAGCTTAATGCTAATAATGAGTTCATAAGATTATTTAATTACTTAAGCTATAATAAAATTGTGGCACACCACATAGTTATTCCAATCATAATTATATTAGTTCTGGTTATAGTCTTAATAGCTACTGGTTATATTTCTGATCCAATAATAGATATTCCGTCTTTTGCTATAGTGGGATTTCTTACGTATAGGATTTTTTACGTTATAATAAAAACTAGGAAGAGAAACTTATATTCATATACTGGCAAAATAGGGAAAGCTTTAGAGGATATTCCAAAAGGAAAAGAAGGCTATATATTAATAGAAGGCGAATATTGGAGAGCAATAGCCGAGGAGCCAATAAATTCTGGAGACGAAGTTATTGTGGTCGGGATGCAAGATTTAAAGCTTATAGTGAGAAAAAATAAAAATAATGAAGTTATCATCTAGAGCTTTGGAAAAATTAAAAAGTTATGGCAATTACAGTATATCAGAAAACGGTAACGATATTATTATAAGCTATGTTACTCCTTCCTTACTTGATGCGTCAAGTATAGAGGGAGAAGATTTTAGAATAGTAGAAATACACTGCAAAAAGGATAATGAAGGAAACTTACAGATCTTATATGCTGAAATTAAAAATGAGTCTAATGAGGTAATTAGGAAAATGAATTTAGACGAATTAGAACCGTGGATAGAATATTTGGAGAGTAGTGATGTATAATGTACTTATTTGCTTACGGAACTTTAAGATACGGTTTTGAGCTTCATCATTTACTTAAAGATAGCAGATTTGTAGGTTTAGGTTTTATAGAAGGGTACAAGATGTATGATATAGGAAATTATCCTGGTGTAGTTAGAGGAGATGGCATAGTATGGGGAGAAGTCTACGAAATAAAAGATGAATTAATAAGCCTTCTAGATGAAGTAGAAGATTATAAAGGCAGACCAGACGACTTATACATAAGAGAAAAAACTAGGGTCTATTTTGATCAGAAAAGAAGATATTATATAGATAATGTAAATTTTTACAGGTACAATCATGGAATAGAATTTAGAGATGAGATTGAACCCGGAGATTATTCAAGGTGGGTAGGAATGCCTGTGATTGTAAACTATTTTGCGTACGCTGAAAACACAAATCCTGAGATTCTAGAGGAACGAGGAGTTAAAGAGATATTAAAGGAGATTGAAGCTTACTTAGAAGACTATAAAATAATCTTTAATATCAAATGCAAGTACGGACTTTGTGCAAATTTGAAAGAATTTAAAGGCGGTAAAGTTTACGGATATATATACGTGATGTTAGAAGATGAATTAAATTCATTAGATAAAGCAGAAGAACACTTAATCAAATACGTTAGAGACGTTATAAAGGTAAAGGATAAGCAAGGGAAAGAATATTTCGCACAAGCTTACATCTCAGATTACAAGGAAGGAGAAGGAGAACCTACAGAGTTTTATAAGAATTCAATAATTGAAGGTTTAAAGAGGAAATGGGATAAAATAAGTACAGGTTTATGATGAGTGAGCCCTGAAATGATAGATGAAATTAATGAACCAGGCTGAACGTATATTTTTAAATATTTCACGCAAATACTTTTTATGAATAAGCTTTCTGATGATGAAATAAGGGATAAGTTAAAAAATTTAAATAACTGGGAATATAAAGATAACAAACTAGTTAAGGAATTCAAATTTAATACATTTGATGATTCGGTAAATTTTCTTAAATTAATACAACCAATAGCCGATAGTTTGGCTCATCATCCAGATGTGCATATATATTATAATAGGGTTATCATTGAACTAACAACCCATGATGCTGGCGGTATAACTGATTTAGACTTTAAGTTAGCTGAAAAGATAGATGACCTAAGCACACATGTTAGGTAAATTCTAAGCTGTTCTTTATCCTATCTAAAATCTTCTGAAGTCTTTTCTCTTCCTCTCTCAATAGAGATACTTTCTTTCTAATATCCATGGAATACTCTATTTTCTGCTGTAGTTCTTCAGCATCTTTACCTAAATATTTGCTCTTTAGTTTTCCTTCCTCCCAATACCTTAAATAATAGTAAACGTGATTGCCAATTTTTTTCTTATCTATATGTCCAGTTGGAAGTCTCTTCAATTCTTCCTCTAATTTTTCTCTTTCTTTTTGTATCTGCAAAAATTTTTCTTCAAGTTCTTTAACCTTTTCCCATAGCATTTTCAATCACCGTATATCTGCAAAGTTTCCTTTAGTATTCATACCCTATTTCCTCAGCTAAATTTTCGTCTAACGCCTTCATAATCTTTTCCCTGTCTGGAACTTCTATATACTTTCTTATACCTCCTGCTCTTCCTTTATTTAGTATCTTTATCTTTATTATTCCAAACATATCAAGCTCAGATATTATGTCTGAGAAACGCCTATATGATAAAGGCCTTTGTTTCAATTTATTGCACAGATCCACATAAATTTTGTGCGCAGTTACTACGTCTTCCGAATCTAATGAGGCTCTTAAGGCTAATTTATAATGGAATGGAAGAGATTTAATAGCTTCAACTAACCTCTCTTGCTCGTACTCAACAATTGCCCTATCAACATGTTCTTTTCTTATTATACCTTCTCCTGAGGCTAATTGAGCTGCTCTAAATAACAGATTGACAGCTTTTCTTGCATCTCCATGCTCTTTGGCCGAGATTGCTGCTATATATGCCAAAATTTCATCATTATAAGTCCCTCTAAACAAGCCGTATTCTGCGTATTTACTTAATATTTCTTTTAATTGTTCTGCATCGTAAGGCTTAAAAATCACTGAGGGCCCAAGAGAAGATAATACACGAGGCTCCATATAGTCCCTTACATTAATATCATTACTAATCATAATTACTGATATTTCAGCATCTGCCCTAAGGAGCTGATATAGAACTATATCTCCATCCCTTCTTTTAACTAAAGTATCTACTTCGTCTAAATAAACTATAGCTTTCTTACCCTCAACGGCATTTTTTATTTTTTCTATATATTCTCCTAAATTTATGCCATGTTTCGGAACAATATCATTTGTTAATTTCTCGGCTAGTACAGACAATACTGCCTGAGGAGTACCTCCAACTTCCCTACAATTTACATATGCTTGTATTACGTTCTTGTAATCCTCATCCTCTTTTTTTACTTCTTCTATCTCATTTAATATATATCTCACAACAAAAGTTTTACCTGTACCAGTAAGCCCCAAGAATAAATTGGAAAATCTTACGTCGTTTTTAACGAAATATCTAATAGATATTGCTGTCTCTTTTATTATATCTTCTCTATAAGGTATTTCAGTAAAGACTGAAATAGGGTCTATGAAAACCTTAGGATTCTTTATGACCTCTCCTTTTCCGCCCTTTAGTGTCTCTCGAATCACATTGTTTCATTCGTTTCATTAGTTAAATGTTGTTTCAAATATTACTTATAGTAGTACCAGGTTTTGGCCTGGAACAGTATTACACGATAATTAACTCCCCGGTTTTACTGTATAAAAGAAGAGTTTCATCCGCATATTTTCCCTAAACTTTATTCAATCTGTTATTTTCTATGTTCAGTGTTAATATTGATCGCATTAATAATACCTAAAGTCTCGTATTACAGCTTAAAATGTAGAGACAGAGTAAAAATGCAGTGTTCTAGGGACAAGAAATGGAACAAATAAAATTATTGTTTGTATAAATAAAAGATTAACACTTACCTTACTATTATGAGTGTAAAAATAGTTTCGTTGGAAATCTGGACTCAGTGTATAAAGATTAGAGTAATGTAATACTTGAAACTCTTCTTTTATACAGTAAAACCGGGGAGTTAAACTAACGTTTCCATTATGTTTAAGAGTTCTTGAGTGTATTCTGTAGTAGACAACGGTTTCACATTCATATATCTTGCAAGATCTTGGGTAACTTTCTTTTGTTTTATAGCTTCTACAATCGCTTTATCTATGAGATCTGCCGCTTCAATCCACCCCATGAATCTTAACATTAACTCGCCACCCCTTATCATTCCTGTAGGGTTAGCAACATTTTTGCCAGCATATTTAGGAGCTGTTCCGTGTACTGCTTCAAACATGCCTGCGTTGTCACCTACGTTAGCTCCACCAAGCATACCTATATTACCTATTAACGCACCTGCAGCGTCTGAAATATAATCTCCATTTACGTTAGGGGCAAGAATTATGTCATAATCTTCAGGCCTAGTAATAATTTGTTGGAACATATTGTCCGCTATTCTATCGTTAATAAGTATTTTACCGTCTGGAATTTTTCCTCCATATTTAGTTGTAACTTCCTCTTCTGTGACTATGAAATCCCTAAATTCGTTAATTGCAGTTTCATAAGCCCATTCTCTGAAAGCTCCTTCCGTATATTTCATCACATTGCCTTTGTGCATGATGGTTATTCTCTTTCTGGAATTTTGGAGCGCATATTTTATTGCCATTCTAGTAATTCTTTGAGTTTTAAACTTACTTATTATTTTAAATCCTATTCCTGTATCATCTTCAACATCAACTTTTAGTTCTTCTCTTATAAATTTTCTAATTTTTTCTGCTTCTGGAGAATTATATGGATATTCTATTCCTCTATATAAATCGTCTGTATTTTCTCTAAATATTACCATATTTACTCTTTCAGGATTTTTTATAGGACTTTCTAACCCTTCTATGTATTTTACCGGCCTTATATTAGCATAAAGGTCAAGCATTATTCTTATTGCAACATTAACTGATTTCCAACCTTTACCTACAGGAGTTTCCATAGGGCCTTTTAATACAACCCTATATTCTTTTAACATATCTTGTGTATCTTTTGGAAATCTATCTCCAACAAGTTGAGCAGCTTTATTTCCAGCTAGAACTTCTACCCATTTAATTTCTCTATTACCTTTATATTTTAGTTCTACAGCCTTATTTATTACATATATTGTAGATTTCACAATTTCTGGGCCTATTCCATCACCTTCAATGTATAAAATAATAGGTTTATTAGGAGTAATCCATTTGCCATCTTTAAATTGAATTTTCTCTCCGTCTTCTGGTATTTTGTACATCTCTCTTAACATTAACTTGATATTTTTATTCTTTTTTCTTCATTACAAACTTCATTCCAGACCTTATGCTCTCTACACTACCTTTTTCCTTTATAAGATTACCTTTATTAAAAAGGAACTTAATGCCATTTTTATCAGAGCCTATTATAAGTGCTATTTCAGAGTTTACACTTTCTATAATAGCTTTATTAACTAACATATCGAAGTCGTCATCGCTCTTTATAATTCCAGATAATATGGTTTTCATTTCTTTTAATATATTATCAAATTCACTATCAGAAACGTCCTTTTCAATACGATGATAAATTTCGTTTCTAACTTTATTGTAAAATCTTCTTGATTCTATTTTAACTAGCTTTTCTAATGGTCCTTTATAGTAGAAGACTATCCTAACTTTAGTTAGATTTACATTTCCCTGTAACGGCTCAAATATGTGGTCTAACCTGCCAATTATTTTAGGTTGCTCGCTTCTTGAGATTATATAACTGATTCTACTTTTTGCAAGTATTCTTTTGACGTTAAATCTTAAATTTAAGATCCAACCAATATTAACGCTGAACTCATTTTCAGATATTTGTGAAATGTTTTTAAATAATGGTATAAATTTCATTATATTTGTAGGATCACTAAAGAAATCGTAAGCATTAAAACTGGGCAGTAATAGTGTAAATTCTTCTTCCATAAATTATTAAGTATTACTTGTAAATAAAAGACTTTAAGGTATCATGGAAAAGTTTTTGAGCTATAGTCAGCAAGTATAATTATGTTAAAGATAATATTAATAATGGCAATTTTAATAACACAACTGATTCCATTCTATTCTCCTAGCAACTTAATTGAGTATCGTAATCTGCAAGAATTGAATCCGAATTGTATAGTTACGGTTGCTATAATAGAACAACCTAAGAATTTAGCGGAATTACAATTAGATGTAGAGAATCATGTTATCCTTAATAGAACATGCGTATGTAGACTTTTCATACCTACTAATGAGATTTTCAGAGTCACAGAATATTTGAATAAATTTGGAATACAAACTTCAGTATATATGAACGTGATACTAGCTACCGGAAAAGTATGTAGTTTTGAAAAAGCGCTTAATGGAAAGTTTTATATAATAAACTTTCATGGTACAAAGTTTTATGAATTCCTAGGAGACCCACCATCGTATGTAGGAAATGCTTTAGTGTTTTCAACTAATATTACTTCTCAAATTTTACAAAAACCAGACACTTTATATAATTATTCTCAGGCAATAGCTTACAACGTAGTCTATCCTTGCATACTTAGGGAGGCGTATAATATAACTTCATTATATTTTCAAGGAATTATGGGTAATGGGACAAATATTGGAATAATTGACTTTTGTGGAGATCCTTATATTTATCAGCAACTTATATGTTTTGATAAAAAGTTTAATATACAAAATCCTCCTAGATTTATTATATGCCCAATAGGACCATATAATCCTAATCAAGGTATTGAAAGTGGTTGGGCTTTAGAAATCTCCCTAGATGTAGAATACTCTCATTCTATAGCTCCAGATGCAGGAATAATACTCTATGTAGCTAATCCAAAAGTTCCATTGCCAGCAATAATAGCTTTTGTAGATCATCAAGATAAAGTAAATGTTGTATCGCAAAGTTTCGGAATTCCAGAAATATATTTTGATTTAGGATTAATACCTTTATCTTATTTGCAATCATTAACCTATGAATATTGGCTAGGCGAAGTTGAAGGAATAACTTTTGTTGCCGCAAGTGGAGATTATGGAGGAAATGGGTATAACTTCTTCTTATCTCCAGAAGGTGGATTACTAATTCCAGCAAGCGATCCATACGTTTTAGCAGTAGGCGGGTCTACTATATATTATTCCTGTAACAAAACAATCCAAGAGGCATGGAGCGGAGAGAGTGTATATGGCGCATCTACTGGTGGCTTTAGTAGTATCTTTCCATCTCCATGGTATCAGGGAGCTAAAGGATTTAGAGAAGTTCCTGATGTTATAGCTGATGCAAATCCATATACTGGAGTTCCAGTAATTTATTACTACGGAGAAGAATACTTAATTGGAGGTACTTCAGTAGCTTCACCGACTGTGGCTGGAATAATAGATTTAGCAACGCAAGTTCATGGGAAACTAGGCTTTATAAATCCTTTAATTTATAGCCTAAAAGGAACTAAAGCACTTGAGCAAGTATCTTTTGGATACAATACGCCGTATTATATTAAAAATGAATCCTATAATCCAGTTTCTGGACTTGGGTATATAAATGCTGGCTGTTTTGTATCATTAGTAAGAAATGTGAGCACAATTAGCGTAGCTGTTTCGAATTCTACATATAATGACGGTCAGCTAGTAAAAGTAATAGTAAAAGCTTCTCCCTTAATTCCAGTTACGGGATACGTTTACAATGGCTATTCGGTTATTGAAAGATTTCCTTTAGTTTACAATGGTACTTATTGGATAGGATACTTCACGGCAAAAGGTAGTGGAATTCAAGAAGTAGTAGTAACTCAAGATAGCGAAAAAGCCGGAACTTATATACTTGTTGGGCTACAAGCAATGTTCTTATGTCCACAGGTTGCACTTTATCCTAGTCCTATTGGTATAAAAGTGATTGCAGAATTACTATATGCTAACGGCTCCGCTGCAATAGCAAATAATGTTTACACGGCATTTTTATGTAAATATAATGTAACAACATGTTCAATTGAGAAGATTAATGAGACTAGTCTATATGCAAAGAGCATTATAGAAGGCTATATGTACATTATATTTAATAATGGATCTTTTATTTGTGGATGTTTTACTCCGACAATGCCATTTGGAGGAATATACTTAATAAGGATAAATTGTGTATTTGGATTTACAGAATTTGTTGAGGGAATTTACTTAGTTCCTTATATTATACCTTCAGCTTTTACTGAACCTATTTCCATTGCCGATGGCTGTAATTTTACAATAGGTGTAGCAATTCTCTCACTTGAAGCTCCAAATGTTACTGTAAAACTTTATACTGAAAATAATCAATTAGTTTATTCGTTCTCTATAAATTCGATTAATTACGCTGATTCGTTATATTATGTTAAGGAAGTTTTACTACCGCATAATATAACTAAGGGATATTATAAAATAGTCTCTATTGCTGATTATAATGCATCTACATCTATAGTTTGTGGAGAAGGGTTTACACAAGTTTATATTTCATCATGTACATTAAGAGTAATTGTAACTACTATTCCTAGTCAAAGTATATATGAAAACGAAACTGTAAATATAATTGCATCTATAACCTATGAAAATGGAACTGACGTTAAGTTTGGAACGTTTAATGCTGTAATTATTCCTTCCTTTATGAAGGGCGAGTTTGATGTATTAGACTTGGAATTTTCTACTCCCTTATATTATAATCATGGAGATTGGATAGGTAATATTACTACACCTTGTGAAAAGTCTAATCCTTTAGGTCTTTCTGCAGAAGGACTTAGTGGGGAGTGGTATATTTATGTCTACGGCACTTCGTATGATGGAATTCCAATATCTTTTCCAGCAACATTAAGCTATTCATCGCTTAATATAATTCCAAGTAAACCAAATACCAAATTTGTATTAATACCTTATGTATACGTTAGAAACTTTAATGGTACAGTAGCAAATAATTTGTTTGTATGCAATGCTACCATTATTAATCATAATGCCACCTTTATCAACTCTATAATAAGAAATTTAACCGTAATAAATGGTTCTGTGTACTTAGTTAATAGTCATGTGTGCTCTTATAAAGTAGTTAATGGGACCTTGGTAACAAACACTACTGTGCAGAAGAGTTGCAATAAAGAATCTAGGATCTTTAACGAAAATCCTAATGTGATAATAATACTTTTGGTTGTACTTTTGGTCTTAGATCTATCTATAATAAAGAAATTTAGAGAAAAGTGAAACTAATTTCTTTATTTTATACCAGTTATTAAGCCTACCCACTGACTATTATCGTACATTATATATTGTATACTTATCTTAAGTTTTTTAACGCTCATTTTAGTTTTTACTTTTATATTATATACAAAATAGTATATATTACCGTCAGTCTCAACTTCAGCCTTCTTTGGGAACTCAACTTCATAACCGTACTGTTCTGCTAGATCTTGAATCTTAGTTGTAAACCTCATTATTATATCTTTAACAGACTCACCGTAAATTGGTTCAAAACTTAACGCTCTAAGCTCTTCTTTGAACGCGCCAATACTCTCATTACTTCTTACTTTTCGTTGTTTTATGGTCTCTTTTGTTTTCACAAATATTTTTGAGGTAATAATAACTTAAAAATACTTCTATAATCATGGAGTCATATATAACTTCCTTGCTGTCTTATAAGTGTATATATGTAATTAATGTCTTTTGAAAATTCGTTATTAATTTCGTTCTTAATCGCTTTTCTTCCATCATCTAAGACTTTTTTAATACTATCTTCAATGCTATTTGAAATTACGAGTGAATCAAAATAAAGAGTCCTTTCAGACGATAATAAATACAGCATGTCTTGAATATTATCTAAGAATTCCTCAAGTTTTCCCACTAACGTTATTCCTCTTATTGTATTTTCCACTTTTATAGCCTTAAGCCAATTTATTTCCTTTTTTAATTCTTCAAAAAATTCGCTATTATATGCTAATTCTTCAATAGTACTTATTATGTCTGCCTTTTGGTCTCTAATCCTTTTTTCAAAAAGATCTTGAATAAATGGCTCAAAATCCTGGTTAATGCTTACATCAAAGGTCATCATAGGGCATGGAGATATATTTTCATTATTACAAGTTTCTTCTATTTTTCCATATACTGTTTTTAACTCATCCTCTAGTCTTTTCTTTTCAAGATTAGTTTTAAGCAGTCTGAATGAGGTTCCTAAAATTGAATATATATCCAAGGTTATTAAAAGCTGCACAGCTTCGTTATATTCTGGAGAGGCTATTTTGGGGAAATACTTCTTCTTTTTAAGATATAAAACTGGCCAGCTTTTTAGCTCTCTGATTATTGGAGTTTTTGCATAGTATAATTTCATAAAATATCCGCCGTTCAAAATTTTATAGACATAAATTGCTTTTTCTTTATCTATACCATTTTTTATTGCTAGGGCTATATAGTCCATCACTTAAAGCCTACATAGTTTCATAATAACCTTAAATTTAAAAAATTAATCCTAATAAAAGTTATAACACAAATAAAAACTTATACTTAATTTTAATTCACTCAATATATCCTTTAGCTATAAGTAATTCTGCAATTAAAATTCCTCCTCCAGCTGCTCCTCTAATTGTGTTATGAATCAGTGAAACCATTCTTATTGTTCTATTACTTATTTGCTTTAATCTCCCAACAACTACGCTCATTCCTGGAGGGTCTCCAGCCCATCTATCAAAATATACTTGTGGTCTAGTATCTTCGTTCCTTACTATTATTGGTTTTTCTGGTGCTGTAGGTAACTTTAGATCTTGAGGTTCGCCTCTAAAATTCTCTAAAGTTTCCCTTATTTTCTCTACGTTAACATCCTCTTTGAAAGTAACGTATGAGACTTCATAATGGCCATGAATTGTTGCTATTCTATGAGTAGTCGCATCCAAAGCAACTTCTTCTAAAGGCGGATCATTTACGTTTCTTTTTACTTCGCTAAATATCCTAGTAATTTCCTTTATCGTTTTTGCGTCGTATTTGTCTCCTAAAGGTAATATATTATCTACGACATCAAGCGAAGGAATTCCGGGATATCCTGCTCCTGATAATGACTGTATTGTTGTTATATAAGCTCCTGTCATTTTGAAATTCATAAAAATTGGTGCTAGAGGTATTGCTGCACCTTGAGCTGTGCATAATGGAGTAGTTACTATAAAACCTTTCCAGTCTCTTTTCTTTCTCTGTTCATCTATCAAGGAAATAGTATGAGAATTTAACTCTGGAATTAACATTGGTACGTCTGGATCGAATCTATGATCTGGAGAGTTACTAATTACTGGAAAACCTTCTTTTGCTAATTGCTCTTCTATAGGGCCAGCTGCACCTTGAGGTAACGGCGAGAAAACAATATCTACATCATCCATTAATTTTGGATCTGTAGGCTTTACTTCCATATCCGCAACTTCTTTTGGAACTTGTCCTATTGTTTGCCACCTTACAACTTCACCATAAGGTTTACCGACAGATCCTTTTCCTGCTAAATATGCAGGCTTTATATAAGGATGTTGAGATAACATTCTTACGTATTCAATTCCTACTAAGCCCGTGGCCCCTAATATTGCAGCTTTTAGAATCCTTCTCATATTTATCATTAAAACTATGTATATACTGGAATATAAACTTACTTTAATAATATAAGTCTTTCAATTTAGCAAAATTAAATAAAAATAATTATCCTTATCCTAAAAGAACGGCCCCTTTAGAAGAAGATGAAACTAATCTAGCGTATTGTGCAAGCAATCCAGTTTTATATTTAGGTTCTGGCGGTTTCCAATTTTCTAATCTTTCCTTTATTTCCTTGTCACTTAGCTCAACATCTAATTTTCCATTATCCACATCTATCGTTATAATATCTCCATCTTCTACCACAGCTATAGTGCCTCCAACTGCCGCTTCTGGAGCGACATGACCTACCATTATACCTCTAGTAGCTCCCGAGAATCTTCCATCAGTAACTAAAGCTACGCTTTCTCCTAATCCTTGACCAATTATAGCACTAGTAACAGCTAACATCTCTCTCATTCCAGGCCCTCCTTTAGGGCCCTCATATCTTATTATCACAACTTCCTTCTCCTTGATTTGACCATTAAGTACCGCCCTAAATGCTTCCTCTTCGGAGTTAAATACTCTTGCAGGTCCTCTATGATATTTAACTTTACTTGCGGAGGTCTTAATCACTGCTCCTTCTGTAGCCAAATTACCTTTTAATATTCTTATTCCTCCAGTAGGGCTATAGGGATTATTTACGTCTCTTACAATATGAGAATGAGGTACGTCTGGTATTTTGTACTCTTTTAAATTCTGTTCCATCGTCTTTCCAGTTACAGTAATTACGTCTCCATGAAGTAGACCCGCATCGAGTAATTTCTTTAATATTAATGGCACTCCGCCAACTTTATGCAAATCTGCCATTACATACTCTCCTCCAGGCTTCATGTTTACTATTTCAGGAACTTTCTTACTTATCCTATCAAAATCGTCTAAAGTTAAATTAATACCAGCTTCATGTGCTATTGCTAATAAATGCAATACTGCATTAGTAGAACCGCCAGAGGCCATTAGTACAGTTATTGCGTTTTCAAAGGCTTCAAATGTCATTATATCTCTGGGTTTTAATCCTATTTCCATTAAATGAAGTAAAGCTTTACCAGTTTCTTTTGCAAATCTAACTCTCTCCGCATCAACTGCAGGTGGAGACGCACTACCTGGTAAAGCAACTCCTAAAGCTTCTGATATCATTCCCATAGTATTTGCGGTATATAATCCTCCGCAAGTTCCAGGCCCTGGTATGGCGTTCAATTCCATAATTCTCAAATCTTCTGCAGATATCTTTCCAGCAGAATAAGCACCTACTGCTTCATATACATCTCCTATTGCAATTGGTTTTTCTTTATAATTTCCTGGCAAGGTTGTTCCGCCGTACATGTAGATTGATGGTATATTTAACCTAGCCATTGCCATCATTAAGCCTGGCCCAGTTTTATCACACCCCCCTAATGCAACAAAACCATCATACCCGTGAGCGTTTACTGTTAATTCTACAGTATCTGCAATTACTTCTCTGCTAACTAAAGAGTATTTCATTCCTTCACTTCCCATTGCTATTCCGTCTATTACAACTGGAGTAGTAAAAATTCTAGGAGTTCCGCCTGCTTCTCTTACTCCTTCTTTTGCTACATTGGCTAAGGCCAATACGTGGATATTACAAGGACCTGCTTCGTTCCACGCGGCAGCTATCCCTATTAGAGGTTTTGAGATATCATCGTCGTTTAATCCCATTGCTCTTAGAAATGCTCTGTTTGGAGCTTTTTCATAACCGCCATAAACCTTTTCTGATCGAATTTTTTGAATCATATATAGAGAATAAGCAATGATAATTTAAGCTTTGATTATACCATTTTAAAAAGACATTAATGAGTAGAATTCATATAATTTACTATCTCATCTATTATACCTCTAACTTTTTGCAATACTTTAACGTGATTATCTAAAAACTCTTTACCACCCTCAGAGAGTTTATAATATTTTTTACCATCTTTCTCGTATATTTCGAGGATGTCTGAATTAACCATTCTTTTTAGAGTAATATAAATTAAACCGTGGGGCAATTTTTTCCCATGAATCTCCTCAAGTTTTCTTTTAATCTCATAACCGTACATATCCCCATATCGATATATAATATAAGCAATTATAACTTGCAATAAACCTCTAAATACCATCATCTTCGGTTTTTCCTTATACTTCATTAAGTAGAAAGTATTATACTGAACTATAAAATTTTCATTAATTTAAAATCATCCTGACGTGCAATCATCATTATTCAGCAAAGGCCAATTTAATCATCTTTTTAAAACTCCTTATATTCCAGCTATTATTGTTATCTGAGGGTCAGTTACTTCGAACTTCTTCCACGAGTATGCAGTAACTAAATCTAAGATTTTAAAACCGGCTTTCTTAACTAAATTAACTATTTCGTGTAAACTATAGAATCTTTGTGTATATTCTATAGAGCCTATTATTTCTCCCTTTTGATTCATATAAGTTCTCCTTATTTTTAATCTAGAAGTGTATGGATCAAAATAGTTATGATCTTCTACTAAGTAAGGATGAACATACGTATAATAAACTTCTGGTTTATTATAGATAATATAATCTCTATTATCCAGGTTTATTACAGCTATTTTATTTGTAGCCTCTTTTATGGATTTAAGTATCTCTAGATCATCTTCTTCTGAGTAATATCCTAGGCTATTAAAGATATTTATTACTAAATCAAATTTTTCTCCATTAAGTACATCCTTCAAATATCTCATATCTGCTCTATAAAATCTACCGTTGGGAACGTTATTCTTTGCCATTTTTATCATTTTTTCTGAAATATCTACTCCAACAATTTCGTATCCTAATTTGTTAAGAAAATATGAAACTCGGCCTATTCCGCACGGAACATCGAGTACTTTTCTTTCAAGGTTATATCTCTTAGCTAACTCATCAAGCCATTTAGCCCATTTCTCTCCTTCATCCCACAATTTTATCATCTCATTTATATAAAAATCTGATTCGAATATCCCTGGAAATATTTCGCTCATTCTTATAAACCTCAATGATAATTTAGTTGATATGATTCCTATATTATTACCGTTAATAATAGCTTCCTTAGCTCCTCATTCTTCTTTAATATATGTAGTTCAAGTTAACGTTAATAATACTATATATTCATTTACATATAATTTTACAGTTATATGCATTAAAAACAATACTATAGAATTCAATTTAACAATTACTGGTAATAACTATTATAATGTAATGCAGTTTAATGTTAATGAGGACGATCCTTATCCTTTGCCTATAAACTGTGTGGCATTTAACACTACTAACTTGAAATTTATAGGAAATACTACATTAAGTGGAAATTTAACTAAGGAATTTTCGGGTATTTTTAACGCTTTAGGTAAATATAAAGTTCCAGTTACAGTATATTTCCATGATGGGATATTACAACAATTAAATGGAACATATAATGGAGTTTCAGTATATGTTAGTAGGGAATATCCAACTATAATTAGCACTACTCCTTCAAGTGAATCTTTATCAAATTATGTAACTTTAATAATATTTATAGTAGTATTAATTATAGCTATATTTGTATTAATTAAAATTGGTAAAATATAAAAATATATTATTTATCTATCAAGTTTAGTATTTTTATGTTATTGTTTGCTCTATAAAGATATCTATTCCTTCTATCTTTTTTGACAGTTACTAATCCTACTCTCTCTAATAACTCTAGATGGTATTTTACTGTAGAATAATTTAATTCCAGGATTTTAGAAATTTCGTATGCGGTCATTTCTTTCGATTGTAAAAGCTCTAGTATTTTTTTCCTAGTGTCCCAACCTTTATTTTCTATTACTTCATCTAATTTGTATAACATGTGTTTACTTTTGTAACGTATTTCTATTAAGGCTAAACCTTTGAAAACGCGTTAAGTTGCATTTAAACACTTTTTAATGTATATGAAATTCATTAACTTTTTATAAATTGATAAAAATATTCTATATTTTATACATGATATCTGTATATATCTTTTATTATATTAAAAGTAATAAATGCTAATGCTAATATTATTCCTATCATATACAAATATCCATGTAAGCCTATTAATAATAAAAGTAAAATTGAAAAAGGTATAAATGCTCTATTTCCAAATATTTTAAACATTCCTATTCCTATTGCTCCAAGTAAAAATATTGGGCTAATTATAGAAAGAATGAGAAATACTATTAACAGTATAAGTAGTATAATGTTAAAGTTGAAAGTTTGACTGAGCATAATATCTTTCTTGACTTAGAATATTTAAAGATTAGAGAGCAATCTATGAAAGTCCCTATTATGGTCTCTGAAACTGCTAAAGAATCTAGCTTTTCTAACATCTTCTAAATCTATTTTTGTAAATATTCTATCTTCTTCAAATTTTTTGGCTTTTACTTTGATTGTACCTTGAGGAGAAGAAACCATCGAGCCACCCCAAAAATATTCCTCTTCTTGACTTCCCACCGCATTAACAAAAGCTGTCCATATTCCGTACATTAAAGAATGCGCTTTAATTAGAGATTCCCAATTATTTTCTATTAATAAATTTTCTTCTAATCTTCTCATAGGCGAGGAAGCAGGAATAAATACTGCATCTGCTCCCTTTAAGGCAAGCGCTTCTATAGGTTCTGGATGCCAAGCGTCTTCACAAATAACTACACCAAAATTAATTCCTTTATATCTAAATATCTTAATGTCTGATAATGGATCTCCAGGCTGGAAATATCTTCTTTCTTCGAATAAGCCATATGTAGGGAGGTAAAACTTGTAAATATAATCATAGTTGCCTTCAATTGATATAACCGCTGAATTTCTTAAAATACCTGGTCTAACTTCCTTTATTGTCCCAAAAATTGCGCATTTTGAATTATCAACTATCTTAGTAACAGCTTTTTCGGCTTCTTTAAATACTTCATAAACAAGGTCTCTAAGTACATAACCAGTTAATGATAACTCAGGAAAGATAATACAGTCAGCTGAGGATGTTTGTATAATTTCTAAGTGTTTTCCTAAGTTATATTCAACGTCTCCTAACTTAGGTCTTATTTGTGCAAGTTCTATATCCATTCTCTGGGATACCTCCAGTCAGAGTTAATAGCTCTTCCGCTTAATCTAAATATTTCTGGTGGTAATCTTTTATGTTGTGAAGTTTTTACCATTCTATCTATTTTACTAACAATCTCAGCGTCAATCTGAAGTTCTTTAGCTATAGAGTTTATATCCATCATTTTCTCTACTCTAAGGTATAGTACTGCATCTATTATATCATAAGAAACTCCAAGTTCTCCTTCAGCAGTTTGACCTTCCCAAAGCGCTGGAGAACTCGGTTTAGTCACTATATCTTCTGGCAGACCTAAATATCTACCAAGTTCTCTTACTTGAGTTTTATATAGATCTCCTATAGGCAAAATATCAACTCCACCGTCTCCATATTTAGTAAAATAGCCTAATAGTAATTCGCTTTTATCCCCAGTTCCAATTACTAGATAGTTCATTATTTGTGCATATGCATAAAGAAGCACCATTCTGATTCTAGCTTTAATATTACCCAAAACTAACTTGTCATTTGTCTTTATTTCATTTTTAAAAGATTCTAATATTGGATCTATATTTATAATTTTATATTTATTATTTGCTCCTATCATATTTATTATTTTCCTCGCGTCTTCCATATCCTTTTGAGGTGTAGAAGAAGAAGGCATAAGTAAAATGAAGTAATTTTGAGTAGCTTTACTTAGAAGAACGGTAGTTACAGAAGAATCTATTCCACCACTTAAGCCTATAATTCCGCCATTTTTACCACTTTCAGATATATATTCTGAAATTCTTCTAATTATATATTCTGAAATTACACTATAATTAACATCCTTAAGTTCACGAAGTACTGATTGAACACTCATGAGTTAAAGTAGTATTGTACTCGGTAAAATTCCTTATAACCTTATAAGAACTTATGTAGCAATTCGAATAAACTTGTACTGTAAAGGATGTAGAATTTATATATAGTGCGGGATTTTGCGTATATGCAAACACTATGCCAGTAGAATTTGGGGGTATTTCTACTTTAGTAAAATTCCAAACCATATTTATACAATTGGGGATTGAAACTCTGACTAATGTTATATTTACAGTCTCATTTTTAATGTTCTTGACTATAATATAAATCTGATTTATATAAGTAGAATTATGTTCACTTTCGGGAATTATAACATTAATTATCTGTATAGGATCTTGGTCTACATACTGTATGTGAGAAAATTCTCCTGCAGAAACTAGTGAAATTAATAATACAAATAATACGGATAAAATCTCCTTTCTATTTATATTCAAGCTAATTTTTGGAATTTCCATATTATATGGATTAATATTAAAAATTGATAAAAACATTAATTGAGGCCACATTATGAAGTAACTAGTCAACGTTCTCCAACTAAACCACATTATTATTAATGGAAATACCCACAATGTTTCTTTCAATCTATCGAAAAACCTATAGTAAATGTATAAGAGAAATGCTCCAGATAAAGCCATCGCATATGTAAAGAACCAAGGTTCAACACTAAATAATGTAGTAAAATTAAATATTGTAAATCCAGTAAATGCTACTGGAATAGTCTTTTCATCTAATGTAATGATATGTAAAAATGCATAAGGATTCCATAGCAGGAATGGTATATTTACAAATAAAATAGATGTTAAAAATCCTTTAAGAACTTGCAAAAGATCTTTCTTCTTGTAGATTAGGAGGAAAGGGGTTATGAGCCAAGGTATTTGATTAAAAGAATCCGCTAAACCTAGAAAAATTCCAGATTTTTTGCCATTGTACACATAACTTAAGGCAACGAACACTGCCCAAATTGAGCTATTTACTCCTGCAAATGATGGTGCTAGTAGACCGGAAGTTATGAATATGAATATAACTGGTAATGTAGCTATTGGGTCTTCCCTTTTTCTTCCTTGCAAGTATACAATTATGGCTAGGAGATCTTCGAAAATTATGTTCAAAATATTAATGTAATATAATTTTATTTTAAGCCAATCTAAAATTAAATATAAAGGCGTATAAAGTAAAAATGATAAAGGTGGATAAATATAATTACTAGCAATATTACCGTTAAGGAGATAAGTTGGCCCTACATTATGAGGATAATAAGATTGTAAATATGGATTGAGACCATGAATTAAATAATTTATTGCAGTAGATATATATTCCATATCATCAGTTCCATAACCATTAATAAGAAAGAATGAAATTAATGTATAGGTTAATATACTTATAGCCATTATAATGTCATCAACTCTATTTATTTTTCTATTAGGATTTAAAATGTAAGGATTTAAGGCTATTATAAAAATTGTTATTGCAGAAAAGAAACTTAAAGCCAAAACTGCGGCTGTAATTGGATTATTCAAGATATTAATTCTAAATGATATTATAAAGATCGCAGACAATATTGTAGAACCTATTATAATGTATGTTACGAGTCTCCTTGAGTCCATAATCTAATAACTATCATTAAGTTTTTTCATATAAGGTTTTCCATTTTATTATAGAGCTTTCCATTAAATTGCTTGATACTCCTTTAGTGTAGTGATAAGGTTTTTGTATTATTCCAAATAACTTACTATTCAAGGTAGAGCAAATTGAGTATATTAGAGGTATATTCATTGCAAAATAAGCCAATAATTTCATGCTCTCTTATAGACGATAATGGAAACGAGAAGAAAATTTTGGTAATATCTTTAGAGGATAATGGGATTCACGTATATAAGAATATTGAAGAGAAAGATAATCACTATATATTACCACCTATACCTCAAATAGATTTACTCATAAAAGAGGTAATCGATGAAGTTGCAGAAGAATTAAATGTGAAATCTATAGTGTTTAAATTTGGAAATAATGAGGAAGACGAAGAACAGACGGACAAGCTCGTTCTAAGCGAAGAATGGTATAATGCGGAAAAACTAGCTTTGGCTGCATCTAAACATACTGCACTTTTAAGCGACATAGATAGTAAAATCGTTATAGGTATAGTTAAATTCTCAAGCTTTCTTTACGCTGCAACTATACTTAGAAAGGAAGATACTTTTCCCTTAATGCAAATAGTTCTGAAAACAGATAGTGAAATTCCTACATTGAAAATATACAACGAGATGGGTCAGCTTGTAGAGGAGAGGAGAGAAAAAATAGATAATTTTGAGAACTATGTAAGAGCCTTAGTAAATTCTGACGAGGTCGCTATAGTATATAAAGAGTCATTAGAAGAAATTCCTTCTCCTATAGAAGTAACTACTAATAAAGGAGATAAATTATATGTTGGCGTCATTTTTAAGTACTTTATAGGATTTTTACCTTCGACCACTACTAAAGATAGGGAAATTTCAATTCATAATAGAAAGAAATTAGCAAAAATGCTGAGAGCTTTACTATACTTAGATAAAATGGGTAAAAATGGTGGCACTGAAATAATAATCGGGAGAAAAGGCGTTCCTTTAACTAAATTGAGAGAACAGATTAAATTAATTAAAAATAGAGTAGAAAATCTTTTACATAAATTATATAATTTGTCTGAAATAAATTATTATGGTATTAATGAAAGTGTTATAGATGAGCTCATAAAATATGACGAAGAGTTAAGCGATAGTGATCTCTCACTAGGAATTAGAGTTTTGCCGGTGGCTTTTATAGTGACTGCATCAAATAAGCAGGAATTTGATAATCAAATGAATAGAATATTAAATGGTCCTACTTCTGATGGATATGATATCTTAGATGAATATGTTAGGAGGAACGTTTCTTCCTATTTTATAGGCTATTTAATGAGTTTGGAAGAAGCATTAATAATCTACGACGATATAATTAATGAGATGAATAGCCATGGTTAATGAAGTTTACATGATGGTATATTCAATTAAATTTGATAAAGACTGGTGGAAACTAAATCATGAAGCTAGAAAATCAATATTAAGCAAGTCAGAGGAAGTTGTTAATGAATTTAAGAAGGATGTAATATTTATTAAGAAATTCTCTTCACTGTCTCAAGAATCTAACATAATTTATTGGTTATCTTCTTTTAGTACTTCTCCATTTCTTGAGTTTAGGTCGTCTATATTATCAGCATTTGAAGGATACGCTTTAGAGTCAAACTTATTTCTTTCAGTCTTTAAGCCTTCTCCTTATATGAAATCAAATTTCGATCCTAAAACGATTTTAGGAGGAGAGCAATTAAAGTATTTTGTTGCATATCCTATGAAAAAATCTCCTGAATGGTATTTATTGCCTTTTGAAGAGAGAGAAAAAATAATGAAAGAACATATAGATATGGCAATTAAAAATCCAAAAAATAACGGTATTAAATCATATACTACATACTCATTCGGAATAGGAGATTACGAATTTGTAGTAATTTACGAGATTCCAGACTTATTTAATTGGGTAGATGTTGTGGAAAAATTAAGAGAGGCTAAGGCTAGAAAATGGATCGTAAAAGAAGAACCTTTAATTGTAGGAGAGACTAAGGCGTTTGATTTCTTAGCATAAATTGATAGTAAAGTATTCCTATTATAGTTTTAGCGTCTTCAATCTCGTGATTTTTTATCATTTCTAGAATTTCGTCAATATTCTTCTTTTCTATTTCTATAACTTCGTATTCCTCTGGTTTACTTCCTACAAATTTTAATCCTTTAGCTAAAAAGAGGTGCATTAGTTCAGTACTTACACCTGGTGAAGGATAAAAGTCTATAAGGTGAATTAGAGTCTCAGCCTCATATCCTGTTTCTTCAATCAATTCCCTCTTGGCAGTAGTTTCTGGGATTTCACCTTCTTCCATAGTACCGGCAGGTAATTCGTAAATCCACTTACCTATAATTGGTCTGAATTGCTTTTCTAAAATTATTGTATTTTCATCAATAAGCGGTATTATTACTGCAGATCCTCTATGCTTTATATATTCAGTTTCCCTAATTTTTCCATTAGGTAGATCAAATTTATCTAAGTAAACTTCGAATTTTTTACCACTAAACAATTTCATGGTAATCTGAAGTACTTGTTATTTGCAAGATATTTTTCTATCTTTCTATAGATGCTCTCCCAATCTATTTTAAATAATATTATTGCCAAAATAGTCATTACAACTGTAGATATTACTCCAGTTTCAAAAGGGCTTATCCCTATTGCCTCGCTTATTTGAAATATTCCCAAAGCCTCTATAGGTATTTCTATTGAGCTTTTGATAATTTTAGCTAATAATGAAATTTTTAACATTGATATTAAGGAAGTCTTTGTAGTTCCGCCTATAAGATAAACTAAATCATCAAGAGGCAAGAAGGGAAATATAGAGGTAAGAAATAGTATGATATAAAATGATTTTTTACCAGTAAATCTAGAAAAGAAAATTACATTTTTATTACGCTTTAAGCCTTTACGTGCTCCTAAACCTATAAAATACATGAAGCTTTTTGCAACTGCAGCACCAATGCCAGTTAGTATGATTGCCTCAGCTAGATTAATTGGAGTTATTCCGCATTTTAAAAGCAAAGTTGTTGCCACTAAAGTGTATGGAGTTCCAAAGAATGGAGTAGCATTTGTGACAATAGATATCGCAAGAATTATAATTAAGTAAAATATTCTCATTGATGTCACTCTTTCCTTTATTAAATTAATTTTTAATCCGCATAATGACCGATATAAACTTAAGTAAGAAAGTAGTTTTAAGTAATATGTGCTTATTCTGTAAAATTGCAAAAAAGGAAGAATCTGCATATATTGTTTATGAAGACGAATATACTGTGGCTTTTTTAGATAAATTCCCATTAGCGCCTGGCCACACATTAGTAGTTACAAAAGAACACTTTGATGATTTTCTAAATACTAAAAAAGAGTATCTAGAAAAGCTAGCGTTTTCTTCAAATGTAGTTAGCAGGGCAGTAAAAGAGTCAGTTAAATCTTCTGGAATAAGACTTCTAACTAATGTAGGAAAGAGCGCAGGTCAAGTCATATTTCATGTTCATATTCACATAATACCTACCTGGGACGGATCATATCCTGAGGAATTTTCTTATTTCGAGCCTAGGAAAGAGCAACGTAAAGAATATTATGAATTCTTACAAAGAGTTATTAGCCAGAATGTCAAAAATATTTTAAGTTTATAGGTGAGAAATCATTGGGCATAAGGAAAGAGTTGGAATCTCGCTTTGGCGATAACTTTTCTGATAGTTTAGTTGAAAGACTGTCACATACAGTAGATATGGGCTTTGTTCCTGAACTTGTATGGTCAGGAATTAGAATAAATATTATTCCAGACTATGTAGTTTATCCCAAATCTACTGAAGATGTAATAGATTTAGTAAAAATCGCGTTAAAGTACGACGTGCCAATAACTCCTTATGGTAGGGGCACAAATAGATATGGAAACGCAATTCCTGCAGATGGTGGTATCTTAGTAGATTTCTCTAAGATGGATAAAGTTGAAATAGATAAGGCAAATAAAATAGCTATAGTAGAGCCTGGGGCTACTTGGAAGCTTATAGATATAGCAGCACAACAAAAAGGTCTTCAGTTAAGAACTTTTCCGTCTTCATATGATTCAACCGCTGGAGGAGGTATAGCCGGAGACGCTTTAGGAATAGGCTCTTATGAGTATGGATTCATTTGCGATAATATTAGCTTTATTGATATGGTAAATCCAAAGGGAGAATTAGTTCATTTAGAAGGAAAAGATCTGGCAATAGCTTGTGGAGCTGAAGGAACTACGGGAATAATTGTCAAAGCAGGAATTAAATTAAGGCAATTTAGTAATACCGAAGCAATGGTAATCTCTTTTGATGACTTTGATAAGACTTACAATGCAATAGGAGAATTTTATAGAGAAGTAATTCCTGCCTGGCATATACAAGTTAGAGGTCCTGCAATATCTAGTTATATTGCGGAGAAATTCAAAGCATCTTTAGATCCAGGTAAGTGGAACATGGTGATACTATACCCTTCACCTAGATCTTCGATTGTAGAACCTAAATTATATAGAATAGCACAGACCTATGGAGGAAGGATCTTTGAAGGAGAATGGACAGGATGGTGGTCATTTAATCACGGCGTTAATGCAGCTCTAAGAACTAAGGGTTTATTAATCCATCAGCACGGTTTAATACATTATACTAAAATAAAGGAACTAATAGAAGGTCTTGAAAGGAATATAGGTAAGTTAGGTACTCTAACTATAGATAATGGTTTTGACTTAGATATAGATTTAGAGAGAAGAGAAGTTCTTTTAGTCAACGCTTTTACTCAAGCATCATTATCTCCAGTTGATAAGAAAATTATCTATGACTTGGCTAAAAATACTTTGATGATGGACGAATACATAAAAGTAGGAGGATCTATGCTATCTATAGGAATATTTGTTCATAAATATGCCAAGAATAGGTTAAGTGCCATGGGGAGAACTTTTCAAGAACTAGGCGTTGATAGGTACGAGGAAATAAAGAAGTATAAAGAAGAAATGGATCCTAATGAAATATTTAATCCTGGAAAAGTATTTGATCCTAAGCGTAGGGCTAAAGCAGTTCTAGAGATAGTAGGAAAACAGCAAGAGGCCTTAAGGTTTAGGTTTGGAATAGGCTTTGCTAAAGCCTTAATGCCAGGCGGCGAAATAGAAGGTTATAAGGTTGCTAAGCGTTACCTCGATATTTTCGTAGATTATGCGTTAACTTGTATAGATTGTGCAATGTGTGTAACAGTATGTCCGCAGTTTAAACTAGTTCCTCAATGGCCTTATGCTCCTAAAGGAATGTTTGACTTTACTAGAGGAGTAATAAGCTATTATGAGTTACATAATTCAGTTGACATTCCGGATAGCGCAATAGCGGAAATATCTGGATGCCATAAATGCGGATTATGTGATGGTGTTTGTCCTGCTAAAATACCAATATCTACACTTTTAATTAAGCTGAATAGCCTTGTAGCAAAGAAAATTCCAGAAGAGAAAGTTCCAGATACTCCTATTCCAGCTAAATATAATGATATTATTGATGAAAATAGCGAAATAGGGCTATGGCTAGGTAAATATGTAATTGAAAATCCTGCAGTTTTATTCTCATCTTTGGAATTGCTTAAGAAGCTCGGAATAAAAATAAAGTTATTTAATACTTCTAACGATAGCGGATTTTTACAATACATAAGCGGTAATGGAAAGGATCTTACAGAAATGATGAGAAATAATTTAGAGAAAATGAAGAATATATCTGAGCTAATTACGTTAACGCCAGAGGACTATAAAGCGTTCTCTGAGGCCTATAAAGAATATGCGAAATTTGCGGGAGTAAGTATTGAAGCAGAAGCTACTCCTTTAGAGCTAAGACTATTAAAATCTATACAATTCGAAGGGAATGAAGAAATAACTCTCCACGTAGCATGCTTTTCATCGACCTACGCGGATGATGTAATAAAAAGACTTAGAGATAGGGGATTTAAAGTAAGGAAAGTTGAAGGATGTTCTGGTGCTATATTAGAGAAAAATATAGGTAAAAGAGCAGATATGATGGCTAAGGCTTTAGGCGAGAAGTATCAAAATCTGATAACTCTATGCCCATTAGCGGCTGTGAAATTCAGAAGTGTTGGTATAAACGCAAAGACTTTAATAGAATTTATTGCTGAAAAAGCTGGTGTCAATATAACAATAGAAGCTACAGAATATAAAATACCTCAATCTGTAAAAGATAAAATAAGTGAAATAATAAATAATGAAATTATTACTTCTTTAACTAAAAGGATTCAAATTCTTGCGGATACAGTATCTTTTGTATCTTCTGGAGAAGTAGAATATAAGAAAATAATAGAACCAGTAATTACAGAGGCTATAGATGAAGCTGGTAATAATATTCTTAAAAAAATTAGAGAAATTATAGATAACGAAACTTCTGGTAAATCCGAAGCAGAGAAAATTGTTATAAAATCTGCATTCATAAAAGAGCTGTCTGCAATTATAATGTCTCTTACTCTTCAGCCTATAGTAGAGTTAATAATTAAGCAAGTAAAATCCAGTACTACAGAGGATTTCGATCAAAGAATTATGGCTAACGCCATTCTAGAATTATTAAGAGAGAAAGAGGACTTACTAAATAAGTCTATAGTAAACTTGTGAGACTTTAGCTTAAAATTTTTGTACGTAAGATTCTTTTATGCCAAAAATTTATTTGGGTACTGCCGGCATTCCTTTATCGGCCAAAGGTAAAAGTACGATTGAAGGTGTAAAGAAAGTAAAAGAGTTGGGTCTCAATGCCATGGAAGTAGAATTTGTACAAGGAGTAAAGATGAGTATTGAAAAAGCTAAAGAATTAGGTGAAGTTGCAAAAACTATAGGAGTAAGATTATCAGTACATGCTCCATATTATATAAATTTATGCTCAGAGGAAAAAGAAAAAATAGAAGCATCTAAAAATAGAATATTGGAAACTGCAACTAGAGCTGAAGCTATGGGAGCAGACGCTATAGCAATACATGTAGCATTTTATGGAAAAAAATCTAAGAGAGAAGAATGCTTAGATGAAGTTAAATCTGGTCTAGGAGAGATTTTAGATAAATCTAAGGAACTAGGAATAGTAAATGTAAAGTTTGGAATAGAAACAATGGCTAAAGAAACTGCAATAGGAACTTTAGACGAAGTTATTTTACTATCAAAGGAACTTGATAGACAGATAATTCCATATATAGATTGGGCTCATACTTTTGCCAGACAAGGAGGGCAGATAGATTATGGAGAAATTCTAGATAGACTAACTAAGGAACTAGGTTTAACTCATATAAATTCCCATTTTGAAGGACTAGAAATAAGAAATGGCAAATATGTCGATATACATAGATCCATAGTCTATAATACTCCGCCTTTTGAGCCTTTAGCAAGGGAAATTCTGAAAAGAGATATTTCAATAACATTAATTTGCGAAAGTCCAGAGCTCGAAAACGATGCATTAAGAATGAAAAAGATATTAGAAGATCTTGGATATAAATTCGGTGAATAAAATTGTTTTTAGTTGCTTCAGATTACGATAGAACATTAGCTAGCGAGAAGAATGATTTTGTAATTTCAGACGAAGTTAAAGAGAAAGTTAATGAATTTTCAAAAAAATATCCATTCGTAGTAGTAACCGGCAGAGAAAGGAAATTCATTAAGGTTTTAGCTAAAGGGTTAAATCCTACAGCCTGGGTTTTAGAGAATGGTCCTCTTTTGCTTATAGGAGAAAAAGAGATACATTTAGTAGATGAAGACTGGTTTGAAATAAGACAAAGTATAGTTGAAAAATTGGAAAAATTAGGCTTAAGATATTCCGTCGGCGAGATAATTATTTATCTTGATAATGTAGGAAACTTTAGTAATAAATTAAGATTTGATTGTGCTAGAGTGGAGTGGAATAGAAACGATGCTATGATAATGCCTAAAAATATGGATAAAGGTAAAGGCCTACTAGAACTTGTAAAAATTCTAAATTTTAAAGGCAAAATTATAGCTATTGGAGACAGTCAGAACGATATTCCACTATTTAAAGTAGCAGATTATAAGGTAGCTGTAGCTAATGCTCTAGATGAAGTAAAAAAGATTGCTGATTTAGTTCTAAATGAGGAGAATGGTAAAGGAGTGATCTCATTACTTGAAATGATAGAATCAGGCAATCTTTTTAAAAAGATAGATATCAACTAAAAATTTATGAATATTGTTTTTATGCCATGGATAGTAATATCCTATTTCAAAGTTAGTAGTTATTACTTCGCTTGAAAATCCTTTTTTTCTGGCAATATTTTTAATTATTTCCTCAGATTTCTCATTACTTTTATGAATAGAGTATACAACGTCATTTGATAAATCTAACGCTGAGTTTAGAAAAATTAGATCATAACCTTTTCTCTTAACTCCGAAGGGTGGATTCTCAATTATAGTATCAAATTTTGACTGAGAGTGAAAATACTCAACATCTGCGTTAATGAAGTCTGCGTCTATTCCTAGTTCTTTAAAGACTTTTTTAGCTAACGTAATGCTTTCATTATCGATCTCTATACAGGCACAATAAGCTCCTAGAAAACTTGCAGCTGCACAAAATCTTCCTGTGCCACAACCTAGATCTGCCACTCTTTTTCCTTTAATTTCTCCTCTGAGAAACGCTAGCCATACGATGTCAGCAACGACTTCTGGCGGAGTTAAATACTGCTCTAAGAAAATTTTGGGATTAGGGTGTGGAGGGATTTTACTTACTAATAGTTCAACTTCTCTTTTATTAATTTTACTGCTTGTAATAGATTATTCACCTTATTTTCCTTAATTTCTGGATAATAATTAAATCTGTCTAACAGTATTGCATCTAGATAGGCCCTTCTAGCACCTACTACATCTATTTCATAAACATCTCCTATATGAATTCCATCTCCGCCAGCCATTCTTTTTGCATAGTAGAAAATTTTTGGGTGAGGCTTCATTAATCCTAAATCGCAAGATGCTACTATTCCATCAAGGTATTTTATTAAATTGAGCTCTCTAATTATTTTATGTATACTTGACGTAGCGTTGCTTACTAATATCACTTTTAATCCCATTTTTTTAACTTCCTCCAAAAAAGGTATTGCGTCGTCGAATAATTCATATTTATTTGAAAGATAAGATCTACTTTCTAAATCCTTAATAATCTTATCACTAGCTACTAATCCTAATCTATAAAATAAATCTCTAAAATCAATGTTTGATAGCCCTCCTACTTCAGGATGCGGAAAATGATGGTTACCTAATTGTTGCATTAACGCTCTAAACACTTCCCTCTCATCTACATCGAAGCCTTTTTCTCTAATAGCGTTAGTTACGGCTTCATAATATCTGGGTGTGAATTTTACTAGCGTTTCTCCCATATCAACAAAAATAGCCTTCATTCATTAATTTTTCCTTTCTTTCTTATTAAAAAGCTTGGAGGCTTTATTCTCTCCGATTTACAAATTGGGCATTTACTAGGTTTTTTAGGAATTTCTAATTTAAATACATACCCACAGTCTTCACATTCAGGAGGAAACATAATTATAATGTAATCCTTTCTTTTAGATGATTTAGCTAAATGATATATATGAGAATAAACTTCTTTCTCCTTTTTTATTCCTAGAATCTTCATTATTTGCTTAGCCGTAAGGGGCTCATCTGCATACATTAAAAGGTAAAAAATCTTCTCTCTAGTAGTTAAAAAATCGTACTCCATTAAGTTATCTCTCTAATTCTTGCTTATAAGTAATTCTGAATACATTTCATCTACCCTTCTAACGATGTCTTCATTTTTAGCCCCATTAATCATTGCAAGTATTGAAGCTCCTCCTGCTCCTACACCTTCTTTTACATATCCTTCTTCATAGACTCTTATCCCTTTATGTTTTGATATGGAGAAATCTAAATCTGCATAAATTAGAGCTACACCGACTTGCTTAGCTAATGAAATTATATCTGAGCATTTATCCTTAACTATCCATTTAGTAGTTCCTATTGCGATATCTTTTAATTTTTCTTTATTAAACTCCTTTATTATTGCAGCAGCTGCGGTCATCTGAGTACCTCCTGCTAATAAGATCTTTCCTTTGAATCCTAGAGAAATTCCTGCAACCGATATTAACATTGGGTCAGCTAATTTTGAAATCTTTTCTAGCGTATTGCTAGGGAGGTTCTTGAGAGCATCTAAAACTACTTTCCTCTTTAATTCTTTAGGATTATTAGGTGATGCTGAACTTACTTTATCTATTGCGTCATATCCTAACCCTTGTAGTACAGCCATGGCAGTAGTAGTCCCGGCAGGAATTGATTCACCAATGACTAAAAGGTCAAAAGTATTAGATAATTCTTCTCCTAAAAGAGTAGAATTTTCAATTATTCTTTCTGTTGTCTCTAAATCTAGCGAGTATTTTCTGATATCTCCTCCAGGTTTTCCTCCTACATCTATAAAGGGTATTTTTGGTAGAATTCTGCTTCCTGCGTTTACAACTAGTTTAGTCACTCTAGTTAAAGATAAAGAAGCTCTGGTTACTAAAGCGGGTGTTGGAATTCCGTCAGGAGTAATAGGCACTGTATTTATTACCTTACATTTTCCAAGAACTAAAAATTCCGCATCTGCAGCAGGTGTAAAGTGAGTTAGCTCAGGAGAAGCACCCGCGACTGTAATGCCGGGTATTAGGCTTACATCAGTAGTTGCTATTACAAGAATAAATGGATAATTCTTTGCTGTTTTAAGATTCTCAATAAAGCTTCCTAATACTTCCTTTATCATGTAACTCTATATATTCTGATGAATAAAATTTTTACGTGTTTTGGGAAGCTTATAGAAAGATAGAGAAAGGTACAGAAGTATCTTTAGAAGAATTTAGATCTAATGGCGAATTAAAATCTGAGGTGAAAGAAGGTATTATAGAGTTATATAAAGAAGTATTAAGCGAGGCTAGAAGACTTATTAATGAGCCAGATGATGAAAAATTGTTTTTAGAATTATTTAGAAGAAATATTATAGATTCTTATCTTTTACAGGAATTAATTGATATTATGAATATAATAAAGAATTTACATAAAACTGATGATGACGTGATATATGGTTTACTTGTAAGGATTATGGAGGACTTAGAAGAATTGTTTTATTCGGTAAAAAAGTTTTTAAATTAGTTTTCGCAATCGAACATGTGTTCGGGATATGGCAGATTACGCTGAGTTAATAAAGAGAATTAAAGAACTAAAAAGAGAAAAGAATGCAATTATTTTAGGGCATAATTATATGGGCTATGCCGTTCGGTTAGTTTCAGATTTTACGGGAGATTCTTACGATCTAGCAGTAAAGGCTATGAAGACTAATGCCGACATTATAGTGTTTGCTGGAGTATATTTCATGGCAGAACAAGCTGTAGCTTTAAATCAAGACTGTAACGCTTCTACGTAACTACTCGTTATTTTTAATCTAAATATCGTTTTGATTAAGTAATGTTTATATAGTATTACCGAAGTAGTTTTTATTAATGATCCCCCTAACTGATGACTGCTCACGAGGGTGGGAGTGATAAAAGTGTGGATGGGAGGGTAGTGGCGTTCAGTAATAAATCTTTTGCTCAAACTTCAAGCATAGTATTAGCTAACATTGCCACGTGGATCCTTTCAACCCACGTGGCGATTCGGGGGAGGGCTTACCTATTTAGGCTCATAAGGCTTATTATTATACCAAACACTCCAAACAACCATTGCCAACTTCCTAGCCAAAGCAACATACAACTTCTTAC
>Ga0208549_100023_pt1 | contig 87435 bp, 86 predicted proteins | sample BED_host_MetaG_FD_187135 | JGI IMG/M metagenome (GOLD analysis project Ga0208549, IMG submission 187135) | Hot spring microbial mat communities from Yellowstone National Park, Wyoming, USA - BED_host_MetaG (SPAdes) (version 2) | ecosystem: Environmental > Aquatic > Thermal springs > Hot (42-90C)... | reverse complement strand
AATAAAGCACAAAAGAAGGCAATAATAGCTGTTGCAAGGAAGATAGTAGTTTATGCATACTGGATTCTCAAGAAGAATGTAACCTACAAAGAGCTTATCCTTGGCCGAAATTAGAGGTAGCATCCCCGGCGAATGAGCAAGGAAGCCATTTCTAAGGATGAATGAGGAAAGTGGGAGAGATACCCGAATGGTTGATTACTGGCTTCTTGAGGTGGTGATAAAGGTAAATTAATAAAGCTCATCATGGTTGAATTTTGGGTTTCTTCTTTGTCTTTTACCGCTTGGCAAACTATCACTGCTAGCTATAGGCGCAGGACTGTTTATCACAAATATAGGTGTACCAATCTACAACATTAATCAGGTCAGTCTCAGGCAGATAATAACTCCTCAAAGGTTGCGGGGGAGAATGAATGCTACAATGAGGACGATAGTCTGGGGGACTATACCGCTTGGTTCGTTCATAGGAGGTGCCTTGACCACGCTAATAGGAATAATTCCTACGCTGACCGTTTCAGCAATACTATCAGGCCTGGCCTTTCTCTGGATAGTTTTAGGGCCTACAATATCACTGCAAAAGCAGCCTGAGGCTGCCAACGACTGAAGGAGGGTATCTGCTTTTATCTCCATGCTTGATTCTAAATCGGGGGGATAGGCTCTGCTGATAGACGAACTCCCTATACCTGAGGAGCTGAAGGAATCTCTGTCTGAAGAGGGCTACAAGGAGCTCTACCCTACTCAGGCCAAAGCAATAGAAGCCGGGTTATTTGACGGAGAGAACATACTGCTTTCCACGCCTACAGCCAGCGGCAAAACTCTTGTGGCAATACTCGCTGCTGGAAGAGTTCTGGCTGAAAAAGGGCTCAGGGTTGCTTATCTTGCCCCTCTAAGAGCTCTGGCATATGAAAAATACGAGGACTTCCATGTACTGAGCGCTCTTAAAATACTTGGCAAGAAAAAGCCAGTCGTTAAAGTCTCTACTGGCGATTACGATTCTTCAGGAGAAGAGCTGATGGACGCAGATGTATTAGTGCTGACAAACGAAAAGTTCGATTCCCTGACACGCCAGAGACCTTCATGGGTAAAGAGGTTTGGTTTATTCATCATAGACGAAGTGCATCTGCTCGGGGATAGAGAAAGGGGAGCGACTTTGGAGATAGTGCTGAGCAAGATAAAATCTCTCAACAGCAATGCCCAGATACTAGCTCTTTCAGCAACCGTGAAGAATGGTAAGCAGATTGCAGAATGGCTGAAGGCAAAGCTTGTCGATATGAAATGGAGGCCTGTTCCCCTCAAGGAGGGCGTTGCTCTGAATTCAAAGATATATTTCAACGATGGATCTGTTGATGAACTACAGCATGGATATGGCGATTCCCCCATAGGTATTGCCTTAGACTCGGTTAAGAAAGGAGGTCAGGCACTTGTCTTTGCAGATACGAGAAAGAGGGCTGTTAAGATGGCTCTTAATGCTTCAACACTAACAGGTAAATTGCTGGCATTTGATGAAGCTGCAGAGCTAAGGTCAATCGCATCTGATATTCTCAACAGTGCTGAAGAAACAGAGATAAGTAGGATGCTTGCTGAATGTGTAAGAAACGGAGTAGCATTTCATCACGCAGGCCTGGCAGCACAGCACAGAAGAATAATAGAGAAGGAATTCAAAAGCGGCAAAATAAAGATGCTGTTCGCAACCCCTACCTTGGCAAGCGGCATAAACCTCCCCGCAAGAAGAGTCATTGTCTCCAGCCTGAACAGATATGATTCTGGCTCTGGAATGAACCTTCCTCTTGAGGTTATGGACTACAAGCAGATGTCTGGAAGGGCTGGCAGGCCAAAATACGATAAATTCGGAGAGGCAGTAATCCTGGCAAGAGATGAAGAGGAGATGGAGATGTTGTTTGACCTTTACATAAAGGGAGAACCTGAAATGATCAGGTCCCAGCTTCTTTCGTTCAGCACTTTCAGGAAACATGCCCTTGGCATTATCGCTTCTTCTTCATCAATCACTGAGAAGGAAGTTTCGCACTTCTTCTCAAATACTCTTCTCGCAGTTCAGGCAGGAGAGCAGGCTGTTATGGAAAGGTTGGACAGGTCATTAACTTATCTTTTGAAAAACGAGCTGATAACCAAGGAAGGAAATGTTCTGAAAGCTACAAGGCTCGGAAAGAGGATAGCTACACTCTATATAGACCCGGAGACAGGCCTCAGGTTTGCTAGGTTTGCACAAAAGGTGGGAGATACTGACGAAGACCTCACACCCGGATACCTGGAAGTAGTGGTATCATCTCCAGACTTTGCTCCAAAGATGGGTCTGAGAGCAAAGGATGAAAGCGAAGCAGAAGCATTTCTTGAAGTGAACGGAAGCAGACTTCTACTGGCTTCAGAGGAAGAATGGGAAGGGAGAAGCGAATGGATGAGGAGCCTGCTGGTAATGTATTCCTGGATAAACGAAATGAGCGATGAGCAGATTCTTGAAAGGTTTGGGGTTGAGCCAGGAGACCTTCATAGAGCAGTGGAGGTTGCAGAATGGCTCACCTACAGCTTCAGGGAGCTTGCTTGGCTTCTTGGCTTGAAGAAGACAGCCAGAATTCTTGACCAGCTCAGGCTGAGGATAGCTATGGGAATAAAGCCTGAACTATTGCCTCTGGTATCTCTCGAAGGAATTGGCAGGGTAAGGGCAAGAAGCCTCTTCAATGCTGGTTTCAGAAGCATCAGCAGCATAGCTGCTGCTTCAGAAAGGGAGCTGAGTAAGGTTCCAAAGATTGGCGATACCATAGCTTCAAGAATAAAGAGACAGGCCTCAGAGTTAGTTTCAAGAGTGAGTTAATAGACCTATGCCTGATAAATTAGTCTTCATGCATAGGAAAAAGGATTTTATCCTTAAAGTCTGTAAAAATACTTTCATACTTGATGGTAAGGCTGTCAATCCAGAATCGGATTACATCTTTGCAGATACAGTGAATGACGAAGCGGTTGAATTCGATAATTCGAGTCTTGAGGATATAGTCACCTTGATGGAAGACAGAGGCGACTACTGCATGGCTGGCATTAAAGACGGAAAATCGTTCGGCCTTACGGACATGTTTGGAAGCAGACCTATTTTCTTTTCAGCTGATAATGCAACTCTGACAAACAGGGTTGCTCTCCTAAATGAGGGAGAAAGCATAAACATTCTGCCAAGCTCAACAATTGCAACATGTGATGAGGGAAAATTTGCTGTGAACCAGTTTGTAAGGAGGCCTGAATTCCAAGGAGGACTTGGAGATGCGCTGAAGCTGTCCGTAAGTGAAAGGGTCTCCAAAAACGACAAAGTGGCTGTTTCTTTCTCAGGCGGCCTTGACAGTTCCCTGATAGCATACCTTGCAAAGCCGAAGGCGAAAATCGCTCTTTTTACTCTGGTAACAGAAGATGAAAGAGATGATATGGCTGAAAAAAGCTCTGAGCTTTTGGATATTGAGCTTCACTATGTATCAGCTGACGAGAATATAATTAAGGAAACTTACAAAGCAAGTAGCTCTTCTATACTTTGGAAGAGCCCTATGGATTACGCTTTAGGCTTGGGCTTCCAGCTGGTGGCAAAAAAAGCAAGCGAAGAAGGATATAGCTTGCTCATGGCCGGACAAGGGGCTGATGAACTGTTTGGGGGGTACAGTAAATACATGCGAATGGAGAATTCAAGCCTGTCTATTGCGTTGAAAAATGATGCTGAAAGGCTATACATTGGGGCTGCAAGGGATGCAGAAGCGATAAGGGACGGAGGATGCACTCCATCATTTCCCTTTATGGATGAAAGAGTCGGGATACTTGCTGAAAGGCTACCACTTACCATGAAAGTAAGGAATGGGCAAAGAAAAGTTGCACTAAGAAAATCTGCTCAACAGCTCGGTCTGCCTGAAAAGATTTTTGACGCTCCTAAGAAGGCCTTTCAATACTCCAGCGGGATGCAGAAGCTAGTCGAAAAGGTATTCTTCTGAACTTAGTCCTTCAAAAATTTAGCATAATGCTCTCTCAGCTTTGCAACCTTTGGGGCTATTACCAGCCTGCAGTATGGCTTGTTTCCATTCCTTTTGAAGTATTCTTTATGATACTCCTCAGCAGGATAGAACGCTTCAAAGGGCACTATCTCTGTGACTATTCTTTTTCGCCATACGGAAGTCTCCATTTCTTTCATAATCCTTTCTGAAGCCTCCTTTTGTTCAAGGGATGTGTAAAGTATTATTGACCTGTATTGAGTGCCAACATCATCCCCCTGCCTGTTTGGGGTTGTAGGGTCGTGTGTCGTGAAAAATATTCTTAATATATCATCTAGTGAGATAAGCTCGTCGTCAAAAATTACCCTTACCACTTCTGCATGGCCAGTGGTATCTGTGCAAACCTGCTCATATGTAGGGTTCGGTACTCTCCCGCCAGAATAGCCTGGCTGCACGCTCTTTACTCCTTTAAGCTCAGAGAATATTGCTTCTGTACACCAGAAGCATCCCCCTCCCAGATAGACAGTCTTCTCCATCTCTGTTCTCACGCTACTTATAGCAAACATATTTTTCTGTATATTAACCTTTTATGGCTCTAATGCCTTTTGCTTTTCTTCACCATCGCCGCCAGAATAAGGAGATGTAATAACCCTGACTATCTTCTCAGCCCTTGCCCTGCCCACTCCTTCCACAGAAGCAAGCTGTGATGATGATGCGTTCATTATCTTCCTTACTGTAGAGAAAGAAACGAGCAATCTTCTGGCTAGATTCTGGCCTATTCCTGGCAACGACATGACAACAGTCATCTGCTGTTCTTGCAGCGTATTCCCTTTGGGCCTGCTCTGGTACATTGTGAACCACTTTTCGGGTTTGGACCTTGCAAGTCTCCTTGCCATAGCTTCGAGCGCTATTGCTGTTTCCCTTGGAGAAGGAGTAAAGATTGTCTTTGTATTGAAATCAAGCATGACTGAAGAAAGTGCGCCATAGTAGCTCTTTATGTTGTAAGCTATGCTTGCTATTTCTGCAGGGTCTCCTTCCACTATCAGAATATGGTTTGAATACACTCTGCCCAGCTCGGATACCTGTTTGAACAGCCTCCCGTCATATAGTGAAGTTACAAAATCTCTTACACTCTTTCTTTCCACAGCAGTGCTCGGAGAGACTATGTAATCACCGGCAGGCAGCATAGCGAATTTAGTGATAACGCCAAGAAGTGCAAGCTCCTGAGGCACTCCGCTTGCCCTTTCCCTTTCGTCGCAGACTATCATCACTTTTTCTGACAATTGCCCCGGCCTATCTATTCAAAGCCGATATTATAGATTTGAGCTCTTTCTGAAGTACGTTAAGCTGTGGCTGTGGAATGTTATGTTCATTTGCCCATTTTTCCAGACCTTTCTTTGATATTATTATCAGCTGGTATCCCAAGAGGTTTGCTGCAAAGCTGGATGATGAGACATGAAGCTGCGCTGACATAAAAGATACAAAAGACTTTAACTGCTTTGAATCATTCCATATTCTGAGCTTAAGGGGGAAGGGAAGAGAATCGTTCGCAGGTGAAACACTGGTGCCGAGAATTGATGCAACAAGTAGCCTGTCAAAATACCTCAACTGCCTCCATTGCTGAGAACTTTTTATCCTGTGCAGAAGCAGGTTCGCTTCAGCAAGGTATCTGAGAGACCTCGCCCTTGCATCCTTTTCCATTCTTGAGGAGACTATTGCGTTATAGCATGCTGAAAGTTTTTCATCAGGGTCGGCATTGCAGTTCTGAATGTATGACAGAGCCGTCTGAAAATCATTGGTTGATGAAGCAAGTGAAAGTGCTTGGTTGAGGCTGTAGGTGACTTCCCTTGAAGAAATCGCAATGCTTCCGCTTTGTGCAGCAACCTGAGCAGCATTTAACAGGGTTCTCATATCACCTGCTGAAGCATTAACGAGATTTGCTATATCTTCATCTGCTAGAGTCACTCCTTCCGCATCAAGGACGTTTCTCACGTAGAGCTCCATAAGCCTGAACGGTATCCTGACCATTTTAACCATCTTTGCTTTCTTTGAAAGTTTCTTGACTTGCTCTGAATCTTCATCGTTAGCTGTCATGATTACAGGTACTGGCAGACCTTCTAAATTTTCAACAAGGTATTCCAGCCCTCCAAAGTCCGCTCTACCATATAGGCCATCGACTTCGTCAAGAAGGAGCATCCTGTGTTCAGCCAAAAGGCTTGGAGATATTACAGACTGAAGTCTCCTCGATAGCTCTGCTTTGGTTCTTGAATCGCTGGCGTTAAGCTCAAGTAGGGTGAACCCAAATTGCCTCGCAGCCGCATAAGCCATAGTAGTCTTGCCTATGCCAGGTGGACCTACTAGCAACAGAGGTTTCATCCCTATCTTCCAGTTCATCAACCAGTCATACACTAAAGCCCTGGCCTCTTCATTCCCTACCATTGATTCGAGAGAGATCGGTCTGTATTTTTCAGACCACATCATGGCAGTATCCCCTGGAGTATGAAGCCTATCAGGCCAAGGAGCATGCCAAACAGAGCCATTCTTTTAACCATCTTTGCCCTTCTGCTATCCGCAATTATATATGCAGCCAGGAATATGAAGATTGCATCTGTCGCTCCGATAACTGCCAGATAGGCTAGACCAACATTACCCATCAGAGTTGGCACCTGGCTGGTCAATACTGCCATCAGGAATAGCAGACCGCCTAGCACAGATGCTGCTTTTACACCCTTGGTCCTTGCAATACTTTTCACGTTTCTTATGGCATCACCTTCAACATCAGTAATTCCCTTGATAACTTCCCTTCCAACTCCAGCAAGAAATGCTGTCAGCGCCATCATGTCGAGAAGCAGGTTGAGACCCTTGCCAACCAGTATGCCTCCGTAGACGAAAGGTATTGTCATGGAGAGAGCTACAGAAATGTTTCCTAGCAAACCTGTCTCTTTAAGTTTGTAGTTGTAAAGAGTTGATAAAGCTGCGAAGCCAGAGGCTATCAGGAATGTTACTGTACCAGTCATGGTTGAAGATAATAGACCAGCTGCAAGAAACACCAAAGAATACCCCCAGGCGCTTCTTATGCCTATTATCCCAGAGGCTATAGGTCTGTCTGACCTGTTAGCTTTATCAACATCAGCATCGAATATATCGTTTATTATCATCGAAAACGCAGTTATGCAGAAACCTGTTAGAAATCCCAAAAGCGACCTGAAGTTAAGAGGTAGGCTGGACGATGCTACAGCCTCTCCAACAAGCACAGCAAAACCTATCATAATTGAATTGACTGGCCTTATCAGCCTGATGTATTGATATGCTTTCATTCGCACTCAATTCTTGGTGAAGTTCATGCGTGATGCTCTGTAATATATTATCTCTCCCCTTCTCTCTACAACAGCGACTATTGCTTCTTTTCCCATCATGTAGACCCTTTCAAGCATCTTCTGCAGCTCTGAGAGCTTTACCTTTTCACCCTCGTTTATAGGAAGAACTATATACTTGGCTGGAGTGGATGGATAATCCCCCCTTCCATATACCCTAAGGTCAGAGCGGATTCCAAAACCTTCCCTGACAACATAGCCTCTAGTTCTCAGGTCTCTGTATACAAGAAATTTCGTCCATCCTCTCTTATCCTCTGAGAGGCACCTTGAAACCAAGTCCTGAAACGATAACGTTCTATTCTCCATATCATCAACTGTCAGCCAGCCCTGCCTTACCATGTACATTGCTTCGTAGATTCTGAGAGATATATGGTCTGATTCTTCGTCGCCAAGGCCCCTCTTTGTTAGTTCCCCCGTATTATCAGATTTTGCAATCAACACTCTGTATCCCTTTAGCTTTCCCCTAAAAGAAACAGATATCTGCTGCTCCGTTTCTTGAGGTGGTAGACTTTCCTCTGCGGGGTCCATTAACTTTGCTCACTCACACATATCAGGGAGGTTAAATGCTAATTTAACCCTTCACTACCCCGATAGGGGTCATCCTTACAACCTTAGTTGCTAATCCCAGCTTGTGTGTAACTTCAACAACATTATCAACATCCTTGTAGGCGTCTGGCGATTCTTCAAGAACAGTCTCTTTGCTCGATGCCCTTATCATTATACCTTTCTGATGGAGCTCTCCAACCAATTCGTTGTAGACATGCTTTCTTTTTGCTGCAGACCTGCTCATGAATCTCCCAGCTCCATGTGCAGCACTGCCGAAGGTGAGCTCCATGCTTGCTTCGCCTCCTTTCAGTACCCATGAAGCAGTACCCATGCTTCCAGGGATCAGTACTGGCTGGCCAATCTCCCTGTAACTTCTGGGTATATATTGAGAGCCAGCAGGAAAAGCTCTCGTCGCACCTTTCCTGTGAACATAGACCAATCTTTTTACTCCATCAATAATATGCTCTTCTCTTTTCACTATATTATGACATACATCATAGATTAGATGCATGTCAAGCTTCTCTGCATCTGTTCTGAATACTCTCTTGAATGCCTCCCTTATTCTGTGAGTGATAACCTGCCTGTTAGCCCAAGCAAAATTTGCGGCTGAAGCCATTGCTCCAAGATAGTCCTCTGTCTCCTTTGCCTTTACAGGCCCGCACGCCAGCTCTCTGTCAGGTAATCTTATGTCATATCTCTTCATCAGTCCTTCCATGACCCTCAGATAGTCGCTGCATGTCTGGTGTCCGAATCCTCTTGACCCTGTATGAACTAGAGCAAGTATCTGCCCCTCTTGAGTTATACCCATAGCCTTGGCTGCCCTTTCATCATAAATCCTGTCTACTCTTTCTATTTCTACAAAATGGTTTCCGCTGCCGAGTGTTCCTAACTGGTCCGAGCCTCTTTTTCTTGCCGTATGAGAAACCTTTGTAAAATCTGCCCAGCCGAGTCTACCATTCTCCTCTGCATGCTCTACGTCTTCATTCCATCCGTAGCCGTTTTCAACTGCCCAGGATGCTCCTCCCTCTGCCACCACAGAAAGTCCATCAGGAGAAAAGTGAAGTTTCCCTTCGCTGCCAACTCCGCTCGGGATCAGGTTGAACAGCTGCTCCGTAAGTTCGGATAGCTTGGGCCTAACTTCCTGCTCTGTTAAATTTGTCCTTACCAGCCTGACACCGCAGTTTATGTCGTACCCTATTCCTCCAGGAGATATTACGCCTTCTTCAGCGTCTTCAGCAGCAACTCCACCTATGGGAAAACCATAACCTTCGTGAGCATCAGGAAGAGCTATCGAATATTTGTACAGCCCAGGAAGGCTTGCAACGTTTGCAGCCTGAAGAAGTGTCCTATCTTCTTTCATCTTATTCAGTAATGTTTCGTCAGCAAAGACCCTAGCAGGGACTCTCATAGCAGGATTGAACGATTTCGGAATTTCCCATATGTAATCAGAGACCCTTTCCAGCTGAACCGTCAATTTACCAAACTCACCCAGTTCAGACCACCATTTCAGGTTCTGGTCACGGAGAGCCTGACTGGAAGGGTCTTCAACGCAGAAGTTGGCTTGACAAAGTATATTAAAATTGCTAATGGAATTAATCGTGAATCACTATTTCAAGCAAGACATCTTACGTTTCCAGGATATACTTGAATTTCGATACATGCCTTTCTGAATAAACCTCTTGATTAGAGTGGCATATTAAAAACTAACCAGTGAACTTTTTCAGCCCGCAACCAGTCAGAATCGTAACCTGCTTCTTACCGTCAAGTCTTCGCTGCTCATAATACCTTTTCTTGGCTGCATAAGCAACGGCTGATGATGGCTCTACATAGTAGCCTTTTTTTGATAGCTCTCGCCAGGATTCAACTATTTCGTCTTCCCTGATAGCAACGCATTCTGCATCAACTCTTTTGCACTCTCTTTCCATAATATCAAGAAGAGGAGGGGCAGTAGATACCAGGGCATCAGCTACTGTGTTTATTTGTTTGGGAGGACTATAGCTGTCACCTTTCAACCTGTGGTACAGAGGAGAGACCAATTCCGTCTGAGCGCAGACAATCTTCGGGAATGAATTAATCATGCCTGATTCAAGTAAATGCCTGAGGCCAGATAAAAGCCCTAAAAGGATTGTACCGGCTGATACTGGTAAAAAGATGTAGTCTATGTCAAAATTGCCAAGCTGTTCATATAACTCATAGGCTATTGTTCTCATTCCATCATGGAAGTAAGGATGCCAGACATGCCCCACATAAATAGTATCTTCCCTCTCTTTCATAGCTTCTTCAGTAACCTTATCTCTGCCTCCAGCTACTTTTACCAGCGTTGCACCGTAGGCTTCTATCTGTCTTGCTTTGGGTCCGCTAACTCCTTCGGGTGTAAAGACGTAGCATTTCAGTCCAGCTCTTGCAGAATATGCAGCTATGCTGGCCCCAGCATTCCCTGAAGAATCCTCCCTTATTCCCTTTGTCTTGGATAAAATATAGGATATAAGAGTCTGGGAACCTCTGTCCTTGAAAGAAAAAGTAGGGTTCATGTAGTCAAGCTTTAGAAAAGAACCAGATTGTTCCTGAACAAGGGGTGTTATGGTCTCTCCCAATTCAACTATATGGTTTTGGTCTATGTATGGAAAATTTTCGGAATATCTCACAAGCCTGGAGCTTGAATTTTTTATTTTACGAAAAGGGAAATTTATTGATAATTCAAACGGGTTACCACAGCTGCACCTGAAATCTTCATCTCTTTCTCTCGGCTTCCTGCAAACAGAGCAGAATACCTCAATATCTTCCATGGGCGCTGCTATTCATTTTCTGAATATTTACAACTTTCTTACAGTATAATTATTTAACATTAGGAAGTTGAATTTGCCGCTTGAAACCGCAGAACCTTTTTTTATAAATATCCTTCTTTTGATGCTGCAGGGCCAGGAAAGCTTATGTTCAGGTTTGCACACATGTCCGACATACACATAGGAGCCTTTGGGCAGAGAGAATTGAAAGAGCCCCTCCTGAAGGCATTCGAGAATGCTGTAGATTTATGCATCGAGAAAAAAGTGGATTTTATCATCATGGCAGGAGACATTTTTGATTCTAACATACCCGACCTTTCATCGGTCAGACGGGCAGCATCAAAGGTCAGGGAAGCAAAAGAAAAGGGTATCAGGTTCTATGTGGTATATGGTAGTCATGACTTTAGTCCCAATTACTCCTCGATCATAGATGTGCTCGAAAGCGCAGGTCTTTTTACCAGGGTTGACAGGGTCAGCGATTACAATGGTAAAATAAGGCTCACACCTGTAATAGATGCCACAGGCGCCAAGCTGACAGGTCTATCTGGCAAGAAACTGGCATTGGACAGGATAGACTACGAAAGAGTCGACTTCGATTCATTGCAGAACATTGAAGGGTTTAAGGTCTTTATTTTCCACGGAGCTATTGAAGAACTGAAACCTCAAGGGCTAGAAAGAATGGAAGCTATGAGCTCTAGGTTTCTTCCAGAGAATTTTGATTATTATGCTGGAGGGCATGTGCATCAGAGGTCCCTATCTGACCTGCCCGGAAGAAAGAATATTGCTTACCCTGGGCCTCTCTTTGGTGCAGATTACAAGGATTTGGAGAATATTGCTAGAGGCGAAGAAAGGGGGTTCTATCTGGTCGAATTTGATACACAGGTTAGGAACGTTGAATTTATAAAGATAGAGACTGTGAATGTAGAAGAAATTGATTATTCAGCAGAAGGCAAAAGTTCTCTGAAAGCTCAGGATGAACTAAACCATTTGGCTGATGAGATAGATGCCGAAAATAAGATTATACTGCTAAAAGTGCATGGTCAGCTCCTCTCTGGGAAGACGTCAGATATAGACTTCGTCACAGTTAGAAAGGTGCTCAAGGAAAGGGGAGCTATTTACGTTCTGTTAAACTACTCTCAACTTACTTCAAAAGAACAGATAGCTGTACCAGTTCTGGGCAAATCAAGGACACAAACAGAGCAGGAACTGTTCAGGGAGATGGTTTCTAGAGTCAACCTGCCTAACCCTAGGCTTACAGGGGATAGAGGGGTTGCCACATCTCTTGAATTGTTAAGAATCCTGAAGGAGAGAAAGAGAGAGAATGAAGTAAAATCAGAATATGAGGAAAGACTGCTCAAGAGTGCCATGAGTGTTCTTGGCCTGGAGTCATGATATCAATGCTGATAGAGAAGATATCTCTGAAGAACATAAGAAGTTATAACGGTGAAAAAGCAACGGAGGTTGAAATCCCTCCTGGAACTGTACTTTTCGAAGGGGACATAGGTTCCGGGAAGTCCACAATTCTTTACGCAATTGAATTTGCACTGTTCGGATTGGGCGATATGCCTGGAAATTATATACTTAGCGAAGGGGCTGACGAGGGTTTTGTTACATTGTGGTTCAGTGCTGAAGGAAAAAGGTATGAAGTGCACAGAGGGTTGAAGAGAAGGAAGAATGGAGTGAGCCAAGAGGATTGCTATATCGTTGAAGAAGGGAAGCTGGAGAGGCTATCTCCATCCGACCTCAAGGCCAGAATAATAGAAATACTGAGGTTCAACGAACCTTTAAACCCAAGGGCTGGAAGCCTGATATTCAGGTATGCAGTCTTTACTCCTCAAGAACAGATGAAGGAGATAGTCCTCAGAAATGCTGATGAGAGACTCCAGATACTACGAAGAATCTTTGGAGTAGAAGATTACAAGGTTGCAATGGACAATTCCGAGCTTTTGAGGCGCAGATTGAACGAAGAAGCAAGGCTGCAAAAACAGCTCAGTTCAGAACTCGAAGCAAAAGAAAAGATGCTGAAAGACCTGCAGGATGAGATTCTAATTCTGAGTAATAAGATTCCTGAGCTGGAAAAAGAAGAGAGAGATTCAAACACAGCAGTTCAGGAACTACTTGCAAAACAGAAAGAGATGCAGAACGAGAAGGGAAGAGTGCAGGAGATTGCAGGCAAGATTCCTGAGTTAAAAAGAGCTATCGAAAGGCTGGAAGATGATATCGATAGCACCAAGAAAAAGATACAAAAGGTTGAGCAGGATATTGCAGCAAAGGAAAAGCTGATAGAAGAATTCAAGTTGATAAAGCCTCCGTCTGAGCATACTTCGGAAGAACTTGAAGAAATGCTGGAAAAAGTCTCTGAAGAGCTGACAGAACTGATAAGAAAGAGGTCTCTTGTACAGGAAAAGAAGAAAACTACAGAAGAATTGATAGAGAAAGGTATCTGTCCTGTCTGTGGACAAAAGATCGAACCTGCTGGATTCGGCGAGAGGAAGGAACATCTCGCAAACGAACTGACATCTATCGAAAAGGAGCTTCATTCATTGAATTCGAAAAAGGAAGAGCTGAACAGACTGGTCAAGGAGATGAGGGGCTATGAGAGGAAGAAGGGGGATGCTGAAAATGCAGAAAGAGACCTTTCTGAGCTCAAAACTGAACACGAATCTCTTGCCAATAGACTCTCTGAAATGCAGGGGGACTTGGTTCAGGAAAGGAAGAGGTTGTCAGATGCAGAGGAAGAGGCAAGGCAGCTGAGCGAATTATCTAGAGAAATAGCTTCACTGGAAAAACAACTGGAAGAAGCAATAGCAAGAAACAGGAAAGCAGCAAGGCAGCTTGAAGAGGCAAAGACAAAACTTCAGGACAGAAGTGAAAAGGTTGAAGAGCTGACCTTGGAAGTTGAAAGAATGAAAAACGCCAGAGCTAGATTCGAAAACTTTGCAACTCACGTCAATTGGCTGGACGAGTATTTTCAACCTACGCTGGCTATGATAGAAAGGCAGGTTATGGTTGAAATGAATGTGCGATTCAACGAACAATTCCAAAGATTCTTCTCCTCGCTCGTTGAAGAACCTGATGTAAGAGTGAGAGTGAATGAAGAGTTCACACCGATCTTTGAAAGACAGGGATACGAACAGGACTTTGAGGCCTTAAGCGGAGGAGAAAGAACCAGCATAGCTCTTGCATACAGGCTGGCTCTGAATATGATAGTTCAGCAGGAATCAGCCTCTGGTGCGGGAGAGCTGCTAATACTTGATGAGCCAACAGATGGCTTCAGCAAGGAGCAACTCTCCAAGATGCGTGATGTTATCAAGGAATGCAACTGCAGACAGGTCATAATAGTGTCGCATGAAAGAGAGCTTGAATCCATGGCCGAGCACATATTTATTGTGGAGAAGTTAAATGGAACATCGACGCTGAGAAAGGCAGGGTAGACATTTGAGTAGCAACTCAAATCTCCCAGATAAAATCAGGAACTGGATGTATACCAAAGGAATAAAGGGAGAGGTAATCAGAATAGGCGAAGCAGCCACATCTTCTTCTGCAGCTGATTCCTTAGGAGTTACTTTAAACGGGATAGTCAAATCCGTTCTCTTTATGGATGAGAAAGGAAAACCCTTACTTGTTATACTGGGAGGAGAGAATAAGGTCATTCAAACTGAATTTGCCAGGATGATAGGCAGGAAAAAGATAAGATTGGCCACTAGAGATGAAGTTCTTAAGTATACAGGATACCCAGCAGGAGGAGTCCCTCCTCTTGCTCTGCAGGATGATTTAGAAATATATGTTGACAGGAAGATAGCAACAAAGGGGATAGTTCATGCTGGAGGAGGAACAGAACAACACATCTTAAAGATAGATGCTGCGGAACTGGTAAAACTATATTATGATAGATTAATCGATGTACCTGTCAGGCAGATATGAATTCTTTGTTTTAACATTCCTCTTAAAAAGAACCTTTTTATCTTATCAATGGGGTTCTCTTAAGGTGTCTTCCCCACTGCTTGAATCTTTCCTCTTCCCATATATTCCCCCTCTCATGGTAGCCCCTTTCTTCCCAGTATCCATCTTTATACTCCTTCAGTAACTGAATTTCAGTTAACCATTTTGCAGATTTCCAGCCATAGAGATGCGGTATGAACGGTCTTGCCGGGAAGCCCATTTCAATGCTTAACTCTTTGCCATTAAGCCTGATTGCAACTATGGATTCAGGGTCTGTAGCATCCTCGTATGGCACTGGTGTTGTATAGCCATCAAGGGAAACAAACATGACCCAGGAAGTTCCTTCCAGAACTCCTGCTTTGTCAAAAAGCTCTTTCATCGGTATTCCTTCCCAGACCGTTCCCTTTATCGACCAGCTTGTGACACAATGAAAATCCCTCTCAACCTGTTTTGTAGCGAGTTTCTGGAGTTCGGGATAGGAAAGAGAAAGTGCAGACTTGACGTTTCCTGTAACGCTTAGTCTATACGATGATAAATCTACGTCTGGTACACCAAGGCATGCGTAGTAAATAAAATTCTTTATGTACTTCTGCCCTGGTGGAATCTTCCCCTGTTCTAGCTTTTCCTGCTCCATAAGTCAGAAGATGTTTTCACCTGGTATTAATTCTTGCTCTAGAACAGTCTGATGATTAGATGATTCTTAAATGGAATTAGCGGTCAAAACGGTCATCTGTCAATAAGGTCTATAATACTCAATACATTTTGAAAGATATGATAGTAACTTTCATGAGTTTGAGAGAAGAGTAGCTACAATGCTTTCCGCCAGGGTAAAATTGGAATCAGTTGTGCCCAGATTCAACATGTACAAGTAATAGCTTCCAGCAGGCAAGGTAATGTTTAGCTGAACATATTTTGTTTGTCCCGAATAATAGGTGTAGTAACTGGGTGAATGAACATATAATGAATGGAAGAATGCATTGTCTGCTGATGTAGGTATTATGAAGATGCTCATGCCCATTTGTTGAGTTGATTGCTCCAGAAATGATGTATGTTGCATTGATGTCAAAGAAGAATCTCTCCAAAATTCCACATAAACTTTTTTGTGCGTAGTAAGGCGTAAAGCAACCATTAGTATATGGCTTTTTTGGAAAATGTCAACAACTGGGGGTACTGGGCGATGGGGCTGCTGGAAGTTGAACACTATTACGTTTGAAAAGGTTAGTGTTACTAAAATTAGAAATACTGCGATGTACCCTAGAATAAGCAACTTTGTCAATAGATTTCCTCTCTGCTTAATCATAAACCTTCACGAACAAGGAGTCGAACTGACATAATTAAAAGCAAGTACTGAATAATTAGGATACGAAGGATTTAACCATTGATATTCCCAGCATCCATATGCAGGAAAGGAATAAGAATAATCGTATGTGGAAGATGTTTCTTCCGTCGGAGTGCCAGATATAGTATTGCTTCCGAAGCCTATTGTTACTGAAGCTACTATGGCATTCATCGTGGAGACAGATAATGTGTATCCTGGCTGATTATTAACACTTATTGTACTGTAACTAGCAGAATTGTTCCATCAGTTGTGAAATATTACAGACGAGTACCCTGCAGAATTTATTGAGGTTGGCTCATTAACATCTGATTTGGTACCAAGTGATAGCAATAGTGTTGCATATAAATTCCCGGAATGGGCAGTTATTTTGGCAACATATGGCTGTGTGCACGGATTATCCTGCCCATCGCCTCCCACCCACACAGTTACTGCATTGTATATAGTCCATGTATCCAGTTCAAAAACGCCCTCTGCACCTCCGTTTGTTTCATTTATTTTGCTGGCTATTGAATTTGTGTTGCTTATTTCCACCAGCGCTCCTCCATAGTCAGGGTCTCCCGAAACAAACTTGATGCTTGATGTGGTTTGTATTGTTGAAGTGCCTTGTGAAGTACCACCGTAGGGAGAATTAAGCAGTATTATCGGAGTCCATAACTGTTCTGTTGCAACTTGGGAACCTAAGGTACAGACCATATGCGACCCGCACTGTGGGACAACTGATGCTATAAAGCAATCGGGTTGTACTGATGAAGCCACAAAATAGGATGGCTCGGAGAGGAATGCTAGAAGCACTAAAGAGAAAATAATCAGCAGCCTACCTAGAATAATATGGTGCTTTACTATTGATTCCTTTATTTTCACAACTCTATGTGTTATTTTTTTGATATATATTTCGAAATTAAACCATCACATTCTACAGTTGACGAAGGCTACGAGAAGTAGTCCTTTAATCGCATGGTATAATTAACTAGGTGCACGCAAAGCAAACTAACATAAAATTCTTTCATAGAATCTAATCACTAATGAATCTGGTCTTCTTCTTCCTTAAATGTATACTCAGCTGAACACAATAGAATAGTTGATGCATCAAATTCAAGCCGTTAAGGCAAGACAAAGTCGAAATCAACATGTTGATGCATATTTTGGCCAAAATAAAAACTTAATTTTAAATGAAAAATTTATTACTGCACCATCAAAGACCAGTAGCCAAATAGGAATGCGTTTTGAATGAGTTCAGAAAGATTAGAAGGGACGCTCAGAGTCATAATCGGCTGGGAAGAGTTCGGGCAGCTGGCAGAGAGACTGGTCTCCATAATCAAAAAGAACAATGCCAAATTTGACTTCGTTGTGGGAATAGCCAGAGGAGGGGTACCTCTAGCTATGGTCGTGGCAGATAGACTCAAGATACCTATTGACTTCATAAACGTGAAGTCCTACATAAACGAGGGGAAAAGGGGGTCTGTAAAGATTCTAACTACACTACTCTCAGATGCCAAAAACAAGGACGTGCTTCTGGTTGATGACCTTGTGGATGAAGGGGATACGATGCAGAGCCTTGTCAACTATCTGAAAAAGGAATATGACCCCGTAAGGCTAAAGACAGCAGTTCTGTTCAAAAAGCCCTGGAGCAGGTTCTCTCCTGATTATTATGTTGGAACTACTGATGCATGGGTTATATTCCCCTGGGAGCATGGAGAGTTTCTTTACCATGACGGTATTTGACGAAATTGGTTGACTGTCGGGTCAAGTAGATGTGATGCCAAAACGTTTAAGATGCATACCTAACTTAACTGCTTGCAGATGAACGAATACGAAGACGTAAGAAACGACATCTTAAGGTACAGAGAGGTGCTGGAGAGCATGCTTGCTGATGTGTATGCACTCAAGCCTGAGCTGGCACCAAAGCTGCACCATCTGATAACTCTGTGCAACACAGTGTTAAAAATAGTTTCCAGGGACGTGGTTGACTCAGAGTCAAGGCTGCTTCTGGGTAACAGAGTAGAGGACCTTAAGAATCTGACGGAGGAGTTTCTACAGGAGCTATCTGATGCCATGCAGGAAAGAAACAACGATGGTTATATGGACCAGGCAGCAGCCGCATGAAAAAGTCTATATTCTGCCTGTCATCTCAATGAGCCAGCTTTCTAATGAGGACACGCTTGCATCGTAGACCTCTTCTCCTATTATGACTTGCATCTTCTCGAAAATGACCATGTCTGATTCTCTTCTTGCAGTGATCATGACGGTAACTGGCTTGCCGAGCTTCTCAACAATAGTCGGAGTCGAACCTTCAAATGCTATCGATATCTTATTTCCCTCTTCTCTTACATCGTATGTATCTTTTCTTTCTTCCATGTAGTCTTTAAACTCTGCATATGATACTTGGAGTGACATTTTTCTACCTCTATTTAAGAAAATTCGTAAAGAAGCTCGGTAACAGTTTCTCTTGGCAATGATGATACATTCATTGCAGGCCAGATATTTTTATTCTGCTCCGCCAGTCTTTCTTGGAAGCTGGGTTTGTCCTCTCTTCTGTAAAATATCCCTATAGGTATACCTTCAGGGTCGTTCATCGCCTTGTAGGCTTCATGCTCATCGTCTGGCTTGTAGCCTCTATCTTCTAATCTATAGAACAGCTTTTTCACTTCGTCATATATGTTGTGCCAGGTTACGCATGGACTTACAGCGTCTATCAGTGCAAATCCCCTGTGCTTAAGTGCCTCTTGTATCACCCATGAAAAGTGCTTTGGGTCTCCTGAAAAAGTCCTTGCTATGAATGTGCCTCCAGCTCCCAGAATCGTTGGCAACGGCTTCAGAGGGTAGATTATGCTCCCGTCAGGGGAAGTCTTGGTCTTCTGCCCCAGCCTAGATGTAGGAGATAGCTGCCCTGTAGTAAGGCCGTAAATCTCGTTATTCATTACTATGAGCTTGATATCATCGTTTCTCCTTGCTGCATGGACAACATGGTTGAAGCCTATTCCATATTCATCTCCATCTCCTGCTGTGGCTATTACAGTCAATCGGGGGTTGGCAGTCTTTATGCCAACTGCAACAGGCACTGGCCTTCCATGCAGGCCATGGAAGCCATAGGCCTTTATGTAGCCTGGAAGATTCGAAGAGCAGCCTATACCTGATACTATCACCACTTCGTGGGGTTTCTTCCCACTCTTTAACAATGCATCCTTGAGCGCTGCAAGCACTCCAAAGTCTCCGCATCCTGGACACCAGTCAGGCCTTGTGTCACTCTCGTACAGTCTTGGGTCAAGCAAGAGCATGCACCTCCTTTCTTATTCCTAGCACACCTTTCTCTATTTCCAGAGGATAGAAAGGTTCACCGTTGTACTTTCTTATATGGGCAAACATATCTATGCCCAACTCCCTCTTGAGGAGCTTTTCAAACTGACCCGAATAATTTGCTTCGACCATCACCATCTTTCCTGCAGAAGCAAGCATCTTCTTTACTTCTTCAACGTTGATAGGATAAAGGTCTGAAAATTCGAAGGAATTGACGCTGACACCTTCATTCCATAACCTTTCAAGCGCTTCCCTGACAGGATTCGCAGAGGAACCCCATGTCAGTATCGATACATCAGCAACAGAAGGACCTACCAGCTCTGGAGGTCTCATCTCCTTAGCCAGAAGTTCCATCTTCTTCATTCTCTTTTCATGCATCTTTTCTCTTATAGGCAGAAATTCTTTCAGTCCTGCCAATACATCGCTCAGGTCATGCCCCCACTCATCATGCTCGTCTGTCTTTGCAACATACATAGCTCCCTCTGTTCCTGGTATAGTTCTTGGAGATACGTAATCATCTGTAAGTGCAAACCTCTTGAACCATGTGCCGTTGAGTAGCTCTGGGTCTGGCTGTGAAAGTAGCTTTCCTCTATCTATCTTGAAATCGAAATTTATATTTTCTACAGTTGAATAGCCTCCATCCCCTATAGCAAAATCAAGAAGAATTATCACTGGAAGCTGGTACCTTTCGGCAATGTTGAATGCTCTCTCTGCCGTGTTGTATGATTCTTCAGGATTCCTTGGAGCTATTATTGCTCTGGGAAAGTCGTCATGAGATATTCCAAGCATCATGTTTAGGTCTCCCTGAGATGTTTTAGTCGGGAGGCCTGTTGACGGACCTGCCCTCATTACATCAACAACGACAAGTGGAGTTTCCGTCATAGCAGCCTGCCCTATTGCTTCTTGCATAAGGGAAAAGCCGCCTCCGCTTGTTGCGCACATAGCTCTAGCTCCTGCGAACGATGCTCCTATGGTTGCGTTTACAACCGATATCTCATCTTCTCCCAAAAATACAGTAAGACCCAGTTTTCTTGCATGCGCAGTCATCCAGTGCACTATGGGGCTAGCTGGGGACATGGGGTATGCTGCATAGAATCTGCATCCAGCGTTTACAGCGCCTAATGCAATTGCGTAGTCAGCAGTAAGCAGAGGTTTCGCTGAGCTATAATCATAGTCGTATTCCAAAATCCTCCCTCCTTCCTGCATAACCATCTCATATCCATCTTTTGCTGCCTTGACATTATTCTCTGCAACGCTTGGTTCCTTCTTTCCGAACTGGTCAGATATGGACTTGGCTAGTATATTGAAATCTATACCCAGAACCGCTATCAGGGAGCCTAATGCTACAGTATTCTTCATGATTGGTCTTTTATCATACTTAAGGGCAATCTGACCAAGAGGAACTTCATACCTCTTTACCTTCTGATTCAGGTCGTGTATCTTTATTACTGATGGGTCGTATATCACTGCACCTCCTTCGTTCAGGTTCTCATAATGCTGGTCGTATGCCAGCTGAGCGAGGGGTATCAGAAAATCTATTCCGTAGCCGAGAGAATACACTCTTCTGCTTGAAGCGTGTATGTGGAACCAGACATGTCCACCTCTTATCAGCGACTGGTTGCCGTTGTAGGTTGTAACGTAAAGACCGCTCCTTGATAGCACTTTCATTATCATCTCTCCGGCGCTCTGTATACCATCGCCAGCAGCTGCACCTATCCTTATCGTAAAGTCGCAACCCTTCAACTATAATATTTCATCTCTCTTCTGCAATGGTGAGAGAGGATTGTAATATATCTTTCCCGAAATTCTTACCTGTGAATATCTTGCACATTTGCATTCTCATGCGCATAATGGTCCATCTTTTTAAAGGGATAGAGATGAAAAAGATTCAGCAAATGATTTCAATGTTTATACAATTGACAATTTTCTGCTTGCAGTTTGAAAATACATTATGAATGAGGAACTTTTTCATGTAAAAGAGCATTAACGGCATCAAAGCTTATACGTCGCTTTTTAGGAACAGCTAAACAATGATGATTGACGGTTATTTTACGCCTGCCAGTGCTAATTCAATTCTACCCAAGATTATTGATAAGCTGAAAATGTTGGCTGAGATTAGAGGGAGGCTGCAAAACGAGGAAAGAGAACTGAGCGAGGCAGTTGGCTTGGACGAATTCACCAGGCGGAAAAGAAGACTCAACAGAACTTTGGCTGACATGTATTCTCTTATTGAAGAGATAGAAAACTATGGGTGTGTAATCAAGGACCTAGATTCATACCTGGTAGATTTCCCAGCCAAGATGTTTGGCAACGATGTTTGGCTGTGCTGGAAGCTGGGAGAGCCAAAGGTAATGTTCTGGCATCCTAAAAATGAGGGCTTTCTTTCTCGAAGACCTATTGAGCCATAAAATATCAATAAATGAATTTTCAGCTATCGTTAGTCCATTCAGCCTCTGCCAGTAACTTTTCCGGTATACCCAGGGCTTTGATAAGCGGCTTTGCTCTATCCCCAAGTAGCTTCAGTCTCTCCTTCATCAAAGAGTTATCCACTTGCATCGCTTCTTTTGAACGTTGAAGCTCTGGTCCTATAACCTTTAACACTCTGAGCATAAATCCATACATGTCGAGCTTTTCAAGCACATCTTCATCGTCCATTTTAAGCCTGGAAAGCGCAAGTTTCGAATTCTCCAGCTTTAATATGCCATCAAGCAGTTCACCAAAGGCTCCTTTGTATGCAGAAATATCCAAATGCTTGCTCAGAGATGGTTGACCGGTTACATCAACCCTCCCTTTTGCATCATTGTATTCTATAGTAATGAAGGAATCTGAATTAGCCCTTGAGTACACAACATTCACACTTGACTGTGTCTCAGGATGCACAAACGTTGCTACAAGCTGGTTCTTGGATACTTCAGCTTTATCTAAAATGTACTCGTCGAATCTCTCGTATACCGGTTCAGGTTCCTTCTTCAGCCAGGCTTTAGCAAGTCTCACTGGCAGTTTCAGCTTTAGCCCCTTGCTTGAAAAGCTGAACTCATGCTTGATAAGTTCGGAGTCTGCAGAATTCAGGTCAAAGTCATATTGAATCCCTCCCTCTGCCTTATACTTCACTCTTGCAGAGTACGAACTCTGCTCACGTTTTATCGTAATTACTTTATCTAGTATAGGTAAAGGGGAGGCCGCCAAGAATGCCTCTATGCTTTTGAGGCTCTTCAGTTTCTCCCTTTCAGCAGCATTTCTGAACTCGGTTATATCGTTCTTCAATGAGTTTTCAACCCTGCCCTTAACTTGGTCAACTGCTGCGTTGACAAAGTTGGTTATGTTTCTTGAGAGCTCCTGCCTCGTGGCTTCATCCAGCCACCTCAGACGTGACAATGAATCCGTTATTCCTGAAACAAGAAGTTCTAACTCTTGCAGCCTCTTTTCGGCTCTATCCTTGGCCGCTTTCTCCTTTTCGTCAGTTTCAAAAAAGCTCTGAGCATACCTGACTGCATCAATTAGGTCTATTAGTACAGCACGAAGTTTCCCGGCGACCTCTGTCGTGCTCAATTTTTCACCTGTATCAAAACCAGAAAGTTCAAACTTTTAAACCCTCACTCACACCAGAACACAATGTCTTTAATATAGCACGGATTGCATGGACAAAGGTAAAATTGAGCGGGAAAGATAATGCCTCAGAAAGGCTAGCAAATCAGATACTGCTTGATATTAAAGCGTTTATGATAGTGCAGGAATCGGATATGAAAGCAAAGCACACAATCGACAGACTCATACTGGAGTCCCATGACGAATACGTAAACAGGTTCTTTGGGCTGATAAGCAAGAAAAGGAGTATCAGTAGAGGTGGACATGTTCTGGCTGCAATCGGGGAACTGCTGCTATCATCTTTTCTGATAATAGGAGGAATTGTGCTTCTTGCGCCTTCCATAGTCGGGCTGAATACTCCAGAGCAACTTTACAACTATTTAATACAAATACTCGCATATCTAACCAGCAATGGCCCTTTGTTTCCTCTGGCCAGAATTATGGGATTTGCGATTGCAGCTTTACTTTTGCTGGCCGCTGTATTTACGCTCAGACTGGCTGCTTCATCTATAGAAGAAGCAGGCCTGATGGTCCAGCCAGGAGGAGAGTAAATGGGGCAGAATAGAGGTCTTGTTTTTTCGCTGAAATTACTTCTAGGTATTGTAGGAGTTCTGTTGATGTTATATTCAATACTCTACATAAGAAATCAGCTAAGCTACCTGATAATAAAGGGGGGACTCTCTTATGGCGATATCATAACCTTGATCGGGGGAATTGCCTGCTTGCTATCTGGAATTACACTTTCAGTGCTTCTGCCAGAGTCTCTAAGGGTCAAGTCGTGGAGACCTGCCAGAAAGGCTGTTCCACAGCCAGTTTATGGCTTTGGAACTGTCTTGGCTATAGGAATAGGTGCAACTATGGGCTCTCCCCTCTTCATTCTGATACCCCTCAATGTTGTTGAATACTCGTTTGTATCAATTTCTTCTCTGATAGCTGCTGCACTACTTACATTCCTTGTGGCAAAGCTTTATGCTGACATGAACACTATTTCGATTGCAGCAGGAAAGAACCCTGTTGGAGGGCCATCCTTTGTTGCAATAGCAGTGGGGTCAAGAAGTGTAAGGTACTTTATAACAAGAGTCTCCAACTGGCTTGCAAACACAACCCTGGCTGCATATTCAGCTCTGTTGTTTGTTCTTTTTGACTTGAGGGTATTACCTGGTATTTTAAATAAAGCGGGTTTTTCTTCATTTCAAGCACAAGTCATAGTTTACATAGTTGATGTTTCGTTTGCAATCTGGTTTCTGATAAACACTGTCTTTGAGAGGAGGTTTCTGAAACTTATAGGAGTGGTTCAGATATTTCTTACACTTATAATGGTCATTATACTTGCATATCAAAGTTACCTGTTTGGCAGTGTTTCGTCCTGGAATTTCAGCGGTTTCTTCTCTTCTCTTAGAGTTGCAAGCTGGCCTATAGCACTGCTGGTTAACACTGCATACCTGTTCCTTCTTTTCTTTGGCTTTCAAGAGATACAATCGCTCTACAACGATTCAGTAGATAGAAGCTCTGTTCCAATAGTCTCCCAGATTAAAGGCGGTTATTTTATGACGAAGATGTCTTACTTCAGAGTAACCATGCTTGCGAGCGTGCTTGTTGCTCTAGCCATAAACGTCTTCTATGCTCTAAGCATATTCTCTCTTCATCCCAACCTTTCAACCCTGCAGGGCTCTGCCATTCCAGGGCTATATCTGGCTGGAGAATACCTTGGCAATAGACAGCAACTTGTCACTGCTCTTGTCTTCCTGATTGCTACTTTCACAACTTTCGTTCCCACTTTTATGGCAGCTTCAAGGCACCTAGGCTCTCTGTCTGAAGATGGATTTCTCCCTCATTCTTTAGGCCAGCTCTCTTGGGTTTTCACTTTGGTTTCTATAGCAATTTTAGTAGTGGGAGGGCAGGATTTCCTGGTCAACATAACTGACTTTATGATGCTGATAAGCTTGGGTCTTGTAGTACTTGCAGAAACATGGTTGAGAAAGGGCAAGACCTTTCCTCTACAGAGCGCAGATTTTATATCCGTCTTCACATGGCTGCTATGTTTTATCGCTGCAGGCGCAGTGTATCTGATAGAGCCTTCTGTGGTCATACTTGGTGTAGCAGCATTATTCTTTGTCCACTTCATTTATGACTTGATAGAGCTTGGGGTGTTAGGTACCCAGATGATGCTGGTCTCCATGAATTCGATTATAATACTTGCATTATCAACGTTAAACGTGCCCAGCGAGCTGTCTTCTCTCTATGTGCCTATAATCTCAATTACAATAGCTCATCCCAACTACTTGATGCTCTATGCTCTGGCTGTTGCAGCATTACTGCTTATGATAAACCTGTTTGCAGATGTTAAACTCCTGCATAGAACCTCATTTGCTGGGTGAGATTGATATTAAACAGCATTTTCCTAAACAACGATTTGTAATTGCATCCGATTTTGATGGAACCTTGAAGGAAAAAGGAAAGCCAGTGTCAAAAGTTGTATTAGATTATTTGTGTATGCTTAAGAAGAAAGGGATTGGATTAATTTTAGTAACTGGTAGGTGCCTTAAGGAACTCTCTTCTCTTATTGATACAAGCATGTTTGATGCTATAGTGGTCGAGAACGGCGCCATTGTGATTAGCTACGGCAATGTTGTAAACCTAGCTCCCGCTAACTGGAGCGATGTGAGGAAAGAGCTGGTTGCGAAGTATGGGACAGGATGCGAAGAGGTTATTATATCGTTACCCAGGGAAACTGTAGTTGATATAAAACTTATACAAAAAGACACTGTAAGCATAGAGTACAACAAGGACAGGGTTATGATACTGCCCAAAGGGGTCTCGAAGGGGTCTGGCTTATCATCAGCACTCAAAATTCTTGGCTGGGAGGGTAGAAAGCTGATTTGCGCAGGGGATGGAGAAAATGATTTATCGATGCTACTTCAGGCAGATTACAAAATTGCCCTCAAGAATTCTGTAGAACAGCTGAAAGGTATAGCCAATTTTGTTGCAGAAGAAGAGGATGGTGATGGTTTCGTGAATGCTCTTCGTTATTTCTTCGACGAGGTATCTTCCGGTTCAAGAATCTTATCAGTTTGATACTCTTTCTTCTGACATGTTACGAATTACTCTCCATATATCGACAAAGAGCGAAGTTCTTGGAGGCTCTTCATACTGGCCTTTGCATAACGACTCGACTAAAATTAAGTAGTAATTGGGGTCTATTGCCTGAACAAAGACGTTGACAGAATCTGGGTCAACTACCCATTCGTTCTTCTTTGTAATTTCCCTTATCGATTCTATGAGTCTATCTAGAGGTACTGAGGCTGGGGCCTGGAATCTAACCTTCACCATCCTCTCCTTTACTTCTTGGATGATAACTGCTGCTTGGATGAGGACGTTATTGGGAATCTTCATCATAGCACCCTCGTCCAAGGTTAGAAGTGAGTAAGCTAAGCCTATATCTATCACTATTCCTGTATATCCGGGTATAAGCCTATCATCGGAGAAGAATTTTGGGGGATATGAAGGAACTATTAATCCATACTGCGAAGTAGTTATGGTCACTCTGTCTCCTATTTTCATCGGTCTTGCGAGCAAAAGCATGATTCCAGCAAGAACATTTGACAGAACTGTTTGGGCAGCTAGGCCTAATACTAGCCCTGCGAATGTGCCTCCTGCCAGCAATTCCGTTCCACTTATACCTGCAATACCCAGTACTGCCAATGCTAGTATTATGTAGCCAACATATTCAAACACTACTGAGACATTTTGTGCCCCCTTTGCTCCTATAAGCTTGGCTGTTGCCTTCTTTACTTCTGCACTCAGTATGCTAATAGATAGGTAGCCTGCCAAAATTGCTGTTACAATCTCAAGCAGCGTTGCAAGCTTGAGTGGTAAGACCTTAACAACATATATAGCGAAGTATAGAGTTATTGCTATAGCCAAAAGTGTTACTATGATAGTTGCAAAGTAAATTAATAATCTGCTGCGATTCTCGCTCATTTACCCCAACTGACAATTATAGGGGTTTTATACTTTAAAAGCATAAGATTTAGTCAAACATTTAAACGATGTGATAACCAAAGATGCCATGAGAGTTTGCATTAATAGCCAGACACCTTTTATCAAGTTCAAGCTTAGCTATGAAGATTTGTTGCGGAAGTATGGCTCCATCCCCTATCCAATAGATATAGAGCAGCTAGTTGAAGGAGAAGATTACGAATATTCACCAGGAGGGGTTACGGCTATGATATATCCACTTTTAGAAAGGATGAAGACACTTGGTATTATAGACAAGGTGACATGGGTTAGTGCTGGGGTAAATTATCCGAAGATAGTTTTTGCCAAGGGGATAGAAGTACACCATGTCCAGATGAACGAAAGCACTATGAGAAAGTATGCTGAATTTAAAGAGAAACTTTGGCTGGAGGTTCATGGAGTAGCTCCAGGTAACTTTAACAGTGAAGAATATATTGCGTATGCAAAGTTTAACTGGTTGAATGCTGAAGAACTGCTCAGACACATATCAGATTCTGACGTGTTTTATGTCCAGGACTTTCAGCTTATACTTACAGGGCATATGATTGGACCATCCGCACCTGCTGTGTTAAGGTGGCATGTTCCCTTTAAACCTGAAAATTTAGGTCCCCTAACCCATAGATTCGTTGTCAGAGCTGTTGAAGGGTTTGATGCTGTCGTTGTCAGTACAAGGAGGGACCTAGAGGGTCTAATCAAGTCATCCTACAGAGGCAGAGCTTACCAGGTTTATCCATTTATAGACCTAGAGGAATGGAAATCAAAGCCTACTGAAGAGCACTTATTGTACCTGAAAGAAAAGTTGAATATTAAGAAAGATGAAAAACTGCTGCTCATGGTTGCAAGAATGGACAGAATAAAGTCTCACGATGTGGCTATCAAAGCTCTTTCTCATATCAAGGAAAGAACTGATGCGAAGCTTGCCATAATAGGTAACGGCTCATTCTCCTCTTCAAGGAAAGGAGGTCTGGGTTTAGGAAAAGCCACATCTTGGGCTAATGTGTTAAATCAGTTGATATCAAACCTTAAACTTGAAGACAGAGTATTCTTGCTAGGGTACATGCCAAAAGAGATGGTTTAGGGCAGCTTACCATCTTTGTTCAGCTGTGCTGCTTACCTCGAATCTCGAAGGATTTGGTATAACCGTATTGGAAGCCTGGGCGAACAAGAAGCCAGTCGTTGTCAGCAGAGGTGCAGGGGTATCAGAGCTTGTAGTAGATGGCTCAAACGGATATACTTTTGCGCCAGGAGATGATTATGGAGCAGGAGAAGCCATAATGAAAGTTCTAGGCCCTGAATCGGATAGGATCGGCGAGAACGGATACGAAACATCAAAGCAGTGTGACATAAGTCTTTCAGTTGAAAGGGAAAGAGAAATACTTGAAGAAGCAATTTCGCAGTATAAGTGAAACGATGAGCAAAAAGAAGCTCTTCGAGTTACCCTGCAAATCTGATTACAAGGAGATTGGAGATTATGGAATCATAGGAAATATGAGGACTGCTGCTCTGATTGGTTACGATGGGTCCGTTGATTGGTGCTGCTTTCCCAGATTTGATTCTTCCAGTATTTTTGCTTCTATACTTGATAAAAGGAAAGGAGGAAAATGGACAATCACTCCTGCAGGAAAAGCAGTTTCTGAACAGTCTTACCTAGGGAATACAAACATTCTGCTCACCAAATTTACAGACAGTAATAATGGGGCTGTTGCAGAATTGATAGACTTTATGCCCTGCAGCACTGCATCCAATGCCGAAAGTGTTGATGGAGGTGCTTTTTCTTCTGTACCAGAAATCCACAGAATAGTAAGGGGAAGAAAAGGAATTATGCGGTTTGATATGCTGCTTCAGCCCAGGTTTTATTATGGCAGACTATCTGGCAGGATAAAAAAGTGGAGGGATGGCTATTCTGTCAGCTCTCTTACAGAAGAGCTCGCTTTCAGCTCATCCGTATCATCGTGCAAAATAGGAGATGGTGAAATAACATGCAAATTCTCTATAAAACAAGGAGAGAACCATTACTTCATACTTAGCTATGGAGAATCGATGCCTAGAAGGTTCGAGGAATATGATTCGGAACTGCAGTTAGACAGAACTCACAGGTTCTGGTCAGATTATGCATCATCACTCGTGTACAAAGGCAGATGGAGGAAAGAAGTAATAAGGTCAGCACTCGTGCTTAGGCTGCTTGTTTACGCGCCTACGGGGGCAATAGTCGCTGCACCTACAACGTCGCTTCCTGAATCAATCGGAGGCAACAGGAACTGGGATTACAGGTATTCGTGGATCAGGGATTCTGCCTTCTCTTTATGGGCTTTTCACATACTTGGGTCAAAAAGTGAATCTGAAAGGTACCTTCACTGGCTGATAATTAACAACCCATCTCTTGATAGGGACCTGAGATTGATGTATAAGGTTAGCGGAGAAACTAACCTGAAGGAGGCTGAATTGCCATACCTTGAAGGATATAAAAAATCAAGACCGGTCAGGATTGGGAATGATGCATACTTTCAGATTCAGCTGGATGCACACGGCTGCATACTTGACGCACTTTACTTTTCATCCAGGCATGGCTACGGTGTTTCTCATGAGATATACTACAGATTTGTTAGACCCCTAGCCTATTACATATGCGAGAACTGGAAGAAGAAGGGTAATGGTATATGGGAGTTCAGGAACATAACTGAGAATTTCGTCTACACAAAGGCATGGTGTTACATTGGCCTAGATAGGGCATGCAAGATTGCAAAAATTACTGGGCATAAAGATGACGTAACAGTATGGAAAAAAGAAATGAAAAAGATAAGAAAAGAAGTTCTGAAAAAAGGCTGGAATGAGAAGATGCAGAGCTTCACCATGTTCTACGGGTCTGATTATCTCGATGCTTCACTTTTGCTTCTTCCCATGATAGGGTTTATAGATGCAAGGGACAGAAGAATGGCAAAGACTGTAGAAGCTATAATGAATAATCTTTCCAGCAATGGATTGCTCAAGAGATACAACGCTCCAGACGGATTAAAAGGAAAGGAAGGGTCTTTCATGATATGTAATTTCTGGTTAGTCAGCTGCCTTGCAAGAATGGGAAGACTCAAAGACGCTACAAATATGCTTGAGGAGTTAATTTCAAAGGCAAACCATCTGGGTCTCTATTCTGAGGAAATAGACCAAGAGACTGGTTCTTTTCTTGGAAATTTTCCACAGGCATTTAGCCACATGGGTTTCATCATGGCTGCTGTGGAGCTAAATAGAGCACTGGCAAAAGAGGAGTCTGCGCAAAAAGAAACGAACTATAAATGAAAAAAATCTATCTAGACTTTGTGTAAGTGAAGTTGACCGATATGCCTGGAGGCGTTGAATTTACCGTTATAGCAATAGATGACAGGGATAATTCTTTAGAGTATTTTTTGACAATAGCTACCGCCATAGCTACCATTCTGTTCAATAGTGTTTCGAACCTCATGTTTATCGATTGCAGCCTGCTGACTACACGTGAAGTCTGAATGCCCAAGGCAGCCTTTACACTATTGGTTGCTCTCTTGAAGTTTTCATGGACCACTGAATAGGATGAAAAGAGGTTGTTTGCTGCAGCAAATGCAGAGACAGCATCACCCTGACTCCTTTGAAGAGATTCGTATAGCTCTTTCATAAGGTAGTACGTGTTTATGATATCCGGGTCTTCCTCCATACTTATCGGTACGAATCTACCTCTTTCCTGCAGCTCAACAGGAAGAGCCTTTAACTCTTTGAATAGAGACTCTATTTCATCTGAGATTGAACCAAAGTTTTGAGTCTGCGAGACTGCCGACATGGTTATGTGTTATGCTTAAGGTTTCTTAAACCCATTCATCTCTGTGGCTGGATGCAAATGTCAAAATCCTGCAGCACTTGAGAAGTGTACTCTGTCTTCTCTATTTTGGTAAAATCAAAGGAAATATGTATTTTATTCATATCCTGTTTTAACAAGTGAACTCTGTTTGCTTCCATGCCTTTTCCAGATGTGCCTGAGCGGTCCTGTGGACATTTTGCACTAAGCTACCAGTTATCAACTATGAGAGAAGATGGGTTTGAAATATTTATATAGTAGTATATCAGCTGGCTGAACCCACGTTGAGAGGGTATAATAAGGCAATCAAGAGTTATTATGCATGGCCTTATTATTGGTACTATTTCTAGATACCTCTAGTCCCTCTCAAAACTGGAGGTATATTCTGTGAGCAATGGTAAATTTAGAAAAACAGTTGTCTTGAAATTTGGTGGTTCAGTATTAGACTCTCAGGAATCCATATTGCAGGCTTCAAACGTGGTAAGGAGAATTCTCTCTGAAGGTAAAAGTGTAGTTGTTGTAGTCTCTGCACTAAAAGGTGTGACAGACCAACTGATCAATTTGGCAAAGAGTGTCGACCCGCAGATAGAGCCGCAGCTTCTTGATGAGCTTCTTGCATCGGGAGAAAAGACTAGCTCTAGACTATTCGCTGCAGCCCTTTCAGCACAGGGTGTGAAGGCACTGGTAGTAGACCCTGATACACCTTACTGGCCAATATATACAGATAGCAAGCATATGAACGCAGACCCCATACCTGAACTGACCAAGCAGAAGTGTATGCAATATCTTATGCCGCTTCTTGAAGAAGGTAATGTTCCTGTGGTCTGCGGTTTCCTCGGAAAGACTGTGGAAGGGAGAATTACCACAATGGGTAGAGGGGGAAGCGATACCACTGCTATTTTGCTTGCAAATTACCTTTCAGCAGAAGAAGCTATTTTGATAAAGGATGTTGACGGTGTTTATACAAGCGACCCTGACAAAGTAAAAGATGCCGTAAAAATAGATTCGCTGAGCGGCGAAGAGGCAGGGATGCTTGCCGCTGCAGGTGCGAAATTTCTTCAGCTGAAAGCTTTGAGATATACTGGTAATGGCGTTAAAATAAGGGTTACAAGCTTGGATAGACTCGACTCAGGGACTGTCATAAGAGGCGATATACCTGAAATTGATGTAGAAGTCATTGCAGAAGATATTACCATGATAACAGTCATAGGCATTGATTCCACAGAAGAATCTTTTACCGATATTGCAAGAGCAATAAAAGAGTGCAAAGGTTCGCTTGTTGCTTCTTCCTTTGAAGGAAAAGGTATAGTGCTATACGTAAAGGGAGGAGAAAGGGTAGTAGAAAACGTTCATAACCTTGTGATTAAGCAGCGTTTGGGAAAAGCCATATCTTCGTTTGAAGGCTTAAGCATGATTTCTGTAAAGGGCAGCAAACTTGAAACAGAAAGAGGAGTAATCCAAAGAATCACCCAACCATTGGCAAGAGAAGGAATAAATCTCTTCGGTCTTGTTACCATGCTTTCTTCAGTGAAATTCTTTGTGCTCTCAAGCCAAGCAGTAAGGGCAAAGCGTCTTGTGCAGGAAGCAATGCTGGTGAATTCCTGATGCCCGAAAGAATCAGAGCGGCACTATTAGGCGCCACAGGAGCTGTGGGCCAGAGGTATCTTGCTATGCTTGCCTCCCATCCATTCATTGAATTGACTGTTTTGATGGGTGGAGAATCAGCGGGCAGGAAGTATTCGGATGCAGTACAATGGCTGCAACCAGAGCCGATCCCTGAAGAATTTCGGAGAATGGTTGTTCGAAAACCACTGCCAGAATCGGCAAAAGGATGTGATATTGTATTTTCTGCGTTGCCCTCGGAAGTGGCTAAAGAGACTGAGCCAAGGTTTGCCAAAGCCGGGTTTAATGTGATTAGCGAAGCAAGTGCTTACAGGATGAATGAACATGTACCTCTGCTTATACCTGAAGTTAATCCCGAACATCTTCAACTGCTTGCCACGCAGAAGGAGGAGGGATGGAAAGGAGGGCTTGTAACCACACCCAACTGTACAGTCACCGGCTTGGCAATGGTTCTCAAGCCCCTCGTGGAGAGATTTCAAGTTACAAAGGCAGTAGTCACAACGATGCAGGCAATATCTGGAGCAGGTTATCCTGGAGTTGCTTCACTTCTGATAACAGAGAATGTGATCCCTTACATAAAGGATGAGGAAGATAAAGTGAAAAGAGAAGCCAGAAAGATACTCGGTAAGTTTGAAAAAGACAGGATAACAGAAAGGGAGCTCCGTATGGCTGTTTCTTGCAACAGGGTTCCTGTTATTGACGGTCACACAGAAACGCTTTACCTTGAGTTTGCACACAAAATCTCAGTAGCAGAAGCTGAGAGGGTTCTTGCTGGATTCAGGGGAGAGCCCCAAAAATTAAAGTTACCAACAGCCCCCAAAGACCCCATCATAGTAAAAAGAGAGGCTGATAGACCTCAGCCTAGGCTCGACAGAATGGCTGGCAGCATTCCTGGTATGAGCGTTGTTGTTGGAAGGTTGAGGGAAGGGGTCGATGATTACTCTTTGCAACTGACTCTGCTTTCCCATAACACAATCAGAGGTGCAGCAGGTACAGCTATACTGAGTGCAGAATTGATGCATGAGAAAGATTATGTCTAGCAGGAGGTGTAAGAATTGGTTTATGGAAAAGCAGTCAGAATGAACAGAATTACGAGAAACGGCAAAATGCTCTGCGTGCCAGTAGACCACTCTTTTACTGTAGGGCCCATTAAGGGTCTTGAAGACCCTCAACGACTTTTAAAGCAAGTTGCTACTGGCGGAGCCACCTGCTTCCTGGCTCATAAAGGAGTCTTGAAATCCCTTTCAAGCAACGAGGGTATAGGCCTGATACTGCATGTCTCTGCAAGCACTTCTGCAGGAATGTTCCCAAACAGAAAAGTGATAGTGTCGGGAGTAGAAGAAGCGATAAGAATAGGGGCTGATGCTCTATCAATACATGTAAACATAGGATGCAAAGAAGAGCCAGAGATGCTGCAGCAGCTCGGGGAGATAGCTGACAGATGTGATGAATATCAGATACCTCTTGTTGCCATGATGTATGCTAGAGGAGAGATGGTCAAGGACCCTGCCGACCCGGAAACAATAGCCCATGTAGCAAGGATAGGTTCTGACGCAGGAGCTGATATAGTCAAGACTGTTTACACAGGAAGTGTAGAAACCTTCAGAGAGGTTGTAAGGAGATGCCAAGTACCTGTAGTTCTGGCTGGAGGACAGAAGCTTAATTCTGATGAAGACTTGCTAAGAATGGCATACAATGCTATGAATGCTGGGGCAATGGGTGTTGCATTTGGCAGAAATATATTCCAGCATGATAATCCGAATCTGATTGTCAGACTGCTTTCGAAAATTGTTTTCGACGGACTCAAGCCCGAGGAGATTGTCGAAGTTGAACGCAGAGCATGATGTACTTGTGGATATTTCTGATGCGGAGAACGCTGGCAAAATAATTGAAAAAGCCACTTCGATTGGCATAAGTGGCTTCTTTTCAAATAAAAGGATAGATACAACAGGAATGAGCAAGGCGAGATTCTACTTTGAGGGCGAAGGACCTGACTTGGTTCAATCTATTGTTGTAAAGGACGAAAAAGACATCGAAAAGGCGATTATTGCTTCAGAAAAGGATATCCCATTCGTTGCTGTTAAATGCATAGACTGGAAGATAATACCGCTTGAAAACATGATAGCAGAATTCAGAAGAAGAGGAAAGAAGCTCTATGCCTTTGTTGACGATGATAAGGAAGCCAAGGTTGCAGTTTCAATACTGGAAAGAGGCGTTGACGGAATAATTGTCAGTCCTGCTGTATTAGATAAGCCTGATGTTGCTAAATTAATAAATGCCAATATAGAAAAGCTAGGCTTAAGAGCTGCAGAAGTTATCTCTATATCCGATATTGGAGAAGGCGAAAGGGTTTGCATCGACACAGTATCGATTCTTGGTTTAGGCGAGGGGATGCTAGTAGGAAGCAGGTCCAATTTCTTCTTCTTTGTTCACAGCGAAACCATCGCAGGAAGGTTTGTTCCTACAAGGCCGTTCAGGGTCAATGCTGGAGCTGTGCACAGCTACATACTTACTTCAATAAATGAAACCAGCTACCTGAGCGAGCTGGAGGCAGGTAAGGCTGTTTTGGCAGTCGATTTGAATGGAAATTACAGGTCTGTAACAGTAGGAAGAAGTAAGATAGAGAGGAGACCGCTCATTATGATAAAGGCCTCCATAGGAGATTCTGAAGAGGCGGGAAGCATAGTGCTTCAGAAGGCAGAGACAATAAGATTGGTCAATCAAGAGAAGCAGCCAGTAGCTGTGACAGAACTGAAAGAAGGAGATAAAGTGCTAGTATATGCAATGCCAAGCAAAGGCAGGCACATAGGAAAGGAAGTAGATGAGCTGATAATTGAACGTTGACCTTTCCATGCTGGCAAAGGGCATTAGACATAAGTTCAGTATATGCACTACTATATTTTCTGAAGATTTTGAAGAAGCAAAAAGAATTGCTGGCTTGGCTCTTGAAAAGGGAAGCGACCTTATCGAGTTTAGGTTAGATTTTTTCCACTCTTTAAATGCAGAGGAATTTAGAAAACATTTTTCCTCTTATTTGGATAGGAGTATTCTTACCCTCAGAAGCAAAGAAGAAGGAGGGCGGTTCAAAGGCAGTACTGAAGAGTATTTTAGTATAGTGAAGAGTATGTCAGAGCTTGGACCTAAATACATAGATGTCGAGTTCCGCATGCTAAATCATGAATTTTTACTCAAGGTCAAAAGAAGCAGGCTGATAGTATCCTACCATGACATGAAAGGTAATACCACTAAATTGCAGTTGATGCATATTAGAGATGAAGGCTCAAGGTTCGGCATAGTCAAGATAGTCTCTTCGGTGGAAGAGGATGAATCGAAGATACTTTCCCTGTATGAAGGGTTCGGAGGAGAACTGATAGCATTTTGCATGGGTGAAAGAGCCATTCAATCCAGATTCCGTTCATTGGTTTTGGGTGCACCTCTGGCCTATGTAACTTTGGAAAGAAGTGAACAGTCTAGAGTCCTGGGACAGCCAACGCTGCAGGAGATGCTGAATTTCAGGAGGTCATTGGCAGGTTGAGGAAATATGCGCTAATCGGTAAAGATGTCGGGTTTTCTGCTTCCCCTGCCATGATGAATGCAGCATTAGCCTACATGGGAATAAAGGCAGGGTATTATGCTGTTAACGTAAATGAAGAGCAATTTGAATATAAGCTAGAACAAATGCTAGCTGAAAACGATGGCATAAACGTAACCATGCCATACAAATCAAAGGTAATAAAGCATCTTGACGCTTTAGACCAAAACTCAGAAAGAATAAATGCAGTAAACACAATTAAAGTAAATTCCAAGATTCAAGGTTTCAATACAGATGTTTATGGAATAATCGAGCCGCTAAGGATAATGAAGATGAAAGTCAAAAGGGCAATTTTGATCGGAACAGGAGGTGCAGCAAGGGCCTTTTGTCTTGCTATGGAAAATCAAGGCTGTGAAGAAATAGCGGTCTGGGATAGGAACTTGGAAAAAGCTAAGTCATTTTCAACAGATATGGCTAAACTGTTTCCTGAAATTTTATTCAGGACAGAAGCATACTTCTCACATTATGACCTTCTCTTCAACGCCACACCGATGGGTGGAAAAGATATTGGGCTGACAGGTGAAGTGGAAAGATTAATGAAAAGGGTTGATGTTGTCTTCGATGCTGTTTATTATCCATATGATACCGGGTTTACTAAAAAAGGCGAAAGTTTGGGTTGCAGCTTAATTCGTGGCTACGAAATGTTGCTTTATCAAGGAGCTGAGGCATTAAGAATTTGGCTTAACCAGGAGCCGCCAATTGAGATTATGAAATCTGCGCTATTGAAGTATCTGACAGGAGAAACGAAGAGATGAAAGGTAAGTCACTTACTTACGGTGCTGTCAGCATAGTAAACGCCATCCCTTCCGGAACTGGGGTTACCCTGGGGGTTGACCTCAAGACTTCATGCAGTGTTGAGTTGAATGAAGAGCCGGGTGAATTTCAGGTAACAGTCAACGGAGTACCTGCGGATAAAAGTCTTGCACTTGCCACTGTGAAACAGGTGCTGGGAGAGATAGGCCTGAATGCTATGTCTTACTCAGGAAGAATCGATACTGTAACAGAAATACCGATGGGAGCAGGGCTGAAAAGCTCTTCATCTTCCTCGACAGCAATAGCCTTGGCCTTATGTTCTGCACTTGGAATCAAGGTCGACTTTGAAAAAATTCTGAAGTGGAGCTGCAGTGCATCTATTGAGGCAAAAAAGAGCATTACAGGCGCCATGGATGATGCTGCAGCATGCATCTACGGAGGAATTAATGTAGTCGACAATGTCAAGGGAAGAGTGATTTTATCAAAGAGCTTTCCAGAGTCCTTCCAGATACTGGTTAACATCCCAAGAGAGAAATCAAAGAGGAATGAAATAGACGTGAAATCGATGCACTGCTTTGCTGGCATTATGAATTCAATTGTAAACCTTGCAATCGATGGCGATATCTGGAACTGTTTAACCATAAACGGTCTGGTAATATCAGCGCTGATGGGATACAGCAATGAAATAGCTCTTAATGCAATCAACAAGGGCGCTCTGGCTGCAGGGGTATCGGGAACAGGCCCAGCGGTTGTTGCCATCTTTCCTGAAGATTCCGAGCAATCTATCACCCCCTTGCTGAGCGAGTGGGAGAAGAGAGGGAGCCTAATTATTCGAACCAAAGTCAACAACAAGAAGGCCTCGGTGATACATGTTGAATGAGTTATCTTTCTCAGCTAACAGCATGATATATGGAAGCATCAAACCTCCCTCTAGCAAGAGCTATACCCACAGAGCAATAACAATTGCAAGCATTGCTTCTGGAGAATCAACCATAAGAAATCCGCTTCTATCAAGGGACACTGTTGCAACGATTGAAGCATGCAGGGCTTTCGGCGCCGAAATACATACCGATGAGAACATTGTAAAAGTGAAGGGGACTAGGCCCGTTGTTCCTGATAACGTAATCGATGCTCAGAATTCGGGTACGACTCTCAGGTTCATGACCACTTTGATGGCAGCTGCCAGTGGTGGATATGCAATTATCACGGGCGACTCAAGTCTGAGGAAGAGGCCGATGCAGCCTCTTTTGGACTCTATTTCAAAGCTTGGAGCAAATGCTTTCTCCTCAAAGAATGACGGGCATGCCCCAATTATAGTGCAAGGCGATAGTCTGATTGGAGGAGAAACAGAGATAGATGGAAGCATCTCGTCTCAATTTGTATCTTCAATACTGATATCTTCTCCTTTGGCACGAAAAGGTGTAAAGGTAAGAGTAAGCGGTGCAATTTCAAGGCCATACATTGATGCTACTGTTTTAACGATGAATAGATTTGGTATTGATGTTGTAAGAGATTCATTTCAATTTTTCCATGTTGCTGGGGAAGGAGAATACAAAGGAACAGAGTTTGCTGTTCCGAGCGACTTCAGTTCCATGGCCTTCCTCATAGGATGCGCAGCAATAGCTGGGGGTAAATTAAGACTTGATTGCACAGGTCTAAACATGCCTCAGGCTGATTCCAAGATAATTCAGATAGCAAGAGCTATGGGGTTGAAGCTGACAGTTTCTGATAACCTTTTGCTGATAGAACATGAAGGTGAGGAGCTTGAAGGCGGAACCTTCGACCTGTCAGATTCTCCTGACCTTCTTCCAGTAGTTTCTGTTCTTGGGCTTGCATCCAAGAGAGGTGTGGAGATAAGAGGTGTTAAACATGCCAGGTACAAGGAGACAGACAGGTTATCGATGCTCAACATCGAGCTGACAAAGGCTGGAGCAAGGGTTAAAGAATTGGATGATGGTCTGATAGTTAAGCCCGGCGAATTCAGGAAAGTGGTGTTGAATTCATACGAAGACCACAGGCTCTTCATGGCATTTTCTCTGGTTTCCATTCTTTCCAAAGGGAAAATAAGAGTTAGAGGAGAAGAGAGTGTTGATGTATCATATCCAGGTTTTGTCAAGGATTTGGAAAAGCTTGGGGTTAAGGTGAGGAGGATTAAACGTTGACTGGGAATATAGTGGGAGAAAGGTTTGTTCTGGTCAGCTTCGGTGAGAGCCATGGCAAGTGCGTAGGTGCAGTTATAGATGGCTGCCCAGCAGGCCTGAAAATTGACGAAAGTGATGTACAGAAAGAACTGGACCTGAGAAAGCCAGCGCAGTCCATAGTAACCACACAAAGAAGAGAAATGGACCTGGTTGAAATAATGTCAGGTGTCTTCAACGGCTTCACCACTGGTGCACCAATCATGATGATAATCAAGAATATGGACAAAGATTCCAGCTTGTATGAATCAATGAAAGATACCCCCAGGCCAGGACATGCAGACCTTGTAGCCAGGGAAAAATATGGAGGATACAATGACTACAGAGGAGGAGGGAGATTTTCTGGCAGAATAACAGCTTCGTTCGTAATGGGAGGTGCAATCGCAAAGAAACTGCTGAAGGAAACTCTTGGAATAGAAGTTATTGCATATACGCTGGAGCTGGGAGGGATAGTTGCAGAGAGTTTTACGCTTGACGATGCAAGAAGGCAAAGATACCAGAATGAAGTGAGGGCACCTGACAACACTGTTGCAATTGAGATGAAGAAGAAAGTGATTGAAGCCAGAGGGCAAGGCGACAGTCTTGGAGGTGTCGTTGAATGTGTAGCTACAAATCTTCCTGTAGGCCTTGGTGAACCTGTATTTGGTTCTCTTGACTCTGACCTAGCTCGAATGGCCTTATCGATACCCGCTGCCAAGGGTGTAGAATTCGGCTCCGGCTTTAATTCTGCCAAGCTGACAGGAAGCCAGAACAACGACCAGTATCGCCTGAAAGATGGAAAGTTGGTTTATGAGACGAATAATTCTGGCGGTATTCTGGGCGGGTTATCGACTGGAATGCCTCTAATCTACAGGATAGTCTTCAAGCCTGCCTCGTCTATAGCAAGGAAACAGAAGTCTGTTGACCTAGCTAAGCAGAGAGAGGTTGAGCTGGTGGTGCCAGGAAGGCATGACCCAACCGTAGTACCGCGTGCAGTTCCTGTTGTAGAATCAGTAACCGCTCTTGTACTTGCAGACCATGCAATAAGGTCTGGCTTCATTCCGAACGTTCTTGGAAGGAAGTGAAATTGCTGATGAGCATAGAGCAGTACAGAAAGAAGATTATTGACATTACTGAAAGAATCATTGAACTTGTCGGGGAAAGGGAAAGAATGGCCGAAAAAATAGCCATGAAGAAGAGAGATAACAAAATCCCTATAGATGATGCCGGAGCTGAAGAGAAGCTTATTGATAGTGTTATAAAGAAGAGCAGGAAATCTAAAGTTGATATTGAGACTGCACTGAATATTTTGTCTGTACTTTTAAACGATTCCAAGAGGGTGCAGCGCGATATACTGGGCATAGCAGACAAGCAGAGGATAAGCCCTATGGCTATGGCTTCCGTTGCTATGGACCTTCAGAGGTCTGGCAGAAAGCTGTACAGGCTGGATGTTGGCGAACCTGATTTTCATCCTCCTCAGAGGGTTATAGATGCGTGCAACTCTGCTCTCCAATCGTTCAAAACTCATTATACTAGAACCAGGGGTATACCTGAATTGACCCAAGCTCTATCTTCATACATTAAGAAGAAGCATGGATATGATGCAGTTGAAGAACAGCTAATGATAACACCCGGAGGGAGGTTTGCAATATATTCTGCCCTTGCATCAATATTGAAACGAGGAGAGAGTGCTATAGTGATAGAGCCTAACTGGCCCATGTATAGGGAAGCGCTTGAGTATCTGGGGTGCAGGTGTATCTCTATTCACACAGAATTAGATGATGCTTGGGAGCCTTCTGTTGAAGAAATAAACAAAAGAATAAAGAGCCATACAAAAGCCATAATACTGAGCTATCCTTGCAATCCTACGGGAAAGGTAATTTCCAGAGAGAAGTTCGGGCAGATAATCGAGGTTGCCAAAGACAGGAATTTGACAGTGTTGAGCGATGAAATTTATAACGACTATGCATATACAGATTGTCCATCAATTCTCGACTATGATTTGTCTGATTTCGTGCTGACATCGTCTTTCTCAAAGACCTGGGCCATGACTGGCTTCAGAATAGGCTATGCTGTTTCATCAACCAGCATGATAGAAAAGATGTTGAAGATAAGTTCCCTGATGATAACTTCGGTCCCCGAGTTCATTCAATATGGAGCAATTGCTGCGCTTGAAAGTGAAGACGCAGTTAAAAGGAATTCAAGGGAAATGAAAAGAAGAATTAAGATTGCCAGTGAAGAGTTGGAAAAGATAGATTCACTTGAATTCATGAAAGCGGATGGTGGAATGTACGTATTCCCCAGGATAAAGGGAAAAAGGATTGACTCCTCTGAATTTGCAATGAGTCTCCTGAAAAAGAGAGGTGTTAGCATAACCCCTGGCAACGGGTTCGGAGACTATCCTGATTTTTTCAGGATATCCCTGGGGCAGAATGAGGAGACGATAAAGCAGGGAATAAGAATTATCGGGGAAGAGCTGAATTGAGAGTAGCCGTTCTTGGCAGCTCCGGCGGAATGGGAAAGCTTTTTGCTAATTATTTCATAAAAAAAGGGTACAATGTATTAGGCTACGACCCCAGGGTGAAAAGGATAAAGGGCTTGGAGATAAAAGATTCAAGCTTAGATGCAGTTAGAGAAGCTGACCTCATTGTTATTGCCACGCCTCTAGGTACTGAAGTAGATGTACTTGATGAGATAAAGAATCATCTGAAGAAGGGGAGTTATGTAGTTGAAATTTCTTCCATTAAACAGAATCTAGACATGCTGAAGAAGATGGTAACTGATTCTACCCTGCTATCGATTCATCCTCTCTTTGGCCCAAAAGTTGCATCCCTTAAAAATAAGAGGATAGTGGTTATAGGCAGTGAAAAAGATGCAAGTATTGCTTCCAGCTTTTTTCCTGAAGCAAACATAGTAGCTACAGATGCTGAAGAGCATGACAGGCTGATGGCTATGATGCTATGCCTGCCATACGCGCTTAATGCGGCCTACTTTTCTTTTGTCTTAAAGCGCTTGGATAATAGGAAGATGGAGAATTTCTTGACAACCACGGCTGAAAGGCAGATTAAGCTGGCGAAGAGAGTTCTTTCTCAGAATCCCTCCTTTTTCGCAAAAGTATTGATGATGAACAGATACTCTGAAGATTATATCAAAGGGTTTTCAGATGAAGTTCTTAGCATCATAAAAATGATTGATAGAGATGATCTTTCCCTGTTTGACTTTGTCAGGCATCTTAATCGACTGAGCAAGCAGTGAGTCAGAAGGATGTGGCTTCTCTCATACTTGCTACAAACTCTTTCAACACTGTAAGAGCTCTCTCCTCATTTCCAAGATTCCGATTTATCCTGTCTATTATAGCGCTACCTACCACAACTCCATCAGCACCACCATTCATCAACAGCCTTACTTGTTCTGGATTTGAAATTCCAAACCCTACAGCTACCGGCAAGGATTTGGCGTTACTCTTTACGAACTTGAGAATATTAGTTATGGTTTGAGGAAGTCTGTCTCTGGCCCCTGTCACTCCCAGAGTAGATACCAAATATAGGAAGCCTGTTCCCTTATTGGCTATATTGCGAAGCCTCGACCTGCCTGTCACAGGAGATGCCATAGGAATTATATCCACTTTTTTTCTTTTGCCTTGTTCTATCAATTCATCCGCCTCTTCCATCAGAATATCAGGAACTATCAGACCATCAGCGCCAAATTCCCTTGCTTTCGAAATAAACCTTTCAGTTCCTGCAGAGTATATTATATTGTAATAGGTCATCAAAACTATAGGCATGTCATACCTAGCTCTTACCGACCTTGCAAGCTCCAGTACATCTATGGGCTTTATACCGATGGAAATCGAATGTGCAGAAGCATTCTGTATGGATGGTCCGTCAGCTATAGGGTCTGAGAAAGGAATTCCTAGCTCTAATATATCGGAGCCTCCCTCAGCCAGAGTTTTACATATCTTCTTGGCTAATTGATAAGATGGATAACCACCCATTGTGTACGTGATAAGTAGCCCTCTATCCTTTCCCTTAGAGGAGAAGGCTTCAGATATCCTGCTCATCAATATTCATCTTCAGCCTATCTGTAACTATCTGTATGTCTTTGTCGCCTCTGCCTGAAAGCGTCACCACTATTTTTTCCTCTTTGCCCATCTTCTTAGCAAGTTCGACAGCGAAGGCTACAGCGTGAGAAGATTCGAGAGCGGGAATGATTCCCTCGAGCCTTGAAAGAGATGTAAATCCCTTAATCGCTTCATCGTCCTTCTCTGTCACATAACTGACCCTTCCTGTATGCTTCAGATATGCATGCTCTGGTCCTGCAGCCGGATAGTCTAGTCCAGGAGCGATGCTTCTTGTCTCCTTGATTTGTCCATACTTATCCTGCAGGATGAAGGTGAGCATTCCATGCAAGACCCCTTTTTTCCCCTCTAGCAATGCAGCGGCATTCCTTCCTCTACCTTCGCCTCCAGCCTGCACACCAAACATCTTTACAGACCTGTTGCTTAAGAAAGGATAGAACGTGCCTATTGAATTACTTCCGCCTCCGACGCATGCTACCAATGCATCAGGGAGTGAATTTTCCATTTCCTTTATTTGCGTCTTTATCTCTTTTCCTATAACGCTCTGAAAGTCTCTTACCATCATCGGATAGGGATGTGGTCCTACAACCGAGCCTATCAGGTAATGCGTATCCATAAGATTTGTAACCCAATCTCTTAAAGCCTCGTTTATTGCGTCTTTCAGTGTCCTGGAGCCTGTTGAAACAGGATGAACTTTAGCTCCTAGGAGTTTCATACGGAGAACGTTAAGACTCTGCCTCTTCATATCTTCCACCCCCATGTAGATCTCTGCCTTCAGCCCCAGGGCGGCACAGGCCATAGCAGTGGCTACGCCATGCTGACCTGCTCCGGTTTCAGCAATCACTCTCTTCTTTCCCATCTTCTTGGCAAGCAATGCTTGAGCTATTGCATTGTTTATCTTGTGAGCTCCTCCGTGTAGCAAGTCTTCTCTTTTCAGGTATATCTTTGCCCCTCCGGCAAATTTGGTAAGGTTTCTCGCAAAGTAAAGCGGAGTTGGCCTGCCAGCATATTGTCTGAGCAGACTATCCAGCTCTCTCCTGAAATCTTCATCCTGCTTGAATCTAAGGTATGCATGCTCCAGTTCTTCAACTGCATGGTAGAGCGTCTCAGGTATGAATCTGCCTCCAAATTCCCCATACTTTCCTTTTGAATCTGGCATCTCAGTCTTTATCAACAAAATCTCCCCTTGCATGATTGACGAATTCCACTATCTTTGCTCTATCTTTGACCCCTGGCGATATTTCTACACCTGATGATACATCCACTCCGTATGGATTAACCTCCTGAATCACTTTTGCAACGTTTAAAGGATTCAAACCTCCTGCTAGAATCAATGGCTTTGGATAAATTGCATCCCTTATCCTTCTGCATTGTTCAAGTTCGTTTTCAATCATTCCTTTAGCGGCACGTGAGTCTATCAGCAGCGCATCATAACAAACGTCTTCATCGGCATGATAATCTGCTGCTGGGATGCTCCATATCAGCCTGGACTGAAGCAAACTTCTGAGTTGATTTATTTCTTGAATATTGCCGTAGACCTGAACGGCCCAAAGTTTAACCTGATTAAAGAAGTCTATATTTTTCGAAAGGTAAGTTGAACTTGTAACTCCTATTACATCTATCTTGTTCCTGGCGTAGTTCGCAAGTTCAACAGCTCTTTCTCTGCTCAGGTTCCTCGGAGACTCGGGCAATCCGATAATAAGGCCTATGGCGTCAGCCTTTGCTCCACTGACTGAATCTACATCTTCTTCTCTTGTTATACCGCATACCTTTATCCAAACCATAATTTAACCCCCAACAAGCCTGCGCAATACTTCCTCCGGGTTTTTGGCTTTCATCAGCACAGAACCAATCAGGAAAGCATCTGCTCCCATTTTCTTCATCCTTAGCAGGTCTGTTCTCTTGCTAAATCCACTTTCGCACATTACTGGCTTTCCTTCAGATTTCCTCTGCAATATAGTTAAAGAAACATTCAGAGAAACTGTCATTGTATCCAGGTTTCTGTTATTTACCCCAATAATATCAGCTTCACTCTCCACAGCCTTTTCATATTCCTGAATAGTGTGGACTTCGAGAACGACTTCCAATTTTTTCCTATGAGCTGAATCGATAAATTCTTCCAATTCCCCATCAATTAGCTTCCTGTCGAATATGGAAGAAATCAGCAAAACTGCATCTGCGCCACATACATCGGCAGCGTCAATCTGAGACTTATCAACTATGATATCTTTCATCAGGAGAGGTATGGATGTGCATTTCCTTATTGCGACCAGATGCTCAAGACTACCATTGAAATTATCCGGGTCCGTTAAAACGGATATTGCTGTTGCACCGGCTCTTTCATACATCTTTGCTATCTCTGCTGGTCCTTTGATGCATCCAAAGAATCCGGATGAAGGAGAGGCATATTTCACCTCTGCCACAATAGCTAGAGAATCCTTCTTTAATAGTGCCTCTTTCAGGCTCCTTTTGCTTTGTGGGATTCCGTTCTGTTTGGAATAATATCCTTTCAAAACCCTTTGCTCAGCAGTGTAAACCAATCTTTGCAGGATACCTTCAGGCAAGCTGATAACCCTCCTTAGAGCTAATGTCTTTGCTTAACGCTATCAGCTCTTTCATTTTTGTATATGCCCTACCTGAATCAAGAGATGCCTTTGCCATATCAATTGCCTCACCAAAATTATCAGCAAGGCCAGAAACTATTATTGCAGCAGCAGCATTGACAAGCAAAGTGTCGTATTTTGCTCCCTTTTTAATATCTCCAGTTAACAATTTTATTGCCACTTCTTTGCATTCTTCGCCATTCTGAACTACAAGTTCATCTGTACTGTACCTTGGCAGGTGGAAATCCCTTGGTGTATACTCTCTTATGCTCACTTTTCCATCTTTCAGCCAAGCGATAACATTTCTGCACGAAAGCGATATTTCATCCATGCCTTCTGTCGCATGGACTATCATAGCCTCTTTTATGCCAAGCAATGATACAACTCCAGCCATGGACCTGACCAAAGTTGGGTCGCAAACTCCGAGCACTTGAGCGTCGATTGGTGCAGGGTTCAGCAGAGGACCCATTATGTTGAAGACGGTTCTAACCCCTAGCTCCTTCCTTGTCTGACTGACCTGCCTTAACGCTGGATGGAAGACTGGTGCAAAAATGAACCCTATACCTATCCTTTCTATACACTCCTTGACCTGGCTTGGTTTGATGTTAAGGTTTAACCCCAAGCTTTCCAGCAGGTCAGCGCTGCCAAAGCGGCTTGTAGCTGACCTATTTCCATGCTTTGCAACCATGACCCCGGCTCCGGCTGCCACGAAGGCAGAAAGTGTACTTATGTTGAAAGTCTTTATCCTGTCTCCTCCAGTCCCGCAGTTATCCACTAGCCTGCCATTGACATTGGGGTTAATCCTGACGCTGTATCTTCTCAACGATACAGCTAGGCTGGCTATTTCTTCAGGGGTTTCTCCTTTCATCTTCATGCACATCAGTAATGCAGCAACCTGGGTCTGCGTAGCTTTACCTGTAGCTATCTCGTCGATTATTGCATCTATCATATGCCTTTGCAGGTTTTGACCCTTAACCAGCTGTTCTATAGCCTGCTGTATCATTCAGTGACACCATTCTCAAGAAAGTTTCTGACCATTTCTAGTCCATTTTCTGTAAGGACCGATTCGGGATGAAACTGAACGCCTTCTATAGGTAATTCCCTGTGCCTAACTCCCATAATCTGGCCATCGTCAAGCGAAAGAGCTGTTACTTTGAAAGAAGATGGTATTACATCAGCTACCAAAGAATGGTATCTGCAGGCAATTATCGGGTTCTTTAGCCCTTTGAATATGCTCTTGCCATCATGATATATTCTACTGGTCTTGCCATGCTTTAATACTGGAGCCTTTCGAAGGGATCCGCCAAAAGTGCTTATTATGCCTTGATGACCTAAACATACACCTAGTGTGGGCACCTCTTTACTCAAACTTTCAAGAATATCAGAGCTGCATCCAAAATACTTTCTCTCGGAGGGGTCACCAGGACCTGGAGATATTATTATCCTGTCAGGAGATAAATGTTTTGCTTTGTCGCAGCTTAAGTTGTTGCTCCTGTATACTATTGGCTCATGACCAAGCATACCGACATACTGAGCCAGGTTATAGACGAACGAATCGTGATTATCTATTATGAGTACTTTCATTCCACTACACTCCTGGCCATTTTCAACGCTTTCACCAGAGCGCGCAGCTTCGACCTGACTTCTTCACATTCACCTTCAGGTTTCGAATCTGCAACTATTCCTGCTCCTGCCTGCATGTAGATATTTTGCATGAATGTGAAGAAGGAACGAATAGTTATTCCAAAGTCTGCATTTCCGTTGAACGAGAAATATCCTACAGCTCCTCCATACGGGCCCCTCGCCACTTTTTCCATTTCTTCTATAATCTCTATTGCTCTGGGCTTTGGTGCTCCTGTAACAGTTCCTGCGGGAAAAGTGGCTTTGAGCGCATCAAATAAGTCAAATCTGTTGTCAAGTTCTCCTGTCACATGGGAGACCAAATGTTGCACATGGCTGTACCTTTTTACCTGGAAGAAATTCTTGACCTTTACACTTCCGAACTTTGAAACCTTGCCTATGTCGTTTCTTGCCAGGTCTACAAGCATTACATGCTCCGCTCTTTCTTTTTCGTCTGAAAGGAGTTCTTTTCTCAGCTTGTAATCTTCAGCTCGATTACTTGACCTCCTTCTTGTCCCTGCGATTGGATAGGTTTCTAGCATTCTATCCTGGACTTTAATGAGCATTTCAGGGCTTGACCCGAACAATTCCCTTCCATGAAATTTCAAAAAGAACATGTATGGAGAGGGGTTGACCTTTCTCAGTGAACTATAAACAGACCTAGTATCTCCTTCATACATATATGTATATCTTCTGGATAGTACAACCTGAAATATATCTCCCTTGTTTATGTATTCCTTGGCTTTAACTACACCATTCTTAAACTCGTCATCAGAAACAGAACTTTCTTCCCGATGGAAATTCAAGCGTCTTAATTTAAGTTCATCACCTGTAGCTTCAATTACAGAATTCTTTCTATCTTCGTCCAAAGTGATATAATATGCAGAATTATTCTTATGGTCAAATGCAACCCAGTCCAGGTAGAGGCCAAATTCCATATCTGGGAATTGAGAACGCTTTTTCTGTATCGTTTCAGATTGCTCCCAGTAGAATATTGAATCGTAAGATATGTAGCCTACCAACCCACCGAAGAATGCTTGTTTTGGTAGTCCTTGCTTTAAAGGCAGAAGTCTTTTCAGGAAATCAAGAGGGTCCGAAACATTTAGATACTTTTTTCCTCCATCTTTATATGAGACAGTTACAGCAGAATCCTTCAACTTGACAGTCAAAACTGGAGAGAATCCTACGAATGAAAAGTTGGATAATCTTCCTCTACCGACCGATTCGAGGAGAAAACAATCGTCAAATTTTTCGTAGAGTCTGTAAAACAGTTCAGCCGGACTATTTTTCAGATGTAGCTTCTGAACCCTTGCAGTGTGTATGTAGTCAGCAAGGCCAAACTAAATCACCCAAACGAATCCCCGCAAAAGGCATTATATGCTGATTTATAATCATTTTTGTATATTAGCGTATGTTAATGTACATTCGTAGATATGCTAAAGAGGCATGATGTAATAAACATGTTCAGAAAATCATAAATATGGCATATGCAAAAAGAATGCAGACCTGATATGGAGATATTCAGTCCCTCTGTGCCTGAAGCTGTGAGGTACATAATTAGTAGAAATCCTCACTTGTACGCATGCATAAAGATGAGGGTCCTGAATTATAATGCCGTAGCAGACCTAATTCAGCCAGAGGTTGAAGAGATGGTGGGGAAGAAGGTGAACCCTAACACAATAGTTGCTGCATTGGTAAGGTATGCCAATACCCTAAGCCAAGAGACAGACACAACAAATCCGCTTGAAGCTCTTAAGAAGGCCCGTTTCACACTAACCACTGGTGTCACTGACGTTACAATTCAGGTGCCGTTAGCTGACCAGAATGAAATTCTTAAAAAGGTCTTTGACCTTCTTGGTGAATCAGAAGTTTCTCACGTCAACATCTTCAAGACTCCAGACCACTTAAAGATAATAATGAGTGTGGAAGACTTCGAGAAGATAAGAGAAGAGTTAAATGGAATCGACGTTGACTATGATGAAGGATATGCAAGACTAGCTATAAGCGTTCCCGCAGAAGAGGAAGAAGTGGCAGATATCTTGAATTACATAACAGACAACCTCTACAGAAGCGGGATAAAGAGTCTAGACGGCTTCTTCAGCTATGATGATATAGTTCTTATACTGAGAGAATCTGACGCTTCGAAGGCCTTCGACATCCTCAGAAAGCAGGCAGAGTATATAAGACGCAGATTTCTTGAATGAAAGGCATTCATCAAAAATTCAGAAAAGCTTATAAATTGTCATATTTATGACATGATAAACGGTGATATGATATGTCCTGGAGAGATGACTACTTCGACTCCTTCTTCGAAGAGATGTCCCGTGAATTCAGGGAGATGAAAAGGATGATGGACAGCATGTTCAGGGCTGTCCGCTCCTGGCAGCCGGGCACAAACATCGAGGGTCCCTACTATTACGGCTTCTCCGTTACCATAGGACCTGACGGCAAACCGATGATCAGAGAGTTCGGAAACGTCAGACCAAATGCCTTAGGTAACCTTGCAGTCGGAACAAGGGAGCCTCTGATAGAGACTGTAGTTGATGACAAGGAGAACATAGTCAGAGTAGCTGCAGAGATGCCCGGAGTTGAAAAGTCAGACATCAAAGTTGATGCCATGGAAGACAGAGTTATAATAAGTGCAGAAAGAGGGAACAAGAAATACTACACCGAGATCCCGCTTCCTGCCCAGGTAGACCCTGCTTCATCAGAAGCGACTTACAACAACGGCATACTCGAAGTCAAACTCAAGCTGAAGCAGCAGGTCAAGCAGAAGGGCACAAGCATCAAGGTGAAGTAAAAACGGGACATCTCCTTATTTATTTTTGGGATGATTAATCTTGGATAGTATAACTCTAAGAGTTGCTGAAGCTTATGCAAAAGATGTTGGTAGAGGAATAGCTGTAGTTGACCCGAAGGTAGCCAGAGAGATGGGATGGAAGACTGGGGATGTTATAGAGATATCAGGAAAGAGAAAGACCTATGCTCTATTGTGGCCTGGGCATATGGATGATTATGGTACAGGTGTAATAAGAATAGACGGAAATATAAGGAACAATGCTGGAGTAGGGATAGATGATAAGGTTTCAGTAAGGAAGGTGGAGGCGAAGATAGCAGAGAAGGTAACACTTGCAACATCTAAACAACTCAGGATTGTTGGGGTTGAAGATTATCTAGCTCAGGTGCTTGAGGGAAGGGTGGTTGCCAGAAATTCTATACTAACCTTGAATCTTATGGGAAACAAGATCGACTTCAACGTTGTCGCTACAGTACCTGCCTACAGCCCGCTTATAATAACTGAGAATACTGAGATAGAAATAGAGATACAAGAGGTAGGAGCGGCAGCTATTCCAAAGATAACCTACGAAGATATAGGAGGCCTGAAAGATGCCATACAGAAAGTCAGGGAGATGATAGAGCTTCCTCTGAAGCATCCGGAGCTGTTTGAAAGACTGGGCATAGAAGCACCCAAGGGAGTTTTGCTCCACGGTCCCCCTGGCACAGGCAAGACACTACTTGCAAAGGCTGTTGCCAACGAAAGCGAAGCCAACTTCTTCTCTATATCAGGACCTGAAATAATGAGCAAATTCTACGGAGAGAGCGAAGAAAGGCTGAGGCAGCTCTTCAAGGAAGCACAGGAAAAGGCTCCAAGCATAATATTCATAGATGAAATAGACTCGATAGCCCCTAAGAGGGAGGAAGTGACTGGCGAAGTAGAGAAGAGAGTGGTGAGCCAGCTCTTAGCCCTCATGGATGGGCTTGAATCAAGAGGCAAAGTTGTAGTCATAGGAGCAACCAACAGACCAAACGCCATAGACCCAGCTCTGAGAAGGCCAGGAAGGTTCGACAGAGAGATAGAGATAGGCGTTCCTGACAGAGAGGGAAGGCTGGAGATACTGCACATACACACAAGGGGTATGCCACTAGCAGAAGATGTTGACCTGGAAAAGCTGGCTGAAGTAACTCATGGATTTGTGGGTGCAGACCTTGAAGCCCTTGTCAAAGAGGCAGCAATGAGGTCCCTCCGAAGAATTCTTCCTGAGATAGACCTGAAGCAATCCAGCATCCCTGCGGAAGTGCTTAACAAAATAAACGTGAAGATGTCAGATTTCATAGATGCTTTGAAGGATGTACAGCCTTCAGCCATGAGGGAAGTGCTTGTAGAGGTACCTAACGTCAAGTGGGAAGATATAGGAGGGCTTTCATCAGTTAAGGAGGAACTGAAAGAGGCGGTTGAATGGCCGCTAAAGTACAGAGAGCTGTTTGACACCGCTGATGCCAAGCCTCCAAAGGGTATACTTCTTTATGGTCCGCCTGGTACAGGCAAGACACTACTTGCAAAGGCTGTTGCCAATGAAAGCGAAGCCAACTTCATAAGCGTGAAGGGACCTGAACTGATGAGCAAATGGGTCGGGGAATCAGAGCGTGGCATAAGAGAGATATTCAGGAAGGCAAGACAGGCTGCTCCCTGCATCATCTTCTTCGACGAAATTGATTCGATAGCACCGGTAAGGGGAAGCAGCATCGGAGATTCCGGGGTGACTGAAAGGATGATCAGTCAGCTATTGACAGAGCTCGACGGCCTTGAGGAGCTGAGGGACGTAGTAGTTATAGGAGCAACCAACAGGCCTGATATGATAGATACAGCACTGCTGAGACCAGGAAGGTTTGACAAGCTGATCTATATTCCGCCTCCTGACCTCGAAGCAAGAAAGGAGATCTTCAAGATACATACTAGGAGAAAGCCTTTAGCCCCAGACGTAAGCATAGACAAGCTAGCAGAGATGGCAGAAGGTTACACTGGAGCAGATATTGCAGCTGTATGCAGGACTGCTACTATGCTTGCAGTTAAAGAGCATATATCAAAATACCCAGACCCGAAGGAGAGCAAGGAAAAAGCTGGAGAACTGAAAATAACCATGTCTCATTTCATGGAAGCGATGAAGAAAATCAAGCCTAGCACTCCTCCCTCGAGAGTTCAGCCAGAGAAGTTACCAGCAATAGCCTGATTTTTTGTAAATAGTGTTCGAATATTTACTTATTGACTAAGATTTTTGCATCAATACCCTCTATTATATTACTGCAATCTAATGACTTGACAGCCCTTGAATGAGGTACAGTAAAATATCACATTTAGTCTCTCTTTCCCGCCAAATATAATGCGATTGTCAAAGGAATTACGGACCAAGCTGCAGCATCGATCATGAGAGTATACAAGGTCACTCCGAATTGCGAAATGGGGAGATGAAAGCCGTTAGGTCCTCCAACATGAACATACCCTTGCAGATAGAGCAGCACGAGCGATATAAACTGAGTAGGGTTGACGAAATAAGAATAGACCTGGGATTGCAAGTATTGTTCACTGTCGACCGAGTCTATTCCAACAAAACGGAAGTCCAAGGGGAAGATGACCATGGTTGATATAAGGCTGAGCGCTAACGATAGTGTCAACCCTAATATGATCAGTGCATTGGATGTCTTGATTATGTGTGAAAGTAATATTGTTAATCCTGTAAAAGAAAGAGATTCTACCGTTGCTGATGCTATAGTCCCAATAAGAAATAAAATAGGCAGTGTTGAATTAGTGATCAAATGAATAACTGAATCGACAAGAAGTATCCCCGCAGCAATGGCAAGGATAGCAGTAGCATTGACCGCAAAATATCTTGATAATAGAAGTCCTCTTTTACTGATCGGTCTGACTAGAATCAGGTCAAGCCTTCCGGAAAGTCTGGCATCGCCATAAGAACTGATGGCTGCATATGTTGCAACTAAAGGCACTGTCAGACTGAACATCTGTATCCATGTTGTTTTAACGTAGTCATATAATCCGGTTCTTTCAGTGGATATATCGAAATAACCACTGGTTAAAGGTCTGGTCTTGAAAACTAGCGTGCCATTAGGAGCAAAAAATGAAAAGGTGACGTTCTTCTCGTTCAAAGACTGAATAGCTGCAGGAGTGTTTATCAGAGTAGCAAAGCCAGACATCGTACCAAGATAGGTCAGATTTTCTTGATTCTGAGATGGAGAGCTGTTTATTGAATAATAGACCTTGTAGCCTACAGGTGCAGACAAGTTTCCTGATGCATAAAAGAAGAGAAGATTGAAAGCGTTAGTGTTATTTGGATTGTAAACGGGGTTTACTACTGCTCCGGAAACATAAAGGTTGGTACCATATGATATATTCGTATTGGAACCATAACCAAAGCCATTAGAGTCTGTTATACGAATTTGAAAAACAGTGTCTTCAGCAATGCCAGCAATCTTAACCGAAGAAAATCCCAGTCCCGATTTATTAGTAAAAATAGTGATATGCTTTGAACCAGCATTCGGTATACTTATGTCAATAAATACAGTAGATGAGATCGGCTGTCCATATTTATCAGCAGTAAAAGCTAGAAAGTTTAGACCCTGTGCATCATGGTTCACTATTACTATGCTCGGCTGCAGGTCGAACCTAGGAACATTGGCTTGGGCTATGTCAGGAATCAAAGTCAAGGGCAGCAAGAGAAAGAAGATGAAGATTGTCAGAAATCCTTTGCTTCGAAAAACCCCAGCCATATCATTTAGAAATGGCCCCAACATAAGACTACTCCTGTCTGAAGCTCAAGAAGCTAATTTCCTAGACAATATTTAAACGTGAACTTGGAATTTTATTAATACGAATGCTTGATTTATTCATATCTATGTCTCGAATTGCATCAACTGCTGATGTTAACTACCTAGCGGACAGTAATCACTTGGGTTCAGGTCATTCCAGACCCATGGCTGAGCTGGTTGATACTGCGAATTTCCCGCGTAGTCTACTTCTATCGAAAGTACCTTTGGAGCTCCCCATGGACCATACTGAAAGTAATAATAACCTGAATTGTCTGTTGTGCCTTGTCCATAGTAATCTGAATAATAGCATCCATTTGGCCCCCAGGTTTTATACATGTAACTTGAGGTAACAGTTTGACCTGCAATTCCAGTCAGACAGCCTCCAGCACTATACTTTATCTCCAGATAACCTTTTACATATACTTGACCATACCAAGTCGCACCAAAGCTAGCATTGCATATTTTCGTTGGAGTCTGAGCAAATACAGTAAAAGAAAACTGTCCTAAAAATACGGAGAGACTAACAAGAATCAGAAATAAGAGTGCGAACTTTTCTCATGGGCAATGTATAGTATTTTGAATATATATATCGAAATCGCAAAAAGTCTTCTCAAATTACTGATATTAATAATATATGTACTCTCTAGTGCCAAAGGCGATTCTACCAAACGATAAACTCGATTTACGCATGCTTTAGAAACCCTGTAGCAGTCTGACTTTAGCAAATGTACACTATATTATACAAAGTGTTAATATAAGGGATAGGTAAAGGCTTAAACTACCGAAGTGTATCGACGTAATGAGTTACGGACAAGGTGGCGGTAGAGGATACGGCAGACGTGGCGGATACGGTTCTTTCGGACCAAGGAACTTCTCACCAAAGCCAGTCAAGGCAGGCGAAGAATATGATGTCGAAATTACAGAGATCTCAAGAAGAGGTGATGGCATTGCAAAGATACAGGGTTTCATCATATTCGTTGCTGGAGCCAAGGCTGGTCAGAAGGCTAGAGTAAGGGTGACAAACGTTGCGAATCGTTACGCTACTGCCGAGGTCGTTTCCTCTGCAGCTTCAGAAAATGCTTCCGACTCTCAGACCGAAGGGTCTGAGTAAGGAGCTCAGTTAGATCACGCCGAAAGTAATTGCGGGGTCAGTACCTCGCTATGTAGCGGATGATGATCGGTCACGGACCCGGTTGGGAATTTTTTGATGTTCTCTCGCTGAGTTAATACTATACGTAAGGTAAAAAGATAATCTGCAGAAGGCTTATTTAATACCTGACAAACCATCATGTTGAATTGTCTGTGCTTGAAATCAAAAATGTAGGAGTTGCAGTTGGAGACAAGAGAGTAGTGCAAGATGTTTCGCTCAAGATATCTCAAGGGGAGATACATGCTATTATGGGGCCTAACGGCTCAGGCAAAAGCTCCCTTGCTAAAGCGATTATGGGCCATCCTGGCTACAGAATAGTGCAGGGAGATATATTGCTAGACGGCGAGAGCATATTGCCTCTAACCCCTACAGAGAGAGCCAGAAGGGGGCTCTTCCTTGGCTTTCAGTATCCTGTTGAGATATCTGGAGTGCCTATGCTTAACTTTCTCAGGGCAGCTTACAGCGCAATGCTACAGGGAGGGAAGGAAGAAGTTAAGAGTCAGGTTCCACTTGTACCTTTCAAAAAGACTCTAAACGAAAAGCTGAAGCTTGTAGGCTGGGACGAAAGTTATTCAGGAAGGTATCTGAATGAAGGTTTTTCAGGAGGGGAGAAAAAGAAGTCAGAGCTTCTGCAGCTTGCAGTCCTTCAGCCAAAGATTGCTGTGCTTGATGAAATAGACTCTGGGCTTGATATAGATGCTGTAAGGTTAGTAGCTTCAACTCTGAATAAACTATCAGGTCCAAACCTCGGACTCCTGCTGATAACTCACTACAGAAGAATACTGCAGTTTGTTAGGCCAACGTGGGTTCATGTAATGGTATCTGGGAAGATTGTGCTATCAGGAGGGCCAGAGCTGGCTGACACTTTAGAAGAGAAAGGTTATGGATGGATAGAAAAAGAAGAAGAGGAGTCACCCTCATAATAGTATTAGAAAGTGCAGAAAGTATATGAGCAAGTATAAGGCACTTATAGTTTGGAGGTTAATGAATTGAGCAGTGTCAGGGAAGCAACAAATTTAGACTACACCAAGTATGACTTTAAGGAGCCAGAAGTCTACGTAACCGAATTTCCCAAGGGAATAAATGAAAAGATAGTTGAGGAGATATCCAGAATCAAAAATGAGCCGCAATGGATGACCGACTTTAGATTAAAGGCCTACAGGCATTTTGTTTCCAGGCCTCTGCCAATGTGGGGAGCTGACCTGACACATATCGACTTTGACAACATAAAGTATTACATAAGGCCAACTGATAAGCAGGTTAAGAATTGGGATGAACTGCCTCCAGCGATAAAAGATACGTTTGATAGGCTTGGTGTTCCTGAAGCAGAAAGGAAGTTTCTTGCTGGGGTTGGAGCAATGTATGAGAGCGAAGTGGTCTACCACAGGATGAGAGAAGACCTCGAGAAACAGGGTGTCATATTTGCTGACATGGACACTGGTCTTAGAGAATATCCTGAAATAGTGAAGAAGTATTTTGGCACTGTGGTTCCTTATAATGACAACAAATTTGCAGCTCTCAACTCTGCAGTCTGGAGCGGGGGCAGTTTCATATATGTCCCGCCTGGTGTAAAGGTGGAGCAGCCGCTTCATGCTTACTTCAGAATAAACGCATCCAACATGGGTCAGTTTGAGAGAACTCTGATCATTGCAGATGAAGGGGCTGACGTTCACTACATAGAGGGCTGCACTGCTCCTGTCTACTCTTCAGATTCTCTTCATGCGGCCGTGGTCGAACTGATAGCTCTGAAGGGAGCGCATATCAGGTACACGACAATACAGAACTGGTCAAAGGATGTCTACAATCTTGTAACCAAACGAGCCTTTGCATACGAAGATGCTAGAGTCGAATGGATAGATGGAAACATGGGAAGCAAGGTGACGATGAAATACCCTGCAGTTCATTTAAAGGGCAGAGGAGCAAGAGCTGAAGTGCTTTCAATAGCACTAGCTGGAGCAGGGCAGCATATAGACGCAGGTTCCAAGATACTGCATCTAGCTCCTGACACAAGCTCAAGGATAATCTCCAAGTCAATATCGAAGGATGGAGGAAGGGCTACATACAGGGGCCAGCTCCTTGTTGCAAAGGGAGCTAAAAGAGTAAAGAGCAGCGTAAAATGTGATGCCCTTATACTCGACGAGAAATCCAGGTCTGACACATATCCTTACAACATAGTTAATGAAGATGATACAGTACTGACTCATGAAGCGACAGTAGGAAAGATAGGAGAAGACCAGCTTTTCTACCTGATGAGCAGGGGCTTGACGGAAGAAGAAGCGCTCAACGCCGTTGTAATGGGCTTCCTGGAGCCGTTTACAAAGTCACTACCTCTTGTCTATGCAATAGAACTGAACAGGCTGATAAGCCTGGAAATGACAGGCGCAGTCGGCTAAAATTAACGGTGCTTTACGATGGAGAGCGGTGCCCAGGTTACAGGCTTCTCAAGGTTAGAACTTCTCTCAAAGAATCTAGGGGAAGGAGAAGCAATTGCGTTGAGGAGAAAGGATTATCTCAATGCATATTTTGAGACGCCTTTTGAGACCAATCAGATATTTTTAAAGAATTATGAGAGGCCACAATCTGACCCTATATCTTACAATCTGATTAGCGATTCAACAAGCGATAAACTTCTTCCAGATAAGTTGTTTGATATTGGATGCGTAGGAACTGAAGTTTACGTAAGACGAAGCAGGGAAGACTTCTATTTCTCGGATGGAGATGATGACGAAGGAGAATCAAAGGTATTACCCGATAAGATTCCTCCTCAAGCTGATAGAATGGAATTACTGAACGGAGCTCTGAGAAACAGCTTTCAAACGATACGTGTAGAAAAAGTCAGGAGCTTTTCGGAACCCTTTGTAAGACTGACAGTATTGCCTAGCAAAGATTTCGCTCTGCACAGGAAGACTGAGCTGACATTTGACACTGATACATCATGCACATTCGTTGATGAAGTTAGAGACAGCAAAGGGATGGATGAAGCAGGAGGTTTTATGACTGATATGGTTCAGGCACGCCTTGAGCCAGGTTCAGACGTAAACTTTGTATCGTTGCAATCTGGCAGGTCTCAAATTGCTGTAAATTATAGGTTCGAGCTTTCAAGCGGTTCGAGGTTGAGGTTTGTGGGTTGGACAGGCGGGAATCCTTACCTTAGGTCCAGAATAACTGTGACCCTGCAGGGCGATGGCTCTGAAGCTAGCGTATTTACCGGCAACTTTGCAGATAAGGGGGCAAGACATGATATGCTTGCTACTGTTGAACATTTTGGAAGAAACAGTATAGGGCTTGTCATACAGAACGGAGTGGTTAGAGCCGCATCAAGATTACTTCTAAAGGGAATGATGATTATCAGAAAGCCTGCCAAGGGCTCTGATTCACATCTCAAGCAGCATGCACTTCTTCTAAGCTCTGACAGCTTCGCAAACGCCATACCAGGTCTGGAGATAGAAACAAACGAACTGAAAGCCAAGCATGCTGCTTCTGTATCACAGCCTGAGGAGGAACAGCTTTTCTACCTGATGAGCAGAGGCCTGAACGGAAAACAGGCAGTCACTACAATAGCCTTCGGGAATCTTGGTATCTTGCTGAGCAACATAGCTGACAATAATATGAGAGACGAACTTGCAGACGAGATAATGGAGACACTTTTAGCATAGAACATATTCTTGGAAAGAGTTATTATCTTCCCCATGCATTAATTGCTCGACATGCAATCATCAATTGTAGATGCAGAAACTATTCGTAACGATTTCCCAATCTTCAAGATAAAATTCAACGGAAAAAGTCTGGCATATCTTGATAACGCTGCCACTTCCCAGAAGCCAAAGCAGGTTATCAACGCACTTGTGGAGTTCTACGAGATGTACAATTCTAACATTCACAGGGGAGTCTACAGCATATCTGAGAAAGCCACAGAAGCTTACGAGAATAGCAGAGAGGCAACGGCTAAATTCATAGGTTGTCAGGACCCTTCTCAGGTTATTTTCACAAGGAATACCACTGAATCGATAAATCTGGTAGCCTATACCTGGGGGAGTAAGAATATTAGAAAAGGTAGCAAGATAGTGCTTACCATGCTGGAGCATCATAGCAATATGGTGCCGTGGCAAGAACTGGCTAGAGAAAAGGGGGCGGAGATACAGTATGTAGGCATAATGGAAGACGGAACGCTAGATATGGCAAGTTTTGACGAAAAGGTCAGAGACGCTGATTTGTTTGCTTTTACTCATGTTTCAAACGTGCTTGGAACCATAAACGACGCCAAAAATTTAATTTCAAGGGCCCATAAGGAAGGTGCAATAGTGCTTCTCGACGGAGCCCAGTCAGCTCCTCATATGCCTGTTAATGTTTCAGAGCTGGACTGTGATTTCTTTGCATTTTCTGCCCATAAAATGCTTGGCCCTACAGGTGTTGGTATACTTTATGGTAGAAGGAAATTACTTGAAGAGATGCCTCCCTTCATAATGGGCGGGGACATGATTAGCGAGGTGCACATAGAGGGTGCAAAATGGAATGAATTGCCATGGAAATTTGAGGGGGGAACCAGCAATATAGCTGATGTTATTGCGTTTAGAGAAGCGATTATGTATCTGGAGAGGATTGGAATGAACAATGTGAGAGTGCACGAAGAGAATCTGACCAAGTATGCACTGGATAGGCTTGACAGAGTGAAAGGGGTTAAAATTTATGGACCAAGAGATACATCTGTAAGAGGCGGTGTAATACCTTTCGTAATGGAGAATGTTCATCCTCATGATGTAGCAGCCATACTGGACGGTGAAGCTGTTGCTGTAAGGTCAGGAAACCATTGTGCACAACCTCTTCATGAAAGTTTCGACCTTGATGCAACGACAAGGGCAAGCTTCTACATTTACAATACTGAGGAAGATGTGGATAGGCTTGTAAAGGGATTAGAGAAGGTCAGGAGGCTAATGGTTAAATGAGCGAAGATATATACAAAGAGATAATTCTCGACCACTACAAGAATCCCCATAATTTCGGGAAGCTGCAAAATCCTGACTTTAAGGCTTCTGACACAAACCCTCTCTGCGGCGACCATGTCGAAATTCAGGTAAAGCTGAACAATGGCAGGGTTAGTGATGTAAAATTCATAGGTAGAGGCTGTGCAATAAGTCAGGCTTCTGCCAGCCTCCTTACAGACCTCATAATCGGCAAGTCAATCGAAGAACTGCAGAAGTTCGACAAGGAGCAGCTTCTTGAGGCTATGGGAAATCCGGACCTTGGACCAGTCAGAATAAAGTGTGCTCTTCTATCGCTCAAGACGTTGAAGTTAGGGCTCTATTCCTATCTTTCCAAGAACAATGGCTGATTACTCTATTCTCTTATCCCTTCTAACACTGAGACTGCATTCCACAAAGTTACTCGTGCGAATGATGGAACGTTGGGGTCTTGAGATATCTCCTCAAGCGTTGATATCGCATTTGCCGCCCTTACGCCTATCGATAGCTTTTCATCCTTCAAGCTGTCCACAACCTCTTTTGCCAGCTTCCTTATATTCCTGGGGATGCTATTGTTATCAACTACAGATTGTATAATAGAGATAGCCTGCATAGCCTTTGCCAAATTTTCACTCTGCTTTTCTTTCTTTAATGCCAAATTTCTCAACTCCATTAAAACACCCTGAGCAAAAAGGGGGAAGATTTTAACTTTTTTCTCCATATTTAATCTCTTGACGGCGGGGGAAGCGTTTACAACGCAATATAAAAATGGTAAAACGATATCCAAGCCTTACGGCAAAGTTAGATATAACGCCCCCTTTTCCCAGGACTCTTTAAAAACGCTTAATTATCATTGCCTAACCTTGAGAGTGGATTGGATAAAGCATCACAGAAGCTTGTGGTAGAATTCATGAAAAGAGGGGCTACGCTACTAAAGGAACCATGTCCAAAATGTGGGGGCATAATGCTCAGGTATAAGGGAGTGGAGTTCTGCCCTAGCGACAGTGGCATAGCTAGCGTTCAGCAGCTTGAAGAACAGACCAAACCTGCTGCTGACGTTTACGAAGAAATGCTAGCTGCTGTGAACGAAAAGATAGGTCAGTTGAAATTGGAACTTAAAGAATGCAAGGATAACAACCAGCTTTCCATAATCCTCGACAACATAAAGAAACTGGTCGAAATATCAGACCTGCTAAAGAAAAGGAATGCTTAAAGGAAGCTGTCCAACGTCCCTTCACGCTTCTTCTTTTCTTCTTCTCTTGAAGAATAGTATTTCTTATTCATAGTGTCTATATAACTTTTCATCGCCTTCATTCTGCGCTGAACCACCCAGTAGTAGGTTTCGTCAGAAGTTCCCTTTACCATCAGCATCACCATTTTCCCTTCTGACCTTCTTCCTGTTCTTCCTCTCCTCTGAATGAATCTGATAGCACTTGGGACATTATCATAGAAGATAACAATATTGCACTCAGCTATGTCGAGACCTTCTTCTCCTATCTGCGTTGCTATGAGAACCTGATAATTGCCACGCCTGAATTCTTCAACTGCCCTTATCTGCTCTTCCTGGGTCTGTCCTGATGCTCCCTGTTTCCCTATCAGAATCCAGCACCTGATACCTGCAGATTCTAAATAATGTCTTATCTGTTCTACAGTATCCCTGTAGCTGGCGAATACAAGAGCTCTATCCTCTTTCCTCAATTGAAGTATTATATCCCTTAGTGCATCAAGCTTAGGATGTTCTCTTCCCTTTGCTACTTCTTCTCTTATAATCGATACAGAATATGAAACATCTGCATCCTTTGCCAACATTGCTGATGCCTTCTTTCCCTCTGAAACAGCCTTATCATAAAAATTGAGGAATGTGGTGTAAGTCTGAGTCTCCAGGTATTTCAGCATGAGAAATAACTTGGCGCTGATTGTATATGCAAACTTTGAATTCCAGCTACCTTTTCTCAGGATTTCCTCCCTTTTCTCTATTAACTCTTTGAAAACCAGTCTATTAGCAGACTGCTTTGATATAAGACCTTCATCAGCAAGTATAGAAAGTTTTTTCCTTAGTGAGTCCTTAAGATGGCTGATAGCTCTCTTCAATTCTTCGCTAGGCTGCAGCTGCTTGATTTCAACCCCTACCTTCTGGATAAACGGTCTTACATCCTCGCTTTCATAATCCCTGTAAAGTACCTGTCCTGCTGAAAGGGCAGATTTTATCATTTCTATCTTCAGCTTGTCAGACGGCAGTGTTGCAGTTAGTCCTATCTTCTGTGTTGTATCGTCAGGAAAGACCTTTGCCACTTCTACATAGCTGTGATTGCCTATAGCTCTGTGCACTTCATCTATTATAAGCAGCGAAAACTTTGAAGGGTCAAAATAACCCCTTTTATAATCTTGAAACGCGATTTGAGGGGTGGCGCAAATTACTTTCCCCTGCCAGGCATCTTGCCTGGATACCGGGTCATCCTCTCCTGTAAGTGAAGTTATTGCTCCTTCAGGCAGTTTCAGAACTTTTGATAAGAAATTTCTATGTTGCTGGACAAGTATCCTTGTAGGAGCAAGAAAAAGAGCCTTTCCGCCCCTTGATTTTATTGTATAGGCAATCACTAGAGCTGCTATAGCGGTTTTCCCAAGACCTGTAGGGAGCACTATTATCGAGTTGTGTCCGTTTACCTGCTCTGCAATTTCTAGCTGGTATTGCCTAGGCTCGATAGAGCCTTCCTTAATCAGGGGGTAGTCTTCTACCTTCAAAGTTTTGCTACACACAATTTGCCACCTGTGCTGCTTATAACGATTTATTCTCTTCAAATTTGACCTGCTAAAAACTGCCTTATAATTCGCTTGATTGTGTATCCAAATTAAGCCTTAATGCAGGTGCAAAGAATAGGTTTCAAACTATCAATGAAACTAGAGCACACCAAGGTTTCAGCTAGTAAGAAAAGATGCTTAATGAATGGCTTTTAGCAAATTAATAGTGCTTGGTGTATTCTTAAAACTAGCATAAGCATCATAATTTGCTGTAATAATTACAGGAATACGACAATTGACGATAACAAACCTATAAAAAGGAAATATATATATCAAAAACAAAGGTAATACCCATTGGTTCATGACTTTGTAAATAGGTATGTGGGTTCCAAATTAGTAGTTTTGGTCCTATTATCAATGATGATGAGCTTTACAGCTGTAAATGCTAGCGCAGAATCCAACCCATCTTACACAAACTGCGGGCTTCTCGCTTCATACAGCGCAACATATTGGACTCCTATTATCCTACTCAATTCTCCATATGGCGGAAGCGGTACGGCTCAGTCAACAGTAAGCTATACAGGTGAATACACAATTGATGGAACTACGTCTTATACCTCATCGACATACGGTATATCCATAAGCGACTCAAACGGTAGCGCAACAGGCTACTTTGAGAAAGACACGTGGACACGTTATCACTACGCTTTCTGCCCGGACGTGACAGAAATAACTTACCATTCAGGAAACGATATAACGTATGACCTCTTACCTCAAAATAGTATGTCTGAGGATAACGAACTTCATAACTTCACTGATAAGGGAATACCCTCACTTTACTTTACCAACCAGTATACCACAAATAATGATGGTTCGCAATCTACATGCAATGGCCAAGGTTTTAGCATCACCATAACGACTACATCAACCACTTCTATATCCATTCAAATGAGTTTCGCAGGTGGCGAATATGTATCAGTAGGCGAATTTGATATAGGAATATCAGGAGGTCAATCTAACACAAACAGTTTTACGCATACATTTCCAGGCTTCTTCGGAACTTGGTATCTTGATTCTCTTAATGGATAAAGCCAATCAAATCAAGGCGCATTACGGTTCCTGTACAACCAGTGTTCTGGAGGTGGTGGGGGAGGATGCGTATTGGGTAATACCATGATTATGCTAGCAAATGGAACAAGTGTGCCTGTAAAAGCATTGAAGGATGGTGATATGGTTAAGGCATATGACTTATCTACACATGAAATGGTTGATACAAAAGTGACAAGTAATATGGCTAAACAGGTAACCAAATCATAGAAATAAATGGGGGAGAGCTGTTTGTAAGTGGATTAACTGACCAACCAATGTACGTTCAATTGCAGAATGGAAGCATAGGTCATATAGAATTAGGCCAACTTAAATCAGGAATGAAATTATTTAATCCTATATCGAATAGCTGGATTTATGTTACAAGTGCACAACTCATTAATGGTCAATTCACTGTTTACGACCTTCGTACAACGAGCGGAAACTATATAGCTAATGGGTTTGTGATTTTGGTAAAGTAGACTTTGGTGGAATAAATTGCGAAAGGCATCTTCAATATATCTGGTCTATGCACACATGCTCTACCCGGAATTTATAGAAAAAAGGGATGTTTGTTTGCTTGGTTAAGAATATTTTCTTTTACGTTGTAGTAGCAGTGTTGATTATAAGTGTTGCATCCAATATCTACACTTTTACAAACAACAAACAGAGTCAACAAGCGGCTGGTTCAGTAACTTTAAACCTTATTGGGCAGAGTACATCGGCAGATATACATTCACCAGCAGCCCTATCATCGGTTTCTAAATTGCTTGCATTCACAAAGACCTTAAATGGCACTGCTCTAGTGACAGGTTTCGTAAATGCCTCAGCCCCAATCAATTTCAGAATAAGTTATCTGGGTCCTGATGGACCATATGCATATCAAGCGATTAATGCAACTACGATAAATGTAAGAGTTTTACTACCTCAGGGAACCTGGGCTTTCACTTTTGAATATGCTGGCGTTGACTCTTCGATTTATACTGCTAGTTTTACCTTAAACTACTCATACCTAATGTGGCCACCAAAGTAGCCCAAACATCATTGCTCAAATCTATGCGTTTGTATTTTCATTAATTTCAGAAGAGTATTAATGTTGTTTTCTAAAAAATCATTTTCAGCGATTATACTTGACCCACTTCCTGACTTTTTTGCTGTCGAAGATACTTGCCCTGAAGATTTAACGTTCATCTGTACATTTTAGATTCTGAAGAGTTGTCGATTGCAATCAGAGTCTACTCATTTTTAATCTAGCATTCAAAAGGGGTTTATAAAGACAGGATAAAGTTGCAACCTTTGAGCTTTCCTAGCTGTTAACACTTCATATTCATACAGTTCAGTTTAGACGATACTCATGAGAGCATGAATATCTATAAGCTGGACAATATTGCAGATTTATATCAAATTCATAAAGCAAAACACATTAATCCATATCAATAAAGCCATCATGAGGCTGTAAATTCGCTGGTGCCTTGAATTTGCCTTTGAAAATAGACGGCTCGAGTCTTTCCTCAGCATTGAGAGACGTTGAAATAGCGCTGACAAGGGAAGACATGAATTACCTGGAAACTTCTGTCCTTTCATGGCGTATTCCAGTGCAATTATCCAAAGATATCTTGAGGCTTGTTGCAAGTTTGATAAATTTCAACGTCAAGAAGCCAAGGTTGGGCTTATTCATAGCAGTGACTGGGATAGACAAGACAGGTAAAGAGACTCAGCTGTTCAACCCTGCAAAGAAGCCCGGGGTTATACCTCTAGCTGAATATCTTCGGTCAAAGGATTACCAGGTGCTTGGGATCAGACAACCCAGCTACGACACCAGGTTCGGGAAGCTTGTTTCCTGCTACTTGGGCAGACCTGTACCAGACATAAAGATAGAAGGAAGTATTGATAGCGATGTTGCGTGGATACTATGGAGTCTTGACAGGGCACAACATAATGAGAAAGTAAACTTGTGGCTGGTTCTCGGTAAAAGGCATGTAGTCTTGTCAAAACGATGGACTGAGAGCAATGTTGTTTATCAGTCAACATATGGCATAGAACCAGAAAGAGTTCTCAACGTAGAAAAGAAGATAGTAAAGCAGGATGTTACAATAATCTTAGAACTGCCAGTGCAAGAAGTTCTTACGAGGCTTTCGACACAAGGAAGGGACGCTTTTGAAAATGCATCTGTATTGGAAAAGGCTTCAAAACTCTACAGCAACCTGGAAACCATATTCCCTTTTGGCAAGGTGTACAGAATAAATGCCAATGCAGATTTACAGACAGTAAACGCTCGTCTTCTTCAGCTTGTAGATAACATACTTGAAGGAAGATGATTGTTAATGCTAGCAAAACAATAAAGCTGGGTCTTTTGTAGACCAGTATGTGAAGATTGCTTGCCTGTCAACAAATCCGTAACAATCATGGACCCAGTACATGGCTTCTTGAGGGTCAAAGAACCTGAACTTGCAGTAATAGACACCCCCTCCTTTCAAAGGCTCAGGCTTATCAGGCAGCTTGCATCAGCCTATCTGGCATACCCTGGTGCGAACCATTCTCGTTTTGAACACTCTATAGGTGTCATGCACGTTGCAGGTTTAAGCTGCAGTGTGCTTGAGGAAAAGGGGTATATGACACAGGATGAGACTTCTATGGTCAGGCTTGGAGCACTAATGCACGATGTGGGGCATGGGCCTTTCTCTCATGTCCTAGATGAGTTGATACACGAAAAAGGAGGGATGAGTCATGAAGATACCACGCAGAATATAGTGAGAAAGTCTGAAATCGCTGATAAGCTATCAGCATATGGGTTTTCTCCAAGAAAGATGTCTGAGTTATCTGTAGGTAAACATTCAGGAAAGAAGAAGTTTCTTAACGATATAATAGCTGGAAGCCTGAGCGCAGACCTGATGGACTACCTGCTGAGGGATTCCTACTATACTGGAGCCGGTTTCGGCAAAGTTACGATTGAAAGAATAATCGACTCGTTCGAAGTATATAATAACAGGCTCGCTCTTCAAAGAGATGCGCTCTATACCTTTGAATCTCTGGCTGTAGCAAGATATGAAATGTTCAAGGCTGTGTATTTTCACAAGACAGTAAGAGCTGCAGAATCGATGATACTACGTTCATTTCAACTTGCAGATGAATTCATCCATATATCTGACACGTCCAATTTGCAGAGGTATCTCAGCAGGACAGATGAATCTGTACTGCATGAAATTCTTTCACTCAAAGAAAATGGTGCTGCTGAAAAATCAAAGGACCTTGTAAAAAGGTATCTAGCTAGAAATCTTGTTAAATGCGTCTACGAGAAGCTTATTCACAGAAGAGAAAGGGTTACAGAAAAGATACTAAGTGCAAGGGCAATGAGAGATAAGCTCAGACAGGAGCTTGCAGATAGATGCAACGTTGACCCTGATGACATCTTCATAGACTTACCAACCACGCCTGCAGTGCCATATACTTCTGAAAGGGAGAGTTTTTCCGGGCTTTTTCTGATCAGTGTATCAGGCGACAATGTCAAGGCAAGTGCTTTAACACTGCAAGACCTGCCTATGGTTCAGGCTATCAGCGGTTATATGGATGTGCTAAGAATATACACAACTCAGGAAAATAGAAGCAAAGTGGAAAAAGAAGCTCTCAGGCTTCTTGGCGAAGAAGATTACACTACAAAGATATCTGTATAGGTTATTCAAAAGTCATTGCTATTGCAGAGTTTTTCATCTAGTTCTGCTCTTCGTCCAAGACCAAAAGAGTGTCAGATGCAGAGTCCAACACAGCCTTCTTCCCTCTATATCCCAAAAGCTTGTTGATATCTATTTTCGAAAGAAGAGGTATTCCTGCTGCAGCGCATCCAGTAACAAGGTTAATATCTCCAGTATCAGCGACAATTCCTGCGGGATTAGTCTTTTTCATAGCCATACCGTATATTACGTATGCTCCGACACTGCTACCTACTGTGTAAGGTATTGCAAATATCTTTCCTTTTAATGTTTGACCGTACAGCTCATGCTTTGAATCTCTTACGATTCCTGTCTCCGGGTCCACTCCTCCTAGAAATGAAAGAGGTTGCAGCGTAGGCAATAATTCGCCGCTAACTTTTCCCCTTACTATAGCCTTTCCATGCAATTTCATTTCTTAATCTCCTGACAACCTCTTCCTGATTGGGTATTTTACCTTGTTCAAACCTTTCCCACCCCTTTTCCAGTGTTGCAGTAGCGTCTATCCCGACCTTATCAGTAAGGAGCTTCTGCTGGTCGCTGGATGGGTCCAGACTCGAGCCTTTTGCTCCTTTAATTACGATTAAACCTTTTGATGCCTGAAATCTTGTAGCTATAGCATATTCAACGCTAGCTGGGTCCTCCGGGTCTATGTCTTCATCCACAACAATAACATGTTTGAGCGATGGATGCGCAGCAAACGCAGCAATTATGGCATTCTTTGGTTCACCTTCAAGCTTCTTTTTGACCTGAATTACAGCATGCAGCCAGTTTCTTCCGCCATCTGTGAGCACTACCTTCTTGGTAGATGGGACTACATCTTTGACTTGCTTGAACAGCTTGGCTTCAACCGAAAAAGACATCAGTAGCCTGTGCTCAAATCCCCCGGGTAATATATCTCGATACATTGCATTTCTCCTCAAGTACATCTTTTCCACTTTAACCACAGGCTGCATTCTTTTTACATCATAGTTTCCCAACATTTCGACCATATAGTCTTCAGCCTGCTCGCTTTTCGATATCTTACCTATTAGCACTATTTCTGAAAGCTGGGGAACTGACAGCCCATTCTCCATCCTTACCAATTTCATTTTTCCCTTAAGGATTGAATTGGCCAGGTTCAGCTCATCGATTCCATATGGAGCCTGAAACGAGGCAGCTATTTCAACAGCTGGATGAGCACCTACAACTATAGCTACAGGAAGGTCTTCCCCGGCTTCCTTGCTCAAAAGAAAGGCCCTGTGCAAGTGTCTCCCTTCCACCATTCTTATCGCCAGTCTTTCTCTGTCCAGCTTCAAAAGGCGATGAACAGACAGATTTTGTGTCCCTGTTTCCCCGTTTCTGGCTATAACCATGGAACTTGTTATGTATGGTCCTGCATCTTTTTCATAGTGTGTAACTATAGGGAGCTTGTTTAAGTCTGCTTGCATGGCTTCCCAGTCAGGATTCTTATTCACAATTTCCGGCTGAATTGGTGTAGAAGCTGCCTGTATAAGAGCCTCATACATCTTTTCTTTTTCTACACCTAAGGCCAGAGCATACTTTTCCTTATTGTTTATTATATTGAATATAACAGGAATAGATACCCCTTTCCTTACAAAGATAGCAGGTCCTTTTTCGAATTCTTTTTCAATTGCTGCAATCTCAAATCTGGGCGAAAGTGGCTCATCTATTTCTTTCAGAAGACCTTCTTTCTTCAGCTTCTCAACGAATGAATGAAGGTCCGGGTCCTGCTTCATCGGACGAGGTATTACCTTCCTGATTAAAAGCTTCTCTGCATGACAATTCAAAAGAAAGGCGAGAGTTCAGGATAGACAATCATTTTTACCCATTCTAATATACCTCCTCATTCTTCAAGACAGATGAGCGAGCTGTATTTTCCCTACAAGTTTCCAAGGCCTGGCCAGCTCGAAGTGGCTCAAAAAATCGTAGATTCGTACAGGAAAGGAGCCAAACTGATGGTTGAAGCACCAAATGGGTTTGGTAAGACTTCGTCAGCTCTCTCGGCAGCATATCATGTTGCAACTGAATACGGTGCCGGGGTTATATATGCAGTAAGAACCAAGCGAGAAGCCGACAGAGTCCTTCAAGAGGCAAAGCTGTTCAGCGATAATTTCAGTATCAAGGTTAGTGCTATGCTATCTATGAGCGACGGATGTTTGTTGAGAAAAGATGAAGTAGCTAAGGTTGAGGATGAACTTTTACCGACTTATTGTCTTACTCACACCATGTCGAAAAGATGTCGTTACTATGAACGACTATCTTCTGCTGAAGCACTAGCCTGGAACCAGTTTGAATCTTTGGCTGCGGTGTTAAATTACGCAAAATTAAATAGATTTTGTCCCTACATGTATTCCAAAAGGCTTTCAGCAGCAAGCCAGATTATAGTAACAACATACAACCACATTCTAGATATGGAGAGATTCGAGACACTAAAAGCGGTAAGAGAGAACTGGCGAGAATGGTTACTCATTTGTGATGAAGCACACAACATTCCAGAGCTTGCCTATACATTAAATTCAAGAACCATCTCAAAAGGCGATGCTGAAGCAGCTTATAATTACGCCCTGTCCAGAAGAAATTACAGTGCAGCTTCAGTTGCATCCATGCTGATTGATTTGTTCAGGCATCAAAAAGCAGGCAAAAGTGAACAAATGCTAAGCCTGAAAGGGTTCGATAATTTAGCGTTCAAGGATAAGTTAAGAATTGTTTCCTCGCCAAGCCTTCCTCCTGCCTTCGATATCTTCGAAACCAGAATGCAGCTTTCATTTATGAAGTTTCTGGAGTTTTGTAAATACCTAGCTTTCTCAATCGATAGAGAGGATTGCAGGTGTTATCTGATTAATAAGGAAAGAGGCCCCTTGTTAAAGATAAGCCAGCTTTCTTACGATATCGCTATTATCAGAAATTCATTCAGGTCTTTGGTTTACCTTTCCGCAACTTTGGGAATAACCCTGAATGACTTTGAAAGTTATAGCGTAGCGAAAATGTGGAGTCCAGCTTGCCTAACCTTGGTTGATGGCAGCGTCACAACGGCATATTCCAGCAGGTCAGAAGAAATGTTCAGAATGATAGCAGCAAGAATTGTCAACATAAGAAGAATTTTAAAAGGCCCAATAGTAGTTTTTTTCACATCATATGATGTACTGCATAAGGTTCATAACTCCCTGCTCGAAAATTTGCAGACTCGCTACTTAGTTGAAGAGAGGAGTATGGGTGTTGCTGAACAGGATGGTATTATCGACTCACTGATGAGACATAAAGATGGCTTACTTCTAGCAGTGGCAGGAGGCAAGTTCTCTGAAGGCGAAGATTACAGGGCAGGAAGCTTACGCTGTGCTGTTGTTACCGGGCTTCCTTTACCAACTCCTTCTTTGGAGCTTTCAGAGAGGTTGAAATACATTGCCAGTATAACAAATAAGAAGCAAGCATATGAAAGCCTCATACTTGTCCCTGCTCTGAACAAAGTTGTTCAGTCAGCAGGCAGAGTCGTAAGAAACCAGATAAAGAAAGGTGTGGTGATTCTGATGTATAAGAGATTCCTGCAAAGGAGAATTAAAGAACTAATGCCTTTCTGGCTGAAGAGTAAATTATTCCATATAGACTGCTCTGACATTATTCAATTGCAGAAGATAATTGGAAATACAGAGTGATAGATCAAGCTTAACAATGAAAGATGACTAAACCTCACCCTAAAATGCTGTTATTTGAAATCCTCATCCTGATATCTGGGGTAAGGTTTGACCCCTTAGACATGGTCTGTCGTGCAACAGGATGTGACACATTTTAAAAGAAATATATGATAGCTCCTGGGAGTTCTTCAATTCAAGAGGAATAAACCAAAAGATAAATACTAAAGTGGTTTCGTTACTTAAAATGTGTTGGACAGATCTTCACCTCTAGCTCCAGGGTTGCATGTAATAGTTACAAAGCCACGTGCAGTATTTGCCAGCCTTTTGAACGAGCTTTCATCGGGTGAAAGATGCCTCTGCATAGACATGGACGGCACTGCTACACCGACGCTTATCGAAAGTGGAAACCCATGTGTATCTGCTCTCTCCTCTTTTGACTTACCTGAAACACTATATCAAACAATCTCTGCCGGAAAAGGATTCAGACTTGTTATCTTCAATTCATTAAACACTCTAGCAGAATTGAGCAGATATAAAAGAGAAAACAAAACCTGGATGAGGGATTTTTACCGCAACCTCTTGCTTGTAAGTACTTTTTGCACGAGTCTTGCAGAAACAGTATGCTATATCCAAATCATTCCGGAGCACAGGTTAGAAAGGTTCGCTCTTTCCTGGCAGTCGAAAGTTTACCAAAGACTGGGAAGATTATGGGTGTACAAGGGTAAAGGAGAATTCATCCGAATATCTTATACGACCACAGAGAATAGACCATTATGAACGATAGAAAGACAAGCCCTAGCCCTCCAACAAAGAATAAGCCTTTTACTCTATCCATCTGATTATCGCTAGCACTTCTGGCCAGTAAAAAAGTACCTGCTACACCCATTACTATGACAAACCCGTACAGCAGAGTCTCGATTATGCTTTGAGCTTGAAGGTTACCTATTATAATTATGTTTGTGGGTGAAATGTAGCTGGCATTTAGCAAATACGCCACTATACCAGCAGCAAGAATAACGCTTGCATATACAAAAATATATTCTAACCTTAAGGCGCTGAGTAAATACCTAACATACTTGTTCCTGCTCAATGCTAATCAACCCTAATCGACGCGTGGAGCCAAGAAGAACTGAACTACCCCGCCTTTCCCGCTCAGGGGATACTCGAGCTTTATTGGCATCTTCGATGAAAACTGTATAGTTAGAGTGTCTCCATAGATGGATTTTGTGAAGTTTGATAGATATTCCAGGCTGTAGGTTGCATCGCCAGGCTCCTTGATACTTAGCTCCTTGAGCTCAGGGTTCCTTTTATCTACAACTACAGAAACCTTTCCCATTTCGCTCTTGCCTGAAAAGACCAGCTTGTCTGCCTCAGCCTTTATCGATACATGGTCTGAAATCGTCTTTATATCTTCCAACACCTGCTTGACAAGTGCAGCACCCATCTTTGATGTTACGGTGAATGTAACCTTGGGCAACGGTGTCTGGCTGTATTGCGCTTCTACCAGATGAATCGTGAAGCTCTTCTCATAACCGTTAAACAGCTTGAACTCAATGGTGTTTTCCTCTGTGAGATTAAGCTCTACCTTATCTTTGGAATCTGCTCTCCTGAAGACCTTCAGCAGGTCTTCTACTCTGACCGTCAAATTGTAATTGGAATCGCATGAATACTTGTCAAATGCAGAGCTGGGCCATTTAAGGTCAACCAAAGCTATATGTGAAGGGTCCATTGCCCTGAGGTTTAGTCCGTCAGGTGTTGCGACAAACGTGGCTTCATCTATCAGAGTTGCTATTGCCTGCGAAACAGACTTCCATTCTTCGCTAGACGAACTGACAGCTTGCAGCATACCACAGACTCAGCAGGAAGATTATAAGAACATTATTTAACCTGCAGCGCCTTTGCTTACTGCAATGGGTGGCCCCATGCATGGATAGCCAGACTAGACTTTTTCTCCAGAACGAATTCCGCAAATACTATTTCAGCAGGGCCTCAGAACTTGAGATACCCAGCAACCCATCTGCCAGGGAATTCGGATATCTGACATTTGAAGGAAATATGGTCAGGCATATAGCATGCAAAAACGAAGGCGAAGTAAAAGCACTTATCCTGAAGGAGGTGCCTCGAGGATTCTTTTCGTCTGTCTCGCTGTACGAAAATCCTGCACTGCCTGTCGAAGAGAAGGGCTGGATTAAATCGGACCTGGTGTTTGATATTGATGCTGGCGACCTGGGCTTAAAGTGTGTTGAAGAGCATGATTTTTATCTTTGCCAGTCTTGCTACACCCCATATAAAACCAAGAAAACAACCTGTGAAGTCTGCAAGTCTGAATCGATAATTCAAGTCAAGTGGATTTGCCAAGAGTGCATACAGAGGACGGAGGAAGAATCAGAAAAACTTCAGGATATACTGCAATCAGACTTCGGAATATCTTCATCCAAAATAAAGAAGTATTTTTCAGGTCACAGAGGATTCCATCTCCATGTAAGTAATTCTGATTATGAAACGCTTGACCAGAATGCAAGAGCAGAGATTGTCGAATATCTCTCTGGCATAGGTCTCTCGCCCAGACATTTTGGCTTCTCAACCAGATGGGCATCTTACAACGTAGACAGGCTACCCCTTGATTCTGAGCCTGGGTGGAGAGGCAGGGTTGCAAGAAGACTTGTAGAATTGACGTCAGCAAAAGATTCCAGGGAGGCTTTCACTAAATTCTACTTAAAAAACAAGGAAAAGATGAAGGAATCGATGGAATCTTTACTCAGAAGCGTTACTGTAAGGGTTGACAAAGGCGTAACAATAGACTTGCACAGGATATTCCGAATGCCAGGCACATTGCACGACAAATCTGGCTTAATAAAGAAGATGCATAGCGAAGGGGACAATCCTCTTGTAACTGCAGTTGGATTGGGCTCATTTCCCATCGAAGTCCGGGTATACTATTCTCCAAAGTTCAACCTGAAGGGGAACTGGTTCGGTCCCTTTAAAAACGAAGTGACAAAGCTGCCTGCATATGCTGCTGCATTTTTGGCAATAAAGGGCCTGGCGACGGTTAAAGTTGGAGGATAAAAAAATGATTATGTCAATACCATGAAGAGAGCACTCATTCTGATAATCGTTAATGCTTTTATAAGCAGACTATTATGGCTTCAGGCGGTTATGTCAGAAGACCTATTGGGTATTTTGCAGAGGAATCTGGAGGAAGAGCTGACCAGCGAAAACATGGCCAAGCTCGACCCCAGCTTATACTCAGCAGTAGCAGTCAGGATAAAGGAGATAAGGGAGTCGCTTGGTAATGGCGACTCCGAATTAATCAACTCTCTCCTTTCCAGGGAGATAGAACTATTCTACACAATGGTTGAGGATTTGCTCAAGGTCAGATTGCATAAATTCCTGGACAGAGCTATGCAAGGGTCGAACGAGGTCAGTTTGACTCCGGAAGAGAGATACATGGTAGAGCCTCTTTATGATTCTGTAAAGAGGCTGCTAAGAATAAGAGAGGCGATAAGGGAAGGCCATCCCTCTGTACTGGAGGAGTCGTCTGACAGCTATACCACCAAGTATATAGTGGTCAGGTTTCTTGATGATGTTCCAAGAATCGCAGGGATAGACCTGAAAGAATACGGCCCTTTCAAGAAACAGGACCTGGCTGTAGTTCCTATGGATAATGCTAAATTACTGCTGGAGCACGATGTCGCCGAGGAAGCCTGGGTGAGCCAGATTTGAAATATCCGAAGACAAGGAATATGTATTGTCCCAAGTGTAAAAAGCAGACAGAGCATACCGTTACAATTTACAAGAAGGGCAAAGAGAGGGCGTTTGCAGAAGGGGCAAGAAGGCATGCTGAAGAGAAGAGAGGTTATGGAGGTCAGAAATATGCAGAATTGGTCAGAACAGCAAAGACCACAAAAAAGATATCACTTCTTATGAAATGCAGGGTTTGTGGATTCGTTGTCCCCAAGGAAGGAATCAGAGTCAGGAAAGTTGAACTGGTCGAGTGATGTCAGATGGTTAGAAAAGAGAGGATACTTTATCCAAGGCCGAAATCGAATTTTCTCTTGGTCAAGTGCCCTTCCTGCGGAACAGAGAGAGTCGTATATTCCCATGCAACAGTCCCGACAAAGTGCGAATCATGCGGAGAAGTTCTTACAGAACCAACGGGTGGAAAGACGCTTATCAAGGCTCAGATACTCAGAAAGATGGACTGAGAACTCATGTCTGAGCAGCTGCCTGACATAGGAGAAGTAGTTTTTGCAACTGTAAGTCAGATAACTCCTTACGGAGCTTATGTAACATTAGACGAGTATTCCAACCATAAGGGATTTCTTCACATATCAGAAGTATCAACAGGCTGGGTAAGGAATATAGAGAGGTTCGTCAAACCAGGTCAGAAAGTTGTACTGAAGGTAGTTAGGGTTGACGAAGAAAGAAGGGAAGTGGACCTCTCGCTCAGGCAGGTTACCAGCGAAGAGAAGAAAGAGAAGCTTATACAGGTTAAGAAGGAAGCTAAAGCCAGAGGAATACTTGAACTTGTAAAGAAATCACTTGGCATTCAGGACGATTCTGCAATAAGACAGCAGCTCATCGATGAATACGGCTCTCTGTATGATGCTCTTGAAATGGTCGCAAGGAAGGGAGAGGCAGCATTATCAAAGCTGCAGATTGATAAGAAATATCAGCAGACGCTTCTCCAGATACTTCAGGAGAGGTTCAAGCTACCGCTAGTAGAAGTGAAGGGAACGCTTGAAATGTTTTCTACCAGGTCTGATGGAGTTGTAGTGATAAAGGATTCTATACTGAAATCTGTCAAGCAGATGCCACAGGAAGTTCAGGTTGAGATAACTTACGGAGGTGCGCCAAGATACTACGTCAGGCTGAGGGCTGAGAACTTCAAAATCGCAGAAAAACAGCTGAAGAACCTGATTGATTCCATAACAAAACTTGCTGGTAATATGGCTTCGGTCAATTTTATACGCGAAAAGAGCTGAAGTTACGTATGACCAGGTTTGTAATGAGAAAATGCACCAAATGCGGCTCTTATGGGCTGAGCGAAAGATGCTCAAAGTGTGGAGGGGAAACTATCATGCCTCACCCTCCAAAATTCTCTCCTGATGATAAATATCTGAAACTCAGAATGAAGAGCCTGGGCTATAAGGTCTGAATCAAGTAAGTTATGTTAGCCCTTCGATGAGTTTGTATTCAGGGCTGCATTTGCGCTGACAGGGTTATATTTGTATATGAGAACCTGAGCAACTACACCCTGAGTGTAAGCCGCTCCTGTGGGATTTGAATTAAAGACTAGCTCAAAAGGCGAACTGCCGGGTGGATAATTCTGATTCAGGGTGAATAAGGGAAGCTGAATGTAGTTCTGAGTTATGGTTGTGCTGTTCTGATAGTCTGGGTATATTGAAATCAGCTGGCCCGTAGATGGGCTGAATACACCATACCCAGTGAAGTTTATGTCGAACATCCTACCTATAGTTGTATTTGCATAGAATGCCCTTGTCGGCATCAGATTTGCTGGATTGAGAAATCCAGCTTTGGTCAGGTTTATTCCTGCTATGGTTGCCATTGCATCTATCTTTCCATCATCTCCGCCCAGGTTGTATACTCTGCCAAGAGTGTAATATCCTCCTCCAACCTGTCTAAGTGTAAGGAAGACAACTACGTAATCCCCTCCCATATCAGCCACAAGTTTCGAAGCATAGCTCTGGTTGCTAAGAAACAATGTAGCAACTTCTGCCATTCTGGTGCTGTTCAGAGTTCCGTTATCTATGAAGGTAGTTCTGTTGCCCATCACGCTTATCCAGTATCCATAATCCCACCAGGAAATTATCTTTGCATTGGCAGGGGTATTCTGACTTATCCATGACAGAGCTTGCAGCCAGTCAGGATAGTAAAAGTTGGAATTGCTCAAAGCTGAAGAGGTTATAGCATATCCTCTATTCCCGAAAGGTACCCATACAGTCATAGCTGATATGATCATCATAATCGTTATCATCAACACAAAGAAGCCTTTGGCAACGCTTACTGGTGATGTGCCTCGAGTCTTCAGCTTTGGAGGGGATAATGAAAACATTCTGCCTGAGAGCTCTGCAATGCCAAACCCAGCCACTATAGCTATGCCTATAGACGTAAAGACCTGGAGCCTTGCAAAAGAAGACGCAACGTACAGAGCAGAAACTGCGAGTATTGCAATTATGACAGAATAGGGTTTCCTTCTTCTTAGCAAGGCGTAGCCTCCAAATATACCGAAGAAGATCAAAGCCAGATAGTAATAGAGTATCTGAACCCCTGATGATGGCTGCTGCTCAGCAACAGTCTGCACAGCAGGAACTATCGACCTTGCAAACGGCAATATTACAGATAGGTATCTGGCAGATATGTGGCTGAATGGACCGTAGAGAACTGCAACAACCCCAAGCCCGGCAAATGCTATTGTTGCTATCCACTTGCCAGTTATCTTGTTTCTATCAGGAAGTTTCTTTGCTATAAACGTTAAAGCCAGACCTCCAAAGCTTCCTGCATACAGTACAAACATCGATGTATTGGTCAGCCAGGACCAGCCTGGGTTGGGGAATGCCATTCCTACAGCCAAATCAACGACTGTTATCACAATACCGTTTATTGCTCTGTTGTAATCAGATGAAAGAAGCAAAGGGATAGCAAAGAGCGATACTCCTACAATCCCGTTGAAATACTGACCTCCTCCCCAGCTTACGTTTGAATAGCCCAGAAATAGTCCGCAGAGCATTGCATACATCAATGACCTCCTTCTGTTGACGGAATCATAGGAAGCGATAAGGAAATAGAGAGCAAAAGTCCCCCCGAGCATAGAAAAGGGTTCGTGTTTATACCAACCTAAATCCGACCTGGAAAGGTAGCCGGGAGTTATCGCTGCAAACATCGCTGCAAGAATTCCTGCAGTTGAATTGTAGATTCTCTTCCCTATCAGGTAGACTGGAAAGGCTATGAAGGAAGCTATGTAGGCCTGCTGTATAACTAGATAATCATACAGGCTGATGTTAACCCCGAGGACCCTGTGGATGAATTCGTAAAGCAGAGCTGAGCTGTAGTAAAATCCCGCAAAAGTGTTCGTTGCAAGATTGTAGCCCAGCGGATACCAGAACTGATAATTCACTACTTTGAAGAAATCAAAAAGCCCTGCTAGGCCTTTTGTGTTGATATCGTTGACTATTATAGATGTTGACATATAGTGGAAGTATGAATCGAATTCGTCAAGATAATAGCCATACTTTGCCATCTGAAGTCGTATGAGCAGACCTATGGAGAAGGCTGAAATCAGTCCTAGAAACGAAGCGACCCTTCTTGGGCTTACAGTCGGCCTTTTTGCAATCCTCCTGAGAACTCCTAATCTATCTGACAAGAGTAGTCGCCAACCTACCGAGTTGACCCGGTATTAACCTTAACCTGTTGTGCAGCTATTATTTATCTTTAGCATTTGTTATTTGCTGGAAAGAGACTGAAGATACTTCCTGTATTCTGATGCGTTCATTAGGTTTGCCTTTTCTCGCTCCAGGTTGCTGGGCTCTAATACAAAGAACCAGCCACGATTGTAAGGCTCTTTATTCACAAGCTCCGGATGAGTTGGCAATTCATCGTTGACCTTTGTAACCTTTCCTGAAAAAGGGCTCATCACATCCGAGGTAGATTTTACCGATTCAACAGTGCAGGCAGATTTTCCCTGACTTACTTCATTTCCAGGTTGGGGTAATTCGACAAAAACCACATCATGAAGCTGTTCAGCCGCATACGAAGTTATGCCGACAACCACTTCCTTTTCCGAGATTATTTTCGCCCATTCGTGCTCCTTTGTATACAGCAGGCCATCAGGTATGTCGTAATCAGTCAAGCTTCTTTCTCCTGAACCCATAAGTTTCGGCGTCGTAGAACGGAAATTGATGTATTTCAGCTTTGCACCTTTTTCCCCTTACCTCTATTTCAAATGCGTTGCTCTGGTCCAATGCTTCTTTCTGCAATATTGCCATAGCTATACCTCTCTTCAGCACTGGCGAAAAGGTCCCGCTGGTTACCATTCCTACCTCATTAGTGCCAAGGTATACTTTCTGATGGGGCCTAGGTATGCAGTTATCGTAAGCAACCAGCCCAACCAGCCTTCTCTTGACATCGTCTTGCTGCAAAATATGAGCTTCTCTTCCTATGTATTCTTTACTTGTATCCACAAACCTTGTCATTCCTGCCTCAACAGGAGTAATATCTTCAGAAATATCTTGACCATGAAGAGGTAAACCTGCTTCAAGCCTTAAGGTGTCCCTTGCACCCAGCCCAGCTTCTAATCCTCCCTTACTATTCACCTTCTCCACCAGGTCTGAATAGAGCTTCAGTCCTCTTTCAGGGTTCTGATGGCTGACATTATGGAGCATCAACTCAAAACCGTCTTCACCGGTGTAGCCTGTCCTTGCCACCATCAGTTCATCGTTGCCATACTTCGATAAATCGAACCTAAACCTCTTCAGGTAGTTGAAATTATCCAATACTTCGCTTGACTTCGGTCCTTGAACGGCTAGCAGTATGCTTTCATCCGTCATATCTTCTATCCTCAAATCCATGCCATTTGCATTCGTATTCATCCAGTCCAAGTCTTTTCCTTTGTTCGCACAGTTTACTACCAAAATATACAATTCATCAGTCAGCTTGTATGTTATCAGGTCGTCTATAATCCCACCCTGCTGGTTGCACATAAATCCGTACATAGCCTTTCCGTTTTCTCCTTTTTCTATGTTCACTGTAAGAAGTCTGTTAAGAAATTTTGAACTATCTCTTCCCGATACTCTCAACCTCCCCATGTGCGAAACATCAAATATGCCCACAGCATTTCTGACTGCCATGGTCTCATCAATAATTCCTCTAAAGTACAAAGGCATCAGATATCCTGCAAATTCTGTCAGCTTGGCCCTATCTTTGTAGGCTGAATAAAGCTGAGTAATTTTAGCCAATCCAAGCTTACGATAAATTCATAATCAGTTATAAACCTATTCTGTACTGACATATCTGGTTATGGAACTCATTCCTGTTCGCTCCAGAAGAATGAACGGCAGTTTCAACCTTCTCCTGCAATTAAAAAGAATGCTCAGGAACTCAAAAGTTCAGCTCCTAGATGGAGATATTCTTGTCATTTCCGGCAAGTTTCTCGCAATGTCACAGGGGAGGTTTACCAAGCTATCAGAAATACAGGCGATGGAAGATGCCAAGAGGATTGCAAGGGATTATTCCGTCACTCCTTCTCTTGCAGAGCTAGTTGCAAGAGAGAGTGATTACATGCTTGGGGGACTGAAAGGCTTTCTCTTAACAATTAAAAACGGTTCCTTCAGCCCAAATGCAGGCATTGATAAATCAAACATAATGAAAGGATTTGCAATTCTTCATCCTTCTGAACCATCCAGAGCAGCCGGAATGATAAGAGACTGGGCATTCCTTGAATTCTCTTCAAACATTGGAGTGGTTGTAACTGATTCAAGGCTTCAGCCACTCAGGATGGGGACTGTGGGAATAGCTATAGGCGCCGCTGGATTACCTTCAGTTGTTGACGACAGGGGAAGGAAGGACCTCTTCGGAAACGTAATGAGGGTAACAAGAAGGGCAATAGCTGATAACATAGCTTCTGCAGCACAGCTTCTTATGGGTGAGACGGACGAGGCAATACCTGTGGTGATAGTTAGGGGGAGTGGGCTGAATATAGACAAGTCATATCATGGGCTTGATGTCTCCATACCATTATCTCAATGCATATATGTCAGAGGTCTTTCAAAGATAAATGCTCTTTGAACTTCATTGCATCAGAATACATCTGTATTCCATGAAACGCCATATAAGCTACTTTTGGTTTTGAAGAGGTAAGCTTTTCTTCAATCAGCAGGTATTCCTTGTCTGAGAAGCCATATGTGTGAGCATAACTGCTGCCAAAGAGTCTGCTGTAAACTATTTCGCCTGAGTAGTATAGTTCTTCCTTTGTCAGGTCAACTGCAGGAACTATCCCTAAATCTTGAATCTTTTTCAATGCATAGTTGCCTATTTTTGATTTAGAGTGCAGTACTACTGTTAGACCATTATCTTCGAAAACATTCAGCAGATGGCGGAAAGAATCGATTCTTTCGCTAGTTAGCCTCAAGTTGCGCGGTGTCTGAATAACTACTATCTTGCTGCGGAGAAGCTGGCAGATTCTAACCGTGTATTCTGCTTCGTACAGGCTTTCAGGTGTAGACATTAGCATGTTCTTGTGAGTTATTATCTTGCTGCATTTGACTGAAAATTCAAAGTCATCAGGCACCCTTTTTCTCCAAGACCTGACATACGTCAGTTTTGGGTTCGAATAAAAAGTGCTATTCACTTCAACGAAGTTAAAGAGCCTTGCATAAGAGGCAAGCTTATCTCCACTGTCTTTATAGTAATCCCACCCTCCAGTACCTATGAGCAGCTGCAACAGCATTGTCTAAAGGAATTATGTATATATTTACCTGACTGGTAAGTATTAATAGCAACTATATCATAATGCTAGTAGCTTGAAGATTTTGATGGGTACGAGCGGCTGGAGCTACGAAGAATGGGTCGGCATTTTATACCCTACTTCATCAACCCCCAAGCTAAAGTACTATTCCTCTGTCTTTGACACTGTTGAAGTCGATAGCAGCTTTTACTCCATGCCTTCCTCCAAACTGGTTCTGGGATGGATAAAGAACACTCCAAGTGACTTCAAGTTCAGCATAAAGATGCCAAAGACGATAACTCATGATTTTAGACTGGAGTTAAAAGAAGAACTGGAGAAAGAAGTATCCAATTTTCTCAAAGTCATAAACCCTCTTTTATCATCAGGCAAGCTTGGCAGTGTGCTGGTACAGCTGCCTCCAAGTCTTGAGTTCGACGCAGGCAGATTGAAGCAATTTCTGAATCTGCTCCCAACAGATGAAATCAGATTCTCCGTCGAGTTCAGAAACAAGACTTGGCTGAATGATGAAACCTGGAATCTCTTGAGGAAAAATAAAGTGGCTTATACAATTGTTGATGAGCCATTGCTTCCAAACAGCCTGATATCAACTTCTAAGCATGTCTACATCCGATGGCATGGACATGGAAAGAACGTCTGGTATGATTACAGGTATCCACAGACTCAAATAGAGGAATGGGCAGATAAAATGAAAAAGATAAAAGGAGAGGAGGTATTTGCATACTGGAACAACCATTTTCACGGTTACGCTGTGCTAAATTGTCTCGAAGAATTGAATGCGCTTGGTCTTCTTGACGAAAGAAAGAAATCGTTACTGGAAACCATAAAGACGAGGATAGATTCACCAAAGACGCTTTTTGACTTCTCTGGGATTTAGTTTCGCTTATAGCTTACCTTGGAAAGAGCGAAAGCGCTTGACAAGATGGATAGTCTGTTCCGCATGGCCCTACCTGGATGGTAGCCCTCACCTAGGCACGTTTATGCATCTGCTATCTGCAGATGTATATGCCAGATATCTAAGAATGAAGCATGATGAAGTGGTTTCCGTAAGCGGCTCAGATGAACACGGGACACCCATGGAAGTCGAAGCAATAAGAGCAAAAACTACACCGAAAGAACTGGCAGATAAATATCATTCCCAATTGCTCGAGATACTTAAGGCATTCATGGTGGAATTGGATAACTATACAAGAACAGAATCACCAACACATGTAAAATTTGTACAGGATTTTTACCTGAAGCTGTACAAAAGGGGATACGTATTTTCACAGAAAGTAATACAGCTGTACTGCAACAACGATGAACGTTTTCTCCCTGACAGGTTTGTTGAAGGAATCTGCCCTTACTGCAAATACGAGTCTGCGAGGGGAGACCAGTGCGAAAACTGTGGAAGGCTGCTTGAGCCTTTTGAATTACAAAGCCCAAAGTGTGTTATATGCGGCCAGACTCCTCAGCCCAGGGAGACTGAGCATTGGTTCTTTGACCTGGCAAAGCTCTCCCCCCAGCTGAAAGAGTATATTGAAGGAAACGAAGAACTTCCGGAAAACGCAAGAAACTTCTCAATGACTTGGTTGAAAGAGGGTCTGAAACCCAGAGCACTAACTAGAGACAGTAAATGGGGTATCCCTGCTCCCTTTCCTGGGGCTGAGGGAAAGACAATCTATGTCTGGATGGAAGCAGTGCTTGGTTATGTATCAGCAGTAAAGGAATGGGCGGATAAGAAAGGAAAGCCAGAGCTGTTTAATGAGTTCTGGACGAGTAAAGATACAAAAAGCGTTTATTTCATAGGTAAGGATAACATACCTTTCCATACAATCATATTTCCTGCACTCCTGATGGCCTCAGGAGATGGATATGTTTTACCCAGTCAAATTTCATCGACCGAGTTCATATTGTTTGAAGGGAAAAAATTCTCCAAGAGCAGACATATTGGTGTTTGGATGAGCGATGCAATGAAAGTAGGAAAGCCGGAATACTGGAGGTTCGCACTTATGTACTTTAGACCCGAATTAAGAGACTCGAACTTCAGCTGGGCAGAATTTGACAGAGCTGTAAACAGCGAACTCAACGATGTCTTCGGAAATTTCGTGCACAGAGTTCTCACATTCATAAAGAAGTTCTTTGAGCTTACGGTTCCAAAGCCAGGGAATATTGATGATGAGACAGCTGAATTATTCAAAGTACTATCTGCGCAATGGAATTCATACTTGAGTAAAATGGATTCATACCAGATAAAGGAAGCAGTGAGAATGATGCTGGATTTGGCAAGGAGAGGAAACGAGTACATGAGTAAGAGGGAGCCCTGGGACAAGATAAAACATGACAAGTCTTCAGCTGCCACCACTCTTTATACCTGTGTTCAGTTGGTTTATACATTAATTCTGATGCTTTATCCTTTTTGCCCTGTTTCATCGTGCAAGCTATGGGAGATGCTTGGATTGGAAGGAGACCCAGTATCTCATGGGATAGAAGGGGCAGGCACAGAATACCTTAAGCCAGGACATAAGGTTATGCCCCCTTCCACTGTATTCTCAAAGGTTGTATTACCATAGGTAGATTGTTACTTATCTATCAGACTATCAGCAGGCTGCATTATCGAATCTTCCACCATGATCACTGCGTCATAGAAAAGAGCCAGTGCTATCGCATCAGAAGCCCTGTAGCCATCGAGCATAAGCTCCTTATTCTTGCCGGTGAAATACAGGTCTCCTCTCAGGGCTGTACCGTTTGAATATATCTGTACATGGTCCAGATGGAGACCCAAGAGTTCTGCCAGTTCTTCTATGATATTATAGACAGAAGGTAGGGAAGACCTATCCCCTTTCATGAACCTCGACATATGAAGAGCCACTTCTCCAGAAAAGGCCCGCATCGAAAAGGTCTTGCCATCATCCGACCTCATCATGAGAGCGCCTTCTAGTCCACTTTCGTCTATGAAACCAACCTGGACAACCTTTACCGGTATGTAATTTTCTTTCCCCCTGCTCTCCAACGGTCTTTAGATATCATCAGCTGCATATAAGCTTGTATCAAGAGATTTTGTAACGATGTAACTTAACGGAAAGTCAAATTCTGTAAAGGCTATCGCATACGGAAATGCACGAAGAGTTTTTAACTTGGCATAGAACTCTGCCGCTATATGGCTTTCAAGGAACATGCTGCTATAATAATTCTTGGTAGCGGACCTGCTGGTCTTACAGCTGCAATATATGCTGCAAGGGCTGGTTATTCTCCCATAGTGATAGGTGGATTCGAGTTCGGTGGACAGTTGATGCTTACAACTTACGTGGAAAATTTCCCAGGGTTTCCGAAAGGTATTCTGGGTCCTGACTTGATGGAAGCGATGAAAGAGCAGGCAGAAGGTGTAGGAGCAAAGATAATCACTGATAATGCCACAGCTGTTGACCTTTCAACCAGGCCATTCAAAATCTTCGTCAACGAAGACGTTTACACTTCAGATGCTCTGATTATAGCAACCGGTGCTTCTGCGAAATGGTTAGGCCTGGAATCAGAGCAGAGGTTGAAAGGTAGAGGTGTTTCCTCGTGCGCAGTCTGTGATGGGGCTTTCTTCAGGGGAAAGGAAGTGGCTTTGGTTGGCGGAGGTGACTCAGCTATGGAGGATGCAATATACTTATCGAAGATCTGCAAGAAGGTAACAGTAATTCACAGGAGAGATAAGCTCAGAGCCAGCGCAATCATGCAGGCAAGAGCAAAGTCAAGACCAAACATAGAATTTATATGGAATTCGGTAGTTGAGGAAGTGCTCGGGGAAAATAAGGTAGAAGGGGTCAGAATAAGAAACCTCGTAACAAACGAAGTCAGTATAATGAATGTATCAGCATTATTTGTTGCAATAGGTCATCAACCCAACACAGAGATATTCAAGGGGCAGTTGGAGATTGACGAGAAAGGGTATCTTAAGGTCAGGAACGAAAGCAGAACAAACATTGAAGGCGTGTTTGCTGCAGGAGATGTGGCAGACCCGGTTTACAGACAGGCTGTAACTGCAGCTGGGCTCGGAGCAAGGGCGGCTCTGGATGCGGTCAGATATCTTGAAGCAATGAACATCGAACAGAGGCTGCCAGAGGAAATCATAGCTACGCAGAATTATCAACCAGCTAGCCCTGGTTGAAGAATTCAGTTATATTCTTCTGGCCTTCGACTTTCGCCAGAGAAGATAGAGTCATTCCGACTCTCCTAGCCACTATGTCGGGTTGGTGTGAAAAGAAAGATTCAAGCAGGTCCTTAGCTATTTCAATAGCTACAGAGCAATTTGTTTCAATAGTCTTCAAAGTCCTTGCTCTTGTATGCTGTTTCAGACTTGTGTCGATGATAACTATGCTTACCGTCTTGTAAGCTAGCTTGCGTCTCTGGAGTTCTTTTTCTATATCTGGAAGTATAGAGGATAAAGCTTCTGTAATATAATTCACGTCTCTGCTATCCTGCTTCAATGTCAGCATCCTGCCTATCTGGTCCTGCTCTTTCTCCTGTAATGGTTCTTCATCTATCCCTCTTGCTGCCAGATAATAATAAAGACCCAGTTTGTTACCAAACTCGGCTTGAAGTTTGTGAAGTGGCAACTTGGCCAGCTGGTCTACCGTAGTTACACCCAATTGCTTTAGCCTCTCTGCAGTTTTCTCTCCGATGCCAAGAATCGAACTTACCAGCTTTCCTTCAAGGAATGGCTGTACCTTGTCAGGCGTTACAACCACAAGACCGTTTGGCTTTGCAGCATCGCAAGCCATTTTTGCTACCAGTTTGTTTGGAGCTATCCCTACACTGCACTTGATACCTGTCTCCTTCATTATTCTGTCTTTAATTTTTATAGCTAGCTCAGCAGCTTTGTTATAGTCGCCTCTAGCAGCGTTGGTTATGTCAAGGAACGCTTCATCGATACTCTCTTGGACAAATTTCTCGGAATATTCCTTCAGTATGTTCATTATCTTTTCGGAAATCGATTCGTAATACTCGAAATCCGCTTTAACCAAGAGATGGTCTGTATCTTTGAGCAACTGTTTTGCAGTTGCTAGCGGTATTCCTGATTTGATACCGAGCTTTCTTGCAGGATAGTTTGAAGTAGCAACGGCACCTGAGATTTCTGTCCTGCCAGAAAACATTCCCACTATAATCGGCTTTCCGGAATATTCTGGATGGCGCAGTTCTTCGCATTGTGCATAGAAGTAATCCATGTCAACTGCAATGACTATCCTCTCAGGCTGTGTCAATTCAAGGCGTATAAGCTATGGGATACTAATATCTGTATCATTTAAAATTGGCTTAAAAAGGCTGTTATGCTATAATTAATTGTTGATGGAGTTTGGCAATTCATAAATAACTTGGAAAATTGTGGTTTGAAATGCGGGGGTCGCCCAGCCTGGCCAAAGGCGTGAGAGCCAAAACCACGAAGCTTAGGACCTCATCCCGAAGGGGTTCGTGGGTTCAAATCCCACCCCCCGCACCATATGCCATATATTCGAATTATATTCCAAATATGCCACCTCGAGTTGACTGGCATGCACATAATTCAGAGTGGAAGCGGCTGCAGGTAAAGGATTAATCATACCAAAACCAGCAAGCAATGCATAAGGGCAGTAAGCTAGAAACATGGGATGTTTTGCTGCTTAGCGAGATGATAGTTAGGAAGGCTGAAATTCTGCTTAAACGTTTTTCATTATATAGCACTTCGTGGAAATAACTCTAGAATAAATCAGAATAATAATGATATACATAGTAATTTCAATGGTAGAACAGTGCACTCCTGATGAGAATGAACAAATTTTTGTTCAAAATATTATTGCTAAAAGGAAGGAACGAATTCTTTCACAAAAGGGTCTTGCTCTGACTTCGCACATTCATACCAAAAGGTACATTCTCTCTTATCGAATCCATCATTTATCATATCTCGTGATGCTAAGTTGCAATGTATTTTTCTCAATAATTTTAGCCTTTATTCCAACTACGCAGCTAAAAATAAT
>Ga0208549_100019_pt1 | contig 100473 bp, 119 predicted proteins | sample BED_host_MetaG_FD_187135 | JGI IMG/M metagenome (GOLD analysis project Ga0208549, IMG submission 187135) | Hot spring microbial mat communities from Yellowstone National Park, Wyoming, USA - BED_host_MetaG (SPAdes) (version 2) | ecosystem: Environmental > Aquatic > Thermal springs > Hot... | reverse complement strand
AGCCGTTGTCAGCAGTTTCCGATAAACCGTGAAGTTTATATACTTTAATGGTAGATAGGAGTAAAGTCGCACCAGATGTGGATGGGTTTTCCCGAAAGATGTGGCTAAAAGATGTGCGGGTTTCCCCATCAGATGGCAACACTCTGATGGGTGGGGTTATCCCGCTAAAGGGGCGGAGGGGTAACGGAAGTGACCCTGTTGAAGCCCAAGGGCTGAGAATTGGATAAAAATTCATGAAAATTCAATGAAGCCCAAACTCCAACTAATGCGTCCTCTATACTGCATGCTACATTATATAGGTTATTCTTTGAATAATCTGAATATATCATTTTAGTAGTATTGGTTAAACTGGCATTATTAAATCACACTAAACGTTTTTTACTTAAGAGTAAATAGTTTCATAAATGGAGAAATCACCAGAAAGTCGACTAAAGATAGTCGCAATTTTACTTGCAATATCTACTGGAGTATTTTATATTTCTTATGCTCTAGTTTTTTATTTTATTTATGTCCTTAAGGACAATTTTTTCGTCGAAATGATTTTTCCAGGAACGATAGGAGCATCATTATTAACTTTGCTTCCAATAGGTTTTTTGACTAGAGGACTAAGAAATACAAATTTTAATATAGGTTACCTAATGTATGTAGTCGGCATAATTCTCTTTGAATTTATACCAATTCCGTTCTTAATCTTTCTGGGAAATTTTTTCTTAGGAATAGCCTATAGAGATATTGGTAGATTAGAAAAAAATAAGAAATTAGAAAATGCAGGTTGGGTAGCATCAGTTCCCTTTGTTTCATTTATAGGATTTTCTCTGTGTTATGCATACTATAAATCTCCAGAAGAAGTTGAGAAAGAAGAGGAAAAAAGGAAAGAAATGGAAGAAATTAAGCCATCTCCCGTTCCTTATCAAATAGGAATTGGTAAAATGTCAAGTAATGGAGATTTTGAGTTTTCCTTTTATTCTCCTAGAGAAGATAAAATACTTAGCATAAAATTTGAGGATAAGACGATTAATACAGAAATTCCAGTAAAAGTGGGGAAAAACGTGGTAAAAAGTAGAGTTCAAATTGATCCCTTAAAAATGGTTGCTGGAAATCTCTATAATATAACAGTAACATTCAGTAACGGAGAAACGTTCACTGCAGTAGTTGAATACATACCTTAAGGGTACTACAATGTCATTCGATGTTGCATTAGAATACTTAAATAAAGCATAAGGAATATCTTAATGCTTCAAGATTATTGTTTTCAAATTCGTCATATAATGCTTCATCATTAGCTAGTGAAGTTTCTGCACAACTTGCAATTACTCATTAAACTAGGAATAGAAGTTCCTAGAACTCACGAAATAAGGAAACTATTAAGCATAATTTATGATAAATTGAAGATAGATGAGGTTATGATTTTTATGAGAGAGAATAGGAAAGATTTGATAATTCTGGAAAACGTAAGAGGAAAATCACAGTACGGAATTCCTTCAGTTTCTAAAGACGAGGCTGAAATAGCTTTATTAATTGCTGAGAAAATCTTATCATTAATAGAAAAATTATGGAACAACCTATAGAATTGCTTAGAAATTGGAGAAAACTAATTTCTAACCTCTCACTGGACGAATATTCTGAGGTTTACGTTTTCGGATCGGTAGTTGAAGGAAAAATCACTGGATATAGCGATATAGATGTCCTTGTAATAATTCCTAGTAAAAAAGATAAGCTTCAATATTTATTGAAATTTTATGATGAAGTTGAGAAAAAACTAGGAGAGAAAATTTCCTACCTTTTCGACGTTAAAGTAATTTATCCTGAGGAAAAGTCAGTCCCTCCATATAGTTGGTTTCTTAAAAAATCTATAAAAATAAAATAATAAAATAAATATATCTTATTTAGTAATTTTTAATTGACATTAATAGCAATAAAATAGTAAAAACATTTATTCCTCTTATTAAGGATATTTTATATCCATTATCTAGATAATACTGATTCTTAAAGTCCTTATTAAATATTATAGAATGATTAAAATTGAAATCTTATTAGTACATATTGTCATTTTTATAAAACGTTATTGTGAAGAAGTTAACTCAACATCCATTGAAAAGTCCAAAGATCTAGATGAATGAGTAATATATCCACTCGAAATTATATCAACTCCAGTTTTAGCGTAACTTTTAACGTTTTCCGGAGTTATTCTGCCAGAGGCCTCTAGGAGTACTTTTCCTTTAAGCTCAGAGACTACTTCCTCAATCTCACTCACGCTCATATTATCCAACAATATTGCGTCAACTCCTGCTCTATATGCCTTTATTGCATCTTCATAGCTTGATACTTCAATTTCTATCTTTTTAGTAAAACTAGCTATTTGTCTTGCCATTTTTACTGCCTTCTCAATATTACCTATAATTGCAAGGTGATTGTCTTTAATTAATACAGCATCTGATAAATTAAATCTATGAGGGTCTCCTCCTCCAACCTCTATTGCATACTTTTCAAAAACTCTTAACCCAGGAGTAGTTTTCCTAGTGCCTGCAATCCTGACATTCGGGTTAACTTCCCTAGCAAGTTTAACCATTGTGTAGGTTGCAGTGGCTATTCCTGATAACTTGCCTAAAAGGTTAAGTACAAGTCTTTCTACAGATAAAGATTTGTCTGCCTCTCCTTCAAACACTAATAAATTATCTCCTTTTTTAACTTCAACACCGTCAGTCATTGACGATTTAACGTTGAAACCTAAATAATTAAGGAAAGGAATTATGAACTTATTACCTGCAAGAACTCCTTCGTCCTTAGATCTTACATAGGATCTTATTTTATATCCTTCAACTATCCTGCTAGTTAGATCTTCTGGATAATAGTCTTCCTCCAAGAACTGCATTAGCTTTGAAATGAAGATTTGCTCTATCATTTACTTTTTACATACGGTTAAGAAGTTCTTAAATATCTCTATTCCATCTTCTGTATGCTTTACCTCAGGGTGGAATTGAACTCCAAAGATCGACGAATCTTTATTAACCATTGCCTCAACTTTAGTATTCTCACTGTGTGCAATAGCAAAAAAGCCAGGGGGAACTTCTTTAACTTCATCATTATGACTCTCCCACGCATTAAATTCCTTCTTTAAACCTTGTAGAATAGTGTCGTGATCGTCAATAGTTATCCTAGCAAGTCCAAATTCAGGATTATTAGCTTTACCAACTTTACCCCCCAAAACATGGGCTAAAAGTTGATGTCCTAAGCAAATGCCTAATTTCGGTACACTAAGTTCCTTAACAAATAAAGGAGAATTACCCATCTTACTTATTTCCTGATCTACAGAATAAGGACCGCCGCTAAATATCATACAATCAAATTTCTTAGCGTATTCCACATCAGCGTTAATATTAACTACCTCTACTTCCACTCCTAAGTATTTTAAGTTCTTCAGTATGAGATGATTATATTGACCACCGTAATAAACTAGCCCTACTTTCACGCGTTATTTTAAAATTTCCCATAATTAAGCTTTTCTAAATACATAGGGTTTATCCAATTTTCTAAGATTGTACTCGGAGTTTTTGAATATACTTTCAATGAATGTTGAAGGCCTATATATAGGTAAGTTATCTGCTACATATTCTGATGTTCCTTCAGGATCTTCCTTAAACAGATCTATGCCCTCTAGATAAGCAGTTTCAAAGTCTTCATTTAAACCTTCTCCGCCACAAACACCTGGTAAATAAAAGCCTTTAGCTGAAATTAAATCCTCAAAGTAAAGTCCATCCTTAGTTACTGCAGTTGTCACTACGGCAGAGTCCGCTTTCCCTTCTTTGTAAAGCTTGTACACTTCTGCAGGATCGTCTGTAAAAACGAGTTCTGCCTTGTGATTATAAAGCTTAAGAACTATATCCAGTAGAATGTGATTTGCACTTCCCTTTTTCCAGACAGCAATTTTCTTACCTAATCCTGGAGTTATTACTAGCATCCTAGAAACTAGAACGTAATTTACCTCGTTAAGGAGAGGTATAGCGTTAAGTTTTACTTCAGCATTTCCTTCAAAAACTACTTTAACATCTCTCCTCTTCATAGTTGAAGCAATTATTGGGTAAGCAACTGGTCCAGGAGGAGTTAAAACGGTTACCATTATTTAATTTAAAAAAGAAAGTTTAAAAATTAAATGGAAACTTTTCTAGCTTATATGCAGAGTCCCAAAACATGTATTCCATGATAGAGGCTATCCTAAAAGTTCTTATTGCAGTTACCTCTTCTTCTGGAGTTAATTTGAAAGAATTTACAATTTCCAATACTGCTCTAATTCCTTTCTCATATTCCTCTCCTCCATAAGTTTTGATCCACCTATCATAAAGAGGATTAGGAGAACCCTTCTTTAATAATTCCTTCCCTACTTCCATGTAAATCCAATAACAAGGCAAAACAGCACTTACTGCCTCAAAGTACGGTTTATAAAGTACAGTTGATAAAAGGAATGAAGTATAAAGCAGATTAGTCGGAGAAGGAATTAGTTTAGCTTTTTCCTCTTCGCTTATGTTCCAAGTGTCCATGAAGAAGTTATGTAACTCGTTCTCAACTCTCATTATGCTCTGTAGGTGAGAAGAGAAAAGCATTGCTTCGTCTTGCTTTTCAGCCTTTGCTGAAATAATTGCTAAAGCCTTAGAAAATTCCCTTAAATAAAGGTAATCTTGAAGAATATAATACTTGAATTTCTCTTCATCCAATGTGCCGTTAACTAGTCCTTTAATAAAAGGATGAAATAGGATAGCGTTATAGATGTCCTGTATAGCGTTCCACATTTTTTCGGTTAACATTAGCTAATCCCTCTATCGTCTTATGTTAATAGTATAGTTCTAGCATCTTTAGATATTAATTCGCAGAATTTTTCCTTATTTACGCATTTACCTTTTCCAGCCTCCTCTATTTCCTCTTCTTTTAATTGCTTTATTAAATTCTGTATTCTATTATATTCATTCTGAGGAATTATAGTTGTAACGACGTAAGCAGAATTTCTTATTGCATTTATTGCAGCAGCAACGCTCATGGCTTTCCTTCCTCCAGTGAAATCAACATAGTCGCCTTTCGATATTTTACCTTGCAATCCTTTTCTGAAAATCTCGTAATCCTCTTTTGTCGCAATATCATTTATAGGAAGAGGAATGTCAGTAATTTCAACTTCTTTACTGCCGCAACAAACGAATATTGCCTTAACTAATTTCCAAGCTAATTCAACAGCCTTATCAGAAGTTCTTATTATGTAAACTTCCTTAATGTCTACTGGCTCGCCACCGTAATTTCCTGACTTTAAATTCATGTAAGTTTCAAAAACTCCACCGGGAGAAGTTCCTAAAGTAGCTACTAACTTTACCATGAGATAGAATGATGAGAAGAGCAATAAAAATTCTAGCAGAATAGTGGTACGGATGGTGGGGAGACTTATTTAGAGGAATATAATAAGTACCATTTATGATAGGCGAAATTTTAGTAAAGAAAGCTGACGATAAGGGTAGGATTCTTATATCTAGTTTTAAAGGAAGGGATGTTTATATAGTAGATTTAGGTTCTGGATATTTTATAACCGACAACAAAGAAGTTGCAGAAGCCGTGTCCAGACATGCTTCTAAAGCGTTTAGCGACGAGTTCCTAAAACTGGTGGAAGAACTCTCCCCTGAAGAAGTTGAGGAGATCGTAGAAAAGGAGGTCGTAAATAAGGTAGAGTAGTGAGAAAGAAAAAGAGGAGAAGAATGGGAAAATACATCTTATCGATACCGATATTCTATTCTCTAAGAATTATTTAGATTTCAGAGAAAAGGAGTATAGGATAACAAACATAACTTTATATGAATTTATAGTGATTACAAGAAACAAATACACGGAAATGATAAAGAAAGGACACAAAGATATAGCTAAAGGTTACCTAAATTTTCTAAAATTAATGAAGAATGAAATGAAAAATTCTATCATTGACGTTAATAAGGATGATATTTGGAAAGCTATTGACATAATATTCGAGAGAGAAATTAATGTAGGAGATGCAATAAATGTCGTAATTGCTAGAAAAATAAGCGCTACAATAGTGAGTAATGACAAGGATTATGATAGGGTAAAAGATTTAGTAGAGGTAATAAGACCTTAGCTTTGAAACTCGTCCTTATTTGCTTCCTTTATCTTATCCATAACCTTCTTCGGTAATGCATAGTCCTCTTTTCTCTCCTGAACTTTTCCTAGCAAGACTATTCCTTTTCCGGGGACTATATCTATTTCCCAAACGTACTTATCGTGATTAGTTTGCCTCATCTTCTCAATTAAAACATAACGGTGAAGCATCCCGTCTTTAACTACTCTCCTAAACCTTATTATTCCGTCAGCTACGTGTTCAACTCCAAAACCAAAGGCTTGTGAAGTAGTTATTGCATATTGCGAAGTTGCTATTATTGTAAATTTCCACTTGTAAAGGACTCTCTTTAAGTAGTAACTTATCTTCCTAGCCATGGCAGGTTTATCTAAGAAGAATGCAGAAACTGAGTCTATTACTAGCCTCGCCCTACCATAACCTAACTTTTGCTTAGCTGCAATAACTTTTTTCACCATTTCTTCTGGTGTAACTTCTTCCAAAGACCACTCGTCTTCTTTTTCTTTCATTAAAGCGTCAATAATTATTAATTTCTTATCTAGATAACTTTCTAAATCCCAATTAAACTGCTTTGCTTGTCTTAGAATGGAATCCCTACTTTCCTCGGTAGTTACATATATGCCTATATCTCCTTCTTTCAATCCCTCATGGATAAAACTCAATGAAAAGATAGTTTTGCCAGTGCCGGGCTCTCCTGTTGCTGCTACAAAGAAGCCTTGAGGTATTCCTCCTTCTATTAATTTATCAAAATCTGGTATTCCTGTTGATAATCTTGCCATAAGTTAAATTTGATTTTTGAAAATAAAACTCTAGAAGACCGCGAGCGTTTTATATTAGAAAATCAATTGTATTTTTAGATGAAGAACAGCGGATCTTCTGAGTGGTATAAATGTATTGGGTGAGGAAAGGCATCATAGGCGGATCTTGCTTACCTTATACCGTAGACGAAATAAAGAAATGGAAAGCTAGCGGAGTAAAGAAAGTCGTAGTCTTACCGGAAGAATGGGAAATAGAGGAAGCTTGGGGAAGTGTAGATTACTACTTTTCAGTACTTGAAGAGAACGGACTAAAGTTTATTCACGTGCCTGTACCCGACGGTTATCCCCCAACTTTAAGTCAATTCGAGGAAATTATGGAATGGTTAGAAGGGAGAGGAAACTTAATTCATTGCGTAGGAGGAATTGGAAGAACCGGCACTGTTATTGCAGGATATTTAATGGTAACTGAAGGTTTAAATGCTAATGAGGCTGTAGAGGAAGTAAGGAAATATAGGGAGGGAGCTGTGCAAACCATGCAACAATTCGAGTTTTTACTTTCCTTAGAAGGTAAGAATAATGTGGGAAAAAGAAGATTATCTACTTAACTTCCTTATACTCTTCCAGAGGCTAATAGCTAAAAACGTGAAATTAACACATTTAGGTTTAGAAAATGTAAAGACGTTATGTGCAGTTGATGTTGCTTACGACAAGGAGGAAGGTTATGCTGTTGCAGTTAAGCAAGAAGGTGATAAAATCGAATACAAAGTGACTAGAGGAAAAGTAACTTTCCCTTACATCCCAGGTTTTTTATTCATGAGAGAAGCTCCAATAATGATTAAGGCTATAGAAGGATATCAGTGCGACTTACTATTAGTTGATGGTCAGGGATTAGCTCATCCTAGAAAGAGCGGTATAGCTACAGTCATTGGAGTTTTACTGGATATTCCTACTATGGGCATTGCAAAGTCAAAGCTTGCCGGTGATATAGTAGAGGAAAACGGAATCTACTACGTGGTTATTAACGGAGAGAAGGTAGGAGTAAAAGCTGGGAAGTATTTTTACAGTCCTGGAAATAAAACCGACCTACAAGATGTCATAGAAATGTCTAAAAGAGGCTATCCCGAGATACTTAAAATTGCCGATAAACTTTCTAAGCAGGCAAAAAAGGATAAAAACATGAGTTCGGATTATAAAATATGGTAGAAGTACCTAAAATTCCAGAAGAAAAAGAGATTGAACTTAACCCTCACGATACTGCACTCATCATAGTTGATATGCAAAACGATTTTGTTAGAAAAGATGGAAAGCTTCCAGTTCCTACAGCTGAGAGTACAATAAAACCGATAAAGGATCTAATCAAGAAAGCTAGGGATTCCTCTGCTCTAGTTATCTATACTCAAGATTGGCACATGAAGGATGATCCTGAATTTAAAATATGGGGAGAACACGCACTAGCTGGAACTTGGGGCGCAGAAATAATAGATGAATTAAAGCCAGAAAAAGACGATTTCATCATTAAAAAATACAGGTATGACGCGTTCTTTGAGACTCCCTTAGATTACATTCTAAGGGTAAAAGGTATAAAGAACTTAATAATAACTGGGACTGTAGCAAATATTTGTGTTTTACACACCGCAGGTAGTGCAGCACTAAGGTGGTATAATGTTATAATGCCAAAGGACGGAATTTCTGCTATAACAGATTTTGACTATTACGCAACTCTTAGGCAAGTCGATTTTCTATATAAAGGAAAAATAACAACTTCTGCCGGAATAAAGTTTAATACTAAATAAAAAGTAATTTTAAGCAAATGGATTACTATGCAATAGTTCATAACGACTTCGATGGTACAGCATCAGCGGCAGTTTATGCAAGGGCAGTAAAATCTCTACCAAAAAACGTTTGGTTTACTGAGCCCACAAAAGTTCATAACGTATTGAGCAAACTAGAGCCAAGAGGAGTATATAATGTAATGATAGCCGACATCGGTTTAAATGAAAGTACTTTTGATAAAATAGTTGAGAGTTGTAAAAAATTAATAGATCAAGGTGTAAAGATACAGTGGTTTGATCATCATGATTGGAAAGAAGAATGGAAATCGAAGCTTTCTGAAATAGGAGTTGAAGTTCATCACGACACTTCAACTTGTGGTGCAGGAGTTGTACATAAAGTAATGAATCCAGACGACGAATTCTCGTCAAAACTTGCCTCGGCCGATTGTTCAGTAGATATTTGGTTACATAATGATCCAATGGGCGAAAAATTAAGGAGAATCGTTGAAAGCAACAAAGATTATGGATGGAAGAAGAAATTAATAGAAACATTTTACAATGGAATTCTTTGGAACGAAGAATTTCAGAAAATTTTAGAAGACCAGGTAGACCAGGAATTGAAAGGGTATCAAAAACTTCCTAAGTACTACCGCGTAATAGAAATTAACGGTGTAAAAGTTGTAGTTGCAATAAGGTGGAAAGGCCCTCCAGATATAAGTTACGCCGCTCAATATTTAATGACAAAGACTGGGGCAAAAGTATTTGTATCTGCAAATGTTAAGAATAAGAATATCTCTTTCAGAAGTTCTGCAATAAATGTAAGGTTATTTGCAGCAAAATTAGGTGGAGGAGGGCATCCACCAGCAGCAGGAGCTCCTTTAAAGATTCCATTAATCTATAGAATCTTATGGAGAATTGGAATAATTTCTCCAGCGAATAAGTGGGTTTGTAATGTTGTTACTAAGGTAATAAACGATGTTGGATTTAAAGAATACCAGCAGAAGGATATTACCCAACACTGAAGTTAAAAAATCTTTATACTCAAATCTGAAAAAGAAGTGTTTTAAAATAGTTATAACTACTATTTTATAGTGAATCTAAAATGGTAAGGGTTTATCAAAAATTCCCAGATACTCAAGTATTAACTACAAAAGGGCCTATAGACTTCTATAAGGACATATTTGGCAAAGGAAAGTGGTTATTCCTATATGCACATCCAGCAGACTTTACACCGGTATGCACAACTGAGTTTGTAGCATTTGCACAAGCACAACCAGAATTTGAGAAACTAGGAGTACAATTGATGGGACTAAGCGTTGATAGTGTATATTCTCACATAGCTTGGTTAAATGATATTGAACAAAGATATGGAGTTAAAATAAACTTCCCAGTTATAGCTGACCCGGATAAGAAATTATCAAGAATGTTAGACCTAGTTGACGAGAATTCTGGAGTAACAGTTAGAGGAGTTTTCGTTGTAGATCCGCAAGGCACAATAAGGTTCATGGCACAGTATCCAATAGAAGCAGGTAGAAAGATTGGTGAAATGTTAAGGATAACTAAAGCGATAATAGTAGCATATAAGGCAAAGGTTGCAACGCCAGCAAACTGGGAGCCAGGTCAAGACGTAGTATTAGGAGCGCCTACAACCTTAGACGAAGCAGAATTAAGAATGAAAATGCCAAACGCAAAAGCTTGGTACTTAGTGTTCAAGAAGTACGATGAATTACCTGCAGATCAAAAAGTATAACCTTTTTTGATTAATTCTCTATTCTCATCTTATATTTCTATAATTACAAATTTTTTATTCGCAGGTAATGCTACATTATATACTTTAGTATCATCTAACTTAGCAAAAGTTATCTTAGCGTAGTGGGCATGACCATGAATTGCTAAATTAGGCTTGCACTGAAGTTCTTCTATTAATTCATCTCCAAGCCCTGGATACGCTGAAGGTCTTTCTCCGTAGACCGTCTTATAAGTTGGTGCGTAATGAGTAAGCAAAATCTTGAAGCCAGAAGAGGAGCAAACCATTTCTTCAATTTTCTTCTTTCTTTCATTATAGAACTTCTCGTCTATTCCTTTCATTTTTTGCCAAACTGTAGGCTTTTTTATTACTCCTTCACTACCTATAATAGTTACGTCATTAAGTTGCTTCTTCTCGTCATCTAGCCATATTACATCTGGGAATTTTTCCTTATATTTTTCCCTTTCCTCTCTGAAATCCTCATTACCAAAAACTGCAACTATTTGAAACTTTCTCAATGCATTATAAACAGGATCAAAATGCATGAATTTTCCTTTATCTGCAAGATCTCCTGCCAATAGCACTAGGTCTACATGCTGTGGAAGATATCTTAAGGCTATAAAGAAGTCATTAAGATATCTAGGAGAATGAATATCTGAAGTGGCAGCTATGAGCATGTTTAAATAATTGGATTTAACAATTTTAATATTATATGGAAATAGAAGGCATAGCAGACTTACCTTTACATACTGGACACGTACCTTCATGGTTAATTCCCATAATGAGAAAGCTTTCTAGGGCAATCTTAGACATAATGCTAATAGAGTGGGGGCCAGAAAAGGTAGTAGAGAGACTTTCAAACCCACTTTGGTTTCAAGCTTTTAATAATGTAATTGGCATGGATTGGGACTCTTCAGGATCGACAACAGTTACTTTAGGAATATTAAAGGAAGTTGTTAATCCCAAGGATGACGGACTTGCAGTTCTAGGTGGAAAAGGCAAAAACGCTTTAAAAGTTCCGGAAGAACTTCATTCCTTAAACTTTGATATTGATGCAGATAAATTAGCCAACATAAGCAGACTAGTTGCAAAAGTTGATACAACATTAGTTCAAGACGGACACCAGCTTTATCATCACTCTATGCTAGTAACAGAGAAAGGATATTGGGGAATAATACAACAGGGAATGAATGAAGAAACTAAGTTCGCAAGAAGATATCATTGGAAAAACACTGAAAATTTTACTGTAGATCCCCACGAGGCAATAGCAGGAAAGAAAGGAATTGCAGTAAATATAATAGAGAAACAAAAGGAAAACACTAGAAAGTTAGTTTTAGATTTACTTAGACAAGATCCTAGAAAAATTATAAATGAATTGCAACAAGCTAAAGCAATTTTAAAAGGTCAAGCTACAATAGAGAGTTGGATTAATGGAGCGTCATTTGTTGGAATATCAAAAGAAGCTAAGATTATCTACATGAGACCTTTGGATGAAAGGAAAATAAAACCTATTTTAGAAAAATTATATGAATCAAATCCCGAAAACCTAGAGGAGGCATTACTTGAAGGTTTAGGGCCTTCTACGGCTAAGGCGTTATATTTAATCTCTGACTTAATTTATAGAGAGCCCCCTTCTTACAATGATCCGGTGAATATGCCTTATGACCCTTTCAAGTATGCTTATGCAATTGGCGGAAAAGATGGTATTCCTTATCCAGTAAATAGAAGGGTAGCCGAAGAGGTAATTATCACGCTTGAGGATATAATACAGAAAGCTAAATTAGAGATTAATGAAAAGAAATTCTCATTGAATAAACTAAGGGGTTTGAGCATTGGAATTAAGGAAGGGTCTTGAAGATATTGCTATAAAAGAAACTGAAATAACTTATATTGATGGAGTTCTAGGCAGACTATATTACAGAGGATATTCAATTTATGATTTAGCAGAATTCTCAAACTTCGAAGAAACTGCCTACTTAATATGGTTCGGTAAATTGCCGAATAAAAAGGAACTTCAAGAGATAAAGGAAGCTTTAGCTGAGGAAAGAGAAATCCCTGAGTATATTACTGAATTTATAAAAAATGTGAGAAAAGATGCAAATCCGATGGACGTGTTAAGAACTGCAGTAAGTATGTTAGGAATTGAGGATAGAAGTAACGAAGAACTTTGGAAGAAAGCTGTAAAATTAACTGCAAAAATTCCTACAATTATTTCATATTTTGACAGAGTTAGAAAAGGATTAGACATAGTACATCCCGATCCTTCGCTATCTCATGCAGAAAACTTTCTTTATATGATGCGGGGAGAAAAGCCAAACCCTATTGATTCTAGGACTATGGATGTGGCAATGATCTTACATATGGACCACGAAATGAACGCATCGACTTTTGCTTGTTTAGTAGTTGCATCTACTTTGTCTGACCTTTATTCAGCAATAACTGCTGGAATATCTGCGTTAAAAGGGCCTTTACATGGAGGTGCTAATGCAGAAGCCTTAAAGCAATTCATGGAAATAGGGAGTAAGGACAAAGTCGAGGAATATATCCTCAAAAAATTAGAGTCTGGGCAAAGGATTATGGGTTTCGGGCACAGAATATATAAGGCCTATGACCCTAGGGCTAAGATATTAAAGGAATATGCAAGAAACTTAGCAAAAGAAAAGGGAAAAATGGAACTATTTGAGATTGCAGAAAAAGTAGACGAAATAGGTTGTAAAATACTTGGAAAGAAGAATATTTATCCTAATGTCGATTTCTATGCAGGATTAGTGTTTTACTTCCTGGGTTTCGATCCTGATCTTTTCCCTACAGTTTTTGCTTCATCTAGAATAGTTGGCTGGACAGCTCATGTAATGGAGTACTTGAAGGATAATAAATTAATTAGACCAAAGGCAATCTATAAAGGAGAAATAGGTAGAAAATACATTAATATTGAGAACAGAGAATAGCCTTTTTAACTTATTTTAACAGATTTTATGAGATGCTTAAATTCAGTATAAATAAAGAGGAATTACTCTTCTCAAAACTTCTAGAAATAGCAGAAAATATAAAAGACTCTACTTCTCTCCTTAACTCTCTCTACCTAGATATCTTTAATACAAATTATCCAGATGCAACAGCAAAAATGGTAAAAATTAAAGGAATATATGAAAGAATAGCCATGATAAGGGAAGATATAATTTCAATGCTTTACGGAGAGGCATTCTTACCCGATTTTAAGGAATCAATGCTCACATTAACTCAATCATTATACGAAATAATGAAATCAATAAAAGATGCAGGAAGAGCTATAACTTCGAGAAAACCAGATGAAAAACTTTGTACTACTTTGCAATCTAATTTCGTCTCGTATTTATCATTGATACAAGATGGAGCAGAAAAACTTGTTTTAATGATTTCATTACTTAAAAAAGATATAAAAGAGGCAATAAGAATAGGTAAGGAAATTCAGCTCATTGAAAGAAATGGAGATGAAATAAAAGATTTAATGATACAAAGGCTATATGAGAACGAAAAGGAATCAGATATTATTAGTATACTACAGTTAAAAGACGTAATAACATTCCTTGACGATATTTTGGACGGAATGGAAGACTCAACGTTGAGCGTCGAAACTTTATACGCAACTCTAAAATCCTAGGACACTTTTTATTACTCCAAATGCTGCAAGTGAAGAAATTATTGCTACCAATGGAGAAATTCCCCAGCCTCTAGCTACCTGGGAAAGTTGCTTCTTTACGTCATAGCCAAAGCTCCTAAAGCTTAAGCCTATGACACCACCCATTGTGGTTTGGGTTATAGAAATAGGGACACCGAGCAGTGTGAATATTTCAGATATAATGTCACTCCCTACAAGAGCAGATGTTGCACTTATATATCCAAGTCTAGTAACTCTAAAGCCTACAACTATTGAGGCTTTTTTAGAACTTAAGTATATTCCTAGGGCTGAAGCTATCCCATATGCAGGAGCAACTAAATAGAAAGGCGCAGATAATAATCCTGCAGAAACTATTATTCCTATAGCATTTGCTCCAGTTACAAATGTAGTAAAGATGGAGGAAAAGACTATAAGAAATTTGTAAATCTTCATTTGAGAAAATAGATCCTTTCTCTTTAATGCTAATCTTCTAATTTCCAAATAAAGAGTTATGGAAGATACAATAGCCAAAAGTGGTGAAAAACCCCAAGAAGTTACTGTAAACCAAAACTTTACCCAATTAAATCCAAGGTTTCCCCTAGAAATTAAAACTATAACTGCCATTGAAGGATAAAGCATTTGGCTTAAAGATGACGGAATACCAAGTTTATTTAAATAGTAAAAGGCAATAACTGATGCAAAAAGCACAGAAAATACTGCTGACTCTAACATATCTAAATTCCTAGAATATATTGTACCATAGATGCTACTTTGCATGGAATAACTTCCTAAGGAGACTCCAACAAATAATGCCAGTGCACTTAATAAGTAGGAGTATTTCCTCTTTAACGCGTTAGTGGAAATTAATATTCCTAATGAGGTTGCAGAATTATTACCGCCCACAATAAAAGAAGAAATTAATCCTAAAAGAAATATGCTATATTCAAGAATTTCCATTCTTTTTACCTTCTAAATAAGAAATATATTCTAGTATTGCGTCCCTTATTAGTTCACTCCTATTTGCGTAACCTAAACTTTTTACTGCCTCATCTACTTGTTTCAAAAGTTCTTCCTCCAATTTAAACGATATTGTTAACGTTTCATTCATTTCTACTTCGTACACACCATCGCCAACTTTTTTAACTTGTTCCATGGGCATTACCAAAATTAATTAGTAAGGTAATTGATAAAGCTTTCTTATTCATCTTCTCTAGTCCTAATTCTTTTAAACCTTTAAATACAAATTACATAAGATTCATGGAATTCACACCTATAGACAAGCTTAATTTAGATGAGAGAATAATAAAGATTCTAAAGAAGAAAGGGATAGAAAAGTTAAATCCAGTGCAGACAGATGCAGTTAATAGCGGGTTACTAGAAGGAAAAAGGCTCTTAGTTACTTCGCCTACTGGATCAGGAAAAACTTTGATAGCAGAGCTAGGAATAATATCTCACTTACTTTCCAACGGAGGAAAGGCGGTTTACATTACGCCACTTAAAGCATTAACTGCAGAAAAATATAACGAGCTAAAAGATTGGGAAGAATTAGGATTTAAGGTAGGGATGACCTCGGGAGACTACGACAGTGACGATGCATGGTTAAAAAATTACGATATAATAGTATCAACATACGAGAAAATCGATTCATTGTGGAGACATAACCCATCTTGGTTAAGCGAAGTAGATTACTTTGTCCTAGATGAATTTCACTATTTAAATGATGAAGAAAGAGGACCGGTAGTTGAGAGCGTTGCAATAAGGGCAAAAAGGAAAAATTTGTTAGCGTTAAGTGCTACAATAAGTAACTACGAAAAGATAGCTAACTGGCTAAATGCAATACCGGTAACAACAAACTGGAGACCAGTACCTTTGAGAGAAGGAGTTATTGTTGAAGGTAAAAAGAGCTATCAAGTAATTTTTCCTGACGAGACAATAGAAATTAAAGGAAACGACCCAATAATTGCTTATACACTTTACGTATTAGAGCACGGAGGGCAAGTTTTAGTATTTAGAAATTCTAGAAAAATGGCAGAAAGTACTGCAAAAAAGATTTCCTCATCAATGGGGTTATTATCCTTACCAGATAAGGAATTACTTAAGGTAGGTGAAGAAATAAAGAACGTAGAGGATGCCGGAAGTGACGAAAAGGAAGAGCTTTATGAACTAGTAGTTAGAGGAGTTGCTTTTCATCACGCTGGACTTTCTAAAGGGCTTAGAGAAATAATAGAAAGGGCTTTTAGAGAAAGGAAAATTAAGGTTATAGTTGCAACGCCAACTTTAGCTGCAGGAGTTAATTTACCTGCAAGGGCAGTAATAATTGGGGACTTTCATAGATTCAACAGGAAAATACTAGGATATCAAGAGGAAATTCCAATAATGGAATATAAACAAATGGCAGGAAGAGCCGGAAGGCCAGGTTTTGACAAGGAAGGAGAAGCAGTAATTGTAGTAAGGAATAAAAAAGAGGCAGAAAAAGTATTTAAAAAATATATTTTATCCCCCCCAGAACCTATAGAGTCAAGACTTGGCAACGAATCTGCATTCTATTCCTTCTTATTAGGAATAATTTCTTCAGAGAAGAAAATTTCTGAGGACGATTTAGAAGATTACGCAATGGATACTTTGCTTGATAAAGACGTTGCAGAAAAATATGTAAAGAGAGGTATAACTTGGTTAAGAGATAATGAATTTATCGCAGGCGATGAAGAACTAGTATTAACAAAATTCGGCAAAAGAGTTGCGGATCTTTATATCAATCCTTTCACGGCCAAGGTCTTTAAAGACTATTTGACAAAGAGCGATAAGAGTTGTAACATTGCTTATTTGCATTTAGTTGCTTACACTCCAGACGGACCTACAGTTTCGGTAACAAGAAGTGAACTTGAAGAACTTGTTGACGAAGCTCCCTGCCCTTTATTTATAGAAGAACCAGAAGATGAAGACGAATTTTACAATTACGTCTCTGCTCTTAAAGTAGCAATGATAATTAACGATTGGATAGAAGAAGTAGATGAAGACGTAATTTTGGGTAGATACGGGATAGGTTCGGGTGACCTTAGAAGTATAATTGACACAATGGATTGGCTAACTTACAGCGGTTATAATGTAGCAAAAGTTCTTGACCTTAAGGAGCATTATGATGTCCTTTATACGCTTAATCTGAGGGTAAAGGATGGAGTCAAGGAAGAATTGCTTGACCTAGTTAAGATTCAAGGCGTTGGAAGGAAGAGGGCAAGGATTCTTTATAACCATGGAATAAAGAAGCCAGAGGACGTGGTAATGAATGTAGATAAAGTCAAATCGTTATTGGGTCAGAAAATTGGTGAGAAAATTGCAAAAGAAGCTGCAAGACTTATTGCTGGAAATGCTTAACGCAGAAGACGGAAAAGAAATTGAAGTTATTGGAGATGAAGATCTTTTAAAGAAATTTAAACTCTTACTTTTATCTCTAAATCAAGAAATTATTGTAGAGGAGAAAAATAGAATAGTATATAGAAAAAGAGCTTAGAGCGGTATATTACCATGCTTCTTTGGATATCTATATTCCCTCTTATTTCTTAGCATCTCTAATGCTGAAACTATTACTCTCCTAGTATCCTTAGGTTCTATAACGTCATCTATCAATCCCTTCTCTGCCGCCCAGTAAGGATTAGCAAATAATTTCCTATATTCCGCGATCTTCTGCTTTATGAAGTCGTCCGGATTGCTTGATGCTTGTATTTCCTTCTTGTATAATATCCTTACAGCACCTTCCGGACCAGTTACAGCAATTTCAGCTGTAGGCCAAGCATAAACTAGATCTGCTCCTAAACTCTTTATACTCATTGCAATATGTGCCCCTCCGTAGGATTTCCTTATTATAACTGTTATCTTAGGTACTGTCGCCTCTGCAAACGCATAAAGCATTTTTGCGCCGTGCCTAATTATTCCCTTATATTCTTGGTCAGTGCCCGGAATATACCCTGGAGTATCCACAAGGCTTATTAAAGGAATGTTAAATGCATCACAGAACCTTATGAATCTTGCAGCTTTGTCTGCAGCGTCAATGTCTATAGCTGCTCCTAAGTACCTAGAGTTATTTGCAACTATTCCTACAACGTTTCCTGCAATTCTTGCAAATCCTACTACAATATTCTGTGCCCAATGTTTATGAACTTCTAGGAATTCTCCGTTATCTACTATCCTATATATGATTTCCTTCATATCAAACGGCTTTGCGGAATCAGTAGGAACTATTTGCTCAACGTCTTTAACATCTCTATCGGCAGGATCTCCAGTGTCCATAAACGGTGGTTCTTCCATGTTATTTGAAGGTAAATAGGAAAGTAACCTCTTGGCAATGTTAATTGCATCCTGTTCATTCTCCGCTAGGAAATGAACTACTCCAGACTTGGTAGCATGAATAACTGCTCCTCCTAGATTTTGGAAGCTAACCTCTTCTCCTAATACTACTTTAGTTATTTCTGGACCGGTGACGAACATGTAGTAAGCGTCACCTTTAACCATAATAATGAAATCAGTCAAAGCTGGAGAATATACTGCTCCTCCTGCTGCGGGTCCTGCCATTATAGTAATTTGAGGAATTACTCCGGAAGCCATAACGTTCATCTTGAATACTTGACCATAGCCTTCAAGCGCTACTGCACCTTCCTGAATTCTTGCTCCTCCAGAGTCATTTATTCCTACAACTGGTGCTCCAACCTTTAGTGCTAACTCGTAAACTTTGGCTATTTTATTTGCATGCATTTCCCCTAAAGTTCCGCCCAACTCAGTAAAGTCTTGAGAATATGCAAAAACAGTCCTGCCGTCTACTTTACCCCAACCTGTTACTACACCGTCGCCGTACATTTTCATTTTATCTAATCCAAATTCTGTAGCTCTAGTAGTAGCAAAAGTCATTATTTCGTTAAAAGTTCCTTCGTCGAAGAGCAGAGCTAACCTTTCTCTGGCAGTTAACTTACCTTTGCTATGTTGGGCTTTTATCCTATCTTCTCCTCCACCTTGATATGCCTTTTCTTTCATATTTTTTAATTCTTGTATTAATTTATCCATAGTTTTTTCTTCTTGGGACATACATATATCACCCTACATGAGTGAGAAAAGGAAAAACTTCACTTAATGATAACAAGTGTATCTCCCTTCTTTACTCCTTGACCTTGCTTAACTAAGATTTTCTCTACAACTCCTGCAACAGGAGCAGAAATCATAGTTTCAGATTTCATTGCCTCGATAGATAATAAAGGTTGACCTTTGTTCACTGCATCACCTTCTTTAACTCTTATACTAACAACCCTTCCTTGTAATGGCGAAATAACTTCTCCTTCTCTTCCCTTAATCATTTCCTCAACTGATTCACCTTCCTTAGTTGGCAATTCTGTAGCTCTCTCTAACTTAAATACACTAGCGTTGTCAACAAAGACATATCCATTATCTACAAATACATGATGGATTTCACCATTTACCTTAAATAGGTACTCGTTATCTCTAGTACCTTTTCCTAAATACTCTATCTCAAACTCATTAGCTTCAGTTTTTATCTTATCAACGTTGCCTTTACTTTCAACTGCCATCAAGTAAGTATCTCCAGTCTCGGAATAGACTCTGTATAACTTCATTACCACATCACCCTCGAAGAGGCTTGAGAAACCAAACCGTAAGTCTTCCATGCAGATTTGGGTTGCCTTTGCGAAGTTGTAACTGGAGTTGCTCCTTGTCTATTTAATCCCCTACTCTGGATTTCTAATGCTAGTGCTGCTCTTAACTCCTCTTGTTGTCTCAAATACTTTGTAAATTGTTCAGTTTTTTGTGCAATATACGATGTAGAGAATCTTCCTTCTTGAAAGTCAGGATCCCTCATGATCCATTTGTAAAGCTCAATAGTCGTCTTTACGCCACCTATCTTATAGTCATTCAAAGCTCTTATTCCAGCCTGAATAGCGTAGGCCCTACTTTCGCCGTATACTATTAATTTAGATATAAGGGAATCGTAAAAGGGCGGAACCCAGCTTCCTGCTTCAACTCCGCTATCTACTCTGACTCCTGGACCAGTAGGTTCCTTATAATAAGTAATATAACCTGAACTGCCCGTGAAATTATTCAAAGGATCTTCTGCATTTATTCTATATTCTATTGCTGCACCTCTTACTCTCTTATTAAGTTCTTCTTGTGTAAAAGGTAAATGCTCTCCTGCAGCAAGGAGTATTTGAAGCTTAACTAAATCTATTCTAAAGATTAACTCAGTGGTAGGATGCTCTACTTGTAATCTTTTGTTTAACTCTAAGAAATAGAACTCCCTAGTAACGTCAGAAAATGCAGTTTCAAAGGTGCCCATTGTAAAGTAGTGAATTATTTGACCGAACTTTATTATTGGTTCAAACATTTTTTCCCTTTCTTCCATTTTTAATGCAGGAGAAGGTGCCTCCTCTATTAATTTCTGGTTTCTTCTTTGGATTGTGCATTCTCTTTCCCAAGCTACTACGTAATCTCCATATTTATCGCCTATTAACTGAAATTCTATATGTCTTGGATTTACAGCATATTTTTCTATATAAAGATCTGCTTTTCCAAAAGCTTGATAAGCCAATCTTTTGTTTCTTTCCCACACTTCAACTAGTTGGTCAGGATTGTCTACTCTAGTTATCCCGACTCCTCCACCGCCGCTTGCAGCCTTTACCATTATTGGATAACCGATTTTTTCTGCAATCTTTAGTGCCTCATCTAACGAACTAACCGGACCATCGGAGCCAGGAGCTATAGGTACTCCAGCCATTTTTGCAACTCTTTTTCCGTCAAGTTTGTCCTTTATCTTATTCATAACATCTGAGGAGGGACCTATGAAAGTCATTCCTGCTTTTTCCACTGCCGCAGCAAAGTCTGCGTTCTCTGAAAGAAAACCGTAACCAGGATGTACTGCATCCGCATGAGCTTTCTCTGCGGCATCGATAATATGATCGATATTTAAATAACTATCAAGGGCTGGCGCTTTACCTATGTAATAAGCTTCATCTGCGTATTTAACATGTAAAGCGTACTTGTCGGCTTCGGAGTAAACTGCAACCGCTTTCATTCCCATTTCTTTTATTGCCTTCATTACTCTGACTGCAATCTCTCCTCTATTCGCAACGAGAACTTTTCCAAAAGGAGGCATTTTAACCATATAATAATGTTTATACGGGTTTAAAAGGTTTTTATTTTAGAAAAATAAACGGATGTTTAATATAAAATATAATGATAAATAAGGAGTATAAAGTTGATTTTATTAAGAAATATAAGAAAAAATAAAAAGATAAAAAATTCAGAGTTCGCGCGTATCTTCACCAGTCTGTTCCCGGATTCCACATCATCTATGCAGCATATATTCCTTCTTCCGCTACATATTTCTTTCTAGCCAAATCCATCATTTTTCTCGTGAACAGTACTGAGTATATTACTACTATAATAGCAAATATTAACGAAAGCCACCCAACTAGTGCAAGATTTCCTTGATTATCGGCTATAGCTAACGCCTTCATTAATCCAGTTCTTACTTCAAGAGTTTGAGATTGGTAGATATCTGGCCAATATTCGCCTATTGCCAATCCTCCCCAAGCACTATTTGTTGTACTACTCATTCCGGCTATTATATAAGGAAATGTTGCAGGCAATATTATTTTCCTCATTTTAGTCCAGAATCCTAACTTAAGGTTATCCATTAATTCCCAATATTCTGATGGTAAATTCTTAACTCCCATCCAGAAACTGTAAAATACATAGTAAAAAGTGGAGATGAAACCTAAAAGTAAAACGTAAAACTCGTTAGTAAATGGGCCGAATATTGAACTTACGTAGGTATATGTAAATCCGTAAAGTAGAGGAAAGTAAGCTGGAGCAGGGAAAGCAGAGAAAGTTTGTATTATAGGCACAATTACTCTATCGGCATTTGTATGCCTAGCAATGTAATATCCGACAAATACTGCAAAGATAAAAGACATTAAAGAAATCACCGCAACTCTTATGTAATCTGCTCCTAAGTCTATTAAATCTTGAGGTAGAGTTGAAATTAAATAACTCCATGTTGATGGTTTAACAGAAATTATTACCGAATATGCGCCATAGAGAATTATTATTAGAAGTAATATTCCTATTCCAGCTGAAATCATGTTAATTGGAATTTTCCTCTTTTTAGCTTCTTCCTCTTCCATAAGTCTATTTTGCCTTGTAAAGTAAGGGGGTTTAGTCAAATATTTTCCTAGCTTAGCAAAAACTCCTTTAGAATTACTTAATCTAGCAGAGTACCTTATCCTAAATCTTCCTCTCTTAAAGGATTTTAATGACGCTTCAGTATCAAGTCCGTATTTTTTAACAGAATATTCTGCAAATTCTCTTAATAAAAGTGTTATTGTAGTAGTAAAAATTCCTAGAACTATTAGCGCATAGATAGCATCAGTATAGTCACCTTCTGCAGTATATTGAGCTATTAAAGTACCAATACCAGGAACCTCATAACTCTTGACACCTATGCTGAAAACTTCACTTACCGTAATGTAAAATAACGCATCAGCAAAGCTAGGAATTAAATTTGCGGCAATTCTAGGCATGGAGAAAGGAATATAAAGTCGAAGCATTTTCCCTACGAAACCGAATCTATAATTTCTTATTACCTCCTCCATTTCTGACGGAACCGTCTTAAAGGCTTGATATATCCCCATCCAAATATTCCAAACAACTGCTGTAAAAACTAAAAACAGCACCGCTAGTTCTATTCCTAAACTACCACCTATACTAAAAACGAAGAAAATTAAGACTACGGGGAAGAAGGAAATTACTGGTACAGACTCGAAAATTTCTGATAAAGAGATATATATGTTTTCAAATGTTTTACTTTTTAAAGAAATATAACCTAAAAGCCAGCCTGTTACTATTGCAAAAGCTATATCTATAAATACTCTACCTAAGGTTAGGAGAGTATCATATATAGCTAGCCAAATATCAAACATCTTGTTTACCCCTATCCTTTTGTTCTACACTCTTCTCAACTGGGGTTAGGAGAGAATAAAGTTGATCTAGATATGCTTGAAATCTGTCATCTTTAGGCTTTCTTGGTCTATCTAATTCTATCTTAACTTCTCCAACAACACTAGCTGGCCTCCCATTTAATACGTAAACTCTGTCGGCTAATTCTACTACCTCATTTAAGTTATGTGAAACTAGAACTGCTGACCTCAAAGAAGTACCTTGATTAAATAGTATAGAGTAAATCTCTCTCCTAAGACCTTCTGCAGTTAATTCGTCTAAGTGAGCAAAGGGTTCATCCATTAATAAAACAACAGGATCTGCTGCTAGAGCTCTAGCTATTGCGACCCTTTGCCTCATTCCTCCACTCATTTGCTTAGGGTAGAAATCCTCAAAGCCTGACAAACCTACAAGATCTAACATCTTTCTAGCTATTTCATCTTCTTTTTCCTTAGGCAATTTCTTATACTTTAACCCTAGTTTAACGTTCTCTAACGCAGTAAACCAAGGGAACGTTACAATTGATTGGTGTATCAAAGCTATCTTTGGAGTAGGTTGAGTTATTTTCTTTCCTAATAATCTAACTTCTCCATGATCAGGCTTAACAAACCCCCCAAGGATCCTCAATAAGGTTGATTTTCCTATACCGGAAGGTCCTATAATCGCTATTAGTTCATTATTGTAAGTTTCAATGTTAACATGATCAAAGACTTTATAACCGTTTGGATAAGTATAACCTAAGTCTATTCCCTCTAAGATTCTTCCAACTGTATTCCCCCCAACATGAGATAAACGCAAATTCTTATAAGCTTTTCCTTAATATTTTCCTTATGGAATTTTTAGAGAAAAAATTCACAGTAAAACCTGAGCATTCTGCAGTAAAGGTATCAAGCGGTGCAGTTGATGTGTTATCTACACCTTGCTTAATAGCCTTTATGGAAGACGTTTCCTTCACTTTACTTCAAGAAAAACTAGGCAAAGGATTGACGAGCGTTGGGTATCACGTTGATGTAAAGCATCTTGCCCCGGCACCTATAGGTGCGGAAATATTAGTTAGATCTACAATAGTAAAAGAAGAAGGTAAAAGAGTAACTTTCAAAGTCGAGGCATTTTACAAGGATAAAAAGATAGCCGAAGGTATTCACGAGAGAGTAATAGTGAACGAGGATGAATTTATGAAAAGGGTTGAATAAAATATACTATCTTTTTATTTCCATCTTTTTCTTTCTTAACCCTTTTCTCCACTATACCTAGAGAAATTAGTTTTTCTAGGATTTCTTTATCTATCTTCTTTCCTTCAAACTCTTTTCCATAATATTTAGTAACTACTCTAGCCATTTCATACACGTCTAGATCTTTACTATACACTTCTTTACATACTCCTGCAGGATCATAACCCCTTTCCTTCATTAGTATCTTCAAAGGTGGAGTGAATATTTTTATACAAAGATCCTTTTCGTCTTTTATTTTCTTATCTACTAACAGCTTCATTACAGTACCTCTATCTAAGCCTAATTTTGCTAACCTTACTCCTTCAAACGGAACTCCGTACTTTATTTGATAATATAACTTCAATGCTTCCTTAGCCTCATCGTTTTTGCCCAAAGCTTTTAGCACTCTATATAGAGCAAAGGAAATCCATCTAGAATTGCTTATTACTTCATTTATATCTTTGGCCGATAAATTCTTACATAGAGAAGAGAAGTCCTCACCATTACTCCACCTCTTTAATAATTCTCTCCCACATTTACAGCCTCTTAGTTCTTGTGCAACAGCATTTGAGGAAACCACTGTAGTTAAAAGATCGGATGAAATTATTTGAAACCCCTTTAAAAGTGAGATATCAATATAACTTAAGGAAACCGCTTTACCCAAAGGCGTTAAAAATATTCCTCCACCGTCTTCTTCAATTAAATTAACTTCTTTTAATGCATTTAAAGACTTCAAGAATTCTTCTTCAGTTATTTTATTAAACTTTAAACTACACTTTAAAATTGATTGAAGATCTTCTTTACTATAACCTTCTCTCCACGATATTACACCTAAGGATAAGTCATCAAGCGAGTAAGTGCTCTTTTCCTCTTCATATGAAGAGGAAAAATACTTCCTTCTAAACTCCTCAGCTTTTCTCATAGATGTTGAAATAATTATACTCATTCCCTCCTTGTCAAAGCCTGGCCTTCCAGCCCTTCCTGCCATCTGCTTGAATTCCATTAAGTTAAGATCTCTCCAACCCTTTAGGTTACCTTTTTCGTCAGATTCTGGCAATACAGTATCGTAGAAAATTGTAGCGTAAACTGGCAAATTAACACCTTGGCCTAATGCAGTGGTTGAGACTACTACGTTAATTTCTCCTTTCTTTAACATTTCAACAATTTGTCTTCTTTCTTCTAAAGGAACTCCGCTATGATAATGTGAGGCGTTAAAGCCGAATTTTCTTAAGGTCTCAGCGAGACTCTCTGCCGATTTCCTACTTCTTACGAAAACTAATGCGTTTTTACCTTGTTTTATAATGTACCTCAATGCTGGGATAAGGATTTCTAGTTTTTCATTCCTTATTCCGTTCAAAGGGTCTAAAGGTATTGTAAAATCGTTATCATAACACCTAATTACGTAAGGATATGCTATACACTCGTGAAGAGGAACGGTCCTCTTATTATATTCTATTACCTCCGCCTTTAGCCAATCGGCGTAATTCTTAACACTGGGTAAAGTAGCACTTAAGCCTATAATCTGAACGCCGTTTTTCTTAGCCCATAATACTATGTTTTCTATTGCTAACCCTCTATCGCTTTCTACGTTATGTATTTCGTCTATGACTACTACTTCGACTTTCCTTAACCAACCGTATTTATGCCTTATTGAACTATCAAACTTTTCATAAGTTGAAAGTAGCGTTTTGCTCTTAAAGCTCCTAAGGTCGTCTTCATAAACGTCCGAATCTACATATTTTGTATCTCTCTTATCCCTTATATCCTCGTAAACTTCCCTCGATAAAGCCTTTAAAGGTGAAACATAAACGGAAATTCCTTTTGCCTTCAATAGAATTTCCTTTGCTAAGTAAGTTTTTCCAGATCCGGTAGGTGCAGAGATAAGGAAGTTCTTTCCTTCCTCGTATTTCTCCTCGAATATTCTCTGTAGCTCGTTCACTTCACTACGTATATTGAGTGAGAAAAAATTAAAGGCTTAGGTATATCCAGCCTTCAGCTTGTTTTCTTACAATCTCACCAACTCCCGCTTGAACTATTGAAATGCCTTTAATCAGAGATTCGACGTTAAGATTTAGAGCATTAATACTGTTCATACAACCTACAACGTTAATCCCAGAGGATAATAGCTTTTTTACATAATCTTCATTGGGATTTCCTTTAACTAAAGCCTTAATTGCGGACTGATGAAAAACTACCTCTATTTCCGCATCTCCTTTCAGATCATTATATAGATTTATTACGGATCTTATCGCTTGAGGAACTCTTTCCTCGTCCTTTACTTGAACTATAACTTTATACATAGTTTAAGGTTGTTAAAAATAGTTTAAACGCCTTTTTAATAGTACCAGCAGGATACCCTATTACCTTTAACAATGAATATTGGCAGGTCTTGTAATCTACACTTTATTGAAAGACATTTCTCTTTTTGCATTAGATCGCAGTAATCGTGAAATGGACACCCATGATCTGAAGGATCGCTTAAATTCCTACTGTCTTGAAGGATATGTTCTTTATGTGGTCAAAAATTACAGTAAATCCGAAGGAAACTCCTAATATCAGCAAAACATACTGAAGAGGAATAGGATAAACTAGAATTCCTAATACTGAAATTGTTGAAATAAAGATTATGTCGAAAATGCTACTTATCAGTAAGAAATTACTTGGCCTAGAAGACCACATACTTCTTCTTTCTCTAACCATGTATACTGTAAATTGACCGGTAAACACTAACATATCAAATATGAAAGTGTGTATCTCGTTTATTGACATGCGTAAATATAGTGCTAGCCATAAGGAGAAGAACGACTCTGCTACAACGAGGAAAGCTAGAATTAAAGAAGCCTTAACTATTTTCCCTGCATCAAGCCTTTCAGGTTTTTGCGAATATCTTACATTATCAGTGGCTATAGACATGGTAACGAAGTCGTTGGCAAACAACAGCAATATCACGTCAAAAGGAGTGGTAACGAAGAATCTAACGATAAAGAAGGAAAGCGTTAGAAATAATACAACTTGTAAAGTTTTAATTATTTTATTTATAGTGTAAGTAAGCATCCTTTGATAAATTCTTCTACCAGTCTTTATTGCCTCGACTATATCAGTTAATCCTTCATGAGTTAAAACCATACTTGCGGAAGCCTTTGCTACATCGGTAGCGTTTGCAACTGCTATTCCTACTTCAGCTTGTTTTAAAGCAGGTGCATCATTTACTCCATCTCCGGTCATCCCAACGTAATGTCCTCCTTCTTGTAACGTTTTTACAATGAAATACTTATCCTCGGGAAAGACCTCAGCAAATACATCACATTCCTCCACTTTTTTAATTCTTTCCTTTCCTTCAAGCTTCTTTATTTCATTAATATTACAAATAACGTCGCCTATACCTACTTGCCTCGCAATTTCTCTTGCAATTAATTCATTATCTCCAGTAACCATCTTAGGCTTAACGTTTAGTCTCTTAATTTCTTCTATGAATTCCCTGCTATCTTTCCTAGGCCTATCGTAAAGTGGCAGAATTCCGACAAGCTTAAGTTTACCTTCTTTATCTCCTATAGCTACAGATATTGTCCTATATCCTCTCTTTGAAAGTTCCTCAAGAGTAGAATAATAGCTCTTCAAATCTGGAACCTCTGCCAATTCCGCAATTACTCGAGGAGCTCCCTTAACGACTCTGAATACATTATTTTCAGTCTTAACTAATGCCTCAGTTCTTTTAGTGGAAGGATCAAAAGGTTTGAACTCGAGCCTCTCATAATTGCCCGGTGCAATATTATTTTCTCTTAAGCAAGCAATCACGGCAGTGTCTATAGGATCTTGACTCGCCTCGTCAGAGGCCATGTAAGCATATTTAACAACTTCTTCCTTGGTAAAGCCTTCTGCGGGTATTGGATCTCCTACCCTCATTCTATTTTCAGTTATAGTCCCAGTTTTGTCTAGGTTTAGTACGTCCATTGAGGCAGCGTCTTCAGAGGCTGTAAGCCTTGTTACTAGGATTCCTTTTCTCGCTAGTTCTTGACTGCCTAAAGCCATGGCTATGGTAAAAGTTGCAGGTAAAGCTACAGGAACTGAAGCAATTAATACTATCAAAGAAAATGGGAGTACATCAGACAATTTTACTCCGACAGCCAATGAAAATACGAATAAAGCAATAACTAGAGCAACGTCTACAATTATCAAGTATTTTACTATGTTCATTATTAATTTCTCTAGGTGAGATTCCGCCTTTGCAGTCTGAACAAGTTCTGTAGTCTTACCGAAATAGGTTTTTGCTCCTGTTGCAATTACAATTCCAGATGCTTCTCCTCTTCTAATAATCGATCCAGAATAAACTACATTACCTTTTCCTTTCTCTACTGGAACTGACTCTCCAGTTAGAGCAGATTGGTCAACTAATACTTCTCCTTCAAATAACTTAATATCTGCAGGAACTATATCCCCTAACCTTATATGAACCACGTCTCCTGGAACTAAAAGCCTCGCAGGAATAACTTTCCATTGACCGTCTCTTAAAACTCTGGCTTTTACATTAAGCTTTTGCTTAAGTAATTCCACCGCGTTTTCAGCCCTTCTTTCCTGGATAAAACTCACTATAGAATTAAATACGAGTAAAAAGAGAATTATATACATGTCCAAATATTTTCCTAATATATAAGTAATAACAATGGTGACTTCAAGCATCCAAGGAACTGGAGCCCAGAATTTTTTAAGGAACTTTACGACGGGGCTTTCTTTCTTTTCCTTAACTTCATTATATCCATATTTTTTAATTCTCTCCTCGGCTTCTTTTTCTGTTAAGCCTTTCAAAGAAGTGTTTAACTGTGTTAATGTTTCTTCTATGCTCATTTTTTCAAAGTTACTTGCCATACGATAAATTACTCCTAACTCTATTTAATCGTATCCTACATAAGTCTAAAATTAACGAAATTTATAAACTTTCTACATATTTTTCATAAAATAATACTGCTTTTCTGAGGTTCTCTAACTCATTCTCCTTCTTAGAAAGTTCAACATAAGACCTAGCTAAAAATAAGTAGTCATTATACTTTTCCGCAATTTTTATTGCTTCTTTTAGAAAATTAAGAATTCCAGTTCTTTTATATAATTCATAAAGTAAAGTTTGCCTTTCCCTACTTTCTCCGCTCTCCTCTAACCTTTGAACCGCTTCATAAAGCAATTCTGGCTTTTTAAGAGAAAGCTTATAGAGAACTTTAGCCTCACCGTTTACGTCATTCAACTTCCTAAATATTTCCAAAGCTTCTTCTAGCTCCTTTTCGTCATCCGAAGAAAGTAAAGCCTCTGCTAACAACTTCTCGTTTTTAATACTTTTTGCTATTTCTACAGCCTTCTTATAAAGAGATTTATCCTTAAGCCTTGAAAGTAATATATAAGTTACTGCCAAATCTTCATTTGGTATATCAAAACTTTCTAAAATTTGTCTAGCTTCTTCTAAATGTCTTAAATCGCCCTTCTTTATGCACACTTGAGCCAAAAACCTCCTAGAATGAGCATAAACTGAAGTCCTAGGAGGGATAGATTTGAGAATTTCGTATGAAGAATCTAAATCGCCTTTCCTGAAAAGCGCTAACGCCTTATTAAAAAGTAAAGTTGCCTTATCTTCGTCATCCTTAACTTTCTTTAATGCAATATCCAGCGCGTTAATAGCATCGTCATACTTACCTTTCTCAATATAAACCAAAGCTAGCAAATTTAACCCTTGAATAGACGAATCCCCTTTAATTAGCTCTTCAATTTTACTCAGAAGTTCCCTATTTCCTGTCTTCTTATAATCACTGTAAAGCTTATAGGCCTTTTCTATGTCTAACATGTTATTAATCTTTCTTACATAGGTTTTATTTGTGATCCTAAGTCATCAGTCAATTAAGGAAATAATTGCCAAAGGAGTTATACGAAATTATTCGGAGGAAAGCATAAGAGAAAATGGTTACGATTTAAGGATTTGCGGAGAAAAATACTACGAAATAGAAGGTAATGCCGAATTGCCAAATAAGAAGAGCGAAATAAAGGAAATTGAATTCAAAGATTTCGCAATTTTTTATCCAGGGAAGACTTATCTTTTTGAAACTTGCGAAGAATTAAACATGCCAAACGATTTGGCAGCATTGATTACCTTAAGGAGTACTTTAGCCAGAAACGGATTTATTTTACCTCCTACAGTAATAGACGCAGGCTACAAAGGAAAGATAACTTTAGCACTGTCCTCTTTTTACCATAACAGAATAGTAAAAGGAACTAGGACTGCACACATAATTTTCCTTAAACTTGATAAACCAACTGAAAAATCTTATAATGGAAAATATCAAGGTGGAGTAGTAATATGAAAATAGAAGACGCTTACAAGGAATTTATAACTAGGGGTTTGGGCTTCATTGAATTTTCATGAATTTGTATCCAATTCTCAGCCCTTGGACTTCACCAGGGTCACGGGGAAACCCGTTACCCTCTCCACCCCTTTAGCGGGATAACCCCACCCATCAGAGTGTTGCCATCTGATGGGGAAACCCGCACATCTTTTAGCCACACCTTTCGGGAAAACCCATCCACATCTGGTGTGAATTTACTCATCTTAACCATTAAAGTATATAAACTTCACGGTTTATCGGAAACTGCTGACAACGGCATCCGGACGTAATCCAAGGATTTGCAGACCACTTCGGAGATAGTTGCTTCTATTATCTTTATGCTAATGACTTCGTTTATATAATTAAAGCCTTAGAAGGAAAGAAACCTAAGGATCTTCTTAAAGAATTAATAACAAAGACTCCGAGCGAAGATGATATAAAGCTCTTGAACGTTTTCGGGAGCTCTGCCTTCTATTCACCGAATTTAAACAGCGAAACAGGTTTTGATTTACCATTTAATGAAACCGGAGAAATAATTGATGAAGTCTGGAAAAGTGGCTTTCATTTGATCCAGTGAAGAACGTAGAGAATTACGTTGATTCTTTGAGGAAATTAAAAGCAATATACCTAGACGTAGGAAAGTGCGATGAATATAACTTATTCATAGGCATGAGGTCTCTCCATAAGAAATTGCAGAAATTAGGAATCCGGCATTACTATGAGGAGTTTAAAGGAGGGCACTTCGGAAATTCGAGTAGATATTGCACATCCTTACCTTTACGAAAGGCTTAAATTAAACTAACTTCTTCTATAAAGTTACAAGCGAGTTCATTGCCTTGCTTACACATATCTAGCAAATCTTCCTCATGATTATCCTTTATTATATTTCTAAATATAGAATGAAGAAGAATTAACGAGTTCTCCTTTAAAGGAATTTCAACTCTTCCAGAATAGTAGGTTGATAAATAACAATTTATCTCGTCTTTCTTGGAGTTTAACTCTCCACACTGATAAATCATACTTGTTACAAGTTGTACAAGGAAGATTCTCTTACCTACGAATTTTTCCACATAACTCTCCATAATCCTCTTCTTAGTATCTTCTTCAAAAGGTAGGGAAGAGATTATACTGGACGCGCAGCTCCAGTCTTTCTTGCATTTATTATATATCTCCTCTTCTATCATCATTTAAAATTAGAACTTATTTTCTTGGTTTTTAACCCTTTCCGCTAATTAAGTATTTTCCTTACTTTTCTCTCTATAAAATTCAATTAGAAATTCTATTACGGAATTTATTGTAACATCTCTTTTTCCTCCTCTCTTGTCTTGCAACTCATTAGCTAACTTAAGCAGCTCTTCTTTCACGTCCTCTGATACCTTTAAGATTGCCATAAATCTGCTTCCACTTTCTAAAATAAAAACTCTTTAGCAATTGAGAAAAATATACCTTTAATAAATTTCGTAGTTAACTAGGACTCCATGGTATATTACGATGTCGTTGCAAGTTGTAACAACGCTTCCGTTGAAGTAAACGGAAGAAGTTGAGAGGTGGATTGAAACGTTGTTCCCTTCATAATCCTCGAAGCAGAGAATCCTCAGATCAGAACCGCATAACGATACACCGCTCCACCAATTAGCAGTCCTTAAAGTACAGCCTGGTTTAGTCTCAAAGCCTGAAGTTGAGAAGGTCTTTGAGAAGGAGTAAGGTGAATATGGTGGCCCTCCTCTACCGCCTAATATTTCATAATGTGCAGATGTAGGGATAGCCTGCATTAACAACAGTAGAATTAGGAAAGACAGAAGCCACTTCTTCATAAGTTAAGGAAAAAGAGAATGAGTTTAAAAGGAGCCTAAATGGTTATTGCGTCCAATATTTTTAGCCAAAGTTTCTTCCTAAAGATCTTCTTTCTATAAATGAACAAGAAGCCCGAAGATGTAAGGATTAATAAAGCTAAACCAGTCGTAAGGAAAATTCCGCTATATTGCAATAACATAATACGTAATTGGAAACCACTACAGTCACGTAGCGGGGCACGTATTGGCGGGACAAGTATTACTGCTCCAGGGGGACCATATAGCGGGTTACGTAATACTGCTCCACGGGGTTGAGCATGGTGATAAACGGCTTTGTGAAAATTAATACCAATTCCTATTAATACTATCGATACCAAGAAACCTATAGTTAACAATAACAACGATTTTTTCATTAAAAATAAAAGGGAAAGACTAAGAAAAAAGATTAACTTTCGTATATCTTTGTTTTAGAGAAACCTAGATGTATACTTCCGGATATAGCAGAACCTACACATGCAGTACAAGCACTTGCAGAATACGAGTTACCATTATATGTCCATTCGAAATAATAGTAAGTTTCACCACTACTCGTTATCGTATAACAGACATATATGGGCATATTTAGTGCATACTTAAGAGTATAAACGCATGCATATGGTACGTTTGCAGTACCGGTAACATAGAATTTTAAGTTATAGCAGTTGATGGATACTGGATAGCTAAAGAAGCGAGTGCCGTTTATACATCCTTCACATGGTGCTTCACCTATTATTAATGCAGACCTTGGAATGAAACTGTAACTACTATTATCCTCTTTTAGAGTTAGACTGAAACAGTTATTATCATTAAAGCATACAGTAAATTCGCCATTAGAATACGATAAAAGTACACTAATTTTAGTTCCTGCAAATTTAGAAAACGGATATATCTCAGAGAAGAACGTATGATTTGTATGATTAAACCCGTTAAAATAGATAAAGAACAATTTCACTTTTTGGCATATTACACCATGTACCGGCTCGCATGCAGCAAGAATTATGCCGGCTTGTATAAACACTTTACCGGAAGATACACTAGGATTACAAGGCGAAAGTGCTACCCAAATAGTGTAAGAGTTAAAATAATCATCACAACTAAGAGACTATAAGACAATTTGGCTTTGAAATCCCAAATTTGGAAGAAGTTAGGAAAGCTGAGAGAGTAGTCTACATGCCAATAATTCAAAAGGAAGAACCTAAAGAGGAAAATTCTGAGAAAGAATCTAAAGAAAAGGAGTTGAAAGATGAATTTGAGCAGAAGTTTAAGGAGTTTAAGAAATTCCTTAACGAGCTAATATTCACTCAAGATAATTTTGTAAATCACGGGTATGTTGTTACTAAGCCTTTAGCAAAGAAGTTATTCCAATATATTGATGAGTTAGTAAACATGGACAGTACTCCACTAGAGGCTAAGCAATTGCTAATAGAAATGAAAGGGTACTTAGCAATGTACCCATTAGCTGGAAAGAACTTCAAAAACGGCATAGCCTCTATCCCTACTGGAGTACATAAAGAAGAAATCATGCCTAGGCTGACTAAAATGGAGAAACTCCTAAGCTAATTTTTTGCAGCTGCATGCAGCAGCACTTGAATTTAGACAGAGCTGCTAAGTATCATATATTCAGTTTTTTGCAAAAGTGAGGAATTGTTATCATCTTCTTTCAATCACGCGAGCGATATGATAATTAACAGTCCTTAAATAGCCCCACGTGATAAATATAAGTGGGCTGAGGGAATGGGTAATAAAGTTTTCACATTTGGTGATATAAGAATTCGTGAGGTTAAGGGAAAGTATTATGTTTACTTAATAGAGAAGGATAATGAAGGTAACAGAAGGGATCATTATGTTGGTTCTTTAGATCAAATCGTAAAGGATTATATTAGTATTAAAGTGCGGGGAGCGGGATTTGAACCCGCGAGGGCCTACGCCAGCGGAGCCTCAGTCCGCCCCCTTGGTCCTAGCTCGGGCATCCCCGCAATCTAAAATATCTTGTAAAAACTAAAAACGTTTTCGATTGACCACGCTATATAACTTTTTAAGGAAAGAACACAATTAGATATTCGATCAGGGATGAGTCTTTGACAAGTACGTTCTAAGTAAGCAAGAATTGAAAGTTTTATTAAAAGAATTAAAGAAATGGTCCGCCCCAGCTACAGTCCTACTTTCATTATATATTCCGCCAGGTAGACCTATAGCTGATGTGCTAAATAATCTGCGACAAGAGGCGTCGATTTCACAAAACATTAAGTTAAAGAGAACTAGAGATGCTGTAGAATCAGCAATAAGTGCAGCGATAGATAGACTTACCTCTATTCCTAAAGTCCCAGATAATGGCCTTGTTCTGTTTTGCGGGGAAAATTTCGAAACTGAGGAGTTTAAATGCTACATGTTCTCTCCACCAGAAAAGGTCACGGTCTATTTCTATAGGACTGACAAATTCTTCCACTTAGAATTTCTCGAAGACATGGTAGAGGAGAACGAAGTTTACGGATTAATCATAGTCGAGAGGGATACTGCAACTATAGGAATACTAAGAGGAACAAGGATAGAAGAGCTAGAGGAAATTGAAGGTTATGTGCCTGGTAAGCACATGATGGGAGGGCAGTCTCAGAGGAGAATTGATAGAATAATAGAAGAGCTTTACCACGACTTTCTCAAAGAGGTGGGGGAGAAGGTTAACAGTTACTTCTTACCTTACTTGGAGGAGAAGAAATTGAAAGGCATACTACTAGGAGGTCCAGGTTACGCTAAAAACGACTTTTACGAAGGGGATTACATGGAATATAGGCTAAAGAAGCTAGTACTTGAACCGCTTATTGACGTAGGCGATCAAGGAGAAGCTGGACTAAGGGAAATGGTTATGAAAGCTAAGGATTTGCTGAAGAATCAAAAATACGTTGAAGTTGAGAATTTATTGGACGAAATTAAATATCATTTAGCAAAGGACGACGGTCTAGTTGTTTACGGTAAGGAGGAAATAAAGAAGGCTATGGATATGGGAGCTTTAGATGCACTTATAGTCCACGAGGATAATGAGGAAGATTCTTTAACTAAAGAGGCTGAAAAATTCGGCACAAAGGTTTACGTAATAAATGACGAAGTACCAGAGGCAGAATGGATTAAGAAGACTTTCGGAGGAAGCATAGGTAAGCTCAGATTTAGGATTGAGTGATTTTCCACATTTAAAAAGAAATAGATAGAAAGAAAAACGAACCACTTATTTTCATTTTAAATTATTTTTCTTCTTTTCATTTCTTCCATAATTTTTTCTAGAGGTATTGGAGGGTCTATATTATAACTCTTCTTGAAACCCTCCTTTAGTTTTGTAATGTCAGTTGTCCCCATTTCATCTATTACTTTCTTTAATAGGTTAATTTCGTCCTCCCAATAGTTCCAAGGATACATGAACCACGTCCAATCCGTTATTATATCAGCGTAAAAGTTTGGTACATATTTCGAGCCTTTAATGTATTGAAGTGTGGCAGTCTTTATTTCTCCTGCGTTAAAGTTTTCTTTAACATGCTTTTCGGCTAAAATAAGACTATCTCCAGTGTCGGTTATGTCATCAATGATTAAGACTTTCCGGCCTTGTAAGTCTACTTTATAAGGATATTTTATTTTTGCCTCAGGAGTATGAGAGGCAGTTACTATCCAATGTTCTACTTTAAGGGAGAGAACGTCGTAAACTCCCATTGCGTCTGCAACTAGCCTTGCGGGGACTAATCCTCCCCTAGCTATTGCAATTATTACGTCAGGATTAAAATTTTCCTTCTTTAAAATATCTGCAAGCTTAAAAGATAGGTCAACTATTTCTTCCCATTTAACTACTTTCACGGGAATTTTTGGCAATATTCATTCCCATACCTTCTTTGCTTAATACTTAATCAAATTTTTGGTTTTGATTTATAAGGTGGTTATGTGAAAATTCTTTATGCTTGAATACGAGAAGATACCGATCGCGATAATAGGCGGGTCTGGATTATATGATCCAAAAATTTTTTCTGAATCTAAAGAAATAAAAGTTTATACCCCTTACGGAGATACAAGCGATTTAATAACTATTGGTACTGTGGAGGATAAAAAAGTTGCATTCTTACCTAGGCACGGAAGGAGACATAGAATTCCTCCTCATAAAATTAATTATAGGGCAAATATCTGGGCTTTACACGAGCTAGGAGTTAAATGGGTAATTTCGGTCTCTGCAGTAGGAAGCTTAAGAATGGATTATAAACCTGGAGATTTTGTTGTACCAGATCAATTTATAGATATGACTAAAAAGAGGGAATACACTTTCTTTGACGGCCCAGTAGTTGCACACGTATCAATGGCTGATCCGTTCTGTAATCATTTGAGGAAGATTATCATTTCTGCAGCTAAGGACCTAGGAATTACCACTCATGAGAGCGGGACTTACATATGCATCGAAGGACCTAGGTTTTCTACAAGGGCAGAAAGTAGGGTATGGAAGGAAGTGTTTAAGGCTGATATAATAGGGATGACTTTAGTTCCTGAAGTAAACTTAGCTTGCGAAATGCAAATGTGCTATGCAACTATCGCAACAATAACCGACTATGACGTTTTCGCTGAAGTTCCCGTAACTGCCGAGGAAGTAACTAGGGTGATGAATGAAAATACTGAGAAATCTAGGAAGCTTTTATATGAAGTAATTAAGAGAATTCCAGATAAACCAGATGAAAGAGAGTGCTCTTGTTGCAACTCGTTAAAAACCGCATTAGTATAAATAGTGTAAATATTCCTAAGGATTTTTCAGTAATAGCTTATGGCAAGGGGATGGAACTTCCTGCATATACGTTGGAGAGGAGTATAATAAATCTTGAAGGTAAAATAATAAAAACTGTGCCAGTTCACGAATTTGGGTTAGTGGAAGACGCTTATGCGGAACCAGGGAAAGTGATTTTCTTTATTAATGACCAGAACGAGAGTAGAGAAATTCTTGATAATGCATGGGCGTTAAACCTTGAAGGTTATTTGTTTTCATGTAATGAAATTAAACCTAAGGGGAAAATTGAGGTAATAAGATTTAAAGGAGAAATGTGTGAGGTTAATTTATCCCTTTCTATACTTTATAGTGAAGTATCGTCGATTGAGGGAGTAAGAGCAAATAGGATTCTTAAGGAATTGGATTTCTCTGACATTGATGATTTTTTAGCTGAAAAAAGTAAGGAGATCGACCTTTCATTACCTCAAATTATTCTGTCTCCTATTCTTCTACCTTCACGATATTTTGTAGAGAAAAATCTAAATAAAGATGTTAAAGATTATCATAGTATGAATTTCTCGAATGATGCTAATATTATTTATACTGGTGTTGATTCTATTCCTATGAGAAGAATTTCCTTTGAGTTAAGGAAAAAAGGAAAGAAAGTTAAGGAAATATTACTTGATGTTGAACCTCTCTTAGCACCTATTTATTTAAGTCTAATGACGTATTATATGATGGAAGGCTGAGAACTGTGGATTTAATAGAGTTCTGGGAGAGGAGCAAGGTAATCATTGACTCCTTAGTTACAAAGTTTGTCGATGACGTTAAGGATTGGGAAATTATGGAAATGAGCAAATACATCATGAAAGATGGAAAAAGGTTTAGAGGAACTCTTGTGTTCCTCTTTAACGACGCTTTAGGTGGGGAAGAGAAAAACGCATACCAGGGTGCTTTGGCTACAGAAATACTTCATTCTGCGTCTTTGGCTTTGGACGACATAGTAGATTATGACTTGACCAGGCGAGGAATGGCCTCTGCTTGGGCAGTTTATACAAATAGGAGAGTAATATTCGTATCTAATTTTCTTATTCCTACAGCTTTAAAAATTATTTCTTCATATGGAAAGGAAGCGTTGAATATAAGCATAGAACTTTGGAAGGATACTGCAATAGGAGCACTGAAGGACATGTATGGAGATAAAAGAGAATATTTTAAGACAATAGAATTAAAAACTGCTAGTTTATTTAAACTTCCTGCCATGCTAGCTTCCTTCTCTTCTGGGAAAAAAGAATTAGTGGATAAACTTTTGGAGGCAGGAAGAGTTCTAGGTGTTATTTATCAACTTATAGACGATTACGTTGACTGTGTAAAATTAGAACCTGAAAAACTCGTTGGAAGTGCTAAACAACTATTTGAATTAACTAACGGTAAGGTTGATCCTTTTGTTTCAAATAAATATGCAGAATTAAAAAGTGAGTATTTAAGAATCATATCCTCAATACCATTCTTTAATGAATATAACGAGTTAATAATAGCATTACCAGATTTTCTAACAATGGGTTTATTGGCAGAATCAGGAATAAAAAATAAATTGTTTTAGATTGGGTTTTCACTTGGTGAAAGCTTATAAAGATCGGTGTAATTCACGAATCACAGAAGGTAACTGAGCCTTCTAAAGAGCTTTTAGTGGAAATAAGAGATAGAGGTCATACTGCTTATTATATAAGACCGTCAAAACTTAATGGAATAATAGACGAGGAAATAGAATTCACATATGCTGGAAAAAAGATTTCCCTTGATGGCGGAATAATAAGGAATTTAGGATTCCTACTCACGACAGAACAGTTGGCGAAAAGGATAGATATTCTAATCGAGATGGAAAAGAGCGGAGTAGTTTTCATTAATAATCCTCAGTCTGTACTTTTAGCGAGGGATAAGTTCGAGAGTTTAATGAAATTGAAAAGGGCAGGAGTTCCAGTACCGCCTACTGCAATGGTAGAAGATCCTTTTGAAGTAATGAGGTTAGTAGAAAAATGGGGCGAAGTTGTTATTAAACCAGTAATAGGAAGTCTTGGATTGGGTTCTGTTAGAGCCAGTGATCCAGATATAGCCTTTAGGATAGCTAAGGCCATACTTTCAGTTAATCAGCCAGTTTACGTTCAAAAGTACGTTAAAAAGCCTGATAGAGATATAAGAGCTTTTGTAGTTGGAGATAGACTCCTAGGAAGTATATACAGGATTTCTCAAGGTAGTTGGAAAACTAATGTTGCACAAGGTGCTGTAGTTCAAGTATTTAAACCTTCCAGCGAAATAGAGGAACTTAGCCTAAAGGCTACAAAAGTTCTCGGTTTAGATTATGCCGGAATTGATATTGTAGAAGATTTAGAAGGCGGATTAAAGATTCTCGAAGTTAATGCTGCCCCGTTGTGGAAAGGATTTAGTTCAGCAACTCACATAAACCCAGCAAAATATATTGTTGAGTACTTGATACAGAAAATTAAGAAATGAGGAAATAAGCAAACCGACTGAATAGTGAGGAGGAGCTCTCGCCCTGATCATTCAAATGCATTTTTCTTCTCTTTTATTACTCTGAGCACAAACATTGTATAAGTTGAAGTAACCCCTTCCAAATTGCCTATCTTATCCAGAACTTTCGCTAATTCCTCCTTGTCTGAGACTCTTACCTTAAGTAAAGCGTAATATTCTCCCGTAACATCGTATATCTCGAAGACTTCCTTAATTTCTGCAAGTTTTCTAAGAATATCTTCGTACTTTTTTGGATCAGCCTTTAGTAGGACAAAAGCAAGTACGTTCATCCCTACTTTATCTAAATCTACGTCTACGCAAAATCCCCTTATTACTCCAGCTTCTCTAAGTCTTTTTATTCTCATATGTATTGTGGACTCGCTTAGATTTAGCATTTTTGCTAATCTTGAGAAAGATATTCTAGAATCTTGTTGAAGTATTGAAATTATTTTCCTATCTACGTCGTCTAAATAATAATGTTCGCTCATATTATCATTCTTCCAAATATTTTTAATAAATCAATCTTTGTAAAGTCTCCTAAAGCAAACTTAAGAACAAGCTCTGGTGGAGTCTTGAGTAATACTCTCCCTAATCCTTTAATACTTTGAGTTCCTTTCTTTTTAGAATCTCTTATAACTTTAGCGTGGATTTGTAAACTCCAATAAAGCTTGCTCTTCTTAAATTCCTTTGAAAAGTCTTTATTATTTAGCAAAGAATCTGCCATTATCTTTGCTGATATTATTGAAGGCCTAATTCCTTCACCAGTTACAGCATAAACTGTGCCTAAAGCTTCGCCTATATAATTACCGTTTGATAGCCTATCTTCTATTACTCCATAATCTGCTACTTTAGCTCCTTGAAAAGCTTTTATTTTGCCCTTAACTAGACTCTTTAACCTTTCTTTAAGGAAGTTTACATCTGCATAGCCGCCAATGCCTATTTTTGAGCCATCTTTTTCAGGGAAAACCCAGCCATAGCCTAAAAGGTCTGAAAAGAAGTACATTTCTACAATTTCTGGATCTATTTTATAATCCGTAACATACTGTATTGCAGGAATCGCATATTCTCCTTTAAAAGAATAATGTCCATTAGCGTAAATTACTTTGTCAGCTTCAATTTCCTTATCATTTACTAGGATTTTTCCATCCTTTTCGACTACTTTAGAATTTAATCTTAGATCGACTTTTTCTCCAAGAATCCTCAAAAATTTTGGTTTATTAACAATATAACCTAAAATTTCCCTACCTTTTATATCATACAAAAGTTTGCCATCAAGGTAAATTCTAAATCCTTTTATTTCACTTATAATAGCTTCTTTAGGAATTGGAAGATAATCCTCAATTCCCTTCATAACCCCCCATGCACAAGGTTTTAGACCAACGTCTGAAAGACCTTCATAAACTGTGGCGTTTATCTTACTTCCTCTTAGAAAGTAAGCTAACGAAAGTCCTGCAGGCCCTCCTCCTACTATTGCTAATTCCATTATATCACCTATTCTTTAAAATACAAGTAAGCTATAATGCCTAATGCAATAAAACCTGAATAAAGTATTATAAGCTCGTAAAAGTTATGCAAAAATCTTCCTATAAGACCACCTATTATTATAACTAATAGCATAGCAAAGTAGCCGTTACCCACTTTTAATACGTCTTTACTAATTGCCTTAGCTAGAATAAATTTCATTAAATATGCGAAGCTAATAAAGAATGGAATTGACTCTACTAACGCTACTAATGCAAATTCTCTGGGCTTTATAGGCAAGGCAAAAAATACTCCTAATGCTAAACCTAATGAAAATACTCCAGTGAAATAAACTGCAACTATTGCTTGTTTTACTCCTTTCCAAGGTAAGTTAGATGTAAAATAATACATTACAATTGCTAAACCTACAATAGATGCACCAACGAAAGCAAAAAAATTAAAGAGGAAACCGGGTATTACTGGCAATAGGATTAATATTATCGAAACTAGTAACGGACTTGGCTCTCTCGTTTTACTCAAGAAGTATATTACCAAGTATATTACCAATACGATTGATATTGCCAAAAATAGTAACGTACTTGGCTCTCTCATTAGAACTCCAAAACCTACAAAAGCAAAAAAATTAAAGAGGAAACCGGGTATTACTGGCAATAGGATTAATATTATCGAAACTAGACACGGACTTGGCTCTATCATTTTACTCCAGAAGTATAGAGTTGTAAAGATAAAAATATCTAATGCCAATATTTCCTTGTGAAATATCAAAAGCCCGTACTTCTAATCCATGGCGGTGCTGGAAACTGGAAGGAAAGAGACTCAGAAAAGGCAATAAAGGAGATTAATAACGCCTTAGACAGGGGATTTGAGGAATTTAAAAGGGGTAGTTCCTTAGAGGCAGTAGTAGAGGCAATTTCCTACATGGAAGACTCAGGAGTATTTGATGCAGGAAGAGGTAGCGTGAAAAATTCTAAAGGAGAAATTGAAATGGACGCTGGATTGATGTATGGAAATAAGTTGAGTGTTGGTGCAGTAGCTGCAGTAAAGGTGAAAAATCCGATAAGACTTGCATTACAAGTAATGAAAGATGGAAGACACGTATTACTAGTAGGGAAAGAGGCCGAAGAAATCTTTCCTTCTACTCCTTTAAGCGTTGAAGATACTGTAGGTGCTGTTGCACTAGATATTGATGGAAACTTAGTAGCCGGTACAAGTACTGGAGGCATAGCAAATAAATTACCGGGAAGAGTCGGAGATTCGCCTATACCTGGAGCAGGATATTATGCTACATCTAGAGTGGCAGTTTCATCAACTGGAATAGGTGAAATAATCCTAAAGATCTTACCTGCTAAAGAGGTTGATATTCTAGTTTCAATGGGATTATCAATTTGTGACGCCGTAAGAAGCGTGATAAATAAGGTTACTAACATTTTTGGAAAGGGTAATATAGGAATGATTGGTATAGATAATGATGGAAATGCAACAGCTTACTACAATACAGTTGGTATGGCAAGGGGAATCAAATACGGTAATGGTGAAAGAAAATCATTCGTATTCGAAGGTGAAATATGATGAAAATCCTAGTCATGAGTAATATAAGATTCCCAGAACCACATATAGAGAGCACTTTGTCTTCTATCATAAAGAAAGAAGAGCCAGAAACAATAGTCTTAGATGGAGATACCACACAATGTTATTGGGATTACGAATGCCCTAGAGTTATAGATGTGCTTTATGTAATAAGAAGTATTGCACCTTGGGCTCAAATAATATATGTTCAAGGTGATATGGATCCTCACGCAATTAAATGCATAATGGCAGAGCCTAGATATAGGGAAGAAATAATTGGAACAACTATGTATATTGCAGACGTTTCTTCAGTTAAATATTACATTTTACATGGACATCAAGGTGATATAGACCAACTTAGGAGAAGCGTTGGAGCAGGACCTTGGGATTGGATAATAGTTGGACAATATAAAAGGTTGGAGATGGATAAGCTTGCTAGAGTTATTTACGTTGGTGGAATAACTAGGGAATTTCCTCCTGAAGCTAGAGGATACCTTGTAATAACTGATTCCAATTATTATTTAAGATCATTATCTCAATAAACTGAAGGCAACTTACCAATTTGCTTAACAAGTTCTATAATTTTTGCATCATAAATTTCTTCTAATGGATCTTTACTTTTGTCGCTCTCTTCCCAAATTTTCATGTTGTCAGCTATGATAACGTTCTTTTTTCCTTTATAAAATATTATTTCAGAGGCTAGAGCTTTTCTCCTTATCTTTCTTATTATTTCCAACATTTCTGTGGTAATATTATTGTAAATAACTTCTACTATCATATTATATATCTTCCTAGGAGAAGATATAAGGTAAATAAGATAATATTCAGTATAACTGTCTGCTTTTCAGTCATTAATATTAACTTCAAGGAGAGCTTAATTTCATGCAACCAGACTATAGACCAATAATTGCCCTAATCTATGTAAAAGATGAGGAATTAACTGAAACTTTTAGAAAAATGTTTAAAGATGTAAGACTTCTTGGTGGAAAAAAGATTGTAGTTAACGTAATTTCTAATTCAGAGTATTGGAACTTTTTTGCTAACGCTAGAGAGGCAATATTAGATAACCTTGACTTAGGTTTAGAAATCTTTACTTGGAAACCTAACGAGGTCGATAAAATGATAAAGAAGATTCAGCAATATAATTATAAGGGATTCATAACTTACTGCAGTGATGAAAATAAATATAATATGAGAAAAATTTTGGATATTCTCCCAACGTCAATGAAGGCTAATATGCTAAGAGATTATTGTAAGTAATTTTTTATCCCTTTAAAGATAATAAGCCTCGGGATCTTTTTGAAAAATAATTATGACGTATTAATTATAGGCGGTGGATTCGCAGGAGCCACAACTGCATGGCACTTAGCAAATCATGGATTGAAAGTTCTTTTAATAGACAGCAAGCCTTGGAATAGAATTGGAGATAAACCTTGCGGAGATGCAGTAAGTAAGGAGCACTTTGATAACCTAGGAATGCCATATCCAGAAGGAGAACAATTAGAACAAAAAATAGATGGAATAAAACTTTACAGCCCAGATATGAAAACTGAGTGGACAGTAAAAGGAGAAGGATTTGAAATAAATGCTCCGGCATATACTCAGAGACTATTAAAGGAGGCGTCAAATAGAGGAGTAGAAGTTTTAGACATGACCACAGCAATGAAGCCAATATTCGAAGACGGATTCGTAAAGGGAGCCATCCTTTTTGATAGGAGACATAATCAGCAAATTGAGGTTAGAGCTAAAGTTGTGGTGGAAGCTACTGGATATTCAATGAGTTTTAGGAGCAAGCTACCGCAAGGTTTACCGGTTACTGAAAATTTAGACGATAAGGATGCAGACATAGCTTATAGAGAAGTAGCCTACACAAAGGACGATATAGATGAGCCACAATATCTCAAGATTTTCGTTAATCAAAAAGCTTCTCCAGGAGGGTACTGGTGGTATTTCCCTAAAGGAAAGAACAAAGTTAACATAGGTCTAGGAATTCAAGGAGGAATGGGCTATCCTAGTATTTACACGTTTTATGACAAATACTTGAACGAATTTGGTAGTGATGTTGATAGAAATAGATTAATAGTTAAAGGTGGAGCTTTAGTTCCTACTAGGAGGCCTATAAGTACTTTAGCCTGGAACGGAATTTTAGTTGTAGGAGATTCAGCATTTACAGCAAACCCTGTACACGGAGGAGGAAAAGGTTCGGCAATGATTTCTGGATATTGCGCAGCAAAAGCTATACTTAATGCCTTCGAAGTAGGAGATTTCTCTGCAAAGACATTATGGTCTGCTAATTTATGCTATATTGAAAGATATGGTGCAAAACAAGCAAGTTTGGAATTATTTAGAAGATTTCTACAAAAGCTTTCAGATGACGATATAAATTACGGCATGAGGAAAAAGGTAATCAAGGAAGAGGACTTACTTGAAGCTAGTGCAAAAGGAGATTTGCAATTATCAGTAGCAGAAAAAGCAATGAGGATAATAGCTGGACTAGGTAGACCTTCACTTTTAATGAAATTAAAGGTTGTAGCAGAATACATGAAGAAAGCTAAAGACTTATATAGAGAGTACCCAAGTGATCCTAATAATTTAGAACAATGGAAGAGCGAAGTTAATAAATTGTTGCTAGATTTTGAAAATCTCATGAATAAATAGGAAAACAACTAGTATTACATAAGGAAGGATTATAGGTATCCAGAAAGTTTTCATTGCAAAGCCTCCGACTTTTTCCAATCCATCTACCATAGATGAAACTACTTTGCCTATTACCCTTGTCTTAACTTTTAGAATTCCATATTCTATGTTCTTTACGTCCTCCATTTTTTCTAAACTTTCTTTCACAAGCTCTCTGGACGAAATAATTAATTGTTCACATAATGTAGCCGGTTGATAAAGGTTACCAAAGCTCATCGCAGTACAGGAGTGATCATCTGGAGTAACAAGAATTGCGTTAGTCAAATCAGATAAATTTTGCTCTATTTTTTCTCTTAGCCCATGGCAAGCGTTATTTGCGTATAAGTAAATTATCGAGACTTTCTTATCCTCCTCAGGAGAATAAAAAGATAAGACTCTTACCTTATTCTTGCAAAGACCTTCGCAGTTTACTTCGCCTTCTGCATAACCTATTTTAAGTTTCCTATTACCCAAATATCTTTCCTTACTGTAAATAAAATTCTTAAGAGCAACATATTCTTTCCTCCCTATTTCATCCACTAAAGTTTCGTTATGACAATCGACTAGAAAATTATTAGTAGAAATCATATCCCTCCATAATGCCCCTGGCAAATCGTCTATACCTTTCAAGGGCCTTTCAACGAATGATAGCGTAAATTTGTCAAAATTCAAAGTAGTTATCTTGAAATCTCCTAACATTTCCTGAGTAATTCCGGTAAAATTTGCCTTTTCAAAACGGGTATTAAGTATCTCTTGTGCAATTCTTTTTGATTCCTTACTTGAAGTAAGATCTATCTCGTGACTACCTGGACCATGGAAGACAAAAGAATTAGGAATAACTTCCTCAACGTGATATGGAAACTTTGAACTTCCTATTTCTCCATACATGCCAAAGTGGATTTGAGGAAGTATTAAATAGGTCTCATTTATTTTTACAGTGAGAATATTAAGCATATTTGGTATTGATATTTTATCTAAAAACTCTTCAAGTTCAGTGTTCTTATTATAGTTTAATGCTCTTAAAAAAGGCCTAACTATCTTTAGAGAAGATATGCCAACTATTTTATTCCCTTTTCTATTTATCAAGGCAACATAGACATAGGACGAAACTCCTACTGCAATAACGTAAACTATCCCAAGTATTGTTAAGTTTGTCAATATTATTGATGGTATTAAAGAGGCTATTGAAGCTAACGTAACTGAGATTTTTTCATTATAATCAACTAAAAGGGAATAATTTACTAGAGGAATAAAAGTACCAAAAATGAAGACATAAGGGATAGGAAATAGTGATAAAATCAAATATACTGCAGAAAATATTGAAATTAAAGTGAGCGTTGTCTTAATCCTTTTACCTAAGATAGCTAGAAGAGAAACCGAATATATTAGGAAAGAGTAAAAGAATAAAATTCCTATTTCTAAACCTCTAAAGGCTATTATTGCACCTTCAATAACATCTAAAGATAGTAGGATTCTAGCGTTAGGCAAAGATATTAGCTTAGAATAATATTTTCTAGTAAGTTTTTCAGAATCCACGATTAATAGATTGGCGAGGGGATAATAAATTGATTGACAAAGAAAAGTTAGGAGTAAATAAACTAGTGCACAATACGTTATCTGATTGCGATCTTTACGTGATTGAAGACAAAGAAGGTAAAACGTACTTATTATTCGTTTTTAATAATTATTTTAAAATAATGCCCGCTTATCCAGGGAAATGGGACTGCGAGGAATCGCTTTATAGACCTTTCGGCCTTTTCGGTTTTGTATTCGAGGGTGAAGATATTAATGAAAAAATAAAGAAAAAATTGGAGGAGTTAAAAAGTGTTGGACTATGATTTAATAATCTCCGACGTCGATGGTGTTATAGTTAGAGAAGGAGAACCAATTTGGGAAAATATTTTTGTTATTAGAAAATTAAAAGAAGAAGGCAAAAAGATAATTCTTGTTACGAACAATTCAGGCTTCAGCAGAGTACTTTTATCTAGGCAACTAAGCTACTTAGGATTAGAGATAACTCCTAACGATATAATAACTAGTGGCCTTTCCGCTGCTATCTATATGAAGAGAAACACAAAAGTTAAAAGTGTTTACGTAATAGGAGAAGAAGGCCTTGTTGAGGAAATGAAGAACTTTAACTTTAAAGTTCTATCGACCGAAGAAGTTGAGGAAAATAATCCTGACGCAGTGGTTTTAGGTTTAGATAGGCTAGTGACTTACGATAAGTTATCAACTGGAATGAGATGCGTAGCTAGGGGATCAATGTTCATAGTAACTAATATGGATAGATTATGGCCCTCAAAGGACGGATTGAAACTTGGAGCAGGAGCTCTTGCTTCTTCCATAATTTATGCCCTCAAGAGAGAACCTGATTTCATTGCAGGCAAACCAAATAAGTGGATAATACAAGTTGCAATGGAATTAACTGGAATAAAGGATCTCTCAAAAGTTTTAGTTATTGGAGATCAGCTGGAGACTGACATAAAGATGGGTAACGATATAGGAGCAGATACTGTATTAGTTTTAACCGGAATATCAAGAAAGGAAGACATAGATAAAAGTAGTATAAAACCAAAAATTGTTGTAGAAAACCTGTCATTGTTAATTTAAGATTAAACGCTTTTTAATCCTTTTAAAAAAATCTAGAGACATGGAAAAACTTTCTTATGACGCGATTGTCATAGGCGGCGGATTAGCCGGATTGATGGCCGCTCATGAGATTGCCGTTTCTGGATATAAAGTTGCGGTAATATCGAAAGTCTTTCCTACAAGGTCTCACTCATCATCAGCAGAAGGAGGAATAGCTGCATATATTGAGGGAAATTCTGACCCTAACGATAATCCAGATTATATGACTTATGACACTATAAAAGGAGGAGATTTTTTAGTTGACCAAGATGCAGCAGAATTACTATCTCAAAAATCTGGAGAAATAGTAAGAATAATGGAAAGCTGGGGCACTTTATTTAATAGACAACCTGATGGCAGAATCGCCGTAAGATATTTTGGAGGTCAAACTTATCCAAGGACCAGATTCGTAGGAGATAAAACTGGAATGGCGTTACTTCATACCTTATTCCAGAGGGTTTCTGGTTTAGATATAGACTTTTACAACGAGTGGTTTGCTTTAGACCTCATTAGAGACGACAAGAGAGTTGTAGGAGTAGTAGCAATGGAAATGAAATCTATGACGCCAGTATTCTTTAAAGCTAGGGCAATAGTCATGGCCACTGGAGGTATGGGAATGCTTTATGCTCACTCTACCAATGCATATATTAACACCGGCGACGGATATGCAATTGCTTTAAGGGCAGGAGCAGCATTAAAAGATCCAGAATTCGTCCAATTCCATCCTACTGCTCTTTATCCATCAGATATACTAATTAGCGAAGCTGCTAGAGGAGAGGGAGCAATACTAATTAATAACAAAGGAGAAAGGTTCATGGCAAGATATGCACCAAGAAAATTGGACTTAGCCCCTAGAGATATAGCTTCTAGGGCAATAATAACTGAGATCAGAGAAGGTAGAGGTTTTCCTGGCGGTTACGTAGGTTTGGATTTAAGGCATTTAGGAGAAGATTACATTAAAGAAAGATTAGCCTTAGCTTATGAGGCTGCAAAGAACTTTGCAGGAGTTGACGCAACTCAGGAACCTATTCCGGTAAGGCCTGCACAACACTATTATATGGGCGGAATAGACGTTGATATTACCGGCCAAAATCCGGATTTAATAGGATTATTTGCTGCAGGCGAAGTTGCCTGCGTTTCAGTTCACGGTGCAAATAGATTAGGTTCTAACTCTTTACTTGAAACACTGGTTTTTGGGAGAGAAACAGGTAGAGCAGTGGCTAAATTCTTATCTGAACATAAAGAGGAAGATAGTAACAGCTTAGATGAAGAGGCTGAAAAAGTTGTAGATGATGCTTACAAATTTGTAAAAAGTGAGAGTGGGGTTCACTTTGGTGAAATTCTCAATAAGCTTAGGAACGTTATGTGGGAAAAGGTAGGCATATTTAGGGACGAAGATGGAATGAAGGATGCTTTATCTCAAATTATTGAATTAAGGAAGATGACTTCATCTATGTATGTTATGGATAAAAGCATCTACTATAATACTGAATTCTTCAATGCTTTAGAACTTAGGAATATGCTAGATTTAGCAATAGTAATAGCAAGAACTGCACTTGAGAGGAAAGAATCTAGAGGTGCTCACTATAGGACTGATTATCCTGAAAGAGATGATAAAAACTGGTTAAAGCACACCATAGCTTATCTAAAAGGAGAAACTGTAGAAATTACTTACAAACCAGTTAGAATTACTAGATGGAAACCTGAGCCTAGGGTGTATTAAAATGAGCGAAGAAGAGAAGGAAATTGTTGTAAAAATAAAAAGATTTTCAAAGGAAAAGGGAAGTTGGTGGCAAGAATACAAACTAAAGGTAGACAGATTTACGCAAATGACTGAAGTATTAAGAAGAATAAAGACTGAACAAGATCCTACTTTAGCATATAGAGCGTCCTGTCATATGGCTGTTTGCGGAAGTTGTGGAATGAAAATCAATGGCGAACCTAGGTTAGCTTGCAAAACATTAGCTTTAGATATGGTAAGGAAATATGGTAAAAACGAGATTACAATAGAACCAATGGATTTCTTCCCAGTAATAAAGGACTTGGTAGTAGATTGGACCGACTTTTACAATAGAATGTTTAAAGTTAAGCCGAGGCTCTATCCTTCAAAGGAAGTATTAGAAGGTAAAGCTGAACATAGATTAAAACCGGAAGATCAGAGAGAGCTATGGAAATTTGAACAGTGCATATGGTGTGGATTATGTGTATCAGCTTGTCCATCTGTAAAGAACGATCCAGAGTTTTTGGGCCCTGCAGCTCACGCTAAAGGTTATAGATTCCTAGCGGATCCTAGAGATACAATATTTGATGAGAGATTAAAGATATTAATTGATAGTGCTTGGAGGTGTACCTATTGTTATCAATGTTTCAACGTTTGCCCAAGAGATATTGAGCCCGTTACTACTATAAAGAAAACAAGAGCGTACACTAAGTTCTTAAGCGAAAAAACGCCTCTAGCTTTAACTGGCGAAAAACACACTGAAGCAATTGTCAAAAGTATAGAAGAATCTGGAAAAATTGAAGAAGCAAGAGTGTATATTTCAACTTACGGATTATTAACAACGATAACAGATATGATTTATGCAATGCAGAATGGGAAGTTAAGATATGCATTAGTTACACAAAAGAAGGTGAAAGATATGGAACAAATTAGGAAAATAATGGGTGAGTAAGATGAAGGTAGCATATTACCCTGGATGTGCAACTCACGAATTATCTAAAGACGTCGATATAGCAACGAAAAAAGTTGCCGAAGTTTTAGGTCTAGAACTTGTAGAAGTAGAGGATTGGAACTGTTGTGGCGGCGGATTCTTAGACGAGTATAACGAAAAAGCTCACGTTGCACTCAATTTAAGGAATCTTTCCACCGTAGAAAGAATGGGCATGGATAAAATGGTTACCCCTTGCAGCGTTTGTTTACAAAGTCATAGACTTGCGGCATATAAATACAATGAAAATAAGGATTTAAAAAAAGAAGTAGATAAAAAATTGAAGGAAGCAAATATAAGCTACTCAGGAAAAGCAACTGCGGAGCATATAGTTTGGGTTTTAGTAAGGGACGTAGGATTAGAAAAAATAAAGAAGGCAGTAAAGAAACCATTAACCGGATTAAGAGTTGGAGCGTATTATGGCTGTCAAATGCTAAGACCGGAGCAAATAATGGGCTTCGAACCATCTTTTAACCCTCACAGTATGGAAGATTTAATAGCTGCTACTGGAGCAACTCCAGTAAGGTTCCCAATGGCTACGGCGTGTTGCGGATTCCCATTAATGGGTAGTAATCCCAAAGTTGGACTAAAGCTAGCATATAATGTGTTAAACTCAGCAAAATCTCAGAATGCAGATATATTGGTTCACCCTTGTAGCCTATGTCACTTACAACTTGATGTTACACAATTAAAGGTTAAAAACGAATTCAACTTATCTTGGACTTTGCCAGCAATCTATATAACACAACTATTAGGACTAGCATTTGGATTTCCTGCCGAGGAATTAGGAATAAGCAAATTAGCACAGGAAGTATTAAGAAAGAAGGGGATAATACAATGAGTGAGGAGAATAAAATAGTTGAAGCACTAAAGAAACTTGGGGCTACAGTAGGTAATTGGTACGAAGTTTCTGAGAGACTTGGAAGACCACCATTTGGGAAAGAAGTTGAGTATAAGATCGGAGATATAATGTGGGGAAAGGTTCACTTAAGGTTAGATGGTGATCTTTACGTCCATATTATATCAAAGATTCCATTTAACTGGAAGGATAGAGTAAAAGATCTAAAAATAAAAGGATCAATAGAAGATGCTGCTGGAGGTCTAATGTGGATAAAGACAACTCCAGAAGACATGTACTCAGATTTAGAATTTATAAGAAACTACTTGGAAAAAATTAAAAACGAGAGTCCCAAAAAGTGATTTAGGCTTCAACTACTTTAAGTAAATCATTTTGATCTAATTTATATACTACTAGGTAAGTGTCAGATATTCTTCTTAAGTCAGCATTATCTCCTCTAATCATTACACTTATTAATGTAGCGTTGGCATCTTTCAAAGATCTCCTTACTGTAGTCTCAGCTATCTTATCTTCTCCGTCAGTTAAGATTATTACTTCACTGACGCCTTTAACATGGCCTTCCTTAATATCTTCACAAGCAGAAATTACTGACCTACTTATATCAGTGCCTCCTCCACCTCTTATTTTTCCTATATATTCAATCATCTTTATTACGTCCTTGCTTTTAGCATTCTTTATAACCTTTATTAGAGGATAAGGAATATTATCGAAAAACCTTAAATAGAAGTCCCTGTTTTCTCTCCTTGCTCTACTATATAAGGCTAAAGCTACAGCCTTTGCCCACAATATCTTTTCTCCATCCATACTACCAGATTTGTCAAGTAATAAGTAAATTGGACCTAAGCTTTCCTTAATTTGTTTTTGGTAAAGCAATAATTGACTTTCGGCTAATCTAACGTAAAATAGGTCTTCTGGCATGGCTAACTCTGATGGCACTATTCTTTCTAAGTCTGAACCTTCTTCATAGCCATATAATTCTCCTCTTGAATATCTGGTAGTCTTCTTTTTAGTAAAGCTTCCTAATTTAGGTATTCCGCTTAAGAATTCAAGGATTTTCTTTATTTCGGTGTTCCTAGCTAATCTTAATACTTCATGCACATCGCCTTCAAAGTTAAGCACGCTTCCAGTTCCCGCTCCGTTACCTCCTACTATCCTTTGCATACTTCTAACTGCATTAGCATCCTCTGCTGCCTTAGAAAGAGCTTTCTCATGAACTTGCTTCAAAAGCTTCTTAGTAGCATCAGTTGTTTGACCTTGTTGTTCTTTTTGTTCTCCGCCTTCTTTTCCTTGTGAACCTTTCATTAAACCGTTGAGTATTTGTTCCGCTGCTTCTCTTTCTTCTGCAGATTGTGAAGTTCTTCTTATTCTTTCCAATTCCTCTATTAAATTCTGAATATAACTTACTGACAATGCCATGCTTACTGCTGAATTGGCTATAGAGTAATTCCTATTCTTTAATACAAGATCTGAAGACAGAGTCATATCAAGTAGTGCATATTTTATTGCATCTCCTTGAGAAATCTCTGATTTCGACTTTAAAATTGGCAAAGGCAAATAGTGTACATAATATGTATCAACTAGAAAGTCTGGATCTATATTAGAGTCTTTTCCCGATATTTTCTTTAATGTATAAAGAATTCTGTCCCCCCTATATTTAACTATGGGATCATCATAATCTATTCCTATTAGAAATCCAGTCATGTGTAAATCCCCAACTTTCTACCGACTTTTTCCAATAATTTATCAATTTCTGCACTTACCTCCTTAGAGAATTCTTCTACTTTCTCGTCACCGCTTTCTTTACCTAGAGCTATAACTCTATCTCTAGTTGCCTTTAATGACCTTATTAAGTCTATTAATCTAGGGTCTGACTCGCTCGCAGCATCAACATATTTTCCTGCTTCTTTTATATTATTGTAAATTTCGTTCAATTCCCTCATGTACTTTATTGGAGTCTTTAGTTCTTCAGAGAGTAAAGCAGATACTTTCTCAAAGTCATCTATTTCTTTTGGTGCTATATACTTCAAGACTATTAAGTCCTCTTCTGTGGCCTTTAGTCTACCGTTTAGTAAGGCATGAGCTGAAATAATTTTTAGGACTTTTCCTTTTCTTCTGTCGCTTAAATGAATTCCTTTTTCTTCCAGCATTGCATAAAGTTTGAGTAATTTACTCTTTACTGGACTTAAGTCGACTTCTGTTAGATAGGAATATATCTTATCAAGATCTTCTATGGTCATTAATGGTGATTCGACCTTCCATTTTGTTGTAAACTCCAATTCCCAAGCTGACTCTATTAGGTTCTTCCACATTTCTTCTCCTACTGGTTTAGCATAATGCCTTAATAGCAACCTATCATAAAGGGCCTCTAATTCTGGCTCATCTGGAACCCTATTGCTTGCACTTATTAAAGTCCTTAAAGGGACTTTAATTACGTTATAACCGTCATAAATTACTCTTTCGTTTAGTAATGATAATAATGCATTTAATATTGCGCTATTTGCATTAAATATTTCGTCTAGAAAAGCAATTTCGCTTTCTGGTAATCTATCTTTAGTTATCCTTTTGTACACTCCTTGTTTTAATGCATTTATATCTAAAGCCCCAAATAATTCTGCTGGTTCTGTATATTTTGTTAGCAGATACATGAAGAACTTTGCATTTAATAATTCTGCAGCTCTTCTGGCTAGTGCAGATTTTGCTGTTCCGGGCTCTCCAATTAATACGATGTGCTCTTTGGAGAGTAACGCTAGAGTGATAACTTTAGCTTCTTCTTCTCTGCCCACAAAGGGGCTCCATAAGGCTTCCAAAAATTTCTTGGGAAGTTCAAGCACTTTATTATCCACTTGCATTCCCATATACATGAATTGTATTTCATAGCTTATAAAGAAAGGTTAAGAAAATAGCCTCAAATTATTATTATATTAAGAGACTCATTTAGCTGTTATATTTAAAATAAACTGTCAATAATGGGACAGAAGAATTTAAAAGTAAAATTTTCTCATTTAGATCAAATTTTTTGAAAAGAACATTAGTATTCAACTAAAATAAGGTCTACACAAGATTTAAATATTGCTATAATAAGGATATATTAACAAATCTCGTGAGTCGGGACATATGGAAGAAAAAATAGGTAATCTAAAAGGTGGAATGGAAAACGTAAACGTAACCGGAAGAGTTCTCCAAGTTGGAGAACAAAAAGTCGTGCAAACAAGAAATGGTCAACGTACAATTAGAGAAGTAATGATTGGAGACGAAACAGGAAGAATAAAACTAACTCTTTGGGGAAATCAAGGGGATAAAATAAAAGAAGGACAAGTAATAAAAGTCGAAAATGGTTGGACAACTGTTTTTAAAGGTCAAGTTCAGTTAAATGCGGGAAGTAGATCAAAAATTTCTGAGAGTCAAGAAGAAGTACCAGAGGCAGATCAAATCCCAGAGAATACACCTACTGATAATTCTCCACCGAGAAGAAACTTTAGAGGAGGCAGAAGGAATTTTAGAGGAAGAAGACCACCACAAAGAGGCGGAGAGGAAGAAGAATGAATTTCGACGAAATTAAGGATAAAAAACCTCAAAAAGTAGGAGAATTCATAGATAAAGCAGAAGATGGAGATAACTACATAATAAAAGTTTCTGACGACAAAATATTCGAAGTTGCTCCAATAGCTTATTATATATGGGCTATGTGTGACGGAAGTAAGACCGTAACTCAAATAATAGATGAAATTAGTAAAGAAGCAAACATAGAGTTCGACCAATTAAAAGATCCCGTAACTGCCGTATTAGAGCAGTTACAACAAGCTTCTCTCATAACGTTATAAGTTATTTTTGCATTATATTTTTTATGAGAGCTATTTTACCCGAAGATTCTCTTTTATCTGCACAAGAAGCAATTTCCTTATTTGTATCTAAAGTTCCTCCAGAAAAGAGGATAAAAGAGATTGAAATAACAGATGCCCTTAATAAAATATCTGCCGAGGATGTTTATTCTCCTATAGACTTACCTCCGTTTTCTAGATCAACTGTTGATGGTTTTGCTGTAAAATCTTCTTTCACTCCAGGAAAATTCAAGATAATAGGAAAAATAAATATTGGAGAATATAAAAAAATTGAAATTTCCGATAATGAAGCAGTTGAAGTTGATACTGGAACTATGATCCCAAAAGGTGCAGATGCTGTTATAAAAATTGAGGAAACTAAAATTGAAGGAGAATACGTTGAGATCCCTAAAAAGCTAAACTTTGGAACAAATATAGCATGGATAGGTAGCGATGTGCCAAGAGGCACGCAGATACTTTATAAAGGAGAAAAAATTACTCCTGAAAAAATTGCGTTTCTAGCTTCTGCTGGAATAGGCAAAGTAAAAGTTTATGAACCACCTTCAGTTTACGTAATCTCAACTGGAGATGAACTAATAGAGCCTGGTAAAGAGTTACAGCCTGGAAAAATATACGAAAGCAATCTTCATTTCCTTATTTCAAGGCTTAAAAATGATGGATACAATGTAGTAGGTCATAAAGTCGTAGGAGATGATAAAGATAAAATTGAAGAAGCCCTTGAAGAGGCTAGTGAGATTGCAGATGTGATAATCATAACTGGTGGTACAAGTGCAGGAGAAAAAGACCTTGTTCACCAAATAATTAGAGAGAAAGGAGAAATAATAGTTCATGGACTAAAGTTTAAGCCAGGGAAACCTACATTATTAGGGAAGTTTAACGGAAAGCCGGTCTTTGGACTTCCTGGTAATATTGTAGCTACGATCATGATTTACGATAGAGTAATTAGAAACTACTTGTCGCTAATGAAGGGAGAAGAAAATACGACGGAAGAAACTGAATATGCACAATTATTACTTCCAGTTAAGGCTGATAAAAAGAGATTCACATATATTCCAGTATACTTAGTACAAGGATTTGCAATACCTATTCCTTTTGATAGCTATATGGTAGGTAGCTTTTCTTTAGCAGACGGTTTTATTGGACTTGAACCAGGGGCAGAGTTAAAAGAAGGAGATAAAGTTGAAGTTATAATAAAGAGAAAGGACATGAGAATTACATTAATAGGAGAAGAAGATAAAAGATTTGATAACTTGAACGTAAGAAAAATTTATTTAGGCTCACAAGTTTCTTGTAAGGCTTTAGAGAAGGGCATAGGAGATATAGTAGTTGTTAGTTCATTATTCTGTACTCCGAATAATTATGACTATTTAATAGAAAGAAGAATTCTAGAACAAGGAGAGGGAGATGAAGTTGGATATTTTGATTGGCTAGGATTAAGCAAATTTAATAGAAATCCATCAGTAAAATTGAAGTCTCCTTCGACTGTGTTGAACTTTCTAGGTAAGGCGAAAGTGTTTGCACCAGAAGGATATCTTAAGGAAGGAAAGGAATTAGGCAAGGAAAAGTTATTCGTAATCGTAAGAAATAAGGAGGCTTTCAAATTCCTAAATGGAATTTTTTAAGAATACACAAATCTGAAAAACCTTAAATGTAATGTACATATTTTTAGCTATGTCAGCAAAAGCAGAGGCTTACTCAAGTTCCGCTAATTTGGGCCCTGGATTTGATATTTTATCCATGGCTCATAACGCTTTCAAGGACATAGTAATTGCGAGAACTATCGAGGAAAAGGGAAAAATAATAATCAAGAGTAATAATCCCAAGATTCCTTTAGATCCAGAGAAAAATTCTGCGGGATTAGCTACAAAAATTCTTCTTCAAGAAAAGGGAATAGACGAAGGAATAGAAATCGAGATAAATAAGGGAATTCCTTTTGGCTTGGGTTTAGGCAGTAGTGGTGCCTCTTCTGTTGCTGCCATAGCAGCAGTTAACGAGCTTTTTGAGCTTAAGTTGACCCAAGAAGAGATGGTAAAATATTCGATGTTCGGAGAACAGGCTTCTTCTGGCTCTCCTCACCCTGATAATGTAGCAGCTAGTGTATATGGCGGAATAATTGCTGTAACCTCGGTTTCTCCTGTAAAAGTAGAAAAAATCCCTGTTAATGTAGATTTTAAGATCCTATTAATTTCCCCCCAGGGTGAGAGGGAAGGCAAAACAAAAAAAGCTAGAGAAATGTTGCCTAGTAAGGTAGACCTTTCGCTTTATGTTAAAAATTCCAGATATCTATCGTCGCTAATTTTAGGCTTTATTAAAGGAGATAAAGAATTGATAAAACAAGGGTTAAATGATGAAATAGTTGAGGTTGCGAGGGAGCATCTCTATCCTTACTATAAGAAAATTAAAGAAATTGCGTTGAAGAATGGCGCCATAGGTAGTTGTGTTAGCGGTGCAGGACCAACAGTCTTGGTGCTCTATGACGATAACACTAACCTTGATAAAATAAAGGTTGAGAGCCTTGAAGTTTGTAAATCCTTTGGGCTTGCATGCAATTTTATTTTGGCTCAAATAGCTGGAGGTGTAAAAAGTGAAAGACTCAACTAAGGCTGTAAAAGAAGATATTGAAGATTCAACTAAAGCAATTACTACACCAATTTACCAAACAGTAGCTTTTATGTTCCCAGAAGGAGAGAAATTTAGGTATTCAAGAGAAGCAAATCCTACAACTCTAGAGCTAGGCAAGAAGATAGCTGAACTTGAAGGAGCAGAAATGGGTATTGCATTCTCTTCTGGAATGGGAGCAATTACTACAACTCTTTTTACTTTGCTTACTCCAGGAAAGTCGTTACTAGTAACCATGGACATGTTTGGTAGAAGCTTGCGTTTTTGTAAAGATTTCTTGGCAAACTGGGGAGTTAAAGTAACTATTAGTAAACCTGGAAATGAAAACTTACTAGAGGCCGCAAAAAGATCTCATTTTGACGTAATATTTGTAGAGAGTATGACTAATCCTTTACTTCGAGTTATCAACTTACCGGAATTGTCAAAAATTGCTAAAGAAAATAATATTATCCTAGTTGTAGATTCGACTTTTGCTACTCCAATAAATCAAAAGCCAATAGAATTCGGAGCGGATATAGTTATACATAGTGCATCCAAATTTATTGCAGGACATAATGACGTTATAGCGGGCCTTGCAGCAGGTAAAGAAGTACTTATGAAGAACATTGACTTAATGAGGAGAACCCTGGGAACTTCTTTAGAACCTTTTCCAGCTTATCTAGTAATAAGGGGAATGAAAACTCTAAAGGTCAGAATGGACGTTATAAATAGGAATGCTGAACAGATAGCTGAATTTCTAGAAGATCATCCGAAAGTTACTAAAGTATATTATCCAGGGTTAAAGTCTCATCCAGATTACGAAATAGCTAGAAAAGTCCTTAAAGGCTTTGGCGGAGTAGTTAGCTTTGAAGTCAGAGGGGGTAAGGACGAGGCGCTTAAGGTAATTAGATCAACTAAGGTAATAATTCCTGCACAGAGCTTGGGTGGCGTTAACTCCTTAATTTCTCATCCACCCACAATGAGTCATAGAACCTTGAGTTTAGAGGAGAGGAAGATAATAGGAATTAACGATTCTTTACTAAGATTGTCTGTGGGAATAGAAGATGTTGAAGACCTAATAGAAGATTTAGATCAAGCTTTAAGGAAAATTTAAATGAGTGCTTTTATTTCTCTTTTTAATTCGTCTTCTAACATAGCCTTTATTTCCATTCTATGAACTCTCGTTAGATGTAAAAATAAACCTCTTTTAGTAAAAGGACCTTTGTTACATAATTTACAGTAAAGTAAATGATTTTGTTCATAGGATAGCCAAAATGATACTTTATCAATTACTCTCTCAGCCATATCTTTTGATGAATAACCTACTGCTCTTACAATTTCATCTTCTTTTACACTTATCAAAGATGCTTTTTTGACTGTTAACTCTATTAGCTTTTCAGCAGTTATTGAGATTCCGCTATCCATTTTGTCCTCACTGAGGATATTCCTATTGCAACTACGAGTATTGCTAATAATCTTCTTAGCTTTAAATAAAAGTCTGGCGTATCTAAAACTGAAGCAAAATCGTTAATTTCTACGCCAAGTGCTCTCAAAAGCCTTTCGACTCTAACTTCTATATCAGCATAATTATAAATTATTTCCCCATTATCTAATGCTCTTTTTAACTCTATCACATCATCAAGAGTTGTAGCCAATTCTTCTTCTGTTATTTCGTCAAACACTTGCGTTAGTTTCTTTTTTATCCTACAACCTAACATTTCAGCTAAGCCTGGATAATAATCTATGGGCGCCATTTCCATTATCCAAGCATCTGCGTATTTTCTTACAGTGTCATTTACTTCTGGTAATTCTCCTTCTATTTCTTCAACTATTGATGCAGCAGCAACTATATGAGCCAAAGCATGACCTACTTTAATTTCTTCTGTTGAGCTAACATTATTACTATAATTCGATTCAATGCTCAACTCAACCACTCAATCGTAAAATTATGACCTTTAAGTTTAAAGTAAGGACTCAAATAATACATGCTAAGTCTAGAGCTTATTATTTTAGCTTAGCATATAGTTGTAAAAAGTATAAAGTGCCAAAAAGTATTTTAAGTAATATGAAGGCTTTCGTTTTTGGAATAGGCGGTGGCGGAGATATTTTATCGGCTCTTTTGCCTTACGTGTATTACAAAAGGTTAGGTTATGAAGTCAAATTAGGGGCAGTAGTTTGGGAGAGATACGTAGAAGATCCATTACCTGGGCCAATCTGTAAGGAAGATCTGGTTAATTTTGAAGAAATAAATGATTATGTTTACAAAGTACGCTCTAACTCTTATGCAATAAGGGGAGATCTAAAAGTAGTACCCCAATTGATGAGAGTCTTAAAAGTAGTCAATGATTATGGCTTTGCAATATGTAATAAAGGTGGAGACATAGGAATGTCAGAGGCCTTAAATGACCTTATAGATAAAGAGAAATTTGACCTAGTTATAGGAGTTGATGCAGGAGGAGACGTTTTAGCTAATGGAGGTGAAAAAGGATTGGGAAGCCCATTAATAGACTCAATTTCTTTAGCGTCATTAGTTTCATTGAAAGTAAAGTCAATTCTGGGAATTATTGGTGCTGGTAGCGATGGCGAGCTTGATTACGAATACATATTAAGAAGAATTTCTGAAGTTGCAAGAATTGGTGGACTACTGGATTCTAAAGGAATAGACAATGATGTTGCAAATTTAATGGGCGAGGCGTTAAAGATAGTAAACACTGAAGCTTCTAGAATACCTTTTGAAGCATTCCATGGCTTATACGGTGAAGTTAAAATAAGGAATGGAACTAGAAAAGTTTACGTTACTCTAGTGTCATCCGTCATGTTTTTCTTAGATCCTAAGAAATTAGCCCAAATATCTGGGATTTATAAAATTGTTGCAGGATCAAGAAGTTTAGATGAGGCTAACGAGAAGTTTCATAGGTATGGAATATATACAGAGTATGATTTTGAAAAAGATTTATTTGAGAAATTTGGATTCAGCTCCAGAAACGCCACGTATGATGAATTGGAAAGAATAAGGGAAGAGGGTATTTCAAGAGTAAAATCTGGAAATGTTTTTAATTCTTAACGTTATAAAATGCATGTGAATAGTTTAGAAGATTTAATAAACGAGTACGGATTTACGGATGAAGAAATTAATTTTGCCCTTGAAAGAGCTAAGGGCATAATATTTGGTTTTGCAATGGAATATAGAGCAAGGAAAGTTTTGGAAAATTATAATTTTACAAATATTAAATCTGTAAATCTTCCTACACATGATATTGAAGCGGAAAAAGATGGAGAAAAATATTATATTGAAGTAAAAGCTAGCAAGAAGTCTCCAACTAAGGAATATAGCGCATACAAAATTGCAATGATTGCCCAATTGCATGGAATTCATTTAACCTTAGTCATGCTGCCTTCTCCCAGACTTTACCTTACAGAAGAAATTTTAAGTGAGCCTAAGAGAGTGCTCTTTGAATTCTTTAAAATGTTATTTAATAACGAAAATGATAAATTAAAGGAATTCTTAGCAAATGATAAGAACAGGAAAATTGTAGAGTCGTATAATAAAGTGATAACTCACTACTTTCCAGAAATAAAAGATTTAACATCACTTGAGATTATAAGACCTATTCTTTGAAAGGTAAACTAATTCAGCCTCTGCCTTATCTAAGTACTTGTAAACTGTAGAATGTTCCTTACCTTCTATTAGCAATTCTATAGCTTTTCTTGCGATTTGCACTTGATCATAAATACCAATAATAGCTACAAAATGATCTGTTATCGATATTGAAACTCCAGTATACTCTTGGATTATTTTCTTTGCCTTACCGTTCTCACCTATGATTCTCCCTTTTATTCTCCTCAAAGTTTCTGGATTGCTTCCAACTGATTGTTTTAAATCTATGACGTCAAGCATGTAATCGTCAGAAAGTAATTTTAACGATTCATCTACAGAAAATCCTAAGCCTATTGCCCTTATAACGGATATTACTTTCATTGCCTCATAAGGGTTTTGCGAGGAGTCTACGTTAAAGGTCTTAGTATTTTCATCGTACGTAATTTCTGCTCCACTTAACTCTTTCAATTTTGATATAAGGGACTTTACTATATTTATTTTCTCATCTGGTACGCTAATGAACATTGCTATTCATTTAGTTATATTTAATCTCTTTAAAATATCTTCAGTTGGGTAAACTTCAATATCCTTAGAGGAGAAAAATCTGTTCACGTTTTCAATATCCCTAATTAGTAAATCAATAGCATTTTCACTCTCTATGGAAATTGCTTGGCTTACATCAATTATGTAAACTTTATCCCATACCATTATGTTATATTCGCTTAAATCTCCATGAACTAGCTTTGCCTTATTAGCCATTATTTCTAACTGAGAAATTACCTCGTCATATAGGTCTTTAGTTATCTCGTCTTCTGAAAGCTCTTTTAAAAGAGGAGCTCTCTTACCGTTCTCTCCAATAAAATCCATAACTAGAATATTTTCTTCAACTAGAATTGGTTTAGGTACTTTTACCCCTGATTCATACATTAAGCTTAAGTTCTTGAACTCCTTTCTAGCCCAAGTAATTATAAGCTGCCTTGTGTTTGTAACTTTTATATCTTCGAACCTTTTATCACCAAATGTGTATTTCTGAATTGCTCTTTTTGACGCTGAAGTTGAGATATAATAAATCTTTACTGCATAATATTTTCCATCAACAGTTTTTGCTGGGTATACTTTAGCCTCTTTTCCAGAGGAAATCGCTCCTAAATAATAATCAATATTAAGCTTACTTGCTATTTCCTCCAATAACACGTAAGTTCTGGGACTTAAAGTAGAATCAACTACCTTAAAAAGATCTTCATCTTTTCTTCTTTTTTCAACTTTTTTCTTTTCAAACAATTTTATCCTCTTAGCTGATCTAATACTTCTTTATCAATTACCCCTTCATCGACTAACTTCTTTATCTCATCGTGCATATACTTATGAATAATATCTGCTTTATCCGGTTGAAAATCCCAAGGTACAACTAACACAACATCTCCTTCCTTTATCCAAGTTTTCTTTCTCATTCTACCTGGTATTCTTGCAGTTCTTTGCTTACCATCTACACAAAGGACAACTATATGTTCAGCTCCGAGCATTTTCTTAACTACACAAATGACTTCTCCTTCTGCCGGTTTCATTACTTCTCTAACTGGTGCTTCTGGATCTTTTTTTGGCAACTATTTGACCACCTCTATACTATTTTCTATTAATCTTAAAAAATTATAGAGGTCTTAAAAGTTCAATAGCCATTGCAGTAGAACCTCCAATACCATGACAAATGCTTGCAATTCCTCTTTCTCCTTTCATTTTAGACAAAACGTTAATTAAAGTAGTTACAATTCTTGCCCCACTAGCGCCAATAGGATGGCCTAAAGCTATTGCTCCACCAAAAACATTAAGTCTATCATAGGGAATTCCTAGATATCTATTTGCTAAAACACTGTTAACTGCAAAAGCTTCATTATTCTCAAAATAATCAAATTTAGATATATCCATATTTAATTTCTGCAAGAGCTTCTTAACTGCAAATATAGGAGCCTCTGGAAATCTCCAACTCTCAATTCCAGCCCAAGAAAAGCCTAAAACTCTTGCTAATGGATCTACGCCAAATTCTTTTACTGCCTTTTCGCTCATTAAAACAAGTGCAGAAGCACCGTCAGATAATTGAGAAGAGTTGCCTGCTGTATGAAAACCGTCTTTATTAAAGGCTGGCTTTAGTTTCGACAATTTTTCTATTGAAGTATCAGCTCTTATTCCTTCATCTTTTGTTATCAACGTTCCATTAACTTCTACTGGGACTATCTCACTGGCAAATAAGCCTTTCTCTGTAGCTTCAGCTGCTCTCTTATGACTTTGATAAGCAACCTCGTCAAGCTCTTGCCTAGTAAAATTATGAGCTTTAGCTACCATATCAGCTTCTTCTCCCATTAGCTTCATATTAAACGGATCAGTTAAGCCATCCATTAACATTGTATCTACGAATTCCAACTGCTTGCCCATCAACATTTTTACACCCCATCTAACGTGAAATCTTACTGCTAACGCAGCTTGGCTCATGCTTTCCATTCCTCCTGCTACTACAATATCAGCATCTCCAGTCTTTATCAATTCGACTGCATTAGTTATGCTCATCATTCCAGAAGAACAAACCATATCAACAGAATATCCGTCAATTTCATATGGAATTCCAGCCTTAACTGCAGCTTGTCTTGCTAAATCTTGACCAAAGGCAGCTCTTAATACATTACCCATAATTACTATATCAACTCTTTTAGGATCAACATTTGCCCTCTTTAATGCTTCTTTTATCGCTATAGCACCTAAATCTACTGGACTAATATCCTTAAATACTCCTCCAAATTTTCCTATTGGAGTCCTAACAGCTGAGGCAATATAAACTTCTGTCATAACATTATATCAGTATTAAAACAATTTAAATTTTTCAAACAACGGTACCTCTTAGGTCAAAGAACGAGTAATCAATTATCTCTACATCATACCATTTGCCTATTTCTACTCCATTTAAAATTACTGGTATATAATTGAGAGTTCTACCAATTATTGACCCTTTCTTACCTTCTTCAGTAGTAATTACTTTTGTTCTCTTATTTAAATACTCTTTATGAATTGAGAGAGAGATATTCTCATATAACTTGTATACAATTCTCATTCTCTCTTTCTTAACAGAGTCCGGAACTTGCTTCATTAATGCACTTCTTGTATTAGGCCTTATGGAATACATTGCTAGATGAACCCTTTCAAATTTTATTTCTTTCATAAGTTCTAAAGTGTTTTCAAATGCATTCTCATCTTCTCCTGGATGGCCTATAATTATATCTGTAGTAATGTTAATATTGGGTATTTTACTTCTAGCTTCCTTGACAAGTTCCTTATATTCATCCACTGTATATTTTCTATTCATTAACTTTAGCACATTATCATCTCCACTTTGAACTGGTAAATGTAAGAATTTAAACAGCTTAGGATTCCTCATAGCTTCAAGAATTCCATCGATATCCCTTGCGAATTGCTCTGGAGTCATCATGCCTATTCTTATCATGAAATCACCTTCAATGCTCAGAACCTCATTAAGTAAGTCTGAAAGCTTAATTTTGCCTCCAAGATCTAATCCGTAAGCTCCAGCATCTTGCCCCGTTAATTCTACTTCAACTGCACCATTTTTTACAGCTTCTTTAACTGCTTTAACTATACTTCTCATAGAATAACTTCTTAACGTTCTCCTAGCTAGTTTAGTAATGCAAAAACTACAATCTCCTGCACAACCGTCTGCTATTGGTATTATTGCTATTTTACCTTCAAAAACTCTTGGAGTTATCTCACTTCTCTCAGCGTTTATTGAAAATACTTTCTCTCCTTCAACTGCATCAACTATTTTAGTGAGAGCTTGAGGGCCTATTATTGAAGCTTCTGGAGCTAACGTTTTTACTACTCCAGGCTCTGCGCCAGAAAAACAACCTGCTACTACGAGCTTTTTACCGAATTTCCTTAGCTCTTTTATTCTAGATTTCATTCTTTCCCCTGTTTCAAGCCTAACGTCACACGTATTTAGAACTATTACGTCGGCCTCGTTAGGATTATTAACTATTTCGTGGTTCCTCTGTTTTAGCAAAGTCATCATTATGTAAGTATCCCCTTTATTTAACGCACAACCATAAGTTTCGAAGTATACCTTCATCTCAACACATATATAAACCTCTATTGCTTTTATAGTCTTTGTGGGAAAATGGAAGATTATGAATATCTCTTAGATAGAGTTTACTCTAAGTTACCTAAGAAATCTCAAGTAAGTGAAACACAGGCATTACCTTCTCTTATAATTTTTAACGTTGGAAATGCTACAATTATAAAGAATTTTAGCGAATATTGCGATAGAATACGTAGAGAAGATAAACTTTGCATGAAGTATTTACTCAAAGAGTTGGCCGCAGCAGGTTCAATAAACGAATCTGGTCAATTATATATTCAAGGAAAATTCTCGTCCTCAGTAATAAATACGTTAATGGAAAGGTTCTTAAAGACATATGTTCAATGTAGCACTTGTAAGAGCTTGGATACTGTTCTAGTTAAAGAGGGTAAAATATGGTACATACAATGCTTAGCTTGCGGTGCAAAGAATCCAGTGAAACCACTGTGAGACCATGAAAGTAATCCTAAACGTAATTAGACAAAACGAGCATGTATTTGTTAATGTATGCGAAAAAGAATTACTTGGAAAAGAATTTAAGGATGATAAAGTAATACTTAATGTGAACAAGGAATTCTATGGGGGAGATGAAGTAGATATGGAATACGCTTTTTCATTATTTAATGAAGCAACTGTTGTTAGCATAGTAGGAAATTATCTAGTAGAAGAGGCAATAAGAAGGGGATATGTGCATAAGAACGCTATACTTGAAGTTGCAGGAGTAAAGTTTGCGCAAGTTTATAATTTGTGACCCAAAATGCCTAAAAAATTCTGCATAGTTTGTGGTAGGGAAGACGTTGAGCTTATAGATAGAATGTGCCCTTCCTGTTATATTAAAACTAAGAGATTAGTAGTATTTCCACCAGTAATCTTAGGTAAAATATGTAAAATATGTAATGCTGAATGGATAGACGGTAAATGGGTAAGATTGGCAGAAACTGAATACGACGCGGTAAGAGACGTAGTATTAAGATACTTAGCTAAGGAAATGATAATCGATAGGAATGTAAAGGATTATAGAATAGATATGATTAAAAAATGGAAGGAAAGAGGTGGAGGAAGCTTTGCTGAGATTGTAGTCGGAGGAAAAGTTGGCAATCAAGCATTTAGATTAAAGAAAAAAGTAGAGTTAAGGTTAACGTATTCCATATGTGATGATTGTTTAAAAAGAAAATCTGGATATTATGAAGCAATTATCCAGCTCAGGGGAAAAAAAGAATTCTCAGAGGAGAAAAGAGCGTTATTTGAATCATTTTTTACAAACGAAACTGTGCATTCTATATCAGACGTTAAAATAAGTAGAGATGGGATTGATTATTATTTCATAAATAAGACTGCGGCAAAGAGACTAATTTCTACCATAGCATCCATAGTTAACGCAGAAATTACAGAAAGCTATGAAAATGAAACAATTAAAAATGGTAAAAGGGAGGCAAAACTTGTCATTTCGGTAAGAATTTAAAGCTAGGTATAGACGAAGCAGGAAGAGGTTGCATAATAGGTCCCATGGTTATAGCAGGAGTTATAATAGACGAGAAAATTGAAGGAATGCTAAAAGAAGTTGGAGTTAAGGATAGTAAAATGTTAAGCAGGGAAAAGAGAGAGAAACTATTTGAGATAATATCAGAGTTTGCAGAAGCTTACATCGTAAATAAAGCGTACCCTAATGAAATAGACTCTAGTAACCTTAATGAGCTTACTTACAGTAAAGTAATTCAAATAATCTATGCTTCATTACCATTACATCCTAAAATAGTAACTATAGATAAAGTAGGCAATGAAGATATTGTAATAAGCAAGATCAGAGAACTTGGTCTAAAGGATAACGTAGTATTTAATGCTGATATAAAATATATAGAAGCTAGTGCAGCAAGTATAGTAGCTAAAGTAACCAGAGATAGGATAATAGACTCATTAAAAAGGATTTATGGTGATTTCGGTAGTGGATATCCTTCTGATCCTAAAACTAGGAAATGGATTATTGAGATTTACGAAAAAGATAAAAATAATCCTCCTCCCATAATAAGAAGAACGTGGAAAACTTTACTTAAGATAGCTCCAAATTATTATATTAGTAAGGGGTGACTTTATGGTTACTAATCTTCCTGCTGAAGCTAAGGCTAAATGGTTAAAAGTAATGGACGCTAAAACGCCAGAAGAGAAGATTAAGGCTATACAAGACTTTCTAAGCTCTGTTCCTAAGCACAAAGGTACAGAAAACTTAGTGTATTGGGCTCGAAGAAGATTAGCAGAACTTAGAGAAGAATCTGAGAGGCAAAGAAAGAAAAAGTCTGGTAGTTTTTCCTTTTTCGTAGAAAAAGAAGGAGCCGGACAAATTATTGTTCTAGGGAGAGAAGAATTAAAGAATCCATTAGTTAGGAAAATAACAAATGTAAAACAAGATCCAAAGGATTTTCCTATCCCAGCCATGACGTATTATGAGGATGTAGGCATTCAGTTAGTTAATCCTCCTCCAGTAATCTTGGACTCGAAGCTTATTGTGAGTAAAATAATCGGATTAATAAGAAATACTGATGGTCTCTTGTTTGTAGTAGAAGACAAAAATGAATTCTTAAAATTTAAAGAATTCTTAGAAAGTAATAACATACTTCTAGGAAAACCTAAAGGAAAAGTAATAATTGAGAAATTAAGGAGCGGAAAAGAAGGAATAAGAATAATACTTCTAGGAAAACTTATAAATACTGATGAGAATGAGATAAGGAAATATTTGCAGGACTTTGGTTTAAAGTCCGCAATAGTTAAAATAATAGGAGAAGTTAGCTTAGACGACGTGGAAAAATCAATATTTGAAACTGTAAGCTATAAACCTGCAGTAGTAGTTTCTTTAAACCCGTTTGAGTACCCTGGAATACCAGTAGTAACTAAAATCGATAATCTCCCTAAGTATCTATTTGATAGCCTCGATATAATTAGAGTTTATACCAAGGAACCAGGGGAAGAACCTAGTAAAGATCCACTTATTCTTAAGAGAGGTTCAACAGTATTAGATGTTGCTAAAAAACTTCATTCATCTCTTTATGAGAATTTTAAGTATGCAAGAATTTGGGGTAAATCAGCTAAGTTTCCAGGGCAAAAGGTAGGAGAAGATCACGTTTTAGAAGATAAAGATATAGTGGAGATTCACACAAAATAGGAAATGTAAAGATTTAAATTTCTTCATTTCATTTTGTTAATATGGCACTTAAGCTTAAAAAGGCTAATAAGGACGCAATCACATTGCCTAAGCAATATCAATTGCCTATTTATGCATCATTAGCAAAACTGGGGATAGTAAAATCTAAGGCAAAATCTTATGAGCAAAAATTACTAATGGCTGGTAGCAGTGAAGATCCACAATTATTTGTGGCAAAAATTTTCTTTTATCTATTCTTATCTTCTGTACTTTCTGTAGTTTTAATAGTATTTGGATTTTTTATTTTAATTAAATTTTATTTAGTCTTTAGATTAACTAAATATTTGGCATTATCGTTCATGATGATAATTTTTGGTATTATAATTCCTCTAGTTACATATCTAGCAAATATAGCAACATTATCTCAAAAGATAGAATCAAGAAGGATAGGAGTTGATGCCGAACTTTCTGCTTTTACATCCGTTTTCACAATATTTTTAAGATCTGGTTTAACTCCTAGGCTAATGTTCGATAAGCTTTCCTCTTCAACTGCTTTCCATTATATAAATAGTATAACTATATATGTAAGCAAGAGAATTAGATATCTAGGAGAAAGCGTAGAAGATGCAATGTTACATGCAGCACAAATCTCTCCTTCTAAGCTTTTAAAGGATTTCTTCTTGGCATATGTAACTGCAGTAAGAACTGGAGCCCCAGTTATTAATACAATTGAAGCAAAAGCAAAAGACATTTTGGATCAACTGCAATTAAGGGCCTCGCTAGCAGCAGATAAACTATCAGGTATCGCAGAATCATATGTAATTTGGCTGTCTTCCGGATATATAATGTTCTTCCTTATGATAATTTTAGAAGCTATTTTCCCTCTGGGAGGAACGTCGCTGATACCAATATTAGGTGCATTAGCAGTCACTTTACTCCCCTTAGTTAATATAGTATTTATTTATAGCGTAGAACAAACTCAATTAAGATTTCCAGAAAAGAGGTTGAATTATAATATTTTCATTATGTTTCTTATATCAGGAATAATAATAATGTTTATATTGTTAATATTTGAGAAACAAATATTATATTTCTTTACATTATCTGGTGGAATAAATGATATTACACCTACAATATTTGCAATGACCGTAGGTTTTTTAATAGCTTCTGTTCCTCCCGCAGTAATATTAACCAAGGAACTAAAAGAAGGTACTGGTTATGATCCATATGTTGTAGGTTTCATGAGAGCCATAGCGGAAGGTTTAAGAGCGGGTTTACCTCCAGAGACTATTATTAAAAATATCAAAGACTCTAAAGAAATGGGAAAATTTGGGAAAATTTTAAATGAAATTTATGCTTATATTACTTTAGGATATCCACTAAAAGATGCGTTTAGAAAAGGTGCAGAAAGAATAATGGACTTTACTTCTAAGATATCTTTAGTCTCTCTAGCAGATATGATGGAAATTGGTAGCATGACTCCAGAATCGGTAGAAAGTATTGCAAGACAAATAGAGTCACAAATAAAAATTAAAAGAGATTACGAAAGTAAAGTAAAAATACTATTGATAACTCCATATGTGGGAGTTATACTTTCTCTTATAGCCTCTGTACTTTTAGGATCTGCAATTCTTAGCCTCTTATTAGGGCAAAAGATAAGTTATGCGGTAGGCCCTCTCAGCGAAGCGTCAGTTTTATTACCAAGAGCAATATACATTACTGCAATTTCTAGTATATTCAATTCTTTTATGGCTGGCTTATTAGTAGGAAAACTCGGTACTGGAAAAATAGCTTCTGGATTTATTCATTCTGCAATACTAGTTATAGTTACTGCAGTAATGCTATTAATTTTATTACACGTGCACTTTGCTTTCTATAGACCTTCAACTACCTCTATATAAAAATTTAAATATGGAAAATACAACATGTTTTTTTAATGAAGTTTAGTTTTCCCAAATTAGCTTTTAAGAACAATCAGAATAAAATTACAGTTACAAAGAGAATAGACTTGCCTGCTCCTTTGATGCCCATTTCTGCCCCTCCTGAAGAATTAACGGAAATCATATCAGATTATGAGATTAATCTGCTTAATATTATTCCTAGTGATATAAAAAAGACAATAAATAATGCAAATATTGAACTTAGTATTGCTAATCCTCACGTTTTTATAACATATGATCAAGAAAAAGGAATATATAAGTACGTGCTTTTAGAACCTCCAATGGATTACCCAGCATTTGATATTTATACTTTTTTAATTTCAGAAATAGAAAGAAGGCTAGTAGAAGAATCTTCTATAATTGATTTGGGAGGAATATTACTAGCATCTGCTGCAAAAAGACCAGATCTAAAAATAATTCAAGGCGAAAGGGCTGGTCTAAAATTACTTAGTACTAGAGCTAAGGTCGCATTATATTATTTACTTAGAAATATGTTCGGCTATAATGTTTTAACACCACTTCTTGGAGATTATAGAATAGAAGACATATCTTGTAGCGGATTAGATTTACCTGTTTTCGTTTATCATAGAGAATTTGAATATATTCCAACTAATATTACCTTCCAGGAGAAAATGAAAGTACTAGATATGGAAGTTGATGGTAAAGAATTATTAGATGAAATGGTACTAAGGTTAATTTCTCTATCGGGGAAAACAATTTCGATTGCTGATCCTATTTCAGATGGTATTTTACCTAAAGGAGATAGAATTGCCGCAACTTTTAGATCAGAAGTTAGTGCTAGAGGTTCATCATTCGTAATAAGGAGATTCAGTGAGAGACCAATCACAATTCTCGATTTAATAAACTCTGGAGTTATTTCACCAGATGTTGCAGCATATTTATGGTATGCAATAGATATGAGAATGTCGTTCATGGTAATAGGAGTTACTGGTGCAGGAAAAACTACAGTAATGTCTTCTATATTAAATCTAGCTAAAGATTCTATGAAAATTGTATCAATAGAAGATATACCAGAAATCAGGTTAGCTCAAGATAATTGGGTACAATTATATGCAAGAGCTGCATATGGAGAAAGTGGAAAAGAAATCTCATTAATGGACTTGTTAAAGCTCTCTTTAAGATATAGACCAGATATCATAGTAGTAGGAGAAATTAGAGGAGCAGAAGCTTACGTGCTATTCCAAGCTTTATCTACTGGACACGGAGGTGCAACAACATTTCACGCATATGATACGGACTCAGCAATAAAGAGATTAATGAATGCCCCATTAAACATTCCACAAGAATGGATACCAATGATGAATATAGTTATTAATGCTAGGAGATTACCAGTTTATGTAGGAGATAAAATTATACTTAAGAGGAGAGTTGTGGGAGTTGATGAAATTGTAAGTTGGAACGACTTTAGGAGAGTAGTAAACTGGGACGCTAAATCAGATACTCATATTTTGGACATAGAAAACGCAAAGGTTATGAGAAGTAGATTAGAGGAGTCTGGAAGAACACTACAAGAGTTAAAAGAGGAACTTGAGAGGAGAGCTCTTTACTTAAAAATGCTAGCATCGGCTAGGGATGTTGTTCAGGATCCAGAGAGCTATAAATTAGTAAAGAAATACATCATTAAATATAGTATAAGACCAGAAGAAGCATTAGCAGAAGTCAGTAGAATTTCATCTGTTAAGCCTACTGTACAATAGCTATACTTAAGAATAGAGAAAATAGAATCACGGATTCAAATATTAATCCTTTTAATAACTCTAAGAATGACATAACAAATAATAGAATTCCCAATACCTTAATGCATATAGGTAATTCGCCTTTATTTTCTCTTATTTTTGGAGTTACTTTCCATTTGGTTTTTACATGCAAAAGACCTTGTATAAAACCAATTAATGAAGACCATAAAACTACTGAAGAAATCTTATGCAAGTTATTAGACTTTATCTTAAAATTTATTGAGTAAATAAATAAAGAAATTGAGTAAATAAATAAAGAAACAAAATAGAAATAAAGGGAAATACTAACTATGAGCCTTAAGATGGAGATTAAAATTAGGAAAAATGTGAATACAGAATAAATACCCCATTGAACTACATATAAAAATCCTTCTAGCCCTCTTAGTCCTTTCCTTAATAATAATAATCCTTCAAAGAATAACTCCCCAGAACCATAGGCCCACCTCTTTATTTGAAAATAAAGGTCAGTCAAAGTAAATGGAGAGAGCGTATAAACCGTTATATCATTTATAAACTTCACTTTTATATCAGATAGAGCAAGTTTAATACCTATTTCTAAGTCTTCGGTAATAGTTCCTTCTTTCCATCCTCCTATCTTCTCAAGTATTCGTCTTTTTATTGCAAAGGCTGAGCCATTAGGAAATATTATAAAGTTCTTTATATCCCGCGCAAGAAATAGCGAATTCATAGAATATTCAGTCATTTGATAATAAGTATTTTCCACGCAATTTTCCTTATTTCTAACCCTTAATTTCATTGCTATTGCATCAAATTGAGCTAAATACCTTGAAATTTTAATTAGAAAATCATTTTCAACTCTAGCTTCAACATCTAGAAATACTAGATATTCACCTGAACTAATTTTCACTCCATAATTTAGAGCACCGGCTTTTCTTCCTTTATTCTCGCTTCTTCTAACAATTTTTACATTTTCTGGTATATTACCTAGATTAGATAATAATTCATTGAATTTTTCTGGTAAATCGTCTGATATTATAATAACATCATAATTATCGTACTCTATATTTCGCAAATTTTCTATGAGCTCTTTAATAGTCTTAACTGTTTCGTCTTTTATTGCAACTATAATTGAGATTTTATGATTATTCTTAATCTGGAGGTTATAGCTATTTACTGCTTCTTCTCTTTCTTTTTTTATAGATCTAATATAATATACTTGTAGAATTAACCACGATGATGAAAGAAGGCTTGAAAAAATTAGAAGAATTCCTAAAAAAATTGATACTTGCATTATTTATGATTCCTCTCTATTGCCTTCTTAATTTCCTCCTTGGCCTCTTGTGCTGTACCCCAACCTGAAATCTTTACCCATTTACCTGGTTCTAACTCTTTATAATGCTCAAAGAAGTGGACTAGTTTATTTTTTATCGCATCTGGAATATCAGTAACATCTTTTATGTTAGAAAAAGTAGGATCTACCTTATCCTTTGGAACCGCTATTATCTTTTTATCAGTACCTTCTTCATCAGTCATGTAAATTAAACCAACTGGTCTAGCTTCCACCACTGTCCCTGGATTAAATGGATAATTACTTATAACCAATATGTCAAGCGGGTCTCCGTCTTCACTCATTGTTCCAGGTATAAATCCGTAATTAAATGGATAGAACATTGAAGTATATAATATTCTATCTACTTTTAGTACCTCTTCTTCTTCATCATATTCATATTTTATATTAGATCCCATAGGTATTTCTATAAAAGCATTCACTAGTTCTGGAGCTTTAGAACCTGGAGTTACCTTCATAAGTATGTTAAATACTCATTCTTTAAATGCTTTACTTCTTATGACATTCTCTATAGAATCCTTTATTAGTGAAATAGGATAGTAAGAAATCATGTTCTCTATTTCTGGTAGATAGCTTTCCGCTATTTCTTTAACTTCATAACCTTGTTTCATGTACCTAACGCTTTGTAAATAAGTTGACAGTCTATCAGAGATTTTGGCAATTTTTGACTCTATAGTTTTCTGCTCTTTAAATTCTACAAATAATTCCTTACCAAATCCAAACTCATCGAAAGCTTCTTTTTCTGCATCTTTCTTATTTACTCTTTCAGTTGTCCATTTAGGTAAATCTCCTAATATACTCTCTCCAGCGTCATGAAACAAAGCCAATACTGCTGCATGATCAGGATTTACATTTATGCCTTTTTCACTCAATTTTCTCGCTAAATAATATGCTATTACTGCTGCCTCAAAACTATGGTCGGCCACAGTTTCGCCTATAGCTGGAGGAATTCCCTTTTGCATCCATCCTGTTCTTACAAGGTTTTTTGACGCAACAATCATTCTTTCTAGATCCATGCTAAAGAATTTTACACACTAACCTTAAAGATTCTATCATTTCATCAGCGCTATTTGCCCAAAATCTTATCATAGCCTCTTTTCCTTTCATGCCCTTATCAAAGATAACATTAGGCAAATTGTTTTTTATTCCGTATTGCGTTTTTATATATTCTATTATCCATTGCATGGTTTTGCCTTCTCCAAGCTGAGGTTCTAATTCTCTGTTTATCTCAATAATCTCATATCCTAAAGATTTAAATGCTGACAAAATTTTCTCATCGTATCTAATGTTTATTAAAGTATTTCCAGTTCTATAATTGAGTATTATAGCTAACAAGAGTCTTGCAGTATGGGTTGGATTGCCGAAAACTGCAGGATATCCCACTACAACTTTCCTATCCCATCGTCTAATTATTCTTCCTCTAAACGTAGCTACATCATTCAAATCCTCCACGTATTGAGGAGAAATACTATGTGCAACATTAGATTGAACTTCTGGTATTAGTTTCCAGAATTTTTCTTCATTCTCTATAAAATTACCAATTTTCGTCATATCTTCAATAACTTGATATTTCTGTGATTTTTTCTCGTTATATACTAGCGGATCAATAGGACCTATACCATGTCCTATCTCTAGACCATAATTAATTGCACCTTGCAAAATCTTTCTGGCTTCTCTAAAAGCATTGACTATGTTTTCTCCTTTAGCAATTTCGCCGGCAATTATAGATGCAAAAACGCTTCCTGTTCCATGAGTGTCCTTTTTATTTAATCTAGGATAGCCTATCTCATAAAATTCTTTACCATCAAATAATATATCAAAGCTATATTCTCCTTTCATGTGGCCTCCTTTTATTATCACAAAAGGAACTCCGTATTCTTCGTGAAGTTTTTTTATAGCTTCTTCAGCGTCCTTTAACGTGTTTATTTTAATTCCAGAAAGCATTGACGCTTCTACGGCATTAGGAGTTATAATTGTTGATATTTTCAAAATCAATCTCTTATACTCATCAACATCGTTAATTAATTGAGTTCCGTCCTTTGCATAAATTACTGGATCTGTAATAATTTTATATTCATGGAGCTCCTCGTTTATTACCTTAAATTGGTCCTTATTATAGATCATTCCTAGTTTTACAGACTTTATATCAAAATCGTTCTTAACGACTTCTATTTGTTTTCTTAAGAAATCTGGTCTAATCGCTTCTATCTCTGAAATTCCTTTTGTATTCTGTGCAGTTATGGCAGTTATTGCCATAACTCCATGAACTCCGAGCATTTCAAATACTTTTATATCAGTTTCTGCTCCAGCTCCGTTTCCAGTATCTATACCCGCTACTGTTAAAGCTACATTTTTAATCATTTATTCTCTTCACCCTAGTATTTCCAGCAACTACCCAAAATTCTCCATCGTCCCTTATCTCTAATTTCCAGATACCAGTAGTATTTTTTACGAGTTCTACTGCTTCTTCTACCGCTTTTATGGAGTCTTTTCTACCACGTCCCATGCACATAATTAATAGAACATCGTCTCCAGGTTTCATATTTGATATAACATGAATAATCTTAATTTTTACTATATCATGATATTTTTTCATAAGTTCATCTTCGATCTCCTTTAATCGTCTAATTGTGTAATCTTCGTACGCTTCGTATCTTAATTCATAAACTCTATGACCATCAACTATACCTTTAACAAAACCCAGATATACTACTAGCGAACCTGCTTCAGGAGGAGCGTTTTCCCTAAACTTCCTAATTTCTTCTAATAGATCAAATTTGCTTTTAACTAACTCTCCGCCTGCAGGCGGAGGAAATATTGCTACTTCATCTCCATCCGCAACTGTATGTGAGATTTTTCCATTAACTAAAATTGTGACCTTAACACCATTTATTCCATTCTTTAGTATTTCTTCCATTTTTCTACCATATTTCTCAGATAAAAATTTTATAATACAATCTATAGTATTACAATTAAGATCTAGAGTTTCTTCTTCTTTCCCTGTTATATCTTTAATAAACGCAAAGTACTTTACTTTTATCATTTTTATTTACCTCTCTAACATTCATATTTCTCTTAAAAATTATAAATGTCATTAAGAGAACTTCAAGAGGATAAATGGCCAGGAAAGTTCGAAATAACTGACGACGATATTAAAGAAGTTGAGGATTTTATGCTTAAAATAATAAATGGCGATTCGTATTATGAGGATCATAAGAACAATAATGAAAACTTACATACGTTAACTTATAATGTAAAGGAGCAATTTAAGAAATCATTAACTGATGAGATCCTAGATAAAGGATACGTAATAATGAATAATCAAAATATTTCAATTAATGCACATCCTAATTTAGTAAAGATACCTTTTGATGACGAGAGGTCCATAGTAACATTTAAGGATACAATTGAGCTACTATTATCATTATTTTCTATATATAAGGAAGAAAATATAGAAGATAAAATTCCTAAAAGATTAGTACCTCTATTTATACTTCTTAAAAGATCAGGGCTAATATATTTTGACTGGAAAGACAAAAAATATAAGCTAACAACTAACTATAGATGACTTCTTGTATAGTATCTTCTAGTACTCTATCTATAATTACTTTCTTTATCGCTTCTTCTAACGCTTTTTTATAATCTTCCGACTCTATGATTTTCTTAGCTTCGTATTCCAGCCTAGGAGAATTAGATATCCTTACTATTAAATCACTAACAAGCTCAGTAAAATTGTATGAATCAATTATGTGTACAACTTTCCTTATTTTATCCTCCATTAGCAATTTATTTTCAGATAAAGTTTTCAAAGAATTTACAAGTTCCTTATTTTCTGATAACGATGAGATTAAAAGAGAGGAAAACCTTTTTCTAATTATGGGTATTATCAGAAGTATAAAGTAATTCTTACCACCCATAATCCAGTTTATTGTCTTATCAGCGATATCGTCAACAGATGCTAAAACGCTATTCTTCAAAGACGAAATTACATAATCAGTAAATAATTGATCAGAAAATTCGAAGATAACCTTATCCTCTGCCTTTAACTTCTTCCCTTTGTTAAATAGAGAATATACAGACTGAGTAGAAAATTTCCAAGTTGAGAATGGACAAATTGTTATTATATTCTTTTTAAATAAAGGTAGCTGAGCACCCTTATATGACGTAAATAATAAGCCAGCACATTCATGTTCTTCACCTTCCAAACCTAGTTTCTTTGCCCAACAACCTAAGTATACCTTATCTTTAACGTAAGGCTTAATAACCTCATATGCCAAAATTCCTTTGTCACCAGATAAAGAATTATAAACATACAAACCTTCCGGGCAAAGAAAATACACCTTTTGTGCACCTAGCTTATTTTTTATGTCAACAATTTTAGAAACGTCACTCTTAGCTCCCTCTATATCACCTGATATATATTTGTCAAAACCACAACATTCATTATCAAGAAGCTTTACTCTAGGAGAGAAACCTTTCAATTCCTCTCCTTTCTCTAAAAGAAAGTTCATAAAGCCTTCTACACCTAAAGCATCGTATTTTGCTGCACAGCCTACAAACAATAAGTATATTGGATAACTTTTATATTTAGAATCTAGTAGTGCTTCTAGCTCCTTTAATCTACTCGGTACTGTATTTATAGGTATAGAAATCTTATCTTTATATTTGTTTAACTGAGGTAAAACCTCAGTTAGTTCGGAAATCTTAATTCCTATAGGACAATAATCATCGTCATTTTTGCATCCGAAGCAATATTCAAAATCCATAACCCCTGTTAATAGTCTATTTATTTTTCCTACCGGTGAGTAAATAATATTTTTAGTTACAGTGTATGCTAGGCATTTATCAAGACATAACCCACAATTAATGCATTGTACGGCATCCAAATATTGTGACTTGATTTTTTCCAAGTTTTTTGGAACTTTTATCTCTTTTTTATATTTTGATAAGATAAACTTATGAATCTCCTTATATTCTTGTAATGAAGGAAAAGGATATACAGAAGGGTTCTTCTTCAAAAAATCAAATAATTTATCTAAATTATCTCTCTTTATATTGCCACATATTACATAAAATTTAGAAGGGGAATTATAATTAATTATATACCCTAGCTTGCTTTCAATAGGAGATTGGATCAATACAGAATACTCGGAGGCCCTTAAGCAGACAGGAATATAGTCTCTTTTTAAGATAGATTGAACACTGCTATATATATCGTTAATTAGTTTTTCTAAAGATACTACTTTACCTTTCCCCACAAGAGAAGAATAAAAAGATGGAACATAATACTTAACAATATTTTCTGTGGGAAAAATTACAGCTGACCAGGCAAAAGGACTTTCTTGATCTAATTCTATTAACTCAGAATAATTAACTAACCCAACTATTGCTGTATCCTTATCTTTTAGTTCATAAACTGGAATTTTATACTTTACAAAACCATACTTATAACTACCAAATCCAGATCCATTAGTAGATATAAATCCGCCAATAGTTCCCTTTAAATAAAGGGGAAATATCGCTGGAAACAAATTTTCGGATTTCAATTTTTCTATCAATTCTTCAAAGGTAAGCCCAGCAGGAACTTCTGCATACGTCATCCCATACTTTTTCCCTATTATTTTATAATAAGATCCATCTGGCAATTTAGTTGCAGCCTTTATTGGTTTTGGATTCAAGTAGCTCAAAATCTCTCCAGACATTGAAGTCAAATTACCAACTACAACTTCCTTTTCATCTACGGCCATAAATTTTTTCAATGATGAGATATCAAATGTAATAATTGCCCTGCTAAATATTGACGAATCTAACAGCAATTTTATCACCTATACTTAATAATCAAAGATATATATTACTTATTCCAAAAAAGTTCAACATGCTAGAAGTTATGGTGCCATTAAGTATTTCTGGAATATGGTATCCAGTTTTTTCAAATGACCTAGAAAAATCTGGATCTATAGGCTTAACCATGGTACTCGAACCTTATTCCAGGGTAGAAATAAAGAGAGGGAATGCGGAAATTATACTTAATGGGAAAAAGATTGACTTCCCAAACTTAGATTTTCTTAAAAATAATCTAGGAAATTTACATTTAGAAATCAAATCTGATGTTCCTTTGGGCTTTGGATACGGATTAAGCGGAAGCATAAGTCTAGCCTATGCTTTAGGAGCTTCAGAAATTTTTGGCATTATAGAAAGAGAAGCAATAAAAATAGCTCACGAAAGCGAAGTAATAAGCAAAAACGGTCTAGGAGATGTAATTTCACAATATATTGGAGGAGGTTTAGTTTACAGAAAAACCCCTGGTATTTATGATGAAGTTGAAACAATAAAAATAGATTGGAGACCGGTGTGTAGCAAACCTCTAGAAAAATTACCTACTATCTCATTACTTAAAAATTCAGAAAGTGCACTATTTTATATTCAAGATTTCCTTAAGGAGAGAACAATAGACAAGTTCTTTGTAGTAGCAAGGAAATTTACTGAAGAATTAGGGTTTCACTCTCCATATAAAAAAATCATTTAGAAAGAAAGGTATAATAGTTAGGCTTGACGAATGTGAAGAAGGATGGATAATACACAAGCCGGCAATGAAAGGAGCATACGTAATTTAATACCCCTTAATCATCCGAGAAGAGACTCTCTTCTAATTAGAGAAAAGTTGGTAGAAGCACTTGAAAATAACATACTTGTACCTCAAGGATTGATCGCTCATGGAAGAGGAGAGTGCTTTGATTACTTAATAGGAGAGAAAACACAGGATTTTGCTGAAAACGCTATAAATGCTGCAGCTGCTACTCTTTTACTATCTAAATATCCAGTTATTTCAGTTAATGGAAATATGGCGGCTCTTGTAGCTAAGGATATTGTAGAACTGTCAAATGAGGTAAATTGTAAAATTGAAATAAATTTGTTTTACAGAGATGAAAAAAGAGTAAAGGCAATAAAGAAAGCTCTAGAGAATGCCGGAGCTAAAGAAGTATTAGGCGATGACGATCTAACTACTATTCCAGAGCTTTTTAGTGAGAGAAGAAAAGTAAGCGAGAAAGGGATTTATATAGCTGACGTAGTCCTATTAGGTTTAGAGGACGGAGATAGAACTGAATCATTAGTAAGAATGAATAAGAAGGTTATAGCAATAGATCTCAATCCTTTATCAAGAACATCAATGACGGCTTCCATTACTATTGTTGATAATATTACTAGAGCTCTTCCACTTTTAGTAAAGAAAGTAAAGGAACTTAGATCAAAAGATAGAATAGAATTAGAAGAGATTGTTAAGAATTTCGATAATAAAAGGAACTTAGCGGAAGCAATTAAATTCATTTCAAGAAGGCTTGAGGCTCTTTCTGAGGATCTAATAGGTCATTAGCTTTATTTTGTGCATTGTTTTTACCAATTTTCATTGACACTCTAGTAGCTAAAGTTAATATACTCTTAACCTTTTCTGCAATATCATAAGTTTCCTCGTACATTGAAGCTTTCCTATACACCTCCATAACATAATTTAGTTCCTCAAAGGCAATTTTTTTAAATAATGCCCTATCAACTTCAGATAAAACTGGTTTATTAAGCATAAATCTTAATTTTCTTTCTAACTCCGTCAAATTTAAGCTATTTGCTTGAATTTTAATTAACTGAATCTCTGGGTCTTCTATTTCGTCACCTATCGCTTCTTTCACTTCCTCAATGTTAATAAACCTCCACCAATGCTGGTTTGTCGATTTATAGGTTGTTTCGATTATGCCATAATCTCTTTCTAAAGCTCGTAACATCATTTTAGGATCTTTATCTAATCCTGCCTCTTGCAACTTCTCTACAAGAGTTTTATAATCAAAATCTCCAAGCTCTTTTTTATCATTACTTTCAGCAATAGATATAGCAGCCTTAAGAATGAGCTTGCATCTATCTCCGAACCTCAATAAAGCTTCAGTAGTTCTGTCTCTTACTCCTCCAATCATTCATTGATATTCGGTAAAGAAATATATTATCAGTTTAGAAGAATGTAAACAGTATGACAATGGAAGAAATAGCAGTGAGTGTTACTAACCTTAGGAAGACTTTTGGCAATAAAGAAATTCTTAAAGGATTAACGTTCAAAATGCCTAAAAATATTATATTTGGAATAATTGGACCAAACGGCGCGGGAAAAACTACAACATTAAGAGTACTAGCAGGAATAATAAGGCATTACCAAGGAGAGGTTAATATACTAGGATTGCCTCCAACAAAAGCTAGAGAAAAAGGTTACATTTCATATATGCCAGAAGATGCATTTCCTTATGATAGATTAACAGGCTTAGAGAATCTAGAATTTTATGCTAAGATTTATGCCAAAAATAAAGATGAATTTGAAGAATTCCTAGAAAAAGGAATAAAAATTGCTGATTTAGGAGATAGAATTTATGATAAAACTCAGGAGTATAGTAGAGGAATGAAAAGGAGATTAATGATAGCCAGAACATTAATGGTAATGCCAAAAGTAGCTATTTTAGATGAACCAACTTCGGCCTTAGACGTAGAATCGTCAGTAAAGATTAGAAAATTAATAAGAGAAATGAAAGGGGAAACAACTATAATACTTTCATCACATAATATGCTAGAAGTAGAGTACCTTTGTGACGAGATAGTATTACTTAACCATGGAGAAATAATAGCCAGTGGAACTCCAAAGGAGATTGTAAATAAACTTGGAGTAAAAAATCTAGAGGAAGCTTTCCTTGTGGCAACGGGTGGTAAAATTTGATGAAAGATTTAATAAAAAAGGAATGGACTGATGTAAAGAGAGATAGAAAACTTCTGCTTGGATCTATATTATTACCCTTAATATTATTGCCTTTAATTGGAGTAATCCTATTTGCTGCAATAGTTTCACAACCGCCTATTGTGGATATTATAAACGAGAATTACGATAATATAAAATATGTAAAAGAATTATGCAGTTATATTCAAGGTAATGGTGGAATAGTCTACATAAATTCTACGCAACCTGCAGATGTCGAAGTTATATTTCCATCCTGCTTTTATGAAAATATATCAGACATAAATAGAACAGCCATAGTTTATATATCGTACGTAATATCTTCGAGGTCATCTGCCTTACAACTTGTTGAGAATGGGTTATATAATATTCTATATAATACTTCAATTCAGAGAATAAAGTACCTAGAGAATATGTCTCATACCGAAGTATCTCCTTCAATAATTAGAGATCCTTTAGAAGTTACACTACTTTATAAATTGCCTACTGGCAAGCAGGCATCTTACCAACAAAGTCAATTCTCTCAACTAGCAAGAATAGTTGCAATTATTTTATTTCCTGCTGCTACACCGGTAATATTCTTTGTTAGCGATAGTATTATGGGTGAAAAAGAGAGAAAAACTCTAGAGTCTCTTCTTGCATCACCCATTTCTTCTAGAGCCTTTATTTTCTCAAAACTAATAATCTCAATAATATTAGGCTTAATATCATCAATAGGAGATTTAATAGGTTTAGTTGCATTCTCTTTGTTTGCTCCCTATATAATAGGGGAAAGTATAACTTTTAGTGCAACTTTTGCTATCCTAGTGATAATAGTTTATCTTGCAATGATATTGCTCACAGCTTCAATGAGCATTATAGTGCTTTTATTACTAGGCGGGTCGAGTAGGAACGTCCAAATTATAAACTTTATAATAACTAGCTTTGGTATGATAGCTTCGTTCTCTTCATTATTCTTAAACTTTGGAGACTTATCTTATCCTTTATCATTAATTCTTGGAATTCCTTACGTTCAATTAGTTGCATCGATGATGTTCTATGTATTTGGTTTGATAGAAGAATCCATATTCTCTATATCAATAACACTACTGGCCTCAATATTCTTATTATTACTAGCATCCAGATTTCTTGACTCTGAAAGGCTATTATTAAAATAAAATTTTTTATTATCGCTTACCAAATATATATCATGGGAAATGTAAAAGCATATGTTTTATTAATAACAAGTATAGGAAAAGAATTGGATGTAGTAAATGACGTTAAGAAACTAAACGGAGTAAAAGATGCTACGCCAGTATATGGAGAATATGATGTTGTAGTAGAAGTAGAAGCTGCAGATTTAAATGAATTAAATAAGACAATTAACCAAATACGAAGAAACTCTTCCATAATTAGAACAGTAACGTTAATTTCAATGTAATTTTCAGTTTTTTAGTTTTTCCTCATTCTTCAGTTCGTCCCTGCTACATCACAAAATAAACGTAAGGGGGACCCATCCATGTTCATAAGTCCCCGGTACACGAGGACATTATCCCATGGACCCTTCTCAATATATTAAATGTAAGATAAGCTTTAATTATTTTCCTCTCTCCCCTTAAGTTCAACTTCCTCTTCTCCAATATCTTCGTCTTCTATGTTCTTTAATTTTCTCACAAGTTCTCCAACTATTGCATCAAGCTGAGCCACTTTAGCCTCAAGAAATGCTATACTTTCCTCACACTCAGTGTTTTTCTCCACATTTTCTCCTTCTTCCTCCTTTTCCATACCCTCTCTAATGTAGAACTTTACTAAGTCAGTTATCTGTATTCCCATATCTTCAGCTTTCTTTCTAAGCTCTTCGTACATTCCTTCTGGAATCGATAAGTGTATAGTTGGCACTGTACTTTTCACTCAATAAAAATATATGGAAAACTTATATATTAATCTTCTTCATGAAGTAGTCCTCTTGAAATATGAAGAGAGTCTTATCGCTCCAGAAAATACTTAAACCATAGTACTAAGAAGATATATATTGGATATACGATGAGAGTTGTAACATTTAAAGCAGAAGAAGATTTGTTAGAGCTACTAGATAGATATGCTATAAAATATGGGTTAAATAGAAGTGAAGCAATAAGAAAAGCAATAGAAAATCTAGTTAAAGACGAGGTAAATAAAGAGACAGTTCCTGTGGCCAGAGTAGAGAAGATTAGGCTTTAAGAAGATAAATTGCTTCTTTATCTTCTATTTTCTCAATACCTTTTTTACCTTCTATCACTTTCCATCCTAATTCCTTTATGAAATTATTTACAGGGTCCAAGGGCATTAAATGACCCCTAACCCAATAATGCATTGGAATCACTACTTGTGGCTTAAGATCCTTTACTAACGATACTGCTTCTTTATAATCAATAGTTATTAAACCACCTACTGGTATCATTAAAACTGTAGGAGATGAAATCTCTTTAATAAGATCATCTTTAAGAGGATATTCACCTAAATCACCTAAGTGTACAATTACATTGCCCTCAGAATCTTCTATTCTATAAATTGCAGTCTCTCCTCTTCTTCTTCCTTTTTCTTTATCATGATAAGCCTTATACCCAGTTATCTTATAATTCTGATAATTTATATAACCATAATATTTCATTTTCATGTCATTATAGGATAATATCTCGTAAGCATTATGATCATAATGATCGTGTGTAATTAAAACTAGATCAACTTTATCAATATTGGGTTTAGGTAAGCCTATACTGCCTCCATCATGAGGATCTATGACAATTTTTCTATCAATGAGAAACATTGAATGGCCAAAATATTCAATCATAAAAAGAAATTATTTTACGAGTTCAAAAGCTTAATTGCTATATTCCTTGCATCTTCTGCACTTATCTTCTCTCCAGATTCGGCCTTCTTTTTAATCTCCATCAAAACTATTCTTAATTTATTATCATCTAGGTGAATTCCTTGATCCTCTAATATTTTCTTTAATCCATGAATTCCGCTATGTTTTCCTAGTGCTAATCTTCTAAAATTACCAACTTCTTCCGGAGATATAGGTTCATAAGTTGCGGGATTTTCTATAACTCCATGCACATGAATTCCTGCCTCATGACCAAACGCGTTTTCACCCACTATAGCTTTAAAGTAGGGTATAGGAATTCCACTTAATTCTGAGACTAGTTTGCTAGTTTCGTATAATAGCCAAGTTTTTATATTCAAATCATAATGCATTAACTTCTTTAATGCCATAACTACTTCTTCTAATGAAGCATTTCCTGCCCTTTCGCCTATACCATTTACAGTAACATGCACTTGCCTTGCTCCGGCTGCCACACCAGCTATAGAGTTTGCTGTAGCAAGGCCAAAGTCGTTATGACAATGAACACTAACAATCTTATCTCCAGCTACGTTAACAACTTTTTTAATTAAATCGTAAAATGTGAAAGGCGTCATTACGCCTACCGTGTCTGGAATATTTATTCTATCGGCTCCTGCTTGTATGGCATTTTTTATTGCAGTTAGCAAGAAATCCTCTTCAGACCTGGTAGCGTCTTCTGGACTAAATTCTACAATTAGGCCATGAGATTTTGCATAGCTTACACTTTCATAAATTCTATCTAAAACTTCTTCTCTTGTCATTTTTAATTTATACTTCATATGTATCTCTGAAGTAGCTATGAATACATGAATACTAGAGAGTCCTGCTTCTATTACCTTATCTATATCATTTTTATTTGCTCTAGCTAGACCAATAACTTCAGTTTTATCTCCTACTTCTTCCAAAATTTTCTTAGTTGCAATAAAATCTCCTTCAGAAGAAGCAGGAAATCCGGCTTCTATTACATCTACACCCAGTTTGACTAATTGATTTGCTATTCTTACCTTTTGTTCAACAGTAAAATCTATTCCTGGAGCTTGTTCACCATCTCTTAACGTGGTATCCAGTATCCTTACCTTATTCGAGAATACGCATCCCTTGCACCATTCTATAAATCTACTTAAATTTTATAAACTTTGCTGTAAAGCCTCTTTTACAATATTTTTTGCAATTTTTAATTTCTCTCTCTTTATCCATGAAATGGGTACATCTGTATCGTACCAAGGTTTAGAAAATTTTCCGATATAGTTAGAGTCAAAATCCATAGCATAAAGTAAAATTTTTTCAGCACCATATATTTTTGCTAAAATAACGGCTCTATCTCCGTCAGTAAATCCGCCAAACATTTTTAACCTACCAAAAGGCATAACTTGACATGTACCTATTATATACTTCATTTTCTTAACTTTTTGTATTTTATCAATATTGTCACCATGCGCTAAAACTACATAAACACTTTTCTCAGGAAATATCTCAATTCCATCCAGGTCTGTAACTACAATATCTGGAATTATGCCCTTTTTAACCAAATAGTTCGTTGCCCCATCGGCTGAGATTATTATATCTGCGTCTATTTCCTTAATAGAAGTTAAGCTAGGACCAGCACCTACTACTGCGACTTCCTTACCTTTTATTTCCTCTAGTAAATAAGTATAGTCTTCTACTATTAATTGATTAAGTAAAGAGGCCGAATAATAATCCTTAGCATATGAAAACCTTAACCATTCCCTAATTTTAGAATAAAAGGATATCCACTTCATTGAATCTTGAAGTATATTATCTCACCATCAACCTTTATTATTTGTAGAAAATATTTTCTCTTTATATCTTGTAAAAAAGGATTATTCATAGAGATCTTGAAAATAACATATTCTTTCTTATCTTTAAGATACTCTATCGCTTCTAAAGGATCAAAGGAGCACTGATCTGAATCTAAATCAACTATGGAATTCATCAAAAACTTCTTGTACTTTATCAAATATTTTAGTTATCCTATCTAAAGTTGTCTTCACTTCCGCATTTCTTACTACCACACTTGGAGATTTTAACGAGGATTCATCGATAAAGTTAGTAATGCTAAGTTGCCTATCCAGATCTTGAATCTCTTTAATTAAAGATTTTAATGACGAGTCTAAATCTCTAGTCTCTTCTAAATATGACAGAGCATTAACGGAGTCTCCGTCTACTGAATATACTCCATATAAGGATAAAATCACACTAGCCAAATTATTAAGGGTTTCGTCCAATCTAACTAAAGTATAGTACAGATCGCCTTCAGTATAAGCTTCAGTAGCTTCTTTTAACGTCCTAGTACCGCGTAATAAAAACTCTGAAGCTAATGCACTAGAGTTCATATTTCTATCACTTCGCCTTTCTTTACTTTACCCAAATCTAAAATTTTCTTATCATAATCTTCTACAATTTTTACATTAGCTTTACGAATATTAGAAATTAATCCCTTAGGGTCATAAAGAATGTAACCTTTATGAATAATGTAAATCAACTTCGGTATATTATAAGATAACTCCTTAGGTGAAACAATTATACCATATAGCCTAGGCGATTTATGATTTTCTACTACGAATTTTTTGAATTCATCTAATTTTATAAGTCGATTATAAAAGAAATTATATATCTCCCCCCTAGCAAATAGGGAAATCTTATCCACATCTTCCAATACTACTAGAATAACGTTATAATTAGGTTCATAAATTATGCCCTTTAACTTATCTCCATACCAGCTAAGAATATCTAAGGAAATATTCTCAACTAACTTTAGCATACCAGTTTAATATTAAGCAAATATAAATAAAGTTGTGGATGTTGTAAAAGAATACCTCAATCTTAAACCTAGTAAAAAAATTAAGATTTTAGATATTGAAATACCGTGCGATACCGAGTGTTTAAGGAATTCAAATTTCAAGGAACTATTAAATAATGAAAATTTCAAGGAACAGTTAGAAATTCTGGATAGCCTAGAAAATTTGATAGATGATAATATAAATACATTACTTCAAGAACTAGAATTTAAGTTCTCTAATTATCGTGTTAATTTAGAAAATCTTGCCTATACTATATATAAAATTGTAGAAGAAGGAGGTAACGTTATAGTGGGTAATAATAGTATAATCTTTGAAGATAAAGTGATAGCTAAAGGTGATGAATTCAGCTCACTTTATGAAGTAGCTAAATTAATAGATGAGATTAAAAATGATGAGAATATAAGATCTCTGTGCGATGAGATTAAATATCTTGCAGATTCATTATGGGAGCATTTCAATAAAAACCTCAGGAGGACCTTAAATGAAAGTTAAGATCGGAATTGAAGGATTTACAATAGATTCTGCTCATTATACTTTATCTTCTCCAGTGGATTCCCAATTACACGGACATACATACATAATAAACGTCGAAGTTGAAGGAAACATAAATCCAGCTAATGGATTTGTAATAGATTTTAATAAATTAAAAGATGAAATAGGAAAAATCATTAAGGAATGGGATCACAAATTAATAGTACCAAAGAAGGATTTGGAAAAAATCTCAATCTCTGGTCCTTTCAGGAATGAGATCAAAATTATTGAAGAAGACTATCCAACAGCAGAATATATAGGCTTTGAATTAGCTAAAGAAATATATAATAGAATAAATATGCCAATAAAAATAAAAATATATGAAGGAAAAGATTCTTATGCAATAATAGAATATCCCTAGTCCACAATAAATCTTAAGCCGATATTATCTATTGGTTTACATTCTTTATCTTTTCTCGCTCTAGAAAAACAGTAAATCTTACCATCACCAAACTTAAAACAGGAGAAATCGTGTTTTAGATTTTCATGAAATTTGTTCACGTCGAAAAGTTCGCCATCTTTCCCTTGGCATAAATAGCCGTCAAACTCAATCCTAGATAATATTGAATTTCTCAAAAATATGAAAATTCCACCAAAAATACGTGGATAACATAAGAGCTTATCTTTACACTCACTGATTCTCATGGTAGATTTTAAAATTTCTATGACTTCTCCTTCAGTCTTAGTAGGTAAAACAGATATTGAGATAGTATATTCACCGCTATGTAAATAAATTACGTCTGGAACCGAGATTATCATTAATGAATCTTCTTAAATAAGGGAATATCTTGAATATAATTTTTATCTAGATTTCTAGCTATTTCAGCTTTAGCTAATTCGTATCCTATATAAACAGCGTGCTGTTTACTTATATTTACTCTCTTTACTAATTCCCTCCCTATGGATAAGGCTTCGTCTCCCACTAGAGTAATTTTGTCCTTACCATAAAAGGTTAAAGCTATCTTACCGTTAACTAAGGAAATTTTTGCAAAACCTGCACTATCCATTTCTGGTTCGTTGTGCTCTACTGTAATAAAATCCTTTAGTTCTTCTTCCTCTTCTTTATATCTAACTTTATCCTTTAAAATAAGCAAATCTACCCCTAAATCCTTAGGCACTCTTTTCTGAATAAGAGAAACGCTAACCATCTTAGATGCCTCTTTTATTTCCCAAGAGCTCCACCTTGTTTTACCTTTTTCCATAGTTAAAAGACAAGAAATACCCAATTCTCCAGCAATTGCTGTAAGTAACGCGTTCATTCCATGACTATCAGCGTCAACTAGCTCAGTAACATTTAGGGTACCCATTAATAATGGATATTGAGGTAAAGCCTCCCTTATTCTTTTATATTCTATGAAACTATCAACCATACCTTGAAGAGGTGGCGATAAAACTGCATCCAAAATTAGCTTAGTAAAACCTTTACTTGAAAGTATTTTAGTAAGTTTAATTACTATCTCAGATTTATTCTCAACATTAAAAGGAGCCACAACAAAAGCAGCCTTATTCTTAACCTCTTCAAGTTTCTTATAGTTCACTTCATTTATATTAAAAACAAAATCTGCGCCTTCTTTTATTCCTTCTATCATTTCCCTTGGCGAATCGCTGTCTATTCCTACTATAACCCCTGAATCTTTAGCTTTTCTAATCTTATTTCTTACGTCGTCTAAGTCGTCATGACCTACTGGAAATCCTATAACATATATATCAACAAATTCCTTAGTCCTTTCAATTTCTTCTAAAATTCTCTCAATAGACCATGTAGGGTCTAGCTCCAAAAAAACTCTAAAAGGAGGCGGTCTTAATGGAATTTTTATACCTTGCTCAAACGCTACTTCTTGTTTTTCTTCAATTTCTTCTAATGTTTTCAATACTTTTTCTGTCCTTATTTTACCTAAAATTTTGTCTGCAGGATAAACTGTAGATAGTTCTATACCTTGGTTTAATGCATCAAAAACTAGCGGAAGATCCCATGCATTTTCAGTTCCTTTTATCGTTTTAATTCCAGTTTCTTCTTCTATTATCTTTGCATCACCAAAAACTAAACCTGGCAGGACGATTATATCAAAATCTTTTAGATTATCATTTTTTATATTTTCAAGAATATATTGTACGCTCATCAAAGACGCCACTGGGTAATTTAAAGCTTTAACCTCTGCTTTAACATTCTTAATCTTCTTTGCCACTTCCTTGACTATAGGATAAGCTAACTTGCCAGTAATAAGTAATGCCTTCACATTATTCCAAGAGTAATTAACCTTTAAATCTATATATTCTAAATACACTTAATGAGTCTACTTCCCAAAACTGCGGATATAAAACCTGGCGAAAAATTTGACGTAATAATAATTGGAATAGGACCAGCAGCGTACGGTGCAGCCTTATATGCAGGAAGGTACATGTTAAAAACTCTAGTTATAGGAGAAACTCCAGGAGGTCAATTAACTGAAGCAGGTGAAGTTGATGACTATCTAGGGTTAATAGGAATACAGGCTCAGGACATGATAAAAACTTTTAATGCACATATTGAAAAATATAATATTCCAGTAATTTTAGATACTGTAGAAAGTTTTAGAAGAGAAGGAGATGAATACATTGTAAAAACTAAAAGAAAAGGAGAATTTAGAGCAGCAGCACTAATTGTTGCTGTAGGAGTAAAAAGAAGGAAATTAAATGTCCCTGGAGAGGCAGAATTCACTGGCAGAGGAGTATCTTATTGTTCAATTTGTGACGCACCGTTATTTAGGAAAAAGGTTGTTGCAGTAGTAGGTGGAGGAGACTCTGCTTTAGAAGGAGCAGAATTATTATCAAGATATGCCACTAAGGTATACTTAATACATAGGAGAGATCAATTCAGAGCTCAACCATACTATGTAGAATTAGTAAAACAAAAGCAAAATATAGAATTTATCTTAAACTCTGTAGTGAAAGAAATAAAGGGAGAAAAAATAGTAAAGAGCGTTGTCGTTGAAAACCTTGTCACAAAGGAGGTAAAAGAGATTCCAGTTAATGGCGTTTTCGTTGAAATAGGGTTTGAGCCTCCAACCGATTTTGCAAGAGTTAATAATCTAGAAGTGGATAGTCATGGTTATATAAAGGTTGATGAATGGATGAGAACCAACTTACCTGGAGTATTTGCAGCAGGAGACTGTACTGGAATGTGGTTAGGTTTTAGACAAATAATTACTGCTACCGCACAAGGAGCAGTAGCTGCTCATAGTGTGTTCACTTATCTAAACGAGAAGAAGGGGAAAAAGTGAATTGATTAACACATTAAGGAAAATTGGAGAGGAAGCTACAAAATACTTGAGAGAATTACACGAAAAGAAAGGCATTGACGAAATAATAGGATATCATCAAGGAGATACTACTAGGAGAGTAGATAAATTTTCAGAGCAATATATTTTTGATCTTCTAGATCATTCCGGCTATAAATTCTCCTTTGTTTCTGAAGAGTCTGGAAGCATATTTAGGGAAAACTATGAATATATAGCGATAATTGACCCATTAGATGGAAGCACTAACTACATAACTGGAATACCTTGGTCATCAGTTTCAATAGCCATATATAAAAAAATTGAAGAAGAAAAATTTTTACCTTATGCTGGAATAGTTGCAGAAGTTTTTGGTAACAATATTTACTCATACGATGAAAACGGAGCATATATAAATAGTGTAAAGGTAGATAAGAGAAAACCTACTGACAAGATAGTATTACCCTATTATAATAAAGACAAAATAAATGAGGCATATTCGATAATTTCAAAAGTAGGTAACGGAATAAAAATAAGAACATTAGGTTCTGCTTCACTTGATATGATACTCGTCTGTACTGGAAGAGCGTATCTCTATTTTGATATAAGGGGCAAACTAAGAAACGTTGATATTGCTTCATCAAAAGGATTTTGTGAAAAACTTGGAATAAGATCTCTAGATTTAAAAGGAAGAGAAGTGACGTTTAGCTTAAAATACGTTGACGTCGTTCCAGAAATAATAGTCACTTCTGATTCTGAGCTCCAGAATTCTTTTTCTTCCTATTCTTAATTGAGGGCTTTATTTTATTTAATGCAATTTCTATATCCTCTTTAGTTATTACTCTGTCCTTGTTTCCTCTTATAATGTCCTTCAAAACTCTTATCTTGGCTTCCCTAGCTACTGCTGCTAAATCTGCTCCAGTATATCCCTCAGTACGTTTTGCAATTTCTCTGCAATCAACTCTCTCGCAAACGTCTTTTCCAAGATACTTTTGTAAGATGTCTAATCTTTCTTCCTCATTTGGCAAACCCATGTGAACTATTATATCAAATCTTCCTGGCCTAAGTAAAGCCGGATCTATAGTTTTTATTCTATTTGTTGTACCTATAACTACTACTTCTTTCAAATTCCTTATTCCGTCCATTTCAGTTAAAAGTTGATTAACGATCTTTGAGGAATCAGTACTGTCTTTTTGAGACCTTTTTGAAGCTATTGCGTCCAATTCATCCAATAATATAATAGAAGGCTTGTTTTCTCTAGCTCTATTAAATACCTCCTTTAATATTGATACTGCACCTTCATATCCCTTATACATGATTTCTGCAACACTAACAGAAATTAATTTAACATTCAGCGTTTTTGCTAATGCCTTTGCCATCATTGTCTTACCTACTCCAGGAGGACCGTAAAGTAAGATTCCTCTTATTGGAGGTACTCTCATTTGCTCCATTAATTTTGAATATTTTAATTGTAATTCTAGTAATTCCTTCAGTTCAGTTTTAACTTTTGTATATCCTCCAATATCATCTAAAGTTATCTTATCTTCTATTTCAGACCCTAAATCTTCTCCTTTTCTAGATCTTCTCTCAAAATCTAATCTAAACTTTTCAAAATCTTCAATCATTTGTAATGTTATACTAGGCTTGTACCTCTGAATTATTTCCATGAAATCTTTCATGGTTATTTTAACATCTTTACCAGTTTGCATTGCTTCTATAGCTGCCTTCCTAGCTGCTTCTTGACATATGTTTGCCAAGTCGGCACCGCTGTATCTTTCTGTCATATCTGCTATCTTATCTAAATCCACGTCCTCTGCTAGCGGCTTATTTTTACAATGTATCTTCAAAATTTCTTTTCTAGCTTCTTTATTTGGAGGACCAACGTAGATTAATTTGTCAAATCTTCCAGCCCTCAATAACGCCTTATCTAGAAGTTGAGGAACGTTAGTTGATCCAACAATTATTACTCCGTCTTCACTATTCAACCCATCAATTTCTGAAAGCATTAATGAAAGTAATCTAGGCGTAACCGAATCTCCGGTATGGCTTTCTCTTTTAGTTCCTATTGTATCTATCTCATCAAAGAAGAGTAAACAGGGAGCGTTCTTTCTTGCGTTGGCAAACAATTCCCTTAATCTGGCTTCGCTTTCGCCGTACCACTTACTCATTATATCGCTAACGTTAACATATATGAAATTTAGCTTTGCATCACTGGCCAAAGCTCTCATCATCAAAGTTTTTCCACAGCCAGGAGGCCCAAATAATAATATACCTTTTGGAGGTCTTAATCCATATTTTAAAGCTAATTCCTTATTTTTCAATGGAAATTCTACATATTCTATTATCTCTTTCTTAACATCTTCATAGCCTCCAATATCATTCCAACTAATTTTCCTTTCTTCATCTTCTCCTTTCTTCTTACCTTTAAGTTGTAACTGCGTGGCTTTATCGCTCGTCATGAAATTAGTAGTAAATCTTTTAAATATCCCCATAAGTAAGATACCAATTATAGAAAGTGATATAAAAAGTATGATGATATCGTAAGTGTAGCTTAAGTTCATGAGTTATCAATAAAATACTTCTCTTCGCATCTATTTAAGACTACATTAGATTAATTTTACTTTCTTTCCTTTAGGTCTGACAAAATTTTCATGGCTGCATTATACCCTGGAGCACCAGTAACACCTCCACCAGGATGGGTTCCAGAACCGCACAAATACAATCCCTTGATAGGAGTAGAATAATTACTTAAGCCTATCGTTGGCCTAAATACATAAAGCTGGTCTGGAGTCATGTCTAAATGAAATATATTACCTTCCCATATTCCAAATCTCCTTTCAATATCTAAAGGAGTTAGTACCTCATACTTATCTAGTTTAAAGTTAGGAGCGAATTCCCTAATTTTATCAAAAGTTATCTCAGCTATTTTATCTTTAATTTCGTCCAATTTTTTATTATAAGGCAAGTACTGACCAAAAATTGAAATAGAAAACTTTCCTGGAGGGGCGACGGTAGGATCTACAGAAGATTGTATATTTATTGAAAGCCATGGTTCTCTGGAGTACCCTAATACTTTAGCATCTAAGTAAGCTTTCTCTATATATTCAGTGCTAGGCATTATTAACTCGGAGGCTATATGCTCTGGTGATAACGATTTTCCATTTCCAAAGTCAGGTAATTCCTCGGAATAGCCAACTATTTTAAAAGAAACTCCAGTAGTTTTCAAATACCTTATTCTTCTAATTAATTCATCGTCAACTTCAGCATTCTTAAGCAATTTAAGGAACGTAGTCTTAGGATCCGCGTTTGAAACAACAATTTTAGATTCAATTACTTTTCCTGAGCTTAATTTTACGCCTTTAACTTCTCCCTTATCGACTAGTATTTCGTCCACTGGAGAAGATTCAAAAATATCTACTCCAACACTTTCTGCAGCTTTTTTCAAAGCTTGAGTAACTCCGCCCATTCCTCCTTCAACGTATCCCCATGCACCTTTTATTCCATTAACTTCGCCTATAACGTGATGAGCTAGCACGTACGCGGTTCCAGGCATAGAAGGTGACGCATAAGTTCCAACTACCGCGTCTTCTATTAAGGCAGAAATTACTTCATCCGACTCGAAAAATTCTGAAAGCAAGCTTTTGCCATCAGTTACAAATGTTCTAGCAATAGATAATGCTGTGTCTTCATCTATCTTAACGCTCTTTAAAAGGCTTAAAAGCTCATCAATATTTGATAAATTCACCGGTGGAGAGAGCATAAGTAAATCAGCTAGATCATAAAGTGGGTCCCAAAATTTTACCCATTTTTCATAGTTTTTTGCATCATTTTTAGAGAACTTTTCTATTTCCTTCTGCGTCCTTTTTATATCAGACCATATATAAAGTTTTTTACCGTTCTCAAAAGGCACGAATAATCCCGGATCTTTAGTATAAACTTTCAGTCCAAACTTTTTTAATTGTAAATCTTCAATAATTTTAGGCCTAAGCAAACTAAGAACGTAAGCTCCAGTAGATACCTTTATTCCAGGCCATAATTCTTCAGTTACCGATGCACCGCCTACTATTTCTCTTCTTTCAAACACGGCTACTTTTAATCCTTCTCTAGCGAGATAATTTGCTGTCACTAAACCGTTATGTCCACCACCAACTATTATAACATCATACATGATACTTTCTTCTTATAAACCAAGTTAATATTGATAATCCCGCTCCAATGCCTACCAATATTATTGCAATTATAGCGTCGTATAATAGAACCTCTTCCATTTACCAGTTATTTTATAAGGATATTATTAAGATTATGCATATGAGTTTAGAACTGCCAAACTACGAGAAGAACATTTATTCGCTAGCTTGCGGAATAGCTGATTTTCTAGGAGTAAAGAGGAACTGCTTAAGCAAACTTAATATCTCTGGAAAAAGGTTGGCTTTAGTTCTTCTTGACGGATTTGGATGGAATATAATGAACAGAGCAGGAGTAGTAAAGAAAGAGGCCGAAAAATTTCAAACAGTTTTTCCTTCAACAACTTCAACTGTTTTAACTACACTATTCACCGCATTAACTCCTGGAGAGCACGGAATTTTAGGGTATAATACTTTTGTTAAAAGGCTTGGAGGAATAATAAATACGCTAAAATATACGCATCCATCAATAGATGAAAGAGATTCCATTCAAGAAGCTGTGCCCTTTGAGAAAGCTTTTCCTGAAGTAAAAAGCTATTTAGCTGAAGTTAAAGAAAGGAAAACCATAGAGATAGTCCCCAAGGGAATAAGTAATACTCAATTTAGTAATGCTACTCACGGCAAAACTTCTGAAACAAAGGAATACACAGACATATGGGACGCTATATATGTTTTCTCTCAAGTTCTACAACAGAACTCTTATGATTTCATTTATCTTTATATTCCAGACGTAGATACATTAGCGCACAAATATGGGCCTTATGCAGAACCAACCTTAAATGCTGCAAGAGAAATATTTGAGAGCGTTTATAGTGTTTCAACAAAATTAGCCAACGTAGGAAATTATACTATAGTAATAACCGCAGATCATGGACATGTTGAAGTTACAAATAACGTTAATGTGAAAGATGATAAAGAATTTCTTAGTATGCTAGAAATTCCTCCTTATGGAGATTCTAGAGCACTATTCTTAAAAAGTAGATATGATATGAAAACATACTTATACCATAGGTTTAATCTTAGAGTATTTACTAAAGATGAGTTTCCAACTCTCTTTGGAAGAATAGGTAATGTAGAGTTACCAGATTACATTGCAGTTCCTCTTGATAATACTGCTTATATTTTCGATTATAAAGAGAACGGAGAATATGGTAAATTAAAGGGTCATCATGGAGGTCTTCTACAAGAAGAATTTGAAATTCCTCTGGTGATGATTAATGGTTGAGTATTTTATTCCATCGTGGGATGATATAGAAAATAGTATATTTAACGTAAGTGAAAAAATTATCAAAGATTATAACCCTGATGTTATTGTAGCCATATTAACTGGAGGAGTAATTCCAGCAAAGTTAATTTCAGATATAATTGGAATAAAAAACATAAAATATATAGAAATAAAATTTTACAAAGAAGTTGGAAAAACACAACCTAAACCTACTTTAAAAGCAATTTACGTTGACGATCTAGAGAATAAAAATGTCCTAATAGTAGACGACGTTTCGGATACTGGAGAAACTCTGTCTGCTGTATCTAGAGTTATAGAGCTATTTAACCCACAAAATATAAGGTCTGCAACTATTTACGTTAAACCTTGGTCTAAAAAATACCCAGATTATTACGATAAGGTAGTAGACAAATGGATTGTATTCCCCTGGGATAAATGGGAAACTGTAAGAGAGCATAATGAAATTCCAGTAAAAAATAAGGATAGATTCCTCAAGAGCTTTATTAGAAAATAATTGGCTCTTTATACTCTCCCCACACTTCTCTAAGTACAGAACTTATTTCGCCTACAGTTGCCCCAGCCTTTATAGCATCTAAAACATATGGGAATAGGTTATCATTTCCTTCAGCAGCTTTCCTTAGCTTCTCTAGGCTATCCTTCCATTTAATATTGTCTCTATTTTCCCTGTATTGCTTTAATCTGGTAATTACTCTCTCCCTTACTGCAGGATTTACTCTAAATATTTCAGTAGTTCCTATCCAATCGGACTCATAAGCGAAGTTAACCCCAACTTTTATTATATCTCCTTCTTCTATTCTCTTCTGGAGCCTATAAGAACTCTCAGCTATTTCGGCCTGAGGATATCCTCTTTCAATAGCCTTAAGCATTCCACCCATTTTTTCAATATTATCAATAACTTTCCAAGCTCTTTCTTCTATCTCATCTGTTAACCATTCAATATAATAGGATCCTGCTAATGGATCCACAGTCTCGGTAGCCCCACTCTCGTAAGCTATTATTTGTTGAACCCTAATTGCTATCTTCGCCGCCTTTTCGCTTGGTAAAGCTAAAGCTTCATCGTATGAATTTACGTGTAGACTTTGAGTGCCACCTAAGACTGCCGCTAAAGCTTGAAGAGTAGTTCTGATAATATTAATTTCTGGCTGCTGTGCCGTTAATTCTGCACCTCCTGTTTGTGTATGAAACTTCAATGTCATCGAATCTGGTTTTTTAGCATTGAACCATTCTTTCATAATTTTAGCCCACATTCTTCTAGCGGCCCTAAATTTTGCAACTTCTTCAAAAATGTTAGTATAACCTGCAAAGAAGAAAGACAAGTTAGGAGCAAAGTCATCTACGTTTATTCCTCTCTCTAAAGTTTTTCTAACATACTCAATTCCATCAGCTAAAGTAAATGCTACTTCTAGCACTGCATCCGCTCCAGCTTCTCTAATGTGGTACCCACTAATACTAATTGGATGCCATTTTGGAATATTTTTATAAGAATACTCAATTAAGTCTATAGCATACCTTAAGGAAGGCTCTGGCGGATAAATGAAATTCTTTCTGGCTATGTACTCCTTCAATATATCATTCTGTACTGTTCCGTCTAGGACTTTTTTATCAATTCCCCTACTTTCTGCTGTAGCAATATACATTGACATTAATTCCATTGCAGTAGCGTTTATTGTCATTGAAGTAGTTACTTTATCCATAGGAATTTGATTCATCACTAAATCCATTTCCTTCCAATGAAACATTGAAACGCCTACTACACCTACTTCCGTGAAGGCTAATTCTTGATCTGGATCTAAACCCAATTGAGTAGGTAAGTCAAAAGCCATGCTAAGCCCTGTTTGTCCTGCTTCTAATAGTTTTCTAAACCTTAAATTGGTATCTTCTGCAGAACCGAAACCTGCATATTGTCTTATTGTCCATATTCTTCCTCTGTACATATTAGGATAAATTCCCCTAGTGAAAGGATACATTCCAGGAAAGCCTATCTTGTCTACGTAATTACCTTTTAAATCTAGGGGCGTATAAAGAGGCTTTACCTCTATTCCAGAAGGCGTTACAAATTTTTGCTTTCTTTCCTTTCTTTTTGCTATCCAGCTGGTATAAAGATTGTTCCATTCCTTAATTTTCTCGTCTATATCCATGATAATACCCAATATCTAATTGTTTAAACACTATAAAACCTTTGCTTTTTAATCAAATTTATAAATTAAAATGAGTATAATAGACCATGGAAACTCAAACTATAGATCATATAGGCATAGCGGTTGAAAACATAGATAAAGCAATAGATTTTTATGAGAAAAACTTAGGAATGAAATTAATAGATAAGGAAGAATTGAAAGATAGAGGAATAAAGGTGGCTTTTATGGTTGGTAAATATGGAGAATCTGCAGTAGAGCTTTTAGAACCGATAAATCACGATGATATGAATAATACTGTAGCAAAATTTCTAAAAACAAAAGGACCAGGGTTACATCATTTAGCGATAAGAGTTGAAAACATAAATAAAGCATTAGAAGATTTATCAGCAAAAGGTTTACAACTAGTAGATAAGCAACCTAGACTTGGTGCAAGAGGTCATCTAGTAGCATTCGTCCATCCTAAAAGTGTTATGGGTGTACTACTCGAGCTCGTTCAAGAGAGACTGTAACGCTTCTACGTAACTACTAGTTATTTTTAATCTAAATATCGTTTTGACAAATTGTGTTTATATAGTATTATCGAAGTAGTTTTCATTGATGATCCCCTAACTGATGACTGCTCACGAGGGTGGGAGTGTGGATGGGAGGTTATTGGCGTTCAGTAATAAATCTTTCGCTCAAACTTCAAGCATAGTGTTAGCTAACATTGCCACGTGGGTCCTTTCAACCCACGTGGCGATTCGGGGGAGGGCTTACCTATTTAGGCTCATAAGGC